>Ga0105239_10000227_pt1 | contig 82877 bp, 64 predicted proteins | sample KBSC44metaG_FD_92761 | JGI IMG/M metagenome (GOLD analysis project Ga0105239, IMG submission 92761) | Corn rhizosphere microbial communities from Kellogg Biological Station, Michigan, USA - KBS C4-4 metaG | ecosystem: Host-associated > Plants > Roots > Rhizosphere > Soil | place: Michigan, USA...
CCCTTGCCTTCCCTTGCCTTCCCTTGCCTTCCCTTGCCTTCCCTTGCCTTCCCTTGCCTTCCCTTGCCTTCCCTTGCCTTCCCTTGCCTTCCCTTGCCTTCCCTTGCCTTCCCTTCCGTCCAACTCTCGCTTTTCATACAGTAGTAGTGTGAACGAGTAAGCTTGGTCTTGCCCTTCCTCGCTATGAGTGGTGAATTAGGTCCTATTAACACAACAACTGCCCACCATCGCCAGCACCATCAACACTAGCCTCGTGCATGCTAGGAAGGGTTACCGAAGCGAGATTTAAGAAAGTCAAGTACTTCAGGCGCTCCGTGGGCAAATGTTAGGTACGGTTGTGAGAGGGGGATTCTCGATCGCTGAAGCGATCGAGACCGAGACGATCCGTCGGGGCGAGGCGAAAGGAGCCAGCCATATTGGAAGCTCTTGCCGAAAGCTCTTGCTACCCTGATTGGGGGCTTTTGCTGTAATCGAATACTGATATCGAAAGGACTGCTGCAGTGCCTGTTGTGTTTGGTTTGGAGGAGTGATGCGATGTGGATGGAGATACCTTACTGCGGTACTCTGGGCATACGAGGAAACCGAAACTTTCCAATCAATGATCAAAAGTGCAACATTTACATACGTCCGGAGGACTCGGGAGGGAAAGGAACATTATCTCTAGGTCAACACTCTCTCTTCTCATTCTCTGTACTTGCTTACTTTCTTTCTTTCTTTCTCTGTCTGTCTTTCTTCATTATGTGTACCCATGTATCCCGCGCGATCGCTCGCAAGCTTTCCCACCTGGCCCTAACCCTGTCAAGATCAACATGGAAGGAGAAAAAAATAGAACGCACATGAGACTCATTCGCTCGCTAGGGCAGAGGGTATGGTGTAGGGGGAATAAGGTACTATGGCAGGGGGAGGAAACCAACAAGTAGGTAACTAGGCAAAAAAAGACGCGCCAACTATCTGCGATCGAAGTAGAGTGATAGAAAGAAAAACTCCGTATAAAAACACACATAAGAAATCGTAAGCCCGTAGCTTCTTGTTCTTCTTTCTCGTCTTCCCTCCTTCCCTCCAGCCCCACCTTGGTCTCTTTCGATGTAGAGACATCCGGGTGGTGATAGTAGGAAGGACGGGATAAAAAGCGTAATGTGGAGCGCTCAACCAAAACCCACCAATATTGGCATGATACAGTAAAACAGATGATACCCTTTCCTTTTCTTTGCTTCCTTTAGAAGCAGTTCAACGAGCTTCCCTTCCGTTTCTTGGCCTTGCCATCCCGGCCTACTGTTAACATCTTCATTCTTTCTTCGAGCTGTGCTCGTGCAGCCTCAGCTTCTCGTCGCTTCTTGACCTCTTCTTCGACTGCCTGAACACTCAATCTGTCGGATCGTCTTTCCTTCTTCAAGCCAGCGAGTTCTTCCTCCATGGACCATGCCTTCTTCTTCCAGCTCTCCGCATCGACGCGGAGCTTGTTGCTCTGTGTTTCAAGGTCGACAAGGGCTTCTTCCAACGTGGCAGTCAATTGTTTCTCGGCGTGTAAGTGCTTCTCAATTGTGCGGAGTCTGGCTTCTTGTTCCTCAATCAAGGCAGAGGAACGACGGACATTCTGGGAATTCGAAGATACCACTGTGCCAGAGACAGGAGTGATCGGAAGTTGGACCTCCTTAGATGCGTGCCGAGATTGTGGAGGAGAAGGGTTGTTAGCATTCGCCGGGCCAACTTGAAGCCCAGGAAGAGTCGGCAACGGCGGGAGCGGTATCGCTGGAGGAGGTGATGGCAGGGAAGCGATGGACGCAGATTTGCGTAAGTGCGAACTGATTGAGTTCGAGCGCGGATGACCATCCATAGCTGGAGATTGAGGGCGCTGAGATTTCATGGTATTGCTGCGAGATCCCGCATCAGAACCGGCCTCATTGATGGGTTTGAGCTCTCCAAGCTCCTTCTCCAGAGCCGCAATTCTTTGTTGCGCATCAATCAAAGCTTGATTACCTTGGGCCTGGATGACTGAGATGCGGTTGTGGTGTTGATCATAGCTGCTCTGCAACTGTTGCTCAAGCTCTTCAATCAGAGACATTTTCTTAGCCTTCTCTGCTTCAATTGCCTCAATTGCCGCTTCTTGCTTCTTGAGAAGATTGTCTCGTTCGCGAATGCTCTCTTCATGGTTTCCAATTTCATTGGCTAGATTTCTAATCGTATCTTGATAATTGGCAATCTTGTTGTTGGCATTCTCGAGTGCTTCTTCCAGTTCAACAAGGCTCTGTCGTCCATCAAGTCGTCGTTCCAATTCGGCATTGGTGTTGAGTACTCGCGTGTGGGCCGCCGCAAGTTGCCGCTTCTCCTCCATGATGTCTTCGATATGAGTTGCGATCATATCAGCGTTGGTGGGATGTCCAAAGGCACTTTGAGCACCTGATACAAGTCTTTGTACGGTTGACAAGGCATTCTCAAGGTCGGATTTCAATGTGCTGATGAGCTTCTCATGCTTAGTTGTCATCTCAGAGATCTGATCATCATAGCCAGCAAGATTGCCACCGTGAGCAAGCTTCATCTCCTCGATTTCACTCGCATGTTTGTCATGCAACGCTTGTAGATTCTTCTTGTGGAATTCAACAGCTGCTTCCGTTTCTGTGAGCTTCTGTTCCAAATGTGCAATCTCGGTCTTTAGCGATGAAATGGACTGCTGTTGGGATTTGGTCAATTCTGTTTGAGCGTCGAAGTCATTCGTGAGGGCAACATGAAGCTCTCGAAGTTCATTATTCTTGTCGGCTTGCTCAGTACTCAACTTCTGCTGTTCTTCCAGTTCTTTCTTCAAATTATCAATCAACGACTTGTAGTTGTTACGCTCGATTTGCATAGCAGAAGCAGCGGCAGCTCTCTCAAAGGCATCACCATCATCGCCATCAGCTGCGGTTTGGTGGGCTAGTTGCTCAGCTTTAAGCGTCTCAACGCTAGCCAAAGCAGCATCGAGCTCTGCTTTGGTTGTGGTGTATTGTTTCTCAGCTTCTTCAGCCGCTTGCTGAACAGATTGGTGTTTAGAGGTGATGTCAACCAACTGCTGTTTCAACGACGTGACGAGTGCTTCATGCTCTGGCGATGATGCTGCGCCTTTAGATTTCTCAGCCAGGAGTCTTTGCACCTCGTCTTGCAAGCCTTGTTCGCGGCGGCCATATCCTTCATGTAAGGATTTGAGTTCAGTCTCCTTTTGAATAATTTGATCTCGGAGCTGAGACACCATATTCAAATCTACTGGAGAGCCGGTTTTGATGCTCGTTCTTTCTCTGGTTAAGCCAGAAATAATGGTCGATTTGATTTCCATCTCTTTCTTTGCGTTCTTGACTTCGGCTTCCAATGCGTGAATCCGCTCCAGACGCGCTTGCAACTCGGTATTCGCGGCGGTGAGGTGCACCTCTGCTGATTCCATACGATCTGGTTTCGATTCGAATTCTTCGGCCATTAATGCTCTCAGAGATGTCACTGAACGCTGGCCCCGATCGACCCCAGAACCACTTTGAGAAGTCATCCTTCGGAGCATACCAGGGGTACTAGGTGAAGCCGGTCTAGTGCGGTGTACCTGCGTCTTTAGCTTCTCGACAGTCGTCAGAGTTTCCTGATGGTCAGATTGTAACCGAGTATACTGCTCAGTAACTTCTTGGATGTTTCGTTCATGCTCCGCAAGTAGACTTTGGAGTCGTTCGATTTCCAGAGCCGCAACATCTCTTGAATTGGTTGCCTTAGAGACCGGCGTGATGTCTGTATCTACGGAAGTTGAGGACTCCCCAGCCAAGGATAATTCCGATGAGAGTGATCGCGAAGAGGGCAAGTCTTGTCCATCTTCCAATTCTGTGCGACCCCCCTCTTCGTCTGCTAAAAAAGTTGGGCTCTGGGGAAGTTCTGAGTCTCCAATAGTTCGCGGTGAGAATGGTATTTGTCGGTCTTCGTCAATTCGCTCCTGCATTTCGGCTAGAGTACGGAGTGCTTCCTGGTACTTGGCCGAAAGGAGGTCAAAATCATTGATGGTTGACTCATGCTCCAGTCGAAGATCAAAGAGTTCTTGGCTCACAGATTCGAATTTCTCGGTGATGAATTTCGACTGTGCTGGACTGGGAGTGCTGTCCTCTTCTTGAACTGGCTTCAAGGATGTTGTGACGGTCATGGCTTTCTGCAATTTGTGAAGCCCTTGTTCATCGCTCTCTGCGTTAGCCGCTTTTTGTAAAGTCTCTTCCGCAGTTTCTTCAGCGTCATGGTTAAGTTCTTCATCATCCTCTTGGACAGGGAGCTCAATTTCTTTCGCGGCTTGCAAAGCCTCCTGTTGTCTTGTGTTGTCTACCTCTTTCTCGATAGGAGCAGCAGACGGTAATGCATTCGAATGCTTAGTCTTCCCATCCTTATCCTGGATATGATCAAGTTCATATAGTAGATTGTCAAGCTTTCCCAGGCTTCTCTGACGCTCCACCAGATGCTCGAGTCGTTCAACTTCTCGCTGCATGATCTCCATATCCTGGTCACATTCGGCGAGGCGCTCTTCTAGTGTGCAGATATAGTCTTCAGCATTTGTTTCGCTCTCCCGGATTCTCGCAATCTCTTTCCGTAATTCAGATATAATGGCGTCGTTCTTTTCGCCACCAGAGCTTTTGTCTTCGAGTCTCTCTTCCAGATCATGCAAATACTGCTCTGTATTCGATTCCCTATCCATTAGCTTTTGGACACGAGCGTTCAACTGGTGGTTCATTGTTTCCACATAGGCACACTTCGTTTCTCTTTCCAGGAGATTGCTTTCAGTTGTGGCTAGAGAGCCTCTCGTTGTGGAAAGATTTGTCTCGAGACTCTGGATTGTCTTCTCATATTCCATAACCACCTGTTCAATCATTGCTTGATTCGCCTGTGATCGTTTAAGCCGGTCAACAGCACTCTCTCCCGCAATTGGATTGATCTGGTCATTGGCATCTGCATTTTTCGTGAGTTCAGATACGAGCTTTGCATGTCGTTGGCTTAGTGCGTTGTAACTTTCTTGAACGTCTAAAAGCTGGTTTTGCATCTCAGTCTCCCGTTCATTTGATCGATCTGGACGCTCAGACACGACTCCATTCCGTCGTTCCCCGCTCTCAGCACTTCGAATCTGTTGCCTCAAGAAGGCGATCTCCGTTCGCAGACGTTCGATGATGGCTTGCTTGTCACCACCATCATCAATCTGCTGAATCTTGGGCTTGCTCTGAATATTTCGGGCGCGTTGAGCATATTGAACGGTATTGAGGGTTTCGCTCAGATGAAATTCTGCTGGCGTTACACAAGCAATCATGTATGTAATGGCATTCCCCCCGAGGGAATCCTGAAGCATTCGGGTCAATTTAGAATCCCGGTACGACACATAGGTTCCCGGTGATCTTGACGAAAGTTGAGAGATGACTTTGCCCAAACTAGCCAATCCAGCATTGATCGAGATGCCTTCTTTGGCACGATCACCAGTAGCACCAGTGTTCTTCAGTCTCTCACTACCAGCCAAATCAACGAAGTGGAGTTTACTTTCCACGGTCATGGGAGCTTCACCGTTGGACATGTTGTCAAGTTGAACTGATGCTCGTTTATTGGCATTGAAGCCCTGAGCCCTTGTTTGTCGGAGGTTGATGGTGAAAACGGCGTGTGATCGGGAAGATCGAGCATTTATCGCAGTTGCATCGGTTTGCCGTATCGTCGAACCATGATTCAGAGTCCGTAATAATTCTTCAATGGATGTGATGCGCACCGAGTTCAAGCCTTCGACGAAAATCCGTCCGCGGGGATCCTCACGAATCTGGACATTGGCCCTATCTGTGAATGTAGATTCTTCAGGTAAGAGCAAATCCCGGGGGTGCTCATTGTAGATTTCAACATAGGTGACTGACATATCCCAGCCTTTCTCCATATATGTCTTCGAATTCTGCATCACCTGGGTCAGGCTTGACACTGAGTATCTCATAGGAGATTTCAATCCAGAGTTATGTCGACTATGAGCAGAGGAAGTGCCATTGAGACTATTGAACAGATGTTGTGCCGCGCGTGGAATCACACCTAGAGTAAATGAGTATTTTGTTTGTCAACCACACTACACGGTACTTACCCTTTAAGTTAGGTTCAAACTGCTCTCTGGGTCCGGATGTACCCATGGTATAACTCTTACCAGACCCAGACTGGCCATACGCAAGGATGGAGACATTGTAGCCCTGGAGAAATGAGTCTACACTGTCTTGCAAATAATCCCAAACACCTTGCTGGGTTGTGTCCTCCCCGAATACACGATCGAATATGAATATCTTTTTTCCTTGTGGAGATTCTACGCCAAGGCTGGTGTTTGTGTTGACCTGTACCATGGATCGTTGAAATCGCTGAGGTATCAGGTCATATCCCGGATCTGAAGGACCAAGAGGTGGTCGTACGCGAACAACTGTTGATGGAATTAGTGTTACCGCCCGGTGGTCTCTGGTTGATGGGTTATGTGTGCGCTACATACCAACTTTGACTGAAGTCTTTGCATCTTCGTCTGACGCTCTGCTACCGCCATGTTTACTGCTCTGGCTCATGCGACTCTGACTTCGTGGAGGCGGTCGGCCGAGCATACTTTGTGGTCTTTGCTTCTGAGTGGCATCTGGGGACGGGGCCGAGTACATGCTTTGCGCACGTACCTGACGAGCACCATCGGGGGATGCAGGAGGTGATGAGATCATGGTGCCGTAGCGGACCTCAACCACTTACTCGATATTTGGGTGGGCGGTGGGTGGTGTGATCGTGTGGGTGTGCAACCGCGTGGTGCCTTCAGCACGCGCTGATAGGTGTCAGATCGAGGGCACAACCACCTCACGGATCGTTTGATGGCTTCTGATCATGAAGGTGCGCTTGGTGGTCTGTGGGTTGAGGAGGTGGAAGATTTCTTGCTTGACTGCTGGCAGAGACGGAGGAGATATCGTGACTGGTGAAGACACTTGGGGTGGGGAGTTGACAGGGCCTCGAAGCCCAACGCCAGTTGTAACTTGGAAGTTGATCGGAGTGGGGAGGACTCGATCGAGTGTTTGTGAGGTTGCACCCTTGAAGAGGGACCAGGTGACAAGAAGGAGTGACAGTGATGAGAAGACCAGGGCAAGCAAGATGCCCTCGAGGGTTTGCAGATGATGCGATCGAACCCAGTCACAACTTGGAAAAGACAGTACGGAGTTCGGAGTGCAATAGGATAGAAAGCAGGCAAGAAAATTAGAGTGTACGGAGTACTGGTACGCGCAGCAAAAGAAACAGGGCTTCGCGTGTGGTGTGTGGTTGTATCTGTGTGGTGAGTCTGGCAGACTGGCCCTCTGATCAGGAGTCAACAGGTTCATGCAGAGAGTGCCGCGTCGCTGGATGAAAGGAGAATAGGGTGGTTGGCTGATGGGACAGCCTGGTCACTGCCAAGGTCGATACAGGGGCTGGGATTGGTGGATTAATCTCCGCCATCGCGGAAGTCGTTAGCGGGCCAGTTTAGCGCGACTAGAAAGGGGAAGGATGGATTAGCGGCTGCAGGTCCGGCTGCGACTTGGAGACTGGGGCCCGAAAGGTGCCTGGAAAGTGCCTGGGTGCCAGCTCGACGGAGTCCTCGCAGTACGTAGTAGCGAGTGCCAGGAGGCCTCTGGTGGCTTGACTGCTCCTCGTGCTAGTTCCCCGGGGCGTGATTCCCTAGCCTGCAGGCCGCCTCCAGTTGGTTCATGGCGGTTTCTCGAAAATCTCCCAGGGAGTGAGGGTGTGCACCAAGACTGCCCAAGCATTCCCCACCCCTACCCACCGTCCAAGGGCTAAAGTCCCTAACTGCGCTGGAGTATGTCCAAAAGTGCCATCTAGGCTTGATGGTGCCTAGCACCACCGTCCGGCTGTTCCCAAACGAGCATCAGCCCCCGGTACCAGAGCCTAAAATTACTCCCCTCCCGCCCTATCTGTCAGCCATTCTTCCAGGGGCCCTTGGGCTGTCGGTTTCAAAGGCAGACCCTCCTTCTTCGCCCGTCAGGGGTTCTTCACCCATGCTACTGCAGGGGATCGAGGTAACCGAGTTGTCATCCTCGCTTTGGAGGCGCTGCTCAGAGCATTTTGGTTCTTGCGAGCGATCCTGGGTCTACGAGTGTGTTCTAATCAAACCCCCAACCAGACACCGTTATTACTCGGTACATTGCCTGTCAGGCCATGTTCATCTGCCATCTGTGCCGACCACGGAGTACTGCTCACCACTACAAGTAAATGTACTTTTCTTGGTATCGGACGAGTAACGGATCCTGCAGACTCGAACCCTTCCCCCGACTCCCGCCAGTGGGCATCGTGCAGACGAGGACCTACGAAACTACGAGAGTGCGGATGTGTATCCGTACCCTGATGCTTGCAAAACCAGGGAGGTCTTTGGGCTCTACGAGTACATACTTGCATGAGCTACCGATCTAGCTTGCTGCGGTTGTGTGAGTGTAACTGCCTACAGACGATCATCATGCTTTTACTCAGTCTAAACCTCAAACATACAAATGCCTACAGCTACATACCTGCCAACCTTAGTGATCCAGATGAGATATATTCCTTGTGCACACTCCACATCCACCCAAGCTCGCCCAAGCCCAGGGCTTACGGATGACCGCACTTGAGTCTTTTCGAGGACCAAAAGCCTAGACAAAGACGTTGTTGGCTTCCCCACACCTAGTCTTTGTAGCCCGTTTCGATTTTTAATAGTCTGGCTCGGTTGGACAGGTTGGCATGTTTTCGCATTCTTCTGGTATAGTCTGACCGTTGATGAGATGTTTGTGCACACTAGAGGTTGCCTCCCTCGTGCTATGTATGTATGTACAAGCCTACGAGCAACGGCAGTGCCGGCACTCCCAGACCCAGCAAGTTCCAATTGTGGAGTCTCTTGACCTCCTTATTGAGTGATAGTGAAGCAAGAGAGAGAAAGTCAAATCCTGAGGCAACCGTTGATCACAGTGATCAGAGGTCAAAAGTGGTTTACCCCCCATCCTCTTACTTGTCACGACTTACTGCTTATCTATATGTAGGTATAGGGAGAACCTCTCCCGTAAAACCCTAAAAATACGGCACGTGGCGTGCCAGAAACAGACCTACTTGACAGGAAAATGTCAATCTCAGAATCTTGATGCAATCATTTAAATTTAAACCTTCACGTTTCTTGATAGTTTGAATCCTGAAACTCCTGAAAACCTTCCCCCGATCTGTGGAGAGAAATCTCCGATGGTGGAGTTTCCTATGCATGCAGCATCGGCCATGACCCATGAGTTCACCGTTCATGCAGAGACCAAACTTGTTCATGCGGTCCAAGTAAATTCTGGAGTACTGTGCATAGGAGTGCAAACAATGGTTCGCTCCTAATGCAACCTGAATATGTACCTAATGTACGTCCCTGGTTGACGAAGTCCTAGTTCATTACCAAGCGTCTACCCGTCCACAATCACGAGTCACAAGAGACTTGTTTCTCTTTCTGATGTCAAGTATAGGCTATGGCTGTGGGGGTTGACGATCCTGCTTGGACTCGCTTAATAGAATGGTTTCAGAGTCTATCACGTTAGACCTTTCTCGGTTTGTTGCCTTCTGACTTTCGAGCGTTCACGCAAGTCCAGTCCAAAATGGAAGCCGTCCAGCCACCCGAAAGGATGCGCCGGCAACGCTTCTGCAAAGGCGAGCACATCACCATTCCGTCGTTGGCTCGCTTGTATCATGGCAGTCGCCGATAACGTTTAATTACCCATTTTGATGTGGTAGACCTTGGCTGCAGGCCCTTCACGATGCTGATGCAAGGTGGACAGTCGCCTCGAGGCGAGTGAAAATGTGAGTGATTATGTTCATGCTCATGACTCGGGCAAGAAAGTCACCTCAACCAGCATCAGGAATGGACCCATCCCTCCGCTCATCATTATCACCACTGTTGTCGAGCTCACTCTCGTCATCGGAATCTCCAGTTGCGTCTTGTTCCTGACCGGCTGTTTCAGATGCTTGCGCGTCGCCATCGACGCCGTGCTCCTTCATGTACGCATCCAGATCTTTCGCCATCTTTCGCGAGAACCCAGACGCCTCGACCTCAACGTCGAGCCTTCTTGTTCCCTCTCTGCCAACCAGAGCCTTTGCATCCGCGAAGAATGGGCCCGTCTCGGTGCTAGTAAAGCCAAACCTCCTCTCAAAGAATCTTTTAACACATGCCACATCTCTATCAAAGTAGAACTCTGCATTTGCATGATCCACACTGACCATCTGGGGAAAGTCGATAAGCACAGGCACTAGCTTGATAGCTTCCTGGTCGCCTTCAGCCGTCTCCTCTTTAATCAAAATGTTGAACTCATTGAAATCACCGTGTATTAGTCCAAACGAACATAGGCGAACCAGCATCTCCATCAGCTCCGCATACAAACCTGCGGGGTCGGGGACTTTGTCTATCTGGCGTAAAGGGAAACCATCGATCAAGGACATGACCAGCTGATGACGATTCTGGCCCAAAGGAATTGGCACACTGAAACCTGCATTGTATAGCGCCTGTAGAAAAGCATATTCCTTGACGGCAGCCAGTCGCGACATGTACATCCAACTTCCCGCACCTCTTTCTTTCTGTTGTTTTGTGCGGGCATAATCTCGCTTATTTCGAACGCCTTTCTTGAAACTCACCCTTCCCAGACGGTGTATCTTGAGCACTCGTTGCTCGCCATGTTCGTCGCTCACAACGAATATATCACTCTCTTTACCAACTCCAATCTGATTACCCACACTGTAAACGATGTCGCTCTTCTGTAGAGAGTGCAGAGCCAAGTAATCGAGACCACCGTAAGTCAATCTATAACCATCATATTTGGCATTTTTGACCTTTGCAATAAGATTTGCTTTGGCAATGAGCGAAATACTTCTTTGAACATCACCAACGCTACTCTTGGACAAATTTGCGATGAGAGGTGTAGGGACGACTTCGTGATTTCGACTCCCGGTCTCGACTGCGGTGAGGGTCCGCCAATCGGTAGGGTTGAGGTAGCGCAGGGCTTTCGTATCGAGCTTCATCACTCGTCGCTTAGGTAAGGCAGTCCCTTGTGAGTCTTTGATTTCGAAATTGGCGTGGTGTGCTGATGGGAAAGTTGTGAGTTGCAGATGATCCTCTTCACCTGTGGCCGAGGGTGACTTTTTTCCACGCGTGGTTGCAGGGAAAGATCTAATCTAATCTCCGATCAATCCTCTCCCCACATTCGATTGTTTCCCCTCACCTCCGGATCCAGCGGCCTTTGCTGCCCTATTCATCCTTCCTTGACTCAGTAGCCCTTCCTCAACTTAGCAATGGTTCATGTGAATCTAGAGGGAATCATCCCTAGGACTACGAGACATAGCACTCGAGGATACATGACACCAGCCTTCTTTTATATTCTATCAACGTTGTCAATGGAGGATGGCACAGGCTATTGCTGCATTCACATATTCGATTATAAACTCAAATTCGGGCAGAGATAGTAAGGCGCCCAGCGCATGGTCAAGCCAGGCTCGCTCCAGCTGCTAATTATCATTGACCACAAGTCCACGACACCTTGTGACAAACTTGAAACTACCTAGATATGTAATGTTGCGTGATATCGAGACAGCAAGATTAGGTAGATGAACACAGATGCATGTTGCCCCAGAGGCCCGGTTGAGAGACGTCGTTTGAAAACCATCCCAATTGAGTCGGATTGGTGATAGATATCACTATCACCCTCCCCAAATTTCTGCGGGTTGTATTGTATATTGCCATCATCTGCTCCCATTCGCCACACGGATTCATTAGCCGTCGTGCTCTCCACCGCAGAAAGTATTGCCAGAGCATGATAGCAGACTTCCATGAGGGTTTCAAGGTGTGTGCAACTGGTGATCTTAATATCACAAAAAATCAGACATGTTCCCCGTGAAAACCAAGCCGCTTGCATTGATTATACAAAGTCGTTGGCGTGGTTGATGTAGCCCTCCTACCTCCCCACCGATCGAAAACGCGACTGGTCTTGAGCCGACTGCTACGTGGGGGTTGTTGTTGCTGTTGACATTTCAATCGATTCCAGCGTTGTGGAAAGTTCACCTATTTCTGTCGCAACTAGACAGCTGCTTCCCTCAGGATGCTCGTTCTCGTCTGTCATTATTAGAACGGATCAAGTCCGCCGGCTATGCAGTATGCCTGAGCTTCAAATATGTCAACAAGCCCCACTGGACTACGAAGAAGCTGGAATGGTGCTCAAGGGGTTTTCCAGGGTTCACGAGCTGGATATCGAACCTCCGGATAAGCTGTGGCAGGATCTTGTTCATTTCAAGGAGGGCGAGATGTCGTCCGATACAAAGGTGGGAACCACCACCAAACTGGATAAGAAAAAGTTCATGTAAGTAATGTGACGAATAACCAACAAGAAGAGCGATCACACTCACCTGGAACATGCATCTATCCATCATCTTGATCTTCTCCTTGTCGCCTTCTAGCCATCGCTCCGGTCGATAAACTTCTGCATCCTCGCCGAATATACCCTTGTGTCGATGAAGAACCCAGCCATTGATGGCCACTGACGTGCCACCTGGCAGTTTTATGCCGCCAATTTCAGCACCAGTAGCCGGTACCTTCCTGGTAATATTCAATCCTACTGCAGGGCTGATACGCATGGCCTCTTTCAAGCATGCCTGGAAGTAGGGCAAGTTTTGCGCCTCGTCATACTGCACCATCTCTGAAAGATTAGCTGACAGGATCTCCGTTGCTAATTTTTCGTAGACTAGCTTGTTCGATAGAACGTGCCAGAAAAAGCTCTGCATCGTGCTTGCAGTGCTGTCACTTCCTGCAAAGATCGCACCATGAGCAATAGCGAAGACGTCTCCGTGTCCAAGTGCCTCCGGATGCAGCTTTTGAGCCTCGATCAAACTGTTCAACAAATCCCGATACTCGACTTTTTCGCCCTGGGGATTCGTGCGTTTCTCGAGCTGACCTAGTGCTGTTCGTGTAACAAGCGCATTCTTGGTAGCGAGAAAGGGGATGAGATTCCAGAGAGGATTACGTCGTAAAAAGTGGTCGAGGAAAGGAACTTGGCCAACAATGCCATTGTACCATTGCGAATTATCGATGGTTTTGATAGCTTGATCGACATCGATGCCGGCTTCTAGGAAGCCAAATTTTTTGGAGAACGCAACCTCGCCCAAAACCTGGACACCATTAGACCTCCGAAGGTCACAGGCTGGATAACAGGCCGAAACTTACATCAAAAGCGAAGAAATGCAGCCAATCTCCAAGGTCGCAGATTCGTTGTCCACCATCAAATTCGTCCAACTTTGAGATCAGGAGCTGCTCTGTTCCTTCAATCCGATCTGTGCATTGCTGCATAGAAGCAAGACTATATGGAGTTGCTGCATATCGTTTCTTCACTCCGTGGACGGATTCACGAGTCTCGGTAAAGATATCCGGATTTTCTGGAGGTGGGAAGACGGCATAGAAGTCGGTTTTGTGGAAACCCTTGCCAGTCTTGAAGAGTTCAAGAGCAGCCTCAGGATTAGAAAACGAGACCTCATTTGGTGCAATTCGAACCACAGGCCCTGAATAGATAAGCATGGCTTCCACAGCTTGAGCTACCATACGTACCGTATTTTTGGTGTAAAGCAATGTGATGTTGCTCTGTCTTACCGCTCCACGTACTCCAGACTATCCAATACCGTTAGCAACTGTCGCCTTATCAAGATGACTCACAGAGACTCTCACCTTTCCAGAGACGAGTGCAAGAGGCAACGAATGGGCCGGGGAACTGTCTTAGCGGGGATGCATATCGTTTATAAAGTGGCCGTACAAACAAAAGGAGAATTAAAACGATATAGGGATATGATCGCAAGAATGACCACGCTGTGACCACTGCGGACTGGGTCAAGGGAGCCTCGTCGCCTGCCATTTTGATGTTTGAAGCCACCAAGGGAATGCTGAGATGTCGCTGTCAGGATAGAACGAAGGCCTAGAGGAGAACGAGTGAAGAAGATATCGTGCCTCTCCCCCTCCCGCTGCCACCATTGCGGTGCCGCCCCGGGCTTTAACAAAGGGCATAGATCTGAGCTCCACGCTCGTGGCATTCAATGCCTGAGCAGCCATAGTAGGGGGCCACTGTCCATTCTCGCAAACAACAAATGCCCCACACAATGGCAGCCCCACGACCTGAAGAAGGAGGTTGGAATTGTAGCCAATGGGTGTTTGTGGCGGAGAATCTGGAGTGCGGCGGATTAAAATGGCCGACTCGTGGCGGCTCTGGGAGCAACCAGGAATCTAGATACTTGCTAGGCACAAGCAATGAAAGCAATTTGATCGAGGATGGCCGATGATGATGGAGCAGTTGCGGCGATCCATCCACATGGTGCAACTGCCGAGGGTCTCATGGTTGTCTGACCTACAATTTTTGGAACTGATTCCCTGGTTTTGGAGAGCCACACACGTGTTGTATCTCGATTTTGAAACAGCTTGGGATTGATACCTAGGTATTGCTCAGGTCTGATGAATTATTCCCCATTACCGAGCCCAGCAGGTTCAGTACAGCTGTGACTGTTCCATATCAGCCCTAGAGAAACTTAGTGAACGTCCGTGAAGGGGCGTTTAACGGTTGGGAGATGGAATCATGGATGACTTCTCCACATCCTTCCTGCGGCCATTCCCCATCCTCCAGAGTCGCCTGTCCTGTGCACCGCGAGTTGCCGATGCTCAGGCCGTGCCAGGCTCAGGTAATTGATGTCAATCAAAACCCCACTGGGTTGTTCTCTCCTTGGAAATACCCCACATTCGGTTCCAAAAAGGTTGCATGGCCTATCCTGAGTGTGCTCAGCTATATTGAAATTTGTAGAGGTTCTAGGTTGTGATAATCTGTGGCAATTACGGAGGCTATGAACAGTCATTGTATCACTGTCGTTGTAAGGCACCTGATATAGGTTGTGAAGGTAGGGCAGATCTCATCCAGTCATGAGATTCATGGCAGGAGAGTGCGCAACCTCCCTACCCACCTTGAGAGGCAGTAGCACTTATATCAGAGGTCCAACGATATTTCGGTTGGCCGAACTCTCTTGCAACTGAGTGTCACCTTTCTCTTCTCAATCCCAGAAGCCCCCAAAGCAATTCACCCTGAACATGATGCGGCTTCACAGAAACCCACATATAAATTATTACTAATCGCCATGTCTATCCGTACGGAGTACAACTTTTGGTACATGAACCTTCGTATTCACAACTGGCAGCACACAGAAAAGCCTTCGCATAATATGACGCTGATCATCCTTTCCGTTTCCGTTCCCGGACGGATGGTGTTTTTGACTGGGCTTCAACAGGTTCCCCGTTAACCAAAACCACAGGCTGGGCACCGTTGGCCTTCTTGTCAGGAATTCTCTTCTCCGCTTGTTGAGGGTCGGACGTGTCCTCGTCTTCCTCATCCTCCTCATCCTCACTGCGTTCATCTTGGGCAACATGGTTGAAAGCATAATTTTTTGCGATTCTGAGGATCAGGAAAAGCCAGAAAAGGTTCACGGCTTGTAGTAATGCGAGGAGTGAAAAGGTGATATACTGACTGATCCAACATTTGTATTGTTGGGTTTCCCAGTTCAGCTCGAACGGTCCCACGGTCCGGAACTCGGTCAGGGTGGCCCATAGGATGCGAAGGTTGAGGTAATGTCGAAGGTATATCCATACACAAATAAAGAAGCCAAAATATGGTCCGGTTATATAAGCGTCAAGGTAATTAAGAGTCTTGGAAGTCTGGAATAGTTAGCCACTTGTAAAAATCATGTGAAGAAGGAGACTCACCGCAAGGAAGAAATCACTGATGTCATGTGTGATGTATACTGCAATACCCATGCGTGCGAAGTGAAAGCGATAACTCAATCCAATGAGAGCTAATGTCACTACATGGTGTAAGACGAGTTCCTTGAAATCCTTTCGTGGCTTTTCCAATAGGAGGAGAATCACAATCGCCTGTTGCGCCCAATAACTCGCTTGGAGTAGATAGTAGGCCTTAAAGAGAGCCTCGTGCTTCCGGTGTGGAAAGCCTTCGAACATAGCGGTAGTATTGAAGTACCAAAGTGGGCCTTTTGACATAACGTAGAGACCAAAGGGTCCAAATATGGAGAAGTAGAGTGCAGTGTATGTCTGCTCCATGAACCTCCATTGTTTGGCTCGACTTTTTATCCCACATTTTATTGCTGCTGGGCGGAGAAGTCTTTGCATCACAAACTCTCGTGTGAAACTAAAGACCACGGTGTAAAATGCAACAAATGCGATGTCTCCTTTGCCTTTGCCGTACATATTTGGGCCGCCTGGGTAATCTGGCCCCATTGGATAGGACAGAAAGATGGCTTTGTGGAGAGCATTCCGTTCTCCGGGATTCACGAAGTAGGCACCGAGGATAGCCAGGATGATAATAAGGGGATTGAGCCAGGTATGTTTGAGGGAGAGATGCTTCCATTTTCGAAAGGCTGATCGGGCTTTCCGTCTTTTCGAGTAGGGTTTTAGGTCATTCCAATTTCCCTGGGCATTGTCAGTATATTTAGTGACAACAATACTTCTGTCGCTCTTACAGAAACTTCCGAAGTCGAAGATCGCGTGGTCATGGTTGCGAGGGCTGGCGCACTTGTGTCCCCTCGCGGATCACCCCCGAGATTGCTCGAAGCTCGACGAGGGCGACCCATGGTTATCGTAACGTAGACTACAGTGTGTCTATATCGGTTTGGATTCTTGAACGGGCTGTTCTGTGAATTTTTCTGGTGTGAAGGGACTTGCGAGTGTTCTTGTCAGCGTGGAACTCTCGGGAGCGCAGCGCAATTCACAGCCTTTTTTTGAAAAGGGAAGGCTTCCCGCGTCATCCTTGGCCAAATGTCCACTTAAGGTTGGTTAAACACGCTGCTTAAACGAAAAAGGGGCGTCTGGCCTTGTAGCCCAGATATATACTACAGAGGAGTCTTGTTGCTCTTCATCCTTGCTTTTCCCAGCCTTGTTCGTGGTCAAGGTGAGATTTAAGTTGGTGCTGTACTAGTCAATCAATACATGATGACACGAAAAGGATATGAGTGTGAAGCTTCTTTCAGTGATTTTATTTCACCTAGTGGCGTGATATGTTCTTTTCTACACAATGATTATGGGCACTTGCCTGATGCCATGCTGGTCCGGCAATTAGGAACAAATCAACAGTACGGAGTACTGCTGTCCTGGATAAGTCGCTTTTAGTTGTCCTTTTTATCCTCTGCTTTGTCGCTATCACTATCCTCTCCTGATTTGTCTTTGTCGGAGCCCTCCTTGCCACCAACCGGTCTGGCAGAGTCGACTGTACCATGAACTTTGGCTGTTTCCGCCACACCTTCACCCTTCTTGGTCTTCTCGTCCAAGGCAGGATGTTTGGCATCAGTGCTGTCGGAAGCAGCCTGTCAAGACAAGTATCAGTGACCTGTCAAGCTGACTCGACCTGGGTGTCACCCACATCTTTGTCGCCCTTCTCCTCTGACACTTCTGCTTCATCTTTAGGAGATCCTGAAGATTCCCTACGAGCCAACGCTTAGCAATTGTTGAGAGGCATCTGATTTGGAGAAACCTACCCTTCTTCGCTGGGTTCTGATTTATCGTCATCCTTAGAGTCTGCGTTACTGTCGTCGGATGATTCGTCATTCTTGGCCTCTTCTGTTTCTGGCTTTTCTTCAGGTTCGTCTTCATGAGCTTCCTCTTTTTTCTCGTGGCTCTCATGGCCATGGCCATGGCCATGGGCGGAAGGTGCGGGGCCTTGCTGCCATAGCCAGGCGGCGGCGGGTACAGTGGCCGCAATAGATCCAATCAACCTAAAGAACTAAGTCAGGGCCTGAAGTATGCTGGGCAAAGGAGTATGAAGCTCTTCACCTACCATGGAATGTCGCTGCTCTTTTTGGCTTCATGACCGCTAGCATAAGTCCGTCGGGTAACCGAACGCAGGTTTGTTCGGGCTTGGGTGCCAGCTCTTTTGATGGTAAATGACCGGATGGTGCTCCGGAGAGCCGAGGACCTAGGGAGAGCCATTTGAGGTTGGGTATGGGACTTACAAAGTAGACGAAGTCTGCGAAGAGCTTTGAGCTCACAGGCCATTTAAAGAACCTTCACCAGTCTCGGCTAAGTTAGGGCTGGGTGACAAGCTCCAGCCTCCCGAGCTTCGGAGCCGCAGCAACAGATCGACTAACAAAACAGTTGGTCAACTTGTCAAACTTGCCAAGGTCATCATGTTTGCGCGACACAGCTGCGCCACGGTATCGTTTTGCCCGTTTTGGGAAAATGGTGACGCCGCCCTATATACTTCCAATCTATGCTAACCTAAAAACACATCCAAACCTTAAAACCTATCGTTATCTATTGACACGGAACCTCTCGCTGCATACACTGCTGTTTAGCTTCCCAACCTGAGATATAATGAAATGGCCCAGAAGGATGACAATAACCAGCAGCAAAAGTAAAAGTCACAACGCCCATCGACAAAGCAGACGCAATCCCGTAAGACGCGACAAGCAGTGTCAATCACCCAACCGAAGGACGAGAACTTTGTAGAACATGAGTGTGGGTAAGAAGTTTATCCTGCGGCAAGGAGGGTTTGCTGGCTGGTTAATCTGCGCTTAAATTGCGGGCGACAAAAGGGTTTGCCTTACAAATATCCTTGCAAGATTCATTGAATAGGAATGATCCTGAGTCTGTTACATCTTTGTTTGATCGCGTGATGAGATGTCATTTAGCTCAGATTTCATCTTGGAATTTCAATAAACTGGGAGATGCAAGAACTGAGTTGAACTCCTGGCAGTAAGAAAACTGGCTTTTGCGGGGAACGCGGATTGTAAGTTATTAAGTGGAGCTCGCAGAGTCAACTTCACCATATCGGAAGGGTGATAGTGAGGGCCCAGGAAAATGCGTTATCCCCATAATTTCTAAATTATTGGTCTTGTAAATGCAACAATTGTGCGCAGGGTTCTGCTGTCTTGCTATCTGCCACTTGAATGTCAACAAGGCTGAAAGTTAAAGGGGCTTGAGTAAACACGATCAGGCTGCGTAGTTGATTACCTGGATCATTACCTAGCTAAGTACTTCCGTTGGCAAGATGGGATACAAAATTCTTCGCAATCTTACGAAACCTTGGGTGTACTCGAAACCCCTTTTGAATAGTGTCTCCACTGAAAAGGTTGAAAACTTTTCAGTCTAGGTTGGAATGGGTCATGCGTTTCCAAGGGCTCGAATCAAGTTTAAGGCATCACCATGCATTAATCACTCTGGATTTTCTAGGACTTTATAATATCTTTAATCCTAGTATCTGCCTGCATGGCGTTGTAAGCTGCATATCAGCACTGGGGTTAGGCTCACGTACTACTATCACGCTTTAGGCCACCCTGCGGAGGGTTGCATGAACGATAATGAAACGTTGGGGTGATACACTGTTAAATGCTGATACCATCCCTTGGATTCGGCATCGCTGGACCAAGAAATCTATTGCACCTCTTTTACTCCTACATATTGCACATGACCTGAGAGGTTTCGGATAATTATCAGCTCCTGATAATTGAACGGGGGGTGGAAAGGCGGAGGATTATCTATCTCGATCAACCTTTTCTTGCCAAGGGGACATCATGCCGCGCCACTGGGTTCTGAATGCTGCCAGTGTGTGCTTACCAATGCCTGTTCCTATTTTCGTCTAGGAATGGACTATTTGGACAGCTCGAAGAGACGATGTGCTCTAGAAAGCTGTACAAGGACCAGCCGTTGTAGGCGGGGACACCAGTGACCACTTTCCAGCGATTGACCCACAAATCAAGGCGACTTAGGTCTTTGCAGCTCAATTTAAAAAAGTGATGGGCATCTACGAGCGAACTCTTTGATCGGTTCAACTTCGTGGGAGGCTGTGGTGCGTCCTGGCTTCTGACTGTATTGAAAGTTTCAGAGTTGCTGAGTTGGAGTCACTGAGTTCTTTTGCCTACCAGTCATTATCCATAGGCTTACTTGTATATAATGTGTCGTTCTCAGGAATGCCGACTTTTCAACTACTCGAACCCGTTGGTGACACCTCTTTATCTGGCTTTTTCACCTTCCCTCTGTACCAAGCTTTTACCAATATGGGAGCTGCTTTCTGGTCGATCCCAAGGATCTAGATGCCGTCCCACGGAGTTCCTTATTTGTATATCGCTGCCTACTCGCTGAATTGCGTTTGGCACCTTCCGCCAATATAAAGCAGGGACTCGGAGGTGTCTACCAGCAGCGGAATCTCTTCGTCGCGGTTTCTTACTATATCTCCCGCTCGTTCTCAGCACTAATTGGCGCTCAAACCCGCCAAATCACTTTCTTTTAGGCTGTTTAAAGTTAATGCTGAAGGATGTTCCTGGCCGATACAGTGGGATAACACCATTGGCACCGCTGCAATCTGGATTTGGGTACTCAGGTTATTTTGGACGCTTATCAAGTGGTCGGTTCCTGGGTCTCATTCGAGGAGATTGTTCTAAATCTATGAGGAATAGAGCAGTAGGCCGGCGAAGTGAAGGCCTTGATGAGGACCTTCTCCATCTGGTGACCTAACATGTAAAGTGCAGATCGATATCCAAGATTCACCATGAATGCCTCGTAACGGCACAGGCCATACTCCTGCAGCCAAAAGTCAGCAAGTGACACCGATTTGCGAGTGAACCTTTGATCCCTTACCAAATTGCTAACGAAGACTGTGCCGTCAATTAGTCTCTTCCCAGTCATGTCTTTCAACAGACACAGCTTGCTACTCTGGTTGACACAATCCTCGTTAGTAACTCCTTCCTTTTTATAGAGCTGGAGGCAGTAGAAATATGCCCTTAGCACCAGCAAAGCGTTGCGGAAACGAGCCTATACAACCACCTTCAACGTTCACAAGCTCTAAACGAGATAACGTCAATGGAATACTCAGTTGGTGAAAACAGCAAACTAAATTAGCTGCTCATCAGACAACTTGAAAGGCTGTGCAAATTCATCACGAATGGTGGCCTCAGCTTGTAGCGCTACGCCCCAGAATATCATATCACTATGTCAAAGGGTCCCTCTATTTTGATGGTATGTAGAATGCTTTTTCGTCTGTAAGATTCAAACTGGAGATAACCCGTTGCAGTACCGGAATAATGGCCGTTTTGAAAATGGCTTAGTACAACGTGACCAATTGCCCAGACGCATTAGCAGGATAGATATATCAAAAGAGTCTTCGAAAGCTTGTTACATTGCGTGTGAGGAACAGTATTCTGCCCATTATCTAACTCAAAGTCGTCGAGCTCGGCACGAGCGATACTAATTTCGAGGAATACTTCAACCTGGTGTACTCGTGCAATTACTTGCGTGTTAGTGGACCTGACATACCTGTCCCAAACCTGAAGATCTTTTGATACAAACTGATGAGTCAGCATGATTAGAGAATGATAGAATAACACTACGCTGTTGGAGCCTTGACCGGGCACTTAGTGGATATGGGTCTCAACATGGGGAGTCTCGCTCTTGGGTAGTCCCAACTAGAGCCTAGGAGGTATCCATATTCTGGCTTTGAGCGTGCGGTATGGTAACAAACATGCATGACTGCCAACTGGGAATGAGCATTGGAGCGGACAAGGATCGTTTACTGAGTAACTCGAGATTGGCACAGGTGGTATTCCTTCGCAAGTCGCCACCATCATGGTGAGCTCAAGAGCCACACTTTAATTAAACGATGGCCAATAAGGGACTAACGTTTCGAAAGGTGCCCCCCACAATACTGCCTATGTCACCCCAGATAATCGCGGAGAGATAGCGGGTCATGATCATGAGCATGGGATAGCCCAAGGATTGACTCCATATTATTCCTTGAGGACGCGTTTGCCCCTATATGGTAGTCTTCCTGTGGTACTCCTGTGGTACTCCAGGTTTTTTGATCTTATATTTCCCCATTCTGGCGTGAGATCTTCACACACCTTTGTTTGTATCCACCCACCTACTACCTGACAATACGACGTGGGGCGAACGAAGGCATAGGACCGAAGCCAAGAATGGAATATGCCTCGCAAATGGACAACATACCTCCGACATTTCTGAGAATGGGATCTATGAAAGAGACCGTCATGATACTGTTTTGATATTGTAATCTACGTTTTGCTGAAAATTGGAATATGCTCCGCCTAACTCTCCTTGATACCAGAATCGATGTTTTGGAAATGAGAAATCTTATTGTAGCGCCTGTCTATAATCACTTGTTTGCAACATGATGGGATGCATGCAGCTAGATCTTAGGCGCATCTGGCCCTTTTGTTGGTATTCTGTTCTCATTGTACCACTTCTCCTCCTTCTCTGTGTGATAATTGTCTGCTTGGTCACGAGAGTAATTACAGATATCCAAAGCCGGTATGCAGTCCCCGACAACAAACATGAGCCACCAGTTACGCCGTACTCGCTTCCATACTTTGGGAGCGTTTTCTCATTCCTTTCAGACCCTGGGAAGATATTCCTAGGAAGTAAGTGAGTAACTGAACTGAGGACCCCATCCTTCAGCCTGATTGCTGCTAAAATCAGTGAAGGCAAAGGTTTGGCGTTGCTCCATTCTCCTTGATGATGATGGGAACCAAATTTCATGTTTTTGATTCCCAGGCGACAGCAAGCTTGGTTTTTGGGAAGTCCAGAGACTTTGCCTTTGAGCCTGTCTTAGCCAGCATGATGGAAAATGGTATGAATCTTCCGATCGAGGACAGGCCGAATTTTCAGATCCCATTGCGTTCGCAGGAGGTACAGTCATCGGATGAACATTTATCGAAATCCTTTGTATCCGCAAACCACTCAATCTGGCTGAAGTATTTGACTGGCGACCCACTTGACAATATCATGGAGCAATATGTTAGAAACCTGGAAACAGAGCTGAATGGTCTTTTTGAGACCAGTGGATCAGAATGGACCTCCCTGGATCTGCATGAGTTGATGAGAAAAGTGATCTTTGAGGCCTCTGTCAAAACGTTCTTTGGTTTTCATCTAGCCACACACTGGCCGCAGATGTGGGAAGACTGGAAGAGATTTAACGACGCTACATATGCAGGAGTCAGGTCAAATATGGCCTATTTCCTCCAGGGTGGAGCCTATCCTGCAAGGGAAAGGATGTTAGTGGCCTTTGAGAAGTGGCTTGAACATCAGAATAAATCGTGGAATTCGACAGACAGGATCTGGGATCAGAACTGGGGATTGAAAATGAACTGGGAGCGAGATACATTGGCAAGAAAGCATGCATTTTCGAACCGTGGAAGGGCGTGTCTCCAGGCCAGCTTTCTTTTTGTGTAAGTATAACTTGCATGTGACTCCGCCTTGGATGACTTTGGGCCTGATATTGTGTGAATAGAATCGTAACCAATTCCGCCCCGATGGCGACTTGGTTCCTCAAGAATATTCTAGATTCTCCGACGCGTCTCAAAAGGTTTCGCAGTGAGACAAGTCCTATGTTATCAATACCGGGAGCTTCCGAGGGTATCGGCATGAAAATCGATTTTCCTGGTCTTCGATCCAGCCAGTTCATTCAAGGTCTCTGGAAAGAATCACTACGCTTAGGCTCAGCCAGCGCTGCTGCCCGCGTGGTTCGAAAAGATACGGTGATCGAGGGATACAGAGTCCGGCAAGGATCTGTGATACTCTTACCTGTTCAATTGATGAATTCAAATCCAGAGGTGTTCTCAGAGCCTCAACTCTTTGATCCCAACAGATGGCTGTTCGACCCGGATGACAAGCTACAGTTGGAGGCCCAGAAGAGGCAAAACTTGAACTTACGAAGCTTCGGTGGCGGCACGGGACTCTGCTCGGGTCGCTTCGTTGCTGAGCAAGAGATCTTGAGCGTCGTGGCAGCAATGTTGTTAATGTTCGATATTGACATCGAAGATCCTGCAGGGTTCCAGTTGAATCCACGCAGTATTGGCGTCATGAGCCCAGCGCAAGCGGTGAGGGCGAAGATTCGACGCCGAAAGCAGTGATGAATGGCCCATGCCCTATGGATAGGTGCTAGAAGCAGCCCGACCTACTACAACGTTGAAAGACATAGCCCTGAGATAGCCATTCGTCATGGAGTAACAAAGTGTAAAGACAACGTAGACATGTGCTATGAATGTTGCATGATGGAAAGTTTCCCCTCGGTAGTCGGGTCTTCGGGTTAAAGAATCCCCGACTCCTCAGCATGACCTCCAATTGGGCTCTGTGTATGGTGAAAAAGAAGGTGCAGGCCTTGAATGCCAAGGGACAAGGCAACATGCTTGTATGCACGTCACAGTCCTGATGTTCTTACTACAGGCGACTACCCTGACTTCGCTAGATACGGAGCATTGTATTCCACCAGTGTTCTTCTCTCAGCTTCCCTATCCAAGCTATCTAAATGTTCACAGTTGGTTTCAACTCGTCCTCCACTAAGCTCATAATTTGGATATGACATGAACTTTGGCATGGGCCGTTCATGAGAGCTGCCACCCGCAGCTATTCGCTTCCAGAAAGTATGTGCAAAGCTAAGGAACAATTGTCACATTGCTAAAGGATCTGAAATCGTAGGACGCCTAAATCTGGGAGTAGTGATTCTACCATCCGCTTGACCCCTGCTCCCACACTGTAGTATCAAGGTGCTACTCGAACTCGTCTGTGTGCCACCGTACGCGGAGACACGGGGTCGCTTCCAATACTGTATGGGCCCAGATCCTGGGCCCGTTGGTCCTGATATGCTGACTAGGCAGCTATGGAGCGCCAAAGCATGATGGAAACAAACTACACAATTGATCCCTACTTCGTGGTCAGTCCAAGTCTTTTTGGTTATATTCTGAGTACCATATTGTGACTGCAATCCCACAAGAGTTCCTATTTGGTGCCTAGGCAAAGTTGGAGAGCCACTGCAGCAACCCTGGCCCTGGTTCGTGGCATCTTGCTCTAGAAATCAACTTGCCGGTTGCAACTGCTGTACCAGACATTGGGATTGATCAATGTAGCATCGGTATGAGCTGCACCTAGCTCATCTCTCCTCAACGACATGCACGAGCACCTGCAAATGCAGAAACGTGTTCGTGGGAACAACTCATCATGGCGATCATTTCTAGTTGGTGCGAACTACCCCATGTGGGATTCTGGGATGGCCTGAGACCACGCTGGCGAATCAAATGACGGCACTTTGTTCATGTTGCACTCCCGGTGATTCTTAATTGATACAAAGTCGGTCCAACTAATCACAAAATGCGGCGGCCGGCCCCTCGTCAGCAAGATAACCTGATATTACGATTTGAGAGTGGAGGAACCCCATGTCATCAGAAACTGAGGCACGTGCCGTTTTCGAGACGACTGGCTCAATCTTATATGAATCATACCCGTCCAAGCTGCGAGATGACCCTGTCTGTATGTCCCCAAAACCGAACTTGTCGACGTCAGCATGGGGTCTATATCGTACGAAAATGAGCCCTTCTTGGAAGGAGGTGGTCCTCTAGCCATCATTGGGATGGCAACACGCTTCCCACAAGATGCCACGAGCAATGAGAGATTATGGGAATTCCTCCTCGCCGGAAGATCTGCGCATGCTCCGTTCCCAGCAGATCGAATCAACCCAGCAGGACACTATCATCCAGACCCGGAGCATGGGGGCACAGTTAGCATCCTGACTCCTTAACAAACCCATTGAGCACAATGTACTGACCAGATCAGTTCGCCGTAAAAGGGGGTCATTTTCTTGCCGAAAATCCAGCAAACTTCGATGCCCCATTTTTTAGCATCACCAAAGGCGAGGCTTTGACTTTGGATCCCCAACAGCGAGTGATCCTAGAGAATGTCTACCATGCTCTAGAAAACGGTTTGAAGTCTCTATATAACAAGGGTGCTATACCTAACTTAAGTTAGCTGGATTGTCTCTGACCGACGTGGCCTCCTCCAACACTTCGGTCTACGTGTCTGGTTTCAACCACGACCACCTTGCCGTACTCAACGCAGACCCCGAGACAACCTTGAAGTATAAACCTACAGGCACAACCAATTCATTGCTAAGCAACCGTGTTTCTTGGTTCTACGATTTCAAGGGACCTAGCATAACACTGGACACCGCATGCTCAAGCAGTATGGTCGCGTTACACTTGGCCTCCCAAAGCCTGAAGACAGGAGAAAGTGATATGGTAAGTGTACCATTTCTGAATGATGAAGTTTGGGTCTGATGTGCACAGTCGGTTGTAAGTGGGGTGACTATGATATCGTTCCCGACCGATATCAACAGCATGAGCCATCACGGGTTCCTCTCCCAGGAGGGGAAATGCTTCAGCTTTGATCATCGGGCTGACGGGTATGCCAGGGGTGAAGGCGTTGGGACAGTGATTGTCAAGAGACTTGCAGATGCCATCCGAGATGGCGACACGATTCGTGCTGTCATACGCGGGTGCGGTGCAAATCAAGACGGCAGAACCCCTGGCATCTCCTTGCCTAGCAGCGCAGCCCAAGAAAAACTCATTCGTGATGTCTATAAACAGGCAGGTCTGCCACTCGACGAGACGATGATGATCGAAGCCCACGGGACTGGCACTGCAGCAGGTGATCCAATCGAAGCCAGTGCTATTGCTCGGACGTTTGCCTCAAGGCGTAGGGACATCCCCCTGTATGTCGGGGCTATAAAATCTGGAATTGGTCATCTTGAGGGTGGAGCAGGGATTGCTGGGTGAGTACATCTTACAGGTAACATGTATGATAACTCCTGACGTTATGTTAGGATTATTAAGGCTGTCTTGATTCTAGAAAATGGAATCATCCCGCCTAATGTTAACTTCGAAAAAGTTAACCCGAAAATACCAGCGGCCAAATGGAACATTCAATTTCCGACCAAATGTGCACCCTGGCCCGTTTCAGGAATAAGGAGAATATCTGTCAATTCTTTTGGTGTTGGTGGCACTAATGCCCATGCCATTCTAGACGATGCTTATCACTATCTTGCTGGACATAATCTGGTTGGCCTACATCAGACTAGGGCTTCGGTTCCCACGGAGAAGGACATTGACAACCTCCTCAGTCAACTGAGGGAGCAAATTACTGATATCAACCGCGACTGTGGCGAGAAAGACCCAAGTACATCACCTTCGGAGATCGAAGATATACATGATCAGCCCACGATCGGCGTTATGAGTGATCGAACCGCACCCGAGGAACATCCTACTCTTAGAATCTTCCCTTTCACAGCTTTTGATGCGAGTGGGGTTCAACGGCTCGTAAACGAATATGTCCCCTATCTCGAGAAGATGGAAACCAAGAACTTTCGCCAGCAAGGACAGTTTTTGGACAACCTCGCTTTTACACTAAGTAAAAAGCGCTCCCTGTTTCCGTGGAGCGGGTTCACCCTTGCAGATTCAATTTCCTGTCTTTTGCAGAATCTGTCGTCCTTCTCTTCAAAAGCTATCAGAGCACAATCAACACATACTCTTGGTTTCGTCTTCACTGGACAAGGCGCGCAGTGGTATGCAATGGGCAGGGAGCTGCTAATATACCCAGTGTATAGGAGAAGTTTAGAAGCCGCCACAGCGTACATGGTTAAGCTCGGCGGGACTTGGGGGTTGATTGAGGAACTCTTACTGGAGAAAGAACAGTCTCACATCAACGAACCATATCTCGCCCATCCGGCATGCACTGCCTTGCAAGTTGCACTTGTAGACTTACTCAATTCCTGGGGGATCAAACCAGCGCGTGTTGTTGGTCATTCATCAGGAGAAATTGCGGCTGCCTACTGTGCCGGCCGTATCTCGCGAGAGGCAGCCTGGAAGGTTGCGTACTTTCGGGGTTATGTTTCCAATAGACGGCTTCAGTTACCTGGCGCCATGCTTGCTGTTGGATTGTCAGCAGCAGAGCTTCAGCCTTACGTTGATGAGATTAACCAGTTGCTCCCAGGAGAGGTAAATTCCAAGGCTATAAACTCTGTTTCGCTATCACTAACCTCCTACAGCTGATTATCGCGTGTTTTAATAGCCCCAGAAATAACACTATATCTGGCGACGAGTCAAAGACTGACGCTCTACACGAACTATTGACTGCCAAAGGTATTTTTGCGCGAAAATTGCTGGTCAAAAATGCGTATCATTCAGCACATATGAAGGAGGTTGCGGATGAATATCTGCATCTGCTAGGCACACTTCCCTCAATCCAGACGACGAGGGCTTTCACTATTGAAATGTTTTCATCTGTTAATGGTGAGAGAGTGGAAGCCCTGCAGCTTGATGCCTCATATTGGGTTGAAAACCTTGTAAAGCCGGTCAAATTTATGGACGCTCTGCTATCCATGTGTTTGACCAAGCTGCAAGAGGGCCAGCAAAAGCTGCGCATGGATTCCACTGCCACTGATATGTTTCTCGACAGTCTCATCGAGCTTGGTCCCCATGGCGCCCTCCAAAGCGCGATCAAGGAGACATTGGCAACAAGGCCTGACAGCTCCAAAAGTACTTCCTTCGCAGTGCTAAATCGAAATGCGCCTGGCATCTCTACGCTGTTGGAAACAGTAGCTGCCATCAACTGCAGAGGGTACCTCGTCGACTTGGACGTCGTGAACCAAGCTCCTAAACCAGTGGGCGTTTTCAAGAAGGAAGGCTACCCACGTGAATTCTTGGTGGATTTACCGAGCTACACCTTCAACCACTCTGAGGCCTTACTATACGAAAGCCGCTTGAGTCGAAATTTCAGGCTCAGAAAATACCCACGCCACGATCTGTTTGGTGCCCCTGTATCCGACTGGAATGCCGACATACCAAGATGGAGGCATATTATCCGACTATCGGAGCAGCCTTGGATCAAGGATCATGTGGTCACTGGAAAGTTCGTCTATCCTGGAGTAGGATATCTTATTGCAGTTATTGAAGCTTGCAGGCAGATCGCGGATACCAGATTTACAATTTCGGGATTCAGGCTACGTGATGTGTCGCTCAAGCGAGCTCTTATCCTCCCCGATGATAAAGGTGGTATTGAGATCATGCTCGGCCTGACAAGAATGGATGAGTCCAGCCTCTGGGCGTCCTCGACCTGGAGAAAATTCCAGATCTCCTCGTATAACTCGCTCGCAGATGACTGGATAGAGCATTGTACAGGGTACGTGGCGACAGACTATGTCGACGCACCGAATCCAATTGACAAAGGACGGGAGCACGCTGAAGAATGCCATAGGTGGGAAATGTTACGTGAGGCATCAGGACAACAGTGTACAGTCTCACTAGACATGCCTGCTTTATACGATTCTCTCGTTACCACGGGTTTATATTTCGGATCATTATTCAGAAACCTCTCAGCAGTCAAGGGCACAACAAATGGTGCTGGACAGGTTATTGGCAAAGTTGTGGTCCCTGATGTTGCAGGAATAATGCCAAAGCGACATGTTCACGAACATCTGATCCATCCAGCTACGATGGACAGTATGATGCATTTATTTTTAGCGGCTTCATTGGATTGCACACGCAAGAAGAACTTAGAACGACCAATGGTCCCTACCTTTATTAAAGAAGCCTGGGTTTCGGGAAATGTCGACCCTGGTCCAGGAACAAGCTTCTGCGGTCATGGGAAGTCTAAGATTCTTGCTTATGACAAGTTTGAAGCCGATGTCCACGTTTGGGATGACATATCTGGGGAACCGCGCGTTGCAATCAAGGGTATTCGCTCGTCACCTCTTGATTCCGTGGAGAGTGATGGGTCGTTGAACCGTAAGCTCAGCCACGAAGTGAAGTGGAGTCCTTACCTTGAGCTTATAAAACCCACTGCTTTCAAGGAAATATCTCTGTTGAGTAGCGATTCGGCCTCCCAATATCGTTCTTGGATCGAAAAGCAACAGCTAGCTACGCTTTTGTTGGTCACAGAAGCGCTGGAAGAACTTGAAACGGCACCACCGCTCCAGCTGGAAGGCCATTTTTTCAACTATTATGACTGGATGAAACACTTGCGACAGCTGTTAGACAAAGACCAGGTCAGCGGTATGAAGCGCTCACAGTGGGAGATATTGCGAAGGGATCCGGTTCAGAGGTAACTTTTGCTTGCCGAAGTCAATGACCATAATGCCGATGGGAAGTTGGCGATCCGAATGGGCACTAACATTACCAAAGTTTTGAGGAAAGAAGTCGATCCTCTGCACCTTATGTTTGGTCAGGATGACCTCCTCGATCACGTCTATGAACAAGTCGTCAACCTGGGAGATCTTCCAGCCTTCCAGAAATCCTACCTTCAGATTGTCCGAGACAACTATACGGACATCAGGGTCCTGGAAATAGGAGGTGGGACTGGCAGTTCCACAGCGGCAGTCCTAAAAAATTTGGCTCCAATATCGAACACCACAAGCTCTAGCACTTGCAACATCAGGACATACACTTTTACTGACATCTCCGCCGCCTTCTTTGAGAAAGCGAAAGAGAAGTTTAAAGACTATGTGGACATTATGGAATTCAAGACTCTAGACGCTGAGAAAGACGTTGTCAAACAAGGCTTCAATATGGCGAGCTACGACTTTGTGGTGGCAGGAAATGTTGTTCATGCCACAGCAGATCTGAGAAAGACGCTTATTAATCTACGGCAACTGTTGAAACCTGGAGGGCGGCTCATCCTCCACGAATCTGTCAGGCAGGACTTGTTCTGGTCGCCTGTTGCATTTGGACAACTTCGTGGTTGGTGGCTTGGAACCGAGCCAATGCGCAAGTGGAGTCCATTCATCAGCGTACCTCAATGGGACACGATACTTAAAGACTCGGGGTTCTCAGGCGTGGATCTGAATCTAAAGGACCGTGATTCTCCAGACGTACACACGCAGAGTTTGATGATTTCTACAGTTTCTGAAGCTTCTACAATCAGTCACCTGGAAATATCGAGTTCGGAGACCGTTATCATTACGTCCAGACCCCTCTCAGAAGGCCACACGGATTCTGTCCACTCGCTGTTGGGACATTTACAGGATGACCTTGGACTTTCGAGGTGCAGAGTAGTTCATTATCTGGACCTTGCCACTGCAGATCTTTGTCGAAGCCTTTGCATTTCCCTGATTGATATGGAGGGGATTCATTTGCCTGCTATGAACGAAGAAGAATTTGTCAGTGTCCGGCAGATACTTTCAATATGCAAAGGTATATTGTGGGTCATGCCTGATCTTATTACCAACCCCGGCTGTGCAATGATGATTGGGCTTTTAAGAACAGTACGCTGGGAGAGGGATATTGATGATGCTAACCTTGTTTCCCTTTCAATCTCCGATCCCACGCTGTCCCTAGGTGAGATTACGCAGGCAGTATCCGCTCTTTACCAACAGCAATTCCAACAAGAACTGCTTCCCGAGAAGGCGAACGGTGAGTACATGTTTAAAGACAAGACCTATTTCACGGCCCGGCTAGTGGAGAGCCACAACGCAAATGAATTCCTGGAGACAAGATTCTCCCGGCCAAAGCCGTCGATGCAGCCGCTGTCAACCGCTGGAAGACCTGTTAAATTGGCCACGGCCGCGCCTGGGCTATTGGATAAGCTAGAATGGGTGACAGATCCTGACTACGACCAGGCTTTGGGTAGCACCGAAGTTGAGATTGACATAAAAGCTGTTGGTCTGAATTTTCGAGACTTGATGATTGCCATGGGGGAGCACATGGCTTACAGCATGGGGAATGAGGCGGCTGGTAAGCGAATATACCCCGTATTTGATCCAGCTAACCTTAAATAAAGGACTTGTCACCCGAGTGGGGAGCGAGGTAACGGACTTCAAGGTTGGGGATCGAGTGGTTTACTTGTGCGGAATCGAAAGAATTGGTTGTTTCCACACTTTCGGCCGCGTTGACCAAATTGCCCTTGTCCACATTCCGGACAGCATAAGCTATGAATCAGCAGCCAGTTTGATATGCGTCTATGCCACCGTGATCTACGGACTTGTAGATGCAGGAAGACTCGGCAAAGGTGAGACAATACTCATCCACGCAGCAGCTGGCGGCGTCGGCCAGGCAGCCATCAATTTCTCGAAGTATGTGGGTGCTGAAATCTTCTGCACCGTTTCCTCCCCGGAAAAGAGGGATCTCTTGATGAATGAATACGGAATCCCCGATGATCACATCTTTTCAAGCAGAGACCTTACTTTTGTTCAAGGTGTAATGCGAATGACCAACCAGAAGGGTGTGGATCTGGTTCTCAATTCCCTCTCGGGAGAACTCTTGCGGCGTTCCTGGGACTTGGTAGCTCCATTTGGACGCTTCATCGAAATTGGCAAGAAGGATGCACAGGCTAATGGTCGAATCGAATTGCACCCATTTCTCCGAAATGTCACGATGGCAAGTGTTGAGCTCCCAACGATGATGAGGCATCGGCCGGAATTGATCAGGCGGCTGACGCAAGAGACAATTGACCTGTTCGCAGCCGGGAAGATCAAAGAAGCGATTCCGACGAGGATTATGAACTATGGGCAAATCGAGGAAGGCCTGAGGGTTTTACAATCGGGCAAGGGTGTGGGAAAGATGGTCTTCGTTCCACGAGCAGAGGACCTGATCCCGATGTTACCTGCGCTGCGACCACCCTACATGCTAAGATCTGATGCATCATACGTGCTGTCTGGTGGCCTGGGTGGCCTGGGAAGGTCTTTTGCGACTTGGATGGCGGAAAGGGGTGCGAAGAACATCATTTTCCTCTCCCGCACTGGTAGCATCACGTCTGCCGTGCAGCGAACTGTGGACCAGTTGGAATCGGCGGCATGTAGGGTCCACATCTTCAAATGCGACGTGAGCGACGAATCCCGCTTAGGGGAGGTGCTTGAGGATTGCAAACGGACTTTGCCACCCATCAAGGGGGTTGTGCAAGGAGCAATGATCTTAAAGGTAAGTCACTGTCAATCTAGTACCACAAGCTGGGTGAAGAGACAATGTTAATTGAAAGCTAGGATGGCATGTTCGAAAACATGACCCATGAGACATTCTGCCTGGCCGTGAAACCCAAAGTCCAGGGCTCGTGGAACCTTCACACCTTGCTTCCCAAGGACATGGATTTCTTCGTCATGCTATCGTCCGCCACGGGCATCATCGGTAATCGTGGTCAAGCCAACTATGCCGCAGGAAACACATACCAGGATTTTCTCGCGCAATATCGACGGTCTCAGGGACTTCCAGCATCGACGATAGATCTAGGAACCATCCTTTCTGTAGGATATGTTGCCGAAAACCGTGAACGGACCATGTTCTCAAAGCAGTGGGGTGTCGTTCTTGAGGTCATCAAAGAAGAGGAAGTCCATGCTCTTTTCGAGTACTTGATTGATCCCAAGTGCCAGGGCCCTTCTCAGCTTGTGGCTGGATTAACGAGTGCCGCAACGTACCGACAGCGTGGCCTTCCAGCTCCTTCATATCTAGGTAACCCGCTATTCACGCAGCTCCGTACCACAACTTCCTCACGGCACATCGGTGGGGATGATAGTGGCGGTTTTGTCGTGGAGGCTCTCCTCAGTGCCGCCAGTACTCTCGAAGATGCGACATCGGTCGTTATCGACGCCGTCAGGTCCAAATTATCTTCTCTGCTGGCTATCCCGGTAGATAATATTGAACCTACGAAATCGATCAGCTCGAACGGGGTTGATAGCCTGGTTGCCATGGAATTTAGGACTTATCTTGCCAAGGAACTTCTGGCAGATATTCCAGTTCTTGATATAATGGGAACGGGAAGTCTCACGGATCTGTGCAGAAAGATCGCTAGCGTTAGTAAGGCTGTCGATATCAAGGAGCAAAAAACAGACGATGAGGTGACAGGTTGAGTGAGTATAACTAGATCAGCGATTGATAGACATTTCTTAGAGGGGGTTAGGGATCAAAGTAATAGCGCCTTAGGGAGCCTAGTGTGTGCATCTCTTACAAATAACCTATTAGAGTGCCCAGATCACACGCAACGGGAAGTAGGAGTAGACAAACGCCTTTTCGGCATAGATTGGCACCAGACAGGAGCCGGCTGTGTGAAATGTATAAAGCAGATTGCAGCCCTCCGAGATGATGGGACCTCTCTTCTTCCTTCCCTTCATATCTAGAAAAAGAGGTCCATTTACCCTCCTAAGGACAGCACCTAGGAAAGTAGATCACACCCTCATTGCTCAGCATGCCTGCTACTCAGCGGTGGTGGCATAAAGCCACCGGATATCAAGTATATCCAGCATCATTCCGAGATAGCAACGACGATGGCATTGGTGATCTTCCTGGTATCATCTCTTCGCTAGACTATCTAAAAGACCTTGGTGTCGATTTCATCTGGCTGTCCCCAATGTACGATTCCCCACAGCATGACATGGGGTACGATGTGAGTAACTACGAAGCTATTTATGCGCCATACGGCACTATGGACGACATGGACACCTTGATCCGAGAGCTCCATGTGCGAGATATGCGAATCGTGCTGGATTTGGTAGTCAACCATACGAGTTCTGAGCATGCTTGGTTCAAGGCCAGCCGCCAGTCCAAAGATAACAAATTCGCAGACTGGTATATTTGGCGCGATGCTAATGATGACTCCTTGGAACAGCCTGCTGGGATGGGTACTGCACGTGGACAACGTAAACCACCAAACAACTGGCGAGCTGCATTCGGTGGAAGCGTATGGGCGTACGCCGAAGAACGAGGTCAATATTACTTGCACCTCGCTCTCGCTGAGCAGCCTGACCTGAACTGGGAGAATCCTGAGGTTAGGAAAGCGGTGTTCGAAAGTGCTATTGGGTTCTGGCTGAAGAAAGGAGTGGATGGATTCCGGGCTGATGTCGTGAATTGCTACTGCAAGGACCAGTCATTTCCAGATACCCCGGTTACTATCCCTAACGAATGTACCCAACCTATGTTACCACAGCACATCCTCAATGGTCCTAGAATTCACGAGTGGTTACAGGAGATGCGAACTGATGGGCTTGAGCGGTATGGCGGAGACAACGTGCTCCTGCTCGGCGAGCTCCCCGCAACAGGGGCGGAAGAGATAATAAAGTATATGTCAGCCAAACCACGTGAGTTGGATATGATCTTCGACTTCGACTTTTTCATGGTCGGGAATGACTGGAGCACAAAGCCTCATGAGTTTCAACAGCCGAAACTGCCAGATCTGAAGGACGCGTTCGCCAAAACTCAAGGCTTTCTCGGCTGTGCGCCTGAAGCGTGGACTTCGACATTTCTCGAGAACCACGACAATCCAAGGAGCATCGATCGTTTTGGACCGGGCAGCTCAGGAGATCAGATGGCTGCTGCGAAGATGCTTGCAGTCTTTGCTGCCACGTTATCTGGCACGCTGTTCATATACCAAGGTCAAGAGATTGGAATGCGGAATGTGCCTGGGTCGTGGACGAAGCATGACTTCAGGGACAAGGCCATTCTTCGATACTTCCGTGAGATGGAGCTGCTGTATCCAGGAGATCAAATGATGCAATCGAAGGCATTGGATGGTGCTCGAGAGATGTCTCGGGACAACGCACGCACGCCAATGCAATGGTCATCGGAAAGCCCCAATGCTGGGTTCAGTGCTCCTCATGCCTCGACCTGGATCAAGGTGAATGAAAACTACACGGAAGTGAATGTCGAGAAACAACAGGGGGTCGATGGCAGCGTGCTCGAGTTCTGGAAGGGTTTGATCAAGTTTCGAAAGGACAACGCTGACCTTTTCATCGCGGGACAATTCGAGTTGCTGGACCGAGAGAATGAGAAGACCTTCACCTACTTGAAAAGGTCCGTGAAAGGCCACCCAAATCAGCGGGAGGCGGTGATTATGCTGAATTTTTCTCATGAGCTGGTTCAAGCTTTTATCCCTGAACAACTTCGGGAGGCTCCAATGGAGTTCATGTTTGGTTCAGCCGGATCTTCTGCTATATCGGAGAAACTGAGGCCCTGGGAAGGGAGGGTCTATTTAGTAGACGCCGCGCAGGAATGAAATGGAAGAGGCCTTTGTAGGCATTGCAAAAGTGATATATGATAATATGATTCTACAATGACTAATAGCCGTGCTATGAATAGGAGTACAAGGATCAAGCCTACCTCATGTATGGCACCTAGATGCCCTGTGCTTTATTACCGAATCGAACAGACGCACCAGGCACCTCTGGCGATGATCCACTGGCATCGGCTAGGAAGGACCGACAAAAAGGCATAACCTACCAACCCCACGTTGATCATACCTATCCCCCAGAGTTCCTCGCTTCCAAGAACACACGAGTGGACGACCGTGCGTATTTCCCAGATTGTGCCAAACACGATTATTGATTTGACTGCAAAGGCGAGCTTCCCAAGGTGACATCTCGCAACCATCAGGGACCCTCCTGTGTCCGCAAGAAAGATTCTACATCGTCCTGCACGCCATACCTCGATATCCCTCGCGTGACATTGTGACAGTCAAATCAGGATCGCAAGAGGTATAAGCAAACTCGTCCGGCTGAAAAGAGGAGCTAAATGCATGGATCTTGAGTTTAGAACGTGGAAATTTAATGGGCGAAAGACCAACCCATGACACCAATATAGTGGCGAGTCTCCTTTCCGTACCAAGCTAACTCATATCCCTCGTGCTGGAAAAACTTCCCCGTATCCTCAATCGTCGTCTCGTTCACGAGTGTGAGCAGTCTCTCGGCTGTTACATCGGGTTCAAAAGCTGGGCCGAAACCTCCCAGTCCACCTGCGAGGTTCGTGTTGTTAATGCCGGGAGGCAGAAGTATCACCGTAACTACTTTGCCCTTGAGATCAATAGACACGCTCACACCAATGCTGTTCACCGCAGCTTTGGATGCACGGTAAGCATATAGGCAACCAGAGGTGTTGTCGCTCATACTGCCCATGCGAGACGACATGAATGCGATTTTTGCTTTGTTGGCGGCCAATATGTTGGGAAGAAAAGCCTGCGTAAGCAGAAGTACGCACGAGCTGTTGACTGCCAACGACTTGCTCAAAAAATCCCAGGCCGTTGTTGTTGGTTTGTCCTTGTCGGGCTGGAACATGATCCCAGCAATGTTGAGTAAAAGATCGACAGGTCAGTCTCCGAAATTGCTCTTGAATTCCGATATAGAATATGTTGATGTGATATCCACTTGGAAGTAAGCACAACCAATGGCCTTGATCAGGTCTCCGATGGCCATTTCCAGGGCGAAGACTTCGTAACCCTAGTCCTGTCAGCCTTGTTACGAGTCTATCCAGAATCCGAGGATGATGACTTTCTCACCAGCAAGGTCGCGTATGACCTATGCCAGAATTAGCACCTGTGATGACCGCAACCGACATCTTCCTATTCTAGGATTTCTACAATTTCAAACTGGAGGGCGTTCTTTTGCACGGGCAAGAATATTGATTATTTGCTCTCAACGATTATTATAAATCTACCCTCTGACGTCCTTGTGATTCTTCCGTTTTGACCGAGGCAGGATAGTGGTGGTTGCACGAATCGAGCCAGTTTGCGGAGTACAGAGATCGCAGTGTGGACGGAAGTTTTCAGCTCTGGGAAAACAGTGCCGAGTACTCGTACAGCCCGCATCAAATGAAGCGTCTGGACCGCCTAGGGTAGCGTTGACCAATAGCCCGCTCGGTCTCGATGTGCCTCACATATATTATGAGGTCATGGAAGCAGCTAGTGAGGTTGATTCAGGATGCCTTCGGCTTTGTGAAGATGGCAAACACTGTCTTTGGCTATGTGCCCGCCTGGGGCCTCCCTGGCATCAGCCCTTATGTGACCAAGCTCATATTTAATATGAAGATTTTTTCGAGTACAAGTCGCAAGATCTATCACGCCTTGACGAAGATGCGCCACATGGCAAGCTTCCATATATTATCGACGACGATGGTGGTAAATAGGTTGCTGACTCCAATGTCATCATCCGCTACTTGCAACAAAAGCTCGGTGACTCCCTGGACAGCGATCTGACAGGAACAGAGAGGGCAATAGCTCTTGCATTTGATCGTCTCATTGGCGAACATCTTCATTACAGTGGAGTCATCGAGCCTCGATGGCGATCGGACACTGGATTTGAGACGTACATACCATATATCGTTGCAGGGGCTGAAGTCAGCCCCGAGCTTCGACAGGCACTCGAAGCCTTCGGAACTCGTGTTCTTGCGGGATTCGACGGACAGGGAATGGGCCGACGCGACCCCCAAGTGGTGCTGGACTTCTATGATAAGGTCGACATAGATGCCGTTTCAATGTTTATTGGCGATAAACAGTATTTCATGGGAGAGGAGGTCCATGGCATCGATGCCTGTGCTTATTCCATGCTCAGACATTTTGTCGATCAACCACAAAAGTGGGATTGGCCAGGCTATGTTGAAGGCAAATCTAATGATTCTAATCTGATGGCGTATCTGGAGAGGATGCGGAAGGAGTTTGACATGTAACAAGGTAGCAGAGAAGTCCCTGAACAAAGAAAACATGTATATATATACTTTCCTGTGTTGATGAGTAAACAGTCGTCCACCATTTGGTGCCTCAACCTACTTCCGCCTAATTATTGCTCCAATCATGAGCCCGCAGACTTCATAAGGCCCTGACGAATGCCCGTCAGCTATCCGATCCTGCCTATAGGCGTGGGCCGAGCATGCACTTGGTGATAGGTCCAACCAGTCACTGCATTTTCATGCATTTGCAGAACGATAACTTTAGGACTGGGCGGGCCACAGGGCCACAGGGCCAAGACTCTATGGTAAGAATTATTATCTCTAGGCTTGAGTTGGAGCCTGGAAAGAATAGAACGTACAGGGCAGCCGCATGCTCATGGTCGAGAATGTGCACAGCTGCAGAGAGCAAATATTGGCACAGAAGCCTTCCGACCCTAGCTACAGGTAATCGAGATAGAAAGCTGCATGCAGGTTCTCAAGAGTCGCGTTTTGTCTCTTTCATAGCATCAACCTTGTTTCGCATGGCTTCACCCATCGCTACGAGTTCTTCAACAGATCTGGTGCCCTCGGGGATTTTCTGGGCTCTCTGCACCGCTGGCCGTTCCGCGATGCGCTTCAACCATTTATCAACGCCAGGCCAACTGTCCAATTCGATGCCCAGGAAAAGGGGTGCAGCCCGAACCCACGAATAGCTCGCAATATCAGCAATGGTGTACTTGTCGCCAGCCAGCCAGTCGGCCTTGCCAAGACGAGACTCAAGGACATCAAATAACCGCTTGGTCTCATCCATGTACCGTTTGATGCCGTATTCAGAATAGACGCCTGCCATGGCACGGAAATGGTTGGCTTGGCCCTGCATGGGACCGAGTCCACCCATCTGCCACATGAGCCAGGACATGACCTCATAATATTCCGAGCTGCCCTGAGGATAGTTGAGCGTATTGTCTTTGTCGTAGTGGTCGGTCAAGTACAGCATAATTGCGCCAGTCTCGAAGACTCGCAATTCACCATCCTTGAGAGCAGGAATGCGGCCATTGGGATTGATAGCAAGGTACCAGTCTTCCTTTTGGACATTTTTGCTGATGTCAATCTTCTCCACCTTGTACTTCAGGCCAAGTTCCTCCAAGACAATGGCAGGCTTTAGACCGTTTGGTGTGCCAAACGTATAGTATGTCAAGTCATTATATGGGGGGGAGGTTGCCATTCTGTTGGTGGTTGTTGAGTGAGTTCGTGTCGATGTCGAGAAGTTGAAGTAGGTTGAGGGGAAACGTGGATTTGAATGAAATGAACGATTGATTGCGTGGAGGCGCGGAAAGTCTAAATGCAGCTGTCCAACGGCATCGACTTGAAGTATAACTGGGAACAGAAGAAGAACGAGGAGGAGTAATAAACACCATCTTCCGACATGCAGAACGTGAGTTGGCGCGGAACAAGGCCATGGAGGCCCTGCTTTGGCACTGAGACATTATTCAGCGAGCAATGGAATTATAAATCTTTGTTGCACTCTCTGTGCTAAACTCTCGTATTATTGCTAACCCAAAGGTGAGCTCGTCCTCGTGTGAGATGCCCACTGGTGACTTTGTCGCCCGAGATCGATTGAAAGGGGCATGGGAGACTGGGGCCTGCACCCGGAACCTGGATAAATCCACGTCCGTGGATATCGCAACGGGGTTGGCGCTTGGAGTCTAAGATCACAATACGAGGCAGTGTCGATCAAAAAGGCAGCAGATGCAGCCCGAATACTTCACCGGAGACATCTAGTGCCCCTCAGCAAGGTGGAGCACGCGTTGATGCTGCCTGGGTCTACGGAGTGCCATAACTGCAGAAGTGGCAGTGCCGCACCCAATCCCACGACGTCATTTCAAACTCCAGACACACCAAACATCCCACCTTCAGTAATTCTGCCTTATTTAGACAGACCGACAACTGTAACACAAGAGCATCGTGTACCTCGTTCATTTCCTGCTGCTTGGTGTGAGATTCCTGTCCACCAGGGAATTACTCTTCCTCCCTGTCGCTTACTTCATACATGTCATAAAAGCGTTCTAGCGTCTCGATCTGCAGGGTCACTTCTTACGTTCACTTCAATTCGAACCACACCTCCAGACCGACCTTACAACAACCAGCCGCTTCGCGCGCCTATGTGATTCCACCATTTTCCACGGCAAAATCAACATCCCCTGCCAGCCAGCCAGCAGTATGGATCGAGATCGAAATGCTGCTCAGCATGGCATCGCAACGTTGCTCGGCAAACTCAATGATCCCGACCCAGACATTCGATTCATGCAATTGAGCGATCTTGCAGCTATCCTCAACGGCCCTGCCTCAGTGTACATAAAGAGCGATAGTCACACTGCTGCTCGTCTTATTGAGGGACTACTGAAGGCGTTGTCGGACCAGAATGGAGAAGTGCAGAACCAGGCATTGAAATGGTAATACATCTTGTTCCCACGTTCGAGATGAAGCTGACTATTCTAGCGTCGGTCCACTTGCAATGCGCACCCCTGGAGACATCCTCCCCCCTCTTATCGACAAGTTGACAGACCTTACTACCAGCGATATTGACATCTCAATACCCAACACTGCCTTGCGTACCCTGGTCGCCGCTTTGCCCCAGCCACATTCTGCAGGGCCTGTTCCCCAAGAGGTGAGGGATGCCTACAATGCAGTCAGCAAGGTCTTGATTCCCAGACTTGTGGGCCGCGTTGTTATCCCACAGAGCAAGGCGCCACCGCAATTGCCCGCTGGTCTATTGCAAAAACAGAAAGACAAAGGTTACAGTAGTGATGCAGTGGATGTCATGATAGAAATTGTCAAATGTTACGGTCCTCTGCTACTCGCTCCTGAACTTGAGGAACTTGCCAGGTCTGTCATGGCAATAATCGAAAGCCCACAAGCAGGTGGCGTGGTCAAGAAGAGAGCCCTCGCTGGAATTGGCGCGCTTTTGATTCACTTCAACGACACGCAGGCCAACTCATTGGTCCAGGCTCTGACAAAGAGCTTCCAGAGTTCACAGATCAATACCGAGCATCGCAGATATCTGATTGCCACCATTGGAACTCTAGCCCGTTCAAGCCCAGGAAAATTCGGCCCTTACGTACCTCAAGTATTACCGTTCGTTCTTGATGTTCTAAGTCAGGAAGAATCATCAGCCGCAACAGACATATCGGACGAGGAGGCAGAGGTGGACCCAGAGATTGAGGAGCTGCGCGAGACTGCTCTAATTGCCCTGGAAGCACTGTTAGGTTCATGTCCATTGGAGATGAAGAATTACTTGGAATCTGCAATAAGCGCTGCTGTGAGATATCTCAAGTACGACCCAAATGTTGCAGACACAGAAGATGACGAAATGGGCGGAACACAAGATACCAATTCTGATGATGGAATCACGGAAGATCCTCCTGACGATGACGACGATGACGACGAATATGCCGAACTCGACGCTGATGATGCTTTCAGTGACGTGGATGACTTGAGCTGGAAGGTCCGACGATGTGCTGCGAAAGCGCTTTATACTATCGTTGCTGGCGTCTCAGCTGCTGATCGAGCGATTTTGTTTGGCAGAATTGCGCCTGTGCTTATCAGTCGACTGTTCAATGAGCGGGAGGATAGCGTGCGCCATGAAGTAATCTTTACAACTACAGCCTTGATTCGCAAGACAGGTTCAGGTTTGACACAGGCAATCTCCCGACGAGACTCCTCAGAAAACCCGGCTGCTCCTACTAACACTCGGAAGCGAAGACGACAGGATAGCGAGGCTGACCGGAAGGATCCGGACCTGAAGGGCTTGATTGCTAGCCGTTCTAGCCCCCCGATTTTGCCTGCAGCTCCTCCAACTGGCTCTGTAGCAGAGCTTCTGAGCCTCGTCCCTAAGATCGTCCAAGCCCTTACGAAGCTATGGAAAAAGGCAACCGTTTCCTCGAAACAAGCCGCGGTGGTTATGCTTAAGACCCTTACATTGGCTCGGAATGGAATTTTGTCGGATCATCTGCAGCAGTTGGAAGATCCCATTGCCGATGCACTGAAACATTCGTCTCCCGCCGGCACGAGGAGCGCCGTTTACGGCACTTCAGCTACTCTCGCCAGTTTACAAATCGAAACCTTGAATCTCATCAGCGCGATTACCGAGACCAACGAGGCCTCCGTCTTGGTACCATTTGTAATTGCGTTGATACCACCTGTCACCGCAATCGCCCACGAGAAGAATTATAAAGTCTCCAGTGAAGCTCTCTCAACTATTGAGCAATTCGCGAAGGCCCTCACTCCGCCTCGACTACCCTCAACCAACCAAGATCATGCAATCCATATCGAGAAGTTGTGGAATGTCATTGTTGATCGAGTCGCCGACAACAATACAGATCTCGAAGTCCGACATCGGGCCATTCAAGTTCTAGGAGTTTTGATCGCGAGAACCTCGTCCACACAGCTCCTCCCTAGCGAGGCTAGAACCAAGAGTTTGGGCATTCTCAGCGATAGATTGAGGAATGAGACTACCCGACTGGCTAGCGCGAGGGCGATAGGTTTGATCGGTGAGGCTGCCAGCAGTCATGACAATATCGGGGCTTCCTGGATTCAAGAAGTCTCACTCGAGATGGCAGACCAACTTCGCAAGGCAGACCGCGCTCTCCGTGCTTCATGCCTCGAGTCACTGCAGTACTTGGCGCTCAACCCAGTCACGTCTGCTCAATACGAAACTCACACGATTGTAATCCTGCGGACTTTGCTACTTCCGCTTGTGTCTGGCACTGATCTGCATCTGCTCACACCTGCCTTGGTAATCCTATCCAAGATCATTCCGACCAACCCAGCAGCCCTCGTGAACGACGAGATCGTTAGCGCACTATGCAGTATTACGCAAGCTAGGCTGGAAGGCCCTCCATTACGCGCTTATCTGCTTGTCGTTAAAGTGATCGGTGAACAAGGGGTTGGAGCACCCCTGATGAAAGGTCTGTTGGCGGTCGGCACTGCTGGTGAAACTATTGTTCTCGGCAGAGCTATCGGAACTCTGCTTGTTTACGGTGGCAACAATCTCGATGTGACTGTTCAAGACTTCCTCAAAGAAGTGGAGGCATCCCAAGACCTTCGTGCTATATGTCTTGCTCTAACCGCTCTCGGAGAAGTTGGCTTCCGAACTGGCGCAGCCTCACCCGTCAAAATTGACGTGTTCATCAGATGTCTTGGTGCTGAGTCTGACAAGGTCCGACTATCTGCAGCGGTTGCTCTGGGAAGTGCAAGTTCGAACAATGTTGCAGAGTGCTTGCCAATTATCTTAGGCAGCTTGACTCAGTCTCCTGCTCAGGACTATCTCTACTTGCATTCATTGAAGGGAATTCTGGAGCACTCCGAGAGCTCGTTTACGGATATGATCCCGTATCTCTCAGAGCTATGGCAGAAACTTTTTTCGGCATCACAAGCAGAGGACAATCGTGCAGTGGGTGCGGAGTGCATTGGACGCCTTGCCACCATCGATCCAGTTTCATATGTACCTGAGCTGTCGAAATCACTCGAAGACCCCGATCCTGAAGTACGGGGAACGGTCATTTCTGCTTTCCGCTTCACTCTTGGGGATGCTGGTACTTCCTTCAACGCTATTCTCGGCAAGACAATGGTACCAATGCTCAAGACAATGCTCAGCGATTCTGACATCTCGAATCGTCGTCTTGCGGTCATGACTCTCAATGCAGCCATCCACAATAAACCTGAGCTCATCATTCCAGAGATCGGGCATCTCCTCCCAACAGTCCTGGACGACTCATGTATCAAGCCTGAGCTCATCAAGGTCATCAAGATTGGCCCATTTACTCACAACGAGGACAGTGGTCTGGATCTCCGCAAGTCTTCCTACGCAACACTTTACGCTCTTCTCGATAACACAGATTCAATACCACATCTCCCGATTTCAAAGGTCTTCGACCGAATCCTCGACGGCATCCCCGATGACCACGACATCCGCACACTGTGCAATCTGATGCTCAGCCGCCTATCCACCATCGACCCAGACGAGAGTCGTCGTCGGCTCTCGCCGCTGGCCGAAAAATTCCGCGCCGTGCTCGAAATCAAGATCAAGGATAACGCCGTCAAGCAGGAGATCGAGAAGGCCAATGAAGCGAATGCGGCAGTCATCCGTACGACGCTCGAGCTAGATCGCAAATTCCCATCGGCGGCTACCGATGGTTCGGGTGAGATGGTCCAATGGAAAGGCTACATTGAATTCGTGAAGAAGGAGTTCGCTCAGATGGTCCGAAATGTTCTCGCGGAAAATGCGTGATGGAGAGAGACGGGAAGAAATAGGGAACAAGAAAAATCGGGGAGAGTACCTGTTTGTTGGCAGCCCCCAATGCTATGGACAGTGTGCAAAATGTTTGCAATGTATATGACCACCGCGCACGGGGAGGCGGTTGGAGCGGCTGCAACACTCCTCCAGCACTATCCTTGGTAATGCAAGAGCGTTCCGAGTCACAGTAGGCCAAAACCCAGAGGGACAAGCAGGTTAGGGGCAAGGGTCCAGGCGAACTATTCCATTCCACCAAAATGGCCCACCCGAATTGTTGTCTGAGTGCAGCATACAGCGTAGATATTCCCTTTCTGAACACTATCAGCCCTGATGAACAAAAGCAGACGACATCACTTGGGCGGTTGAGAGAGCGGATAAGCGAGCGAGCAAGCGACGTGCAGCCGAGACGAAGCCAAAGCCTAAGCGTGCAAAATGGAAAAAGAGAATGCTAGCTACTTGCCGTGGTAGTTAGAAGCAAGTAAACTGTTTGACCCCGTTTATTAGACTATCTTTATGTTATAATTGAGTTAGGTCGACTCTCGAGTTCCAGTAAATAGCAGCAAGGCTTCTACTTCGTGATCACAAGCAACGCCAGTAGACAGTAGGAAGGAGCAACGTCGCGTAGCCATTCCTACGCGTTCGCATCATAAGGGGATTCAGTATTGATTGAATGTTATTCGAGCTCTCCCTCCTTGTACGAACGCATTTCCTTCCGTACCATTGCCCCACCTCAACTGGGTTTGCTGGCAGATTTGGGTCGCGAGGCCTGGCAGCTGGCCGGCACCGGGCTTGAGTTTGAGCATGAATCAGTGTGCAAGGTGGTCGAAAGGTGTTTTAAGGTTACCTTTCTGCCGTACCCTTGACGTCTCTCACTCACTTTGAGAGCTGCTGGGATTTGTGAATGGCTCATACAATGTTGGGATCATTTCAGTTCATCATATATAAAGATGATGCTTTCTCGTTCTACACACCCTTGGCCAATGCCACGGGCCTCTTGCTTAGGTTGACAAATGCCCCCCCGTTTCTCGAACCCATTTCCCAAACGATCAAAATTCTCTACACCATGCTGTGCTGCCTGAAAAGAAAAAGACCCGAGAGATACTCGCTGTAGGGTTGAGGTAGTCACAAAGCGCCGAATGCTGGAAAAGGGAAAAACTAGAACGGTCGACTGGTGTTCAATCCGGGAAGATTAGACGGGTTCCGAGCGAGAAAGGAATTCGATGAGAAGAAAGGGCCTGGTACCGTCGATATGCATAAACAATAATAGACAGGGCGCCGTAGGGTTCTGATCTTCTTTCTTCTTCCTCCTGTCCTACCACCATTATTGCTTTGGATGACAATTAAGGGGGTTGGTAATATTTTATTTCTTGCTCGCGGAAGTGAGAGCAACGCTTGGAAGCGGTGAAATCCTCAGCAATGCTACATGAATGTTGATTGGGCCCAAGTATCCAAGTAAGTGGGCTCAATTGACGGCCTGGTATAGCAAAAGAGGTTCGCCGATATTTTCGATTTCAGGGATGGTGCATTTCAGGTCGAAGGCCTTGGAGAGGACAATTTTGAATATCTTTTGAACATTGATGCTGTGACTTGTGCTGCTAAAGATAAGACTTGCTCGCATGGCTTTCGCGAAACGTCGTGCCTAAGATATTGGTTAGTGGGAGATGCAACGGCGGCTGAGACGAATTGAGGCGAATTGTACCTGGTTGCTGATCTCTTCTTGATCTTCTCTTGGGAAGTTGACAAACTGATCGTACTTTGTGCCGATCAGGAAAGGAATGGCAGTCTTGTTGAAGCCTCGGCCTTGTCGGTACCACTCTTTGATGCTATTGAGGGTAGATTTTCGAGTCAGGTCGAACATGAAGAGAATCGCGACAGCATCATTGCACACGAGGGGCAACATGTTGACGAATTCGCGTTGACCACCCAGATCCCAGATGGAGAAGGTGATCTCTGTATTTCGTATTGAGATCGTCTTTTCCATGAAATTGACACCTTTGAGGCAAGTTGGTCAGCGGGGCGGCTAGAGCAGGTCAGGCTCAAAGTTAGGGAGATGTTGTACCTAGTGTTTGGATATAATCCTCATCCCAACTGCCTTCAACATACTTGACCATCAAACTGGTCTTTCCAATCTGGGCATCACCAACCATACCAACCTTAATGACGACATTGTTCGTTTTGGCGGGTTGCTGATGTCTATTTTCCTGTTGGTATTGTGTTTGTTGATAACCGCCCATTCCGGAATCGGGTCTCGAGGTCGGTTGCTGATAAAGATTTGGAGAATTATATCGTTGATTGGGGTCCTGATCAATGGGAGGAGTTGAGGTGACAGGGTTCGAAGAGTGACCATTGTTTGTAGCGGCGGCGTCTTCCTGTTGCTGGTCCTGGTGATTCACTACGTGCGGGTTGTAGGCCGAGTCGGTGGGGTAGTCATTAGACATGGCGGAATCCATGTTGTTGATGATGGGATGAACAGCCTGAATGAAAGGAATTATGGAAGAATGGAGATGGAACAGAAAAATGCAGGATCACCAGGAAAGAGTCCTTCGGGAGACGCCCTAGGTGAATTCATGCGGTGCAGTGGATGGGAAGCAATGCAGTTTGCAGGTTGAGAGTTGAGATGATGGCTGTCCCTTGTGCCCTGTGCCTGCGGGTTCGGTTTGCAGACGAAGTCAGGGAAAGCGTGTTGACCAATAAAAGTTGGAAGTGCAGCCGCAGCTGGTGACGCCCTCGACCCTCGACGCGTTGATGGCAACGCCAAGCCGTGTTTAACGCCATTAGTCGCGTTAGGTGCCATGTGATGACCACGCTAACCGCGGGAGCTCACTACCTACCTAATTTAGTCGCCGCTTGAACATAGCTGCTTGCTCTTACCCGGGTTGGGCTCATTAGCATCACTGAGGAGTGGCAAGAAAAGAGATTAGTCCCTACTAGTGTCTACATTAGTCCCTCATATCTCATGCCGCCTTAACCCCTCAGCCTCACTGCCTGTGCCTCTGCGCCTAGAAACAATGCACATGCCGCAATGATCGCTGTAGCCACCACGCCAAATATCATCTGGGTTTTAATGCCCGATTGTACCAGGGCACGCCTTCCAGCATATTTGGTAACTGTCTTCATGTAGTTCGCCATGCCGCTGGCCAAACAGGCCAGAGAAAGTAGCCAGAAAATAATGCCTAGTGGGTGAGACATATTCTGCTCAAGACTTGAGGGTTGATGCTTCAAGTGGAAGTTGACGAAGATGGCCACTGCTACTATAGCCATATAAACAGCAAGTCGAAGCCATGATAGAAAAGTCCGTTCATTTGCACAATGATCTCGAGCGTCGGAGGAGACGTTAGAGAAAATTAGAGGTGCATAAAGTGGCCGGGATAAGAATAGGTCGATGGTACCATCTGGATGGCGTCTGATTTGTCTTAGCCCGTGTAATGTGTAAAGAGTAGCATCTTCGTCTCGCTACTGCTATGATATACACTCACTGATCAACGTCGATGGCGGCCGACACTGGATTATAGAGCCAGTGCCGTTCAAGGGCAGTCGAGGGAATATTAGTGGTCGATCCCATGCCTGGATCAAGCTGGGTGTTGATGTATGAGAGGTGAAGAACAGGAAATAATAGATTGTAAGAGTCTAGTCATAAAACATGAGGTGAGGTTCTGACCAGCAGTGGTCCAAGGTGGAAAGATGTCGTACTGCTACATACGAAGAACCAAGTACCGAGTGCGAAGTACTTGGCGGTGCTTGCAGGGCCCAGCGTTGTATGAAAAAAGATGCGAACAGATCTGGCATCAATGACTGCGATCCGAGGCCCATTGCCGCCCCAAGCCCCCCGCTATTATTTTGCCCTTAGGCGCTTGTTCTCGGCCCCCGAGGGCTGCTGCCACTGGCACCGTGGGTGGCAATGAGGGGGAGGTTGTTACTTGTGTGGCCCTTGTAGGCTGCGAGTCCAAAAAGGGCAGCGGAACGCGAATGCGAGTCGCTATGGTCGCTGATATGCGCACCGGAAGCTGCACCTGCTCGGCTGTTCGTTAGCGTCTCCAATGACTCCAGCCCCCCAAGTGAGGGGAGCTTTATCTTTCCTCCAAGGACCTCAGTAGAAAACCCAATTTCCACGCCTTGGAACAAGTGACAAGCATCTGTGATATCTCAACGTTCAGTCGTTTTGCTCCCTCGTACAGTCCCATGTATATATCTTCGCTGGCATATTTACTTTTTACTTGGAACATTCAGAATGTGCATGAGCATGTGAATACCTAGTTAGGAACTCGACTCCCACATCCACGCAAGCATCAGACCAGGCCTAACTCCGCCTCTCCCTTCCGCTACTAGCCTCAACATGAGCACACCGCCGCGACATTTCAGCACCCTCGAACGGGTCACCAGTGCCAGCAGTCGAGTCTTCCCCCATTCTTTTTCCGATGCCTCTCCAATTGCTCAGGCCTCCATCGCTAGGGACCTTGAGGAAGACACCGACGACGAAGCTGCTGAGTCGGAGTCGGATTCGGATTCCGAAAACTCAACTTTGAGACCTTCAACTTCTGCTCCTGGAGCCTCAAGTGCCTATTCATACATTGGTTCCTACCGAAGGCCCAGTTTTTCCGGCGCAGGAAACAGAGCCACTTGTATTCCCCGCCCCTTCAAGGAGCATGACAAACTATCTAAGCAAGAAAGATCACGCGCCCTAGAGGAGGAGCGGAGTTTGCTGCGAGATAATAACATTATCCCACCCAAGCACCCTCAAGCTGAGGAACCTAGGAGGAAGAGCATTTTCTCGAGCTACCTGGGTATACCGGGCGGCGACCGCAAGGTTTCTCATGATGGAACTGCGGCTTTGGAGGACGACACGGGTCTAGCTTCTGAAGTTTCGCCTTTGCTGGGCGATGCAGGTCTCCCCTACGGCGGGCATGGCGACCGAGAGAATGTTGAGGCCAAGTGGGAAGAAGCGGTGGCTGCTGGCATGATCCACACAACATGGCAGCGTGAAACAAAGGTCATCGCCGGCTATGCTGCTCCCCTCATGGTCACCTTTGTTCTGCAATACTCATTGACCGTCGCAAGTATATTTACCGTCGGTCATATCGGCAAGGTTGAACTGGGCGCTGTCAGTCTGGCCTCCATGTCTGCCAATATCACGGGCTATGCCATCTACCAGGGACTTGCTACGTCTCTGGATACACTGTGTGCACAAGCCTACGGTTCCGGTCGAAAGAAGCTCGTGGGCCTTCAAATGCAGCGCATGATCTACTTCCTCTGGGCCATAACCATCCCCATTGGCATTATATGGCTTCTGGCAGACAGGATCCTGCTTGCCCTCCTCCCCGAGCCCGAAGTCGCGCGATTGGCTGGCTTGTATCTCAAAGTTGTTCTCGCGGGCGCCCCGGGTTATGCCGCGTTCGAAGCAGGCAAACGCTTCGTCCAGGCCCAGGGTCTTTTCTCTGCATCTCTCTACGTCCTCATCTTCTGCGCACCTTTCAATGCCTTCATGAACTGGCTGTTCGTGTGGAAGCTCGACTGGGGTTTCGTGGGTGCCCCAATTGCAGTTGCTGTCACTGACAACCTTCTCCCCATTGGTCTATTCATCTATGTGCGTTTCTTCTCCCACACCGGCATGTCGTGCTGGAACGGGTTCACCAAGAAAGCGTTCCAGAACTGGGGGCCGATGGTCAAACTCGCTCTACCCGGAGTCATCATGATCGAAGCAGAGTGCCTGGCTTTTGAAGTGCTAACCTTTGCGGCAAGCTATTTCGGCACGACCGTCCTCGCCGCACAATCCGTGCTAGCCACACTGACATCCCTGACATTCCAGATCCCCTTCCCACTGAGCATTGCCGGTTCTACACGTGTAGCGAACCTTATCGGCGCGACACTCGTCGACGCCGCCAAAGTGAGCACCCGCGTGACCTTCATCGCAGCCATCATCGTGGGCGTCTTGAACGTGACCCTCCTCTCCAGCCTGAAAGACTACATCCCGCGGCTCTTCACATCTGATCCAGAAGTCGTGGAGATCGTGTCAGCCATACTGCCCCTATGCGCGGCATTCCAACTCTTTGACGCGCTCGCCGCTTCGTGCAACGGTATCCTGCGGGGCCTCGGCCGGCAGGAGTTTGGCGGTTACGTCCAGCTGTTCTGCTATTACGTCTTCGCGATGCCCATCAGTTTTGGCACCGCCTTTGGCCTCGGCTGGGGCCTGTGGGGTCTCTGGACTGGCGTTGCACTCGCACTTGGCCTCGTCGCCCTCATCGAGTTTATTTACCTTGGCAGGACTGACTGGCAGCGCAGTGTCGAGGAGGCGAATGCAAGGAATGCGGATGGAGTCTAGTGGATAACATCACCTTTGGTCGAACGCGCGAGATTGGGTGAGTGGACCCCGCGCGTGAAATAAATCGCTTGAGAAAGGATGCTCAGGCCTTACGTGCGTGCGTGCGTGTTTGCGTGTTCTGTTGGGACTAGCTTGGCTAGCATGTTTGTGCTCGTTACTTTAAGGCGTATACGTTGTTCTCGAATTGGAAAGATAGGAGAGGAGCGAACCCAGTGCTTTAGTTTTTAAACTCCAGCTTTTGGACGGGCTGATGATTCTACATACGGCCGACACCTCTGTCAATCGGTTAACCAAACGGATATAAAACTGACAATGTTCAGAAGCAACTTGTAGAGGCAGCTCACTTGCGAGATTGAATTGTTGTTTCAGACAAAATTGCTGATAACAATAATTCGGCAGCCATTAGATAGATAATGATTGGGATCATTGTCTGTAACTGCTGGGTATCTAAAATGGGAATGTACTGGATTGAGTATTCCCTATCCTCTGCCAGCCCTTATCGCGATGCAGTATTTGTAACATCCCCCGTGAGGAGCTCGTCGTCCATACGCCCAGAACGCCTTGTCCTATGCGTTTCACACTACTCGTAAGCAAGCCACACCCGACTTTTGCGGTATGCTGGTATCATATACACGCTGGTGCCCCTTATAGGAAGTGCGCTCAGCTCGTAGCCTCGCAGTCAACCATCGCACTGTGAAAATGGGGGATCTTGCGTCATAAAAAGAAATACACCAGTGCTAAACCTCTGACCATGACCCGCACAGGTGCACCCGGCTTACATCCTCTGAATGTCTTGTTCGCCGGTGAAATCGCTAAGCTTTCCCTCGACGAGAGCATCCCACCAGCGGAAAAGCATTTTCTCACAGATGAGGCGGAACCAGGGCGTATACTTGAGGGCCTTATCAACACCTGTCTGGGACTCCACATCTTTGAACATCTGACGCAGCTCGTCCGCACTGACCCAGCGCGTGGCCTGGACCTCGTTCTCGTTGATCTTCAAGTCGACGTCAGCCTCGATGAACAGGATATAGTCGATCTCGTGCTCACCCCACTTCCCGTCCGACGGGGCGAGATAGTGGATGCGCGTGAGGAAGGAGAAGTCTGATACGGGGACCTGAGAGGCGGGGATGCCGAGCTCATGGTCTAGCTTGCGCACAGCGGCCCGCTTCGCGCCTTCAATGTTGCTTGGAAGGTCGCCGTGCCCAGTCTCGGCGGGGTGTGCCAGAGGGTGCGAGCAGCACGTGTTTGTCCACATATCTGGGAAGGTGATTTTCTCGCTGGCGCGCTGTTGCAGCAGGAGTTTCTTGCTCTGAGGGTGGAAGAGGAAGACGGAGAAGGCGCGGTGGAGGAGGCCTTGGTTGATGTTCGTCATCAGGTGGCAGGCTTTTTTGGACGCAGACCCGATCGGCATGTCGTTGTTGTCCAGCACGATGCAGACTTCATCCATGAGTCGGATCTGCTCTTCATCATAACCGGCGAGGTCGTTGGAGTCCGTCGCTGCGTCGCCGTCGCTTGCTGAGGGTCTGGCGTTGGGTGCCATGTCTGCGCCGATCAGTCGGGTGTGAACCTCGGGGAAGAGCGTGGTGACATTTTCACGAGTGATGGTGGCGGTGGAGGGCATGATTCCAGTAATATGGCTGGTTTTGTAATAAGTATAAGAGGAACCTGAAGTCAGGAGTTTCAGTGCAAACAGAAGTAATCTGAGAATAAATGAGTCTAGGAGAGAACGTTTTGGTGGGGTAGGATTGAGGTCCGTTGTTGCTTCATAGCGTGGAGGATCGAGGGCTCAGCAGGCGGTGAGGGAGAAAATTATAATGCCGGCCTGTTAGGCGGTATCACGTGCCAGGAACGGGGAGTTGTTTTAGCGAGTGGCCTGAGCTCAGGGCGGCAAGCGTGGGATTTGTTGAATTCCTCCCAAGGTTGGCTTAGCCGACTAGCCCAAGGCTGAGATAACTAATGGCATATTGGATTACCCCTAGAAGGACTTTGAACACCATAGCATCAATTACTCAATTTACCTGAAGAATCATGTCATAGTGAGGGCCATGGTGATATTTGATGTAAAAGAAGATGAATCCTTATTAGCTACAGTCAAACACACTCTATGGAACAAAGTCCAGGGTACGCATTCCTACGTCTCGTCGCCTCATCAGCTGGAAACAAAGAATAAACAATGAGCGGGGCTATCATATTTGAGCTCCAATTTGTACCAATTGGGAAATCGTGTGATGGACATTATCGTGGGCCTACCGTGATTCGTGATACAGCACAAGGTTGGGTTTGCGTTCCAACTCCTGAGATTCGACTACCAAAGCGGAATACGAGGCTCCTAATATGTCTACCTATTTGTTGCCTGGGTAGTTAGCTCCTCGTAGAACTTTCCTTAAAGGTACCAAAGCTGCCCGTGGCACACGATTTTCGGTCATCGCCATGCAGATCAAACCCACCGGACAGGTATACTGAGTACAATTACAATTTTAAACGACTAGGTCTTCAAACAAACATTCATTCTAAACTAGACTTATCATTCTATGGTATAACTTGACTAAAGGACAGTGGATAAGGTTTATCCAGTACCGATGATTGTCGCAGACACAGTAGAGCCTGCAATAATGTTGACATATGCCGTAGCCATGCCGGCCGCTCCATAAAAATGAGAAACACCAAGCTGCTGCCACGGTCGGCACGCGGCTTTTACCCGTCTGGAAAAGCCCAAAAGCAATACATGACTTGGTGTGGGATATGTCTGATTATTATTATCCATCCGCAAGTCGACGAAGGGATCGCCTAATTCATTCTTCCGGAAATCCTAAAACCAGAGATTCGAAAATTGACTCCACACTCCTCGCTAATCGTTCATGATTGAAAGACAGGTCTGGATTGCTCCAGCTGAATGATTCTATGGCAAATCGTTGGCCAAGTCACATACTGACTTCTCCGTCGTCGTGTAGTTCCTGAGCACCATTGCTTGAATGAGAGTATTCTTTGGTGAGCCCATTTTCGAGGGCGATCTCTTCTCCGTCGCCGCGATCTTTTATTTCAGCAGACTTGATATCACCAAGAATGCGCTCTAGGTAGACCTTGAGCGTTCTCAAGCCTCGTAGATAACCACGATCAATATCATTTGGATGTGCTGGCGGTGCTTGGGCGTTCGGCGGTAAGGGATCTTCGCCGGTGACACAATTTGCGAAATCCACAATTTTGAGCTCAATTGGCGGTGGCCATGTCTTACCTTCCTTGCGCTTCTGCTGGGCAATGTCGATGCCGTTCCTCGCCGCTTCTTCTGCTTCGCGGGATTTGTGGGGTTCGGCATCATATAGCATCAACAAACTGCTTGCGTAAAATCGGTACCCTGGTAGTCGTCGCACCATACTCTCCAGTTTGGACACCTTGTGCAGTATGGTGGGAATGTGCTTTGCCACACTGCTATAGCTAATACCATCATAAAGAAACCTTATTAATGCATCGCGAAATTCACGACCTGCTTTGAGGTCGCGGCCGAAATACTTGTCCTCATATGACGCTTTTCCGATTTTGGCATCAAATGTTTGCATGCCACATATTCTCACCCCCAATACCTGTGATGTTGTTGTTTTACATTTGCGTCTTTGAGATTCCATCTTCTTCTTAGTCGCCTCCACGCCGAATTGCCTGGTCCCCATTTTGAGATCGAGTACGCACGGTCTGCCCATTCCACTCGTAAGATCTTCCATGAGGATAAAGTAAACCACTCGATCCCCCGAATTCGAAGATTGTGCATCTTTGGGATTTGTTGGGATTACAGCATTGGTGATCTCATCTCGTGGTTCACTTTCGAAACTGTCGGCCGTCGCATCACCGCCACTTGGGTGTTGCATGGACGGGCCATTTCGTGGTCGTGCTGGTCTAGAACCAGCAATCATTTCGGTGGGATCCAAGTCAGCGTCCATGGCAAAGACATCATTTCCAGCATCTGGTCCAACATCAGTTGCATAAGCTTCGTCCTCAAAATATTCCAGATCTGGAGTCTGCGTCTCGTTGACAGATACATGTCGTCTTCTGAGACCCATGCCTGAATGACGTCGTTTCACATGGATCTTTTGATCTCCGTTGGAGGTAGTAGAAACCTCGCTACCTGTAGTCCTGACCTTCTCAAGTCCATACATACCATCAACAGCCGATACCGAGGCAGAGAAGGCACCATGTGGCGCCTCTGAACCCTTGGTTGAACCTTCCGAAACCGGCACTACTGCTGAATTTTCCAAGTTTGCAGAGCCTTTCCCTTGCTCGTTATCCGTGCTCCAGCTCTCAACTTGTGGGATTGAATTTGTGGAAAGGTTACTTTTTCGACGAGATCCATCGAGATGGTATTGCCCAGGTTTGAGCCTGGGTATGGTTCCATGTGTGTGTGCCAGATGACGACGATGGTATTGAACAGGAGGTGGGCCAAATACCTCGCGGAGAATCTTGTCTTTCAATCCCTCATTGACCGAGGTATTTCCCCAACTGTTGGAGTGTTCCGGCATGCCTGGTCTGGGAGGAGACTTGGAGTCTGCTCCTTGGTCTTTATGGGGGCCGCCAATCAGGCCAAAGTCTTTACTCACACGACGCCCATGATTCGGGTCAGCACTTCTCGGCCGTTCAGGCAATGCAAAGTAGTCTGAGGGGACGATATGTTTGTTCTGGTCGAGTATAACTTGAGGAATACTTCCAATTTGTTGTGAGTGGCTCACAATCCGAGGCTTTTCAAATGCATGAGCCGCAAGAGCAGGATCCAGATCGGTCATAACCTCGTTGCCATTACGAATATTCTCCGCACTACTTGCTTGGTTATCCTCTGGTTTCGCCCCAGAAGGTTCTCCTTGTTTCGATACCTTCGAGAAAGTCACGTTGAGGACACCAATATACCTTGGCAGCAACTTAAGCATGTCAGGGTGACGCTGTTCAATACGTTCGTAAAATTCGTTCTCGCGGTTGTTCAGTTGCTTACACACTGCGCGCCGAGAGAAGCGGAAAATGGTCGAGTGACCCCCCACCTGATGCTTGTAAGGTTCAAGAACAACTTTGGCTCTTGTCCGGGATACAGGTACATCAGTGGGCCTTCTCGCAAGAATGGGAGTCGGGGTCGGAGTTGCAGAAATATCTTCAACTAGGCTTGGGTGTCCGAGCTCGTCACCAGAGTCGGCCTCTGACTCAGACGTGGTAAGAATTGCACTGCTTATCTTTTCATCAAATGAGACATCAACGAGCTCATTGGAGGTCTCCTGAACAGGCTGGTAATTACCGTGGAAGACCTTTGTATCATTCTTGGAGACTACAGAAATGTCGATGTGCTCCGCTGGCCTCAAGGAATCGATTGATTTCTTTTGGTTGGGTAAGATGCTTTGGACAGGGGATAAGAGAGACTTTTTGTCCAGGTCCGACATATGTTCTCCCGGGGATGTGAATCGTTCGATCTCCTCTGGGGAAGGACCAGGGTGAGGATAATAGACTGCTGCCGATATGTGTTCTTCTTCGTCGTCACGACTCATAAGACGATTGGCTGTATCCGCGCCAGAGGTGGAGCCGACAGGAGCCTGAGCACGCCCAACCGATGCTCCTGGATCAGCATTGAGAATTCGGTTCTTGTACGCTCCCTTGATCTCCTCAAGCAACTTTGGAGGGATGCTTGGTACCTGTGCGAGATCCTGGTGACGGAAATATGGATCGTGATCAGGCTTGGATTGAGAAGACGTCTTGGCTCCTCTGGTATCAGGGGAATGACTGTCGTCCCGAGTTGTAGGATAAAAACTGTCACTGGGCTCCTTTGAAGGATGTAAAGTTGCTCTGCTAGCAACAATATCCTGTGAAGAAGAGCTTGTGGGACGTGAGGTAGACGTAGAGAGGTTCTTATTATCAACGCCAATATGGTGAGGAAGGTCAATATGGCCTGCTGCTGCGGCTGCTGGTGAACGTGAATCAGTCCTGGGGTCGAAGATTCCCATCATATGGCTTGCTTTTCTGCTGCGAGCATTTCCAACAGCCTCGGGATTCTTCACAGTAGCCTCGATGCTTTTGTCGACGTGAGTACGGCCCCGACTAACGCTACGCTCTAGCCTGGGTTTTTCTTGAAGCACTTTCCGTAGCGAGCCGCCCAAGTCAACAGCAGAATGTTGTGAGCCTTCCTGGTCCCGAACGATGGGTATATCTGAATGTGTACGCCCCTGTTGGTCTTGCCGATCATGTCCTGTATCTAGAGTGCCAGCATCCTTTCCCTCCATCGAGCCGACCGTGACATGAAATTTCTTAGACCATGTGTGGCTATCCGAGGCAATCCTCCGAATGCCTTGGATTGTACCTGTGGAGGGCCTAGAATTAGGAGGGCAGGGGGTTTCCTTGTCGGTAGCAGAATCTGATTTGCGAAACCATTCTAAATTTCGAGAAGACGATCCGGCATTGGACCGTGAGGGATCAGGAGGAGAAATAGGGTGAGTGACCATTGTTGACATGGCGCTGGGGCCTTGCTGTAGAGTTGTAGGTGAAGTAGACTGGGTAGCTCCTTCCGTCAGAGAAGAGGGCTCGTTGTGGGCAGGGACATAGTGGTCAGCAAAGATGGTATCTCTTTCTGAAAGCTGCGGAGCGTGGTCGTCCAAGGTCTGAGCCCTTTGCAAGTTGCTGTGCGGGCCTCTCCCATGGTATGTATTCTTAACCTTGGACCCCCGTAAGATTGGAATAGGTCTGGCAGTCGACGAGGGACTTGGACTTGGATCTGAGGAAGAGGAAGTAGAAGGACGGCGGAGCGCTGGCTGGCCATTTACCGTTGTGGCAGGCGCGGAGGTCCTTCCGGCGGGAGAGCTACTGGACATGGGGAGGACATTGGGTAGAGAGGAGTCGACAGGGGTGATTGTGCGTGGAATGATGATTTGCTGGGAACGGTCGGTGGTCAGTCGAATCCTGTTCGGGCAGCATTGAAGGGGGCCAACGTGGTGCAAACGAAAGGGCCTGAGGAAGAATTGTTCTTTCGGGGGAGGCGGTCTGAATGTTGAACGACTCAAACGACGGCAATTTCAAGCAGCACGTGGAGGAGCAAGAGGCTGGTCGAGGGTCTGTTCGAGGGCCTACGAGTCCCAGGTGACGAGCGGTGTTTGACCTGATATGACTGGTGATACCAACTTCAGTGCCACTTTTTCCCAATGATGGGCCGTTGAAACATCACTTGGCCCTGGGGTTGCGGAACTGGACGGTCCAGTCGGTGAGGGTTTGACAGTGATGTAAGGTAGATACGAGTTTGCCGGTAAAGGGGACTCTGTAGGAGTATGCAGTCCCCCAGTATTTGCTTGGTGCTAGTAGTAGTACAAAAGTATCTCGGGAGTGGTTTGGTGGGAGGCAAATGTTGTTGTGCGCGGAAGATTGGGTGAGGATGACGTTTAGTGCTGCCGCCCTAAATTCCGAGATAGCGCAACTAACTACTTCTATGTCTAGTAGCTCACTAAATGAGTTAGTATCACTACGAGGCCGTTCAGAAGCTACTCCCAACTACATTATTGAGGAACGAGTCCTTCACCACAATCTTTACAGTGCTCATTTCTTTTCTCATCAAAATATGAGAACCACCATCCTCCCGCATCCTTCAATTGCTTCATCAGCGGCCATCCGGCATTTCTGGTTTCTCCAAGAATGTTTCTCGCCGGCATTGACCCCTTTTGCCCTCTGACGTGCAAGGACCATCATAGCTCGCCTCCAATTCCACCAATCCCTTAACGCAATCTTCCCACGTTGTCCATCCATGCATATTGACTATCACTCACGGATAGCGGAATCAACACCCCGTCAACCCGTTTTGATCCACGATTTTAAAGCCACGTAGCGACGGTCCGGCACGGTGGGACCGTCCTTCAAGCGCAAACTCGGTTATGGAGTACGGAACCCTGTGCTTGCTATAGTACCTTGGTATCAAGAAAAACGGTGGCTCCACGAAGGGGTACAATACTGACTGTATTCCGTACTACTAATAGCTGTATTCTGTACTTCATACCGAGTATTCCGTGCCTTGCAGAATATCTCAGAACACTGTTGACCCTTCCTAGTATTCCGTAAATTCCTGCCCAACGAAGCTCTCACTGAGCTGCCACAATTTCGCTGCACTCTCAGCATCCTTTGCCCAAGGAACAATATCGATAAATTTGCAGTCGTCCAAGAATAAGTTGGCCCCGCTCGATGTAGTTTCTAGTAAGTTAGGGTCAAGCGCAGCAACAAGCGTCGTGGAACAGCCTTGGTTCAGTGTCTTGAATCCACCCACGGCTTCTTGGCCTGCCACCAATTGTTGAACAAGGTCATTGTCCGTATGCCTCCACAGATCGGTGAGGATCCCGCCTGGGTGCAAGGTAAACGATTTGATTTTATATCTGTCGAACAATCGACGGGTAAGCTCGAATGAAAACAAGGAGTTGGCCGTCTTGGATTGTCCGTACGCCGTGATTGGGTTGTAGATGCCTTCCGCTGGCATCCCATATGCTCTCATCAGCTCGAGGTTTGCGCGTTCTCCCTCTGGTACTTCTTCCTGTGGCTTTGTGAAGTTGATGTCAGAAAATCGGACTGGTGAGAATTGAGCACCTAAAGAGGACACATTGATGATCCGCACAGCACCCGGTGCGGAAGTTTTGGCGGCCGCAATGACCTTTCCCATAATGAGGTTGACAAAGAGAAAATGGCCCAGGTGATTTGTAGCAAACTGCATTTCGAATCCATCCCTCGAGAGCTCTCGTTGTGGAAGCCACATAACTCCAGCATTGCAGATGACAATATCAATTTTGGGCACATCGGGGTACGCGTTGACTTCCTCGGCGGCAGCTTTCACTGCTTCCAGGGATGACAAATCGAGCTCGAGAAATCGAAAGTTCCCAGCTGGGTAGGTTTTTGTCAGTGATTCTATCACTGCTTGCACTTTGCTTTTCGTCCTTCCCGTGAGGATCAACAGTGCTGGTTCGTAGGCTGCCAAGGCTTCTGCCGTGCTTGCACCCAGACCGTTGGGCGAGACTCCGGTGATCAAGATTGTTCTCCCCTTGATCTGGCCTGCAAACACAGTGGTCACTGTTGATCCTTCTGTCCACTTTCCAAAGTCTGTATTGGAGGACATTTTTACAGGGGCGGGATCTTTTAAAGCAAAAGGTATTGAATTGAGTGTCTGTTGAAACACTGGGAAGCTGATGGTAAGGCAATACTCACGGTTACAAGCAGGGACTGACACTTCCTTTAAATGTTCCGGCCTCTTGGAGAGCCGCTGTCACCTTGACTGCTATTGATCACACACCTACCTTTCATTGCGCATGTACTAGTCGATCTCAATGACAAAGGCAACTTGCTGACTGGTTTCTGGCAAGTTGTGATGCGTTGCAAGGACATATGATGGAAATAGACAGGAACCAATGTGTACCTGCATCCTGCAATGCAACTAGCTTACGAATTCTCCCCAATCAGAAAATATCCAAAGAAAAAGTGGTCTCTCACAATTGCGTGGTAATTGGTATGCCAAAGCTACAAGTGCATGCGAGTCTCGGTTGAATGAGCTTAACTCCTCCCTCAAGGGGGTGAACTGTGACATGGCCGAAAAATAATGGGGACCTTCTTGCCCCGCCGACCTCGGCCGATCTAATTAAGGTGTAGCCGGACTAACTCGGGGTTTGGCAGTACGGAGGAGCAAAGCTTGTTGTCGTTGTTGTGTGCTCCCCCCTACACGCCTAGAGTCCAGTACTGCACATAATCGCAGTCTGGAACTTCACAATAAATGCATTGACACGACCTGCTCAACTTAATACTACAGCTAAATTACCTTTGAGGGCTGCTTCAACGCGAATCCGTGTTTCTCTAGCACTAAGGTCGCCTTTGGCTGAAATTATAAGCGTGCCGCGTGCTGTCGCAAGTCATCCGGCTTCGGGTTTGACGCGACGCGACGTCATTTGAGGAAGAGCGCGTTTTCCACAAACATTCCCAGCGAACCTCCTGGTGTTGTAGTAACATCAGACGCATTCCCAATTTCTGGCAAAACGTCCATGTATGTTGAGGTCAGCCGCCGTTCATCATGCCGCATGAAATTGCTGATTCGGATGACGAATCTGAGCTCAACTCTCCTGGTGGACACCCGATAATAGATGATGATGCCACTCAGAATGGACTCACAGCAGTATCGTCACAGATCAATTTTGACGACTACATAGAGCCTACACAGCGTTTGTCCTCTCTTGAAAGCGCAGAGAGAACTCCCGCCAACACCATTGGACTTTTTGACGGGATAAGTGAGGCACATAATACACTCAACACTAACACCACCCATGAACAAATGCCAAACTCTTCGGGACCTTCGCCAATTGCACGGTCCAGGAAACGAGCACATAGCGCCATGCATGAAAGCTCCAACATAGCTGACTATGACGGCTCAACAAAGCTCTCTAAAACTAAGAGAACGAAGACTTACGGCCACCGGTCAAAATCTGGTGCAATCGAACATGAAGATCTATTCGCGACATCTGCAGAACTACTTTTCCAAGCTACGAATAAGGAAGCAGTAGAACAATGTCACGACAGCAAAGCTGGAAGTGCGACTCACTTCTTGTCAGCTCAGCCCACTAATTCCACAATATCGCGCCTCAAGAACGTCGACCTCCCAAGGCAGATTAGCCTTCTCGATCAGTCGATGCAAAGCTCTTTGCAAAACATCACAACTTCAACTGCGTCTATAGGAGGCTACGCTTCTATCAATCTTGATTATCGCGGTTCCGGCGACGCACTGGATATTAATGCAAATCCCTTCGGTTCTCTAAGCCAGGTTTCACTGGATGAGGATTCCAATCCGATTGAGACCGAAAGAGTTGCGAGCCTTTTCCGTCAAAACAAGAGAGCTTCAGCAAATAAACAGGCCGTGGAAGCACATCCTTCCGTCAATCCTTCGCGGTCGACGTACGAGGATTTTGAACAGCCGGACGTGCATTCGAATAAGAACGAGGGAGCCGGATTAATGCCAGCAGATCCAATGCCTGCTCCAGATAAGTTATCTATGGCAGAGGACGAAATTCCACCCAAGAAATCTGGACGGATACCGAAGAACTCCAGAATGCTTTCAGAGTCTCCAGCTCCAGCTGTGCCTGACAAAGCAACAGATGAGCAAGACCTCCCGGATCTAGAGTTGATCCGAAGGTCTAGACAGGGTACTGTGGATTCAGTTTCCGCAGCATCCCATGCTTCGTCTACTGGCAAGAAAAGGAAGCGACGAAAGTCTAAGCAGGCCGCCGAGCAATCCCCTGTAAACAACCCAACAAGTGAACTGAATTTAAGCGACGAACAATTAATTGGACTGCCAAAGGAATCCTACAAGCCGCGCCCCAGCCGCTCACGATCAAAGAAGCTCTCCACTGAGCATGACGATGACTCTTCTCAGAAGATTACGAATGTCACAATAGACACTCCTGCCAAGCGCAAATGTTTGTCAAATAGCACATCCCCTGTGGATGAAGAAGCAGACGCTCCAGCAGAGCAATCCACTGCGAAGAAACGCGGCCGCAAAGCCAGGGTTAAACGTGCAAAAACTTCGGGAGTTGCCTTGAAAATCACTGAACCCATGCTCAGCGAGGGAGAGGACGATGTGCTGTGGATGGATTCGAAGCCTGCTGCGGTCAAAATAGACCTACCTCCTGACCTCAAGGTCCTCAAAGGAGAAGAGGATCAGAACACTGTGGCAAAAGCTACGCTAGAAGTCGAGCACCATCTTGGAAGCAGGACGAATTCTAACATCACCATCGAGGTACCCAGGGCAAGCGATAAGTCTCACATAGCGGCTGTCGCGTCTGAAGCGGCCACAGTTGTAGCTGCGCCTAAGAAGCGAGGTCGCAAACCGAAGAAGGCACAACAAGAGCAGCAAGTAGAGCCGGAACCTATTGTACTAGATGAAGCAGAGGGGCAGGAACCCCCCAACAACCGAACGCGGCAACCATTATCCGAGAAATCCAGCAACGCCCGCCCCCTCAAAGCTAGGAGCACCACACCCAAAGCACCAACCGTCTCTCCGTTATCATCCCCCGAAATCAAGCCCCCAAAAAAGACATCGCCGACGAAAGAAAAGCAGCTCAACACCCCTGAGCCGGGCCCTCTCACCACACCCACGAAACCAACAGTGGAGAAGGGCCCCGCGAAACACTCCCCGATCAATCCACCCTCGCTCCCCGGCAGTGCGCACAGCAACGGGAAGAAAGCAGTCTATCGAATCGGCCTATCACGACGGCAGAACATCCCGAGCCTGCTGCGACGCGTGCAGCGCGATAAGCCGCCCCCGAAGATCGTGGTTGCCAAGGAGAAAGAGAAGAAGAAGAAGAAGAACGCCGGCGATAATGGCAGTGACGATGATGAGGATGACCGCCTTGAAATGAGAGGTGCAGATGGTATGTTGGTCGAGTGGGGTGACTAATTGATCGATCGATCGATCGAATGTTTGATGCACGTTGTTTCGAAGATATCTGTGACTCAAAATGAGCAGCTTGCCTTTTGCTCGATTTGATCATCCCAAGGGGACAGATGGGTGGATTAAGATACCTCTTCAGCTGAGATGGAGGAGGAGCTCAGAGCTCAGAGCTCAAATCAGCGATGCAGAACTAGAGATACGGTAGAAAGGAGATCCCTCGTCTTGTCGACCCACCCTTGCGAGTTTAGCCAAGCTGCATGCATATGTATCAGTATACCTACCAACCGAGAACTTCATAGAGAAACCGAGCAATACGTATTCCAGTACCTGGCCTGACCTAAATCAAGGCATCCCGACCCAACCCAACCCAGGCATCCTCGAAACGTAAGATTGTAAATCAGCTACCATTCGCCCTGCCCTGCTACAAATGAACAATTTCGCTATCAAGCCTGGTCGAAGGCAGTGAGAATAAATTGTAAACTTTAAACAGACCATTGGTTAGGGTAAGCAATGAAGAGCGACTTTGGGAAGATTCAAGAATACCACACCAAGTGGGAAATGATCTATTCACTACGTATTCAAAATAGAATAACACGCTTTATGGGATAGAACATGCCCTTCAAGAATCATGGTCTTGCCTCCATGTCAATCCGCTACTAGTATTTCCATGCCATGGCCTTCTTTTCAATCTGGATGCATTCTCCAGAGATACCGGGTGTTGTTAGTGGTAGTAGGTAAGCTCCGCCCGTAAATTCTTTCGATGGTGGTGCTGATTTCGGCATGTGTGGGATGGGGATATGAGAGCGCAGAGCGCGACAGGATGAATACAGTGAAAGAAATAATTGTCCAGAGAATGTCCACAAATAGAATACAATCCTTCCCATGCCATGCCACGCCAGGCCACGCCAGGCCACGCCATTCCACAGGACAATCCGGCGGGCGAGCATAACCTGCCGGAACGAAACCGGGTAGCGTCAGCTTAAGGGACGTACAATCGCACGAACCCCTGGACCGAGCGACGACAGGTCACACAATTTCCAAAGTTGTTCAAAGCCAGGCTGACGCGGCAGTCCTCGCAGACGCAGAGACATCGACATGGCCACGCGATGATTGTTCTAGCAGCCGTCTGACAGACCACACACGGTGGCCCAGCATGGCTGTTGGCCTCGTCGTCAGCGTCAGCGTCTCCGGAAGAGGGGCGCGGTCGCGGCGGCGGAGCGTGTTTTCTGCGGCGATTGAGAATAAGAGATTCCAGAACCTCGGCCTCCTCCGTTGAAGTAAGAGGTCGTGGGCCAGCTTGCTTGGAGTTATTGTAGAGGGAAATATTTGGTGAGGAAGCGACGGAGGGATGTGGAAGTCGACCGGCAAGCAGGATCTTCGCTCTTTCACTTTCCTGTTCGCGTCGGTAACGTGATCGGGTCATGATACCAGATTGCTGAGAGCTCGCAAGGTGTGAGGCAAGAATACGAGCTTGATCTCGGGTTTCCTTGTCCTGTGGGTTCAGGAGCCTGGCCAAAGTCGCTGGATCCAGTGGTGAATCAATAAAATCTGGTGTTGACTCCCTTGTTTGTAGGCCCGAAAAAGACCATGATGGATGGCTTGCAGACTGTGTAGGTGTCCGTTGTCCCTCTGGCTCTGATTCCCAGGCATCATCATGACGGTTCTCTGATGTTGCCGTAGACATCGAGATTACACTAGTCGTATCATCGTTCTCATCGCCCGCAGGGGGCACGTAATCATCACTCTCATCTTTAGTGCCGAACCAGCCACCACCCTTCCACCAATCGTACAGCTTTTTATCCAGCAGCTCATCAACTCTTTCCCCTGGAAAGTCTGTCATCAATTGCCTTCGCATGTCTGGTTCAATGTCAACATCGACATCTCCAGATGTGAAGAATTTCCCGTTGGCCGAGAAGAACCAGATATCATTCGGACTCCCAGATGACATACCTCTCCCCCCTTTTCGCGTTTTCTTTAGGGATCGACCCACAAGTTTCCTCAGCCAACGTGGACGGGAAGTGATGCCAATGCTGTCAAGCAACATGCCCAAGCCATATGCAATATATCCCCCAATTAGAAAGAGGATGCCTCGCAAATATATCATAAGTAGGTAAAACCTTGTCGTTCTCTGGACTGCACCAACACCACCAGTTCGTGGGGTGGGATAAACAAATGAGTCTTTCCCAGATATTTCACCCTCTTTTTGCTCGAATTTCCGCTCCATGGAGAAACCAGATTCCCAGACACCGCCTTTGTCCGTACCGCCGGGGCTCGATGGTGGCAGGCCATACTCTTCGAGAATTTGGAATTGTTGAGTATTTGAAAACGCACCTTGCTCATTCTTCACTGTCTCGAACTCATCCAATCTATCTTCTTCCAACCAGGTGAATTGTCGTACCTCCACCGATCTTCCCTCGTTGAGGAAAACGGCCTCCGAAGCAGCAGTCAAGGCTGCAAACCCGACCCGAAGTAACGCGGTGTAGAAGTCTTCATACCAACGGATGTTTATACCCCTGGTCTGGACTGCAGCTTGCAGATTTTCGTGGGCAATGCTGAACCGCTGTTTGAAGCTTGTCGGCTGTGGAATATGGGGATTTGTCCCAAGTGACACTGCAGTCAAGACGAGGGCGACCAGGTATATAACAAGGCACACAGAGATTCCAAGAATTATACACATATGTGGCAAAAAGCCTACAATGGCAACTGTTGGAAAATGGAGGAGACTGCTAACGGGACGGTCATCCCCATCCTCCCCACTTCGAACCATCACGCTTGTAGTCATAAGACCCCACACGAAGGATCCCATGAATGCCATTCCCCAAATTCCGGTGTTGATGAGGCGCCACTGACGTTGTTTGCCCAAAACGGCGATAACATGAGATGACAGTGCATTTGAACATGAAAGTAAGGTGACGAGCAATACTTCAACAGGCACATTTACACGGTCCAGGAAATGTGGACTCGTCAGAGAGGTCGTTGCGTCCGCAATGGCGAGAATTGTCCCAGAAGCAGGTATGGTGGCCTGAAATCCCGATGAGGCTGAGGAGTTTGCGGGGGTAGTTTTGCTAGCGCCCGCAGGCTTGCCATTGCCGAACAAACCAAGCCCCAAGGTGTGGGATATCATTGTTTCGGCTTCAGCAAAAGCAAGTGAATGTTCAAACACAGACATGCCAACCTCTGTCATGGAAGGAACTTGTTGCAAGGTACAGGAAAGACTTTCCACCACGTGAGCAAGACTGAGCCTCAAGAAGGCGGGCCAAAGGAGTGAGAAGGATCCAAGAGGGGCTTTAACATCAGGCTCGGGTCTGCTGAGGCCAACAGCAGCACAGGCGTCGGCATCTGTCGATCGAAATAGAAGTCCGGATGAGAGTGTATGTAATGAACCGCCGTCTGAAGACCAATCAAGAAGACTGTACTTATTGTTATCGCCATGACGATATAAAGAAAAGTTAGGAGACGTCTGACATCTGATGGCCTGTAATATACTGCGGGCCTGGCTTGTCAGTAATAGAATTGGCACAATCCGAAGCGCAAGTCTCCGTGTCCAAGTAAACTGGATCCTCTGCCTAGATGCTCCGTAGACACCAATCCGATTGAGGATGAGGGCCATGGCAAAGCAAGTGAAGGCCCATCTTGAAGTCAGGTAATGTAGCATTCCCCAATAGCTCTTGAATGTACTCGCTTGGAACGCCTCGGCGAAGAACGCAGCCCAACTCTCAGGCGTTGTCTGGACAAGCGCCTCGCCAACCACCGGTTGCGCGTCGGCCATATGTGCCCCAAGTCCGCCGACTGCGGCGTTCAAAGCAGCTGCGCCAGTGGCACCTGTGAAGCCGAATGTTACAAGTATGTAATTGTTCCAGATGTGTACAAAGATTCGGTCGGCTCGTGTGACAAATCGAAAGGGAAGCCGAACGATCTGCTCGAAAGAAGGGAGGATGGAGTAGGAGGATGATAATTTTTCAGCAGCGGTCTTCAGGTTCGTGAGATTCACAAGTGGTGAGACGGCAGGTTCAAGTTGTTCGGTCAGAGCACGGCCTGCAATGGAGACCATCTCTATCTCCCCGCTCCTGCGGGTGAATGCCCACACTTAATTCATTGGGTTGTGATGCAAACTAATCTCCCCTAGAAAATAGGAGGATGATCCAGAACACCAAGTATCAAAGGCTTTTGGTACAACGTTGCGGAAGGATGAGATAAAGTTGTTGGAAGAACGAGAAGGGCACCAGGGTTGATGACTTCAAGGTCGTGATAGAGCCGGGATCCCACTTCTTCCGAGCCGAGAACCGGTTTATACTGGCAGCACTCCGTAATAATACTAGGTCGTCCTTGTAGCGGAATCCGCCGACTTGGCAAGGCTGTCAACCCCCCATACAAGGCTGCCACCCACCTCAGCACCTTCATCGAACGGGAATTCAGGACTGCAACAGAAATAGACCGTCCTAGCCTGTCGTTTGGATTAGTCTAAGGCCAATATATCCCTCAAATACTCTACACGGAGCAGTGGAGACCTTCTCGAGCAGAGATCCATTCCAAAACAAACTTAACGATGTAGGATCATTTCATTCTAGTACGGAGTGCTACAGACTCTCATCATAACGCCTTGCTAAAGTCCCAGTGCTTCTTTCTCCGCATCCCACATCCCGAGAAAGCTACCCAAGTCATCAATAGCGGCATCGACATCGAAACTATCCGTAGGCTTTTCTGTTTCGCCTTCAATCATACCCAGAGCTCTTACTCGTTGTGCATCCTGTTTGACCGAGGAGGATGTATTGTGGGTCCCAGATGTTGGAGCAGGGGCAGAAGGGTTGGAAGATGGCTTCAAGATCCCTCTCGGTCCAGCATTCTTCATTATTGCCCCAGTGGATGCAGCTCTTTGGGGGCTATTCGAGATATGGTGAATACTGTTCAGGTCTTCACCTTCATGGTCCCATATGTCTTTGAGGCCATTGACACTTCCAACATTTATGGTTGCAGACTTGGCGACCTTCATAACAGCCTTTAAAGACCCTCCCGATGAGCCCGATGACACCTCGTCTGGGGCAAAAGATGCTCGTTTCCGTGCACGCATAGTACGAGTTTTTGTCGTTGTCTGTGGTGCCGAAGTCACTGGACCTTCAATTCTTTTGTTTTTCTCAATGGTACTAAATTCAAATGGTGTAATACTTTCAATCATCTCTTGTGTATCCGAAGGCGTGATGGCTTTCGGGTTTGGAGTAATTGCTGAATGCAATAGAGCAGGCGATTGAATTGAGTTGATCGGTATGTTCACGTCAACGCATTGTTCCTGGTCACGAGATTGGTTCGATAAGGGACCTTCTTGTGGGGGCTCAGCAACATCTTTGAGATTTTGCTTCAGCGGAGCACTGTGATTAGTAGCTTGGGCAATCCCCTGCACAGGCTCCTCAAGCAAAACACCTGTGCCAGATAGGTTGGATGGTGCAGACTCGACTGATATCTGGATTGGTATCTGAGCAGAGGGGATATCGTGAGGAGTGCTGTGATTTGAGTGCGGATCATCCGGTAATACAGTGGTAATCTCAGCCAAGCTAGATGGAAGTCTTTCTTCAGCGGTGTGCAGTGACGAGGAGTGGTCGTTTGAGTTGACTCTGTTATCAGCATCCACAACTCCGTTTTCTTCAGTCGCTTTCTCAGGGGGCGGTTGGCCTGCACCCTGTGCTCCCTCAGCTGGCTCAACATCCTGAGTTTCTGCTCTGCCAGCTACAGGCCGATATTCAAACGCAGATAAATGGCTCGAAGGAGGAATGGTATGTAGAGATCTGCGCTTTGCAGCAAGAGTGGTGATCTCTATCCTTAAACTCCCCTCTGAGGCGGATTTTGATTGGCTGGTGACCTCCAAGGCAGTGCCTCGTGTGTGTTGAGTCGTAGTCTGGAAGGCTGGCTGGACAGAGACAGATGTCATCAACCTTGCTTCATGCGATTCTGCTCTAAGCTGTCCGCTCTCGGTTATCGGTACAATAGCCCTAGTATTAGGTAAATCACGCAGTCGGAGAGAAGGTAAGGCGGCAATATTGACGATGTCGTCCACCACAGGAGGGAACTCAACATCAATAACGGGAGATTCCCACTTCTTGGTGCGGGCATTTGCAGGCCTATTTATTGGCGTAGGGGAAGCAGGAGGCTGAGGTTGCTCCTCCTTGGAATATGAATCGTTTTTCTTTAGCCACTCCTCCACCTGTTTGGTTTTTGAGCTTGATGCGGCGGTATATGTTGCGGAGGTTTGCAGATTCGTGCTCACGGCGTTTAGAACCTTCGGGCTACCGCTGGCAAGGTTTTGCTTAATTGGCTGTCTTACAGGGCTGAGTGGCGCTGAGCGGCCGGAGGATAATTGGACTCCATGAAGCTGTGAGCTTCGTCGTGGCCGGGATTTGACGGTTGTTTCTGGGACTTCGAGCTGTGCTGCTACCTTGCTATAGTGGTTCCCACCTCTCCTGCTCCATGGGTTCTGCCATCCATTACCAAACGGACCCTTCAATTGTGCGCTGGCAATGAACACAGGCTCTCCTCGTAGGTATGCAGTAGCATAGCTTTCGATTCGCCGTCGTTTTGCCGCTCTTTGCTTTTCCGACTCTTCAGAACTCTCATCGCCTTCGTCATAGACTATCGTGTTTTCGCAAATTGGGTATTCGTCCGCAGAAATCGGGGAGACTGGTCTTGGGTACTCAGGCACCTTGGCTTTCCCCGGAGCCATCACAAAAGCGTAGGGAGCTTTGCGGCCGAAAACAAACGCAAACTCAGAGAAAGGCAGAACAAGTGTTTCGAGGGACTCGCATCGATATCAGAAGCTGAAATAACAAACAATTGGTGAACTTGGCTATAATGGAAGCGCAGTTGACAGAAGAACGCTATGCAACCACTTTAACTCCAACGCGGTAGAGATGGGCAACGCGTCTCACACAGCAACACACGTGACGTCACTAGTCCAGGTAGACACGCGACCTTGCTCGGGTTGCCTGCCTTCAGCCCCATGTTAGGCGTTCAACTTGGATTATTACTATTACTTATTACTGGCACTTACCGGCCCAGGTATGTGTATATATGCGGGATGTATTTTACCGTAGAGTTGTACTCCGTGCTGCTCCTACCTTGGATGCCAACCTATACATTCCATCTTCACCAAAGCCACTGCACTCACAAACCCAGAGTTCAAATTAGGAAAGTTCGGGAAACAGAATCTATAACCAGAAACAGTTTTCATTATAGGGTACTACATTATTCAAGAGATTATGATCTGATAATGACGAAACACTTCCAGCAAAATCCCCCCTGTAACAAAATAATCTGCCCTTTTGTTGCCAAAAGCCGTGAAACTGTGTCCAAGTCGTCGTTGTAAAAGCTCTGCTGGATTCTGATTTAGGTATTTCCTTCACATATTGCGACTGCGCACACGCCGAGGGTATCATAATGAATTTTTGCAAACAGGATCTGAACCGTCTCTGGAGTGTGCAAACTCACAAAATATATCCATCGCTTATTGATGAGTGACAGTGTCATGGTAGGTTCCCGCTGTACCAGTACTGCTCACACCACCAATTCCAGGAGCTGCAATATTCTTGTTGGGGTCAAAAGCCTGGTCGACTTGAGTGCCGAACCCTGCACTGGTGCCAGAAGTTGGAGCGCCAATTTGATTACCACCCGTAAGAACAGGAACGGGAGCAGCGCTTGCCGCAGGTAGGTTGGAGCCTCCGGCAAAACCAGGTTGGCCGGCGGCAGCAGTACCATAACCTGCAGCGGAAGGAGCAGCGCCAGCACCAGTAAGTCCAGCCCGGGAAATATCATTGTGGGCATTGGGGTGATTGCCTCCGCGAACAGCTGCCGTGGTTGTGGTGTGTGGCTTACGTTTAACTTGCGCAAGTTTTGGAATATCAGTGGATTCCTTGGAATTTCCAATACTGAAGACTGGTGACTCCCACCGATCCCCCTTTGCAGCGAGGTGTTTATACTCGGTGGCTTTGGAGGAAATGCCACCAGGCAATGAAATATTCTTGAAGATAGAATCTTCCTGAGTGATAGCGACATTAACACTGGTCCTCGAGGTGATTGCTTCTGCCTTCTTCTTCTTCTCTGTCATCTGTTTCTGGAAAGAGTTGACGTAGGATTGGTAGATGTTGGGTGCATTTTCAGGATCATTCTTTGCGGCTTCAATGCCACGCTGGACATCTTGATAAACGCTCCATGCAAAAGCATCCGCCTTCTGGAAACTGTCCTTAATTTGTTTCTCCAGAACCTTCTGAATTGCTGGCTTCATAGTCTTCAATACTAGCGGTTTGGCAATGGCGAAGAGAAGCTTATGGTTAGATTGTTTGACCTTGACGCTCAAATTTTTAATGCTGACGTCAACTTTGTCGACGGCGACAAAGTGAGTGCGATCGGACTTCTGAGCATTGCGAGCAGCAATCTTAAAGCTAAATCCTTCCCCACCGAGGAAGATATCCATAACACCTTTGTCAGTGATGGAAGGGAATCCTTGCTTTCTTTTAATGTAATAGGCAACATCTCTCAGATCCATTTGGCAGCCAGAGCCAGAGATCATGACCTTGTTTTCTTTCTTATTGGTGAAGTTCTTGCGGCCAACTCTCCAATAGTTGTCGCTACCGAACTCGAAGACATTGGGGAAGAGGTTGTCACTCTCGATCACTAAGTTTTCCACAACAACGTCAATCGTGGGATCTGATACCTCAATCCGTGGAATTGGGACGTAGCGAGTGTGCTCGAAGATTGCAGGAAGGATGACTTCCGTCAGATCCTTGATCAAATGTGGCTTGAAGGTGGCCTTGCCACTCTCGTCATTTCCAAGATCGAGGAATAGTTTCTGGACCGCATCACCAAATGCCTTGTTCTGTGGGTCCTGATCAAATTGGTCGGCGAGAAATTTGATCTCGCCGAAGATGCGGTCGGTATGATCCCTATAGCGCTCTCGGAAGAGGAAGCGACCTTGATCGATAAGATCATTCCAGTCGTCAGTAGCAGTATCTTGGAGGATGTAACCTTGCTCCTGCAACGTCTTGCGGAGCAGTCGGTTAGCTGATTTGAACCAGTTCTTGAGCTCGGGGTCGCGGTCCGCGTCTCGGTAGATCTGATTCAAGGAATCGAAGAGATCGTCCGTGCTGGTCGAGTTGGCGAACCGTTCGATAAGAGTCTTCAACTTTGTCAGCGTTGCTTCATTAGCTTGAAAGGCTCCTAAACACACCTTGAGGTTAGCTTCAGCGGATTTCAGACTCTCATCAGTATGGGCACCTTTGACAGTCCCTTTGGACTGGGTCGTAACGTCAGTAGCGTGACTACTATAAGTTTCGGCGAGTGTGAGGAGCGTATCAATGGCTTGTTGATCTGTAGAATGAATTAGTCGTGCATTGGAATAGCATTGTGGAACAAGACTTACAATCGGAATGTCCCTGAATTTCAACAACCATCTTCTTCAAGCGCCAAATTGTCTGCTCGCGACGACCCTCTGGCATTTTCTTAATAAGATAGTTTTTGGACTTCTGAATTGTAACGTTCTTCGCTTTCTTGGCATTTTCCTGAGTTTCGTGGGGGACGTTGACCTGTGCCTGTGCCTTGAGATCGTCGACAGCTTGACTCAGCCCAGCACGGCTGGCCTGCACATTATCTTGGGTAGGGTGTGCCTGAGCAGTGTCCAGACCATGTTGAGCAGCACTTTGTGCCTCCTCCTTGTTCACCGGCGTATTCTTATCGAACGCAGAGCGGGCTTGACTCCTGATGTTCTCCTTGGAAAAATCAGGGACATCATGCCAGGTGTTGTCTTCGGCGGGTTGGTCGATCTGACTCAATTGCTCATCTGAGGGGTTGACTTGATCAGCTGCCCTTTGTGCAGCATCGCCAGCAATGTCGCGAGCAAGGATTGACGCGTCAGAAAGGAGCTTTCGGAATTGTCCGTTCGAGATGATCAACTGCCCGAGCGTTTTCAGGCCTTCAAGTGCTTCGTTTCCGTGTTGCTGAGCAGTTTCTTTGTCGGTAGGGGCACCAGGTAACTTTGCGTTCGAGCCATCAAGATGCTGGGTATCCCAGATGAATTCTTGTAACAGCTCTCCCTCGTTCTTGCTGAGAAGTAGATACTTTGATTGCTTGACAACTTCCCTGACATCAGCGACAAGGTTCTGACCTTCAGCTGAGAGTCGTTTTGAGGGCGATGCTAATGCTCTGGATGCTAAAAAGCTATTCAGTGCAATATCGATCTGCTGGTTGGATGGAACCTTTCCATTCGAGAAAGCCTGGTAGATTCCATAGAGCTGGAGCTTCTGATTAATGTCCTTCTCCTTGACAGCCGTGTCTGTGGGGCGATTCACGGCAGCCATGGTAGGGTGCAGTAGCAAGAGAAAATTCGCAAAAAGGGTATGGAGAGGGTATAAAATCGAGTACAATGGGCCACAGATTCAGCGGGTATCAAATACTAGGGGTGCTGAGGGGGACCTGGGAGATATAATAGAGGAGACCAAATGTTGCGGTGAGCAACGGGGCATCAGGTGTATATGAACGCACGCATCCACCTTTGTTCCAAGACCTCAAGAGGGAATCTTGCCACGACTTTTCGATGGTTTCTAGCGTATGGTCCAACAAAAGTGCTTCATCACGGCGCATAATTTGCTGGAAGTTGGTGGAGCCGTGAGGGATGAAAACAAACGATGATGTCGGAAGCTAAGAATTTCTGGAGTGAGTGATGTCATGTCCCCCTGTTTGTCTGACGTGACAATCCATCCACCCGATCTCACGAGGCTTGACTTGATTCCTGAGGCGTGTCCCCAGCCCACACCATCATCTTATAGGTAGGGTGTTCCAGATCGGCACAGCTAATATCAAGATGCTAATTTTCGTGTGATTTCACAATCCGGATCGGTAAACCAGGCTACTTAGGCGAGCGGAAGACTTGGACAATGCATCCAGATCGGGCGATGGAGATTCTACTTTTGTCTTCTAATTGCTGACACTAGAGCTCTCTTCTCTCTCTGTACAGTAAATTACCACACCTTCTATGCCGTAGTTGACAGGAAGCATTGACAGACATTGGGCGGGTGATGTAGTCCAGCACCTGAGATGGATAGGAATTCGTCGATGTACACTCCCCATGCACAAGCCAATGACGCGTATTCAGCTGGTCAAGCTTGTTAGCGCTGTCTAACATCCACCTGGTGAAAAGCAGTGTGCCGTCGTCATCGTCATCATTGCGTTGGGGCCAAAGAACCAAAAAGGTGAATCTTCCATCATTCTCAGAACCCCCCTTGAGCCAGAGTGGAAACATCTGGGCTTGATTGTCCCAAAACTGAAATTTCAAGAACTCCTTCCCCACAAGCATGACGTCTAAACAGGGATGGAAAACGGGGATAGGCGAGCCTCTGGGGAGGACTTCCAACCAATCGAACTCTAAACATCAATCATGGCTAGGCTGTTCATTGCAAATGTGGCTTGTGCTGGATCAAGCCACATCAAGGCTAGCCGCTTCCATGGCAAACCTGCGTAGCTTGAATCACTCAACATGTGAGATCCGGATTTGCAGAGAGCTTACTATGTAGATGGAGATATTGACCTCTACGAGCAAGTACTAGTAGCGTGCCCTCATCAACAAGTCCTGGATCTCTCAGATCACCATAGAAGTGTTAGATGTCCCCAGCAACCATAAAGCGCCGTACTCTATTGGACTCATAAATTAGCCTACAAGGAAGCTCATGTCCTTAGAGTTCGACACCTTTACGAATAGCGGGACAAAGTCAATCATAAGCATTTAACGGAGATACTCCCCTCCGCGCACTTACGGACTGTCTCTGCACGGGTGGCGAGTATGACTCCGTCACGTGATCGAGGCACTTTACGCAATGGTCAAGCGCGACTTCGTCTCATCGCTAGCGCGACTGCCCTAACCCGTTGCTGAGGCAGCAGCCACTGCACCACTTGAAATTGGTCAACGTCATGTAGAGCCTCCGTGAGGCCCGAACTTCACACAACCACTACACAAATCAAACACCAGTAACCCTTGTGACTAGGCCATCACTAGCTGTAAATCCATATTTCTTTGAAATCGAAAAAGGACCCATCCAAAGGAATTCAGGTAGCCCACAATGGCCCGCGGGCGCAAGGCAAAAACCACCGGTTACGGCACCTCCTCAGCAGCTCAATCGAGATTATCATTCAACAATAGCTCCGCAAGGGTGACTAAACCATCGACCAGAGCGGATGATGCGTCCAAGAGACTAGAGTCGTCAAAACTCAGGGATTCAGTGCAGGTACATCTGGAAGATGAGAACGAAGACGAAGTGCAGGAAATCGAGCAGCCTAAAACCGAAATCAAAGTTGCAAATGTCGAAACCACACCAGAGCCTGAGACGAAGGAGGTGGATGTAGCCATCCGATCGTCGCCACGCAAAGGGTTATCCAAACCACTCAGGAAAACAGCAACTACCCCGGTGAAGGATGAGCGTGAGGGACAAGCAGAGAAAATAACAGATGCCCAGATCAAGAAATACTGGAAGGCGGAGGAGGATAGTCGCCTTGCACCCAGAGGTAAACCAATTACCCGTCCGTTCAAGTATTCGTCTAATCACAGTCCCCTCACAGTGCACCAATCCTCACTCTCCCTCCACGAAAAGATCCTCCGGCATTTCGACCTCTCATCGCAATACGGGCCGTGCGTGGGCATCCCGCGACTTGCACGATGGAAGCGAGCCAACATGCTCGGGCTCGAACCGCCAACTGAAGTCCTAGCTGTGTTGCTGCGCGAAGAGAACAAGAGGACGAGCCAGGGATGTGGCAAGATCGCTTACATCGATGAGTTGGCTGGTGGGAAGGCCTTGCTCGTCGAGTGAGTGATTGAATGATGAATTGAACGCATTGGCAATTGGCAATGGTAACCCCAGTCTTGCTGAAAACTGTGGTATACCAGGGGTGGCGTTTAGGTGCCTTCTGGTGGAGTGCAATCTTGCTTTGATATGGAGTGATGGCATTCTCCCTCTCGCAACTGCGAGTGTTAGAGTATGAAAAACGATCTGGGCGTGTCATGGACAACACAAGCCGATGAAAAATGGCTGGAAATCTGAGACTGGGAAACCAAACAGGATTACATTACCCCCCAGAGTACCTCACATACAGCTCTGAACGAGGGCATAAGGATGAGTGGGGTACCGAACTGCATGATGCTCGATTATGCAATCTATCATATTGTTCAATTTCCAGATCAGACCCCAATGAAAGACCAGCCTGATGTGGTCCCTGGCTAGACATGAGACGAAATGCAAACTTGATGCTGTGTTTCGTAAACGGTCTTGTTTGTTACTAATCCCAGTCTAAACTATATATTTACGCTCGTGTCTCGAGTTCGGTCCTTGCAGCTATGCTAGGGCTGACCACTCGCCGTTCCGTTTCGCACACACACGCACACATGCACACATAAAGCTCTTCCTCGTCGCAGCCAATAGACAACGCCGGAAAAAGGACTCAAATCCATGCCCCTAGTTTTTGTTCCGTCCGATCGCGGAGGCGCAGGCCCAGACTATCATATTCTGCCATGATAGCGTGCACACGCTCAAAGATCAAATCATACAGCAACAATGACAACACTGTCTAGTCGTCGGAATTCATTCAATCGATCCATCGTCTAACCCCCGAACTCGGGGATGGTGGACTTCTTGCCGAGGAGAGCCAAAGGCACAATACCACTGACGTGCATTTCGGGGCCATAGACGTGCATGTTCAGTTGGAGTTCCTCACCCACTGCCTTGATGTTCTTGAGGCCTTCTTGGTAGTTGGGGCCAGCACGTCGTACCCAGATCTGGACCTTGTGCTCATTAAGGACAGTGGAAACTTCTCGCAGAGCACGAATGACACCCTTGAATGTGGAGGCGACGTTCGTGAAGTTGGCGATACCACCACCAATGAAGAGCACCTTGCCCTCTGGGTGCTGTGGTGCACGGAGCATGAGATCCAGGACGGTTCTGGCGTAGTTATATGTCTGGGTCTCCGTTGGCGCTCCTGAATATTCACCGTAGTTGGCCAGCTCGCTGACAAAGCCAGCAGAGGCAATGGCATCGGCATAGACGACTGAAGCACCGCCACCAGCAACCAAAGTCCATACTCTGCCTTGAGAGTTCAGGACAGTCAGTTTGAGAGAAGCACCAGTCTTGGCATCCATATCTGAGATGTATTTCTCCTCCTTGGTGAGTTCACGACCAAAAGGTGCAGGGAACTCCAAAGGAGGTCCCACATCGATGGTGACTTTTCCGTCTGTCTTGACACCAGGGAGGCCCAGAGCCGCGGGACTCCGTGCAATTGCCCACTTGGTACCGCACTCGAAGTCGGCGGTTTGGTCAATCTTAGCGGCGAGATCGAGGAAGTGGACTTCAGCGGAGGTGCCGGCAGCGTTGGGGATGACAACCAAGGGATTGATCTCAAGGTAGGTGAATTGGCAGTCGACGTAAACAGAGTATAATCGGACAATGAAGTCGAGAAGGACATTATGAACGCCCTTGGGCACCTTCTTAAGCAGAGTAGCGGCCAACTCTTGGTTAGAAGGGAATTTCTTGAGGTCAACTGGGATCAAGATCTTCTCAGCCTTTGCATCGACATCACCAACGTCAACACCACCTTCATGGGTGAACAGAATCCAATCACCCTGTTTGAAGGTCAGTAGGGTATTCAATGATGTGCCCATGGGAGACTTACATCTCGGACGGAGTTGATGTTGATATAATATTCAGTATCCTGGGGATGGGGAACGAAGGGTTCGACCAGGAATTGTCTGAGTGTGCCAACAACAGTCTCGACCTTTTGATCCTTGCCAGCTCTGGCAGCAATCCATGCTTTGGCCTCAGGCCAGGTCTTGTTCAAGGCTAGCAGTCCGCTCTTTCCTCGTCTCTTGATCAATTGATCTGGCTTTGCGACGAATTTGGAGCCAGGAGCCAGCAGCCATGGGTAGGTAGCCTCGGCCTGGTTCAGGACACTCTCGACGCTCTCATCCTCTGGGAAATAGAGGGAGGCGAGTTTTGCAGGGGCGTTGTGAACACCAGTGGGCTTCAGAGGGGTAGGCTTGATAACTGGAGCACGAGTGAGGTGGTAGTTGAGAATGGCCTTGCCGTCGGCCTCGAGAATGGACTTTGCTGACATGTTGGCGGCGGTGAGGGGTAGAGTGAGAACAGGTGGTCAATGGGACAAGTGAGGTTGGAAATCGAATGAGTTTGAGGAGTAAGATAATGGAAAGAACCAAGAGCACTGGGAGGAGAAGGGTCGGAAGGTGAAGGTGCAATGTGTACTCGAAGACTGTCGGGTGTGTTTGTGCAAGATCAGGGAGTGCGTGAACAACGGGCTCAGGCTGCTGATGAGTTTCCAGTTGGGGGCAGAATTCTTGTCAGTGTGAGTGTGTACGGAGCACGGATCGTGCGCAGCTGTTCCTGCTGAATTGGCTGTTGGACCGATGCGATTGTTGGCGTCGGAGACTTGCAGCTTCACCATTCAATGTTCCCTGGCACTTTTTTCCCAGCGGGCTCAGAGGGCGGGTTGTTGGTGGGTGGGCAGGGCGGTGGGGGGAACAGCACGAGTGGCCGCAGGAGGTGAGCCTGGTGAGGGCGGTTGTGGTTGTTGGGAGCAGGGGTCCACTTCCACGCTCAGAATAAGTTCAAGAATAACGAGGGGTTCCCATTTGATGAGCTAAAACGGCACCAACGCCAGGAACGGGGACCGCCAGCCGCCTAGGGAGCCTTCCCCCCTCCCCCCATTATTCTTATTGCCTCGAATGTCCTACCAGCCCAATTGTTCTGCACCAATGGCCGTACCTGATTCTCGGGCGGTCACCGCTGTCTAGCTTTCTACGGCTTACTGCTCGGCGGGAGCCCTGTGTGTTTAGTTAGGTATTAGTGACGTGAGACCCTGAGAATGGCCACAGACCAGCTATTTCTTTTTTTTTTCTGTTGGATCGAGTTTCACCGCAACATGGATTCGCTTCGACGAGGACTCCGTATGTGGAAGTGTGTCCTCGTACGTGTATGTCTTGGGAGGGCAATCGGCCGGTCACCTGGACCCTCTTCTGCGTGATTAATTTTTCCTTAGTCTGGTCCCAATGCAAAGATTAATGGAGTAGTGGTGTAATCGTTGGCGGAGCATTCTTGATTGTTGCTGAGGCTGCAGAGGAGGGACAGGCGAGGCGGGAACGAGATAGGAGGACAGATGCCATGACCGGAGTCCGAGGAGGAGGGGTCAGGCCATGGCCCATGATCCACGATCGGTAAGGGGGGAGGCACGCGAGAGAAGGCCAGGAGGCCAGGAGGCCAGCAACCCAGCAGTCCAGGGCAGAACCCTCCGAAGTTTGACGGCCAGTAATTGCTGGCAGGACGGAGAACAGACCTCGTGCCGGCGCATTATTCAACATATCAGAATCAAGACAAGTCAGCGGCTTAGCGGGGATAGGCTGGGGAGGTACCCGACGACCAACGTCCACCGTAAGCCTTAGTTAGGCGGGCCTCGGGCCACGTCGAGCACTGGCAGTGATGGGCGGTTCAGCTGGGGGGAGCTTGCTCTCAGCCTTTTCACCACGACGCACTTTTGGCTGCAAGCCCGCAACTCACCGCCCGAATAGTGTGGGCGTTAGTGGCACAAGAAACATTGGGGGCCGCCAATTCCTATTTTCGGGCCCCGCCTTCCCACCCTCCCACAGGGCCACAGCTCGCCCTAGCTAGCAAGCGGACTCTCAACAGACGATCCCTGGCTGTCAGAAGTGAAAGGGTAGTCTGTATGTAGGAGGGACGCTGGGCCTCTGCGGGTTGCAGTCACGCATTTTATGTGTGGCCCTGAAAGCATCATCTTGCTGAGATCGAACCCTGCACTAATCCGTACCGTCCACGGTTGCTGCTGCACCACGGTCCACACAATCTCAACTCACCTCTTTCCTTCGGGGTGATAATCATCTTTGCTGAATTTCAACCGCGAGACCTCCAGACCACCAGACCACCTCTCCGTTCACTCTTTGACAACCACCCAACACTTGTTTCTTGATCTTGTGAGTCCATTGAAAGCCCATTGAACCCTCCGTCTTGTTGTCGTTCCTCCAGAAACCCCTCTGTAAGATTTACTTCCCAATCACCACCAACTCGTAACTCTCTCTTGTATTTCTATCCCGATATCTTCGTGTCTTCCAAGTTTTGCTAACATAGAATGGGATTACCAGTCCGTGAAAACCCCCCTACCAACATGCCTGCCGCTACTCAAGGCGCTCCTAACGGAGTTCCTACTCTTGATCTTCCTGAGGGCACTTCGACTCCTCAACCTGAGTCTGCCAACGACAACATCCGTCGATTTGATCCCCCCTCAAGAGTCCCCAGCCCTATTCAAAGCAATCTCTTCCACAACAAGACTAGATGTTTCGTTTAGTAAGTCGTCCAGAGGAAACAACACGAGGCCGATCAACTGACAACATCAATAGTGGGATGCAGCCAAAGGCTGTCCAGGGCATGCTCGACTTTGACTTCATTTGCAAAAGAACCACTCCCTCCGTTGCCGGTATCATCTACACATTCGGCGGCCAGTTCGTCAGCAAGATGTACTGGGGAACCACAGAAACCCTCATCCCAGTCTACCAATCCGTCGAAAAGGCCTTTGAGAAGCACCCTGATGTTGACACCATTGTCAACTTTGCCTCATCTCGATCAGTCTACAGTTCCACCCTCGAACTGATGAACGTTCCTCAGGTCCGCTCAATTGCAATCATCGCCGAAGGCGTCCCTGAGCGTCGTGCTCGTGAGCTCATGGTCAAATCCAAAGAGAAGGGAATTACCATCGTGGGCCCCGCCACCGTCGGTGGCATCAAGCCCGGTGCCTACAAGATTGGAAACACCGGTGGTATGATGGACAACATTGTAGCCTCCAAATTGTACCGCAAGGGCTCTGTTGGATATGTCTCCAAGTCTGGTGGTATGTCCAACGAGCTCAACAACATCGTCTCCCAAAACACCGACGGTGTTTATGAGGGTATCGCCATCGGTGGTGACAGGTACCCCGGTACCTCTTTCATCGACCATATCCTACGATACCAGAATGAGCCTGACTGCAAGATCATTCTCCTTCTTGGTGAAGTCGGTGGTGTTGAGGAGTACCGAGTCATCGAGGCTGTAAAGAGCGGCCAGATCACCAAGCCTATCGTTGCCTGGGCCATCGGTACTTGCGCGAGCATGTTCAAGACCGAGGTCCAATTCGGACACGCTGGTGCTTCTGCCAATTCGCAACTCGAAACCGCTGTTGTCAAGAACCAGTCCATGAAGGAGGCTGGTTTCTTCGTTCCTGACACTTTCGAGGAACTCCCACAAGTTCTCGCCGACGTCTATCAGAAACTTGTCAAGCAGGGATCCATCAAACCAGCCCCCGAACCAGCCGTTCCTAAGATTCCTCTCGATTATGCTTGGGCCCAGGAACTCGGCCTCATTCGAAAGCCTGCCGCCTTCATCTCGACCATTTCCGACGACAGAGGCCAAGAACTGCTCTACGCTGGTATGCCTATTTCCGATGTCTTCAAAGAGGATATCGGCATTGGTGGCGTTATGTCTCTCCTGTGGTTCCGTCGCCGCTTGCCTCCTTATGCTAGCAAATTTTTGGAGATGGTTCTCATGTTAACTGCTGATCACGGTCCGGCCGTGTCTGGTGCCATGAACACTATCATCACCACTCGTGCTGGCAAGGACTTGATCTCCTCTCTCGTCGCTGGTCTCTTGACCATTGGATCCAGATTCGGTGGTGCGCTGGATGGCGCAGCCGAGGAGTTCTCCAAGGCCTTCGACAAGGGATGGTCTCCAAGAGAGTTTGTCGACACCATGCGAAAGGAGAACAAGCTCAGTGAGTCCTACATCTATCGCAATTGAGTTCTTTATGCTGACAACCCATAGTTCCTGGCATTGGTCACCGTGTCAAGTCGCGAAACAATCCTGATCTCCGTGTAGAACTGGTCAAGGAGTTCGTCACCAAGCACTTCCCAACCCATAAACTTCTCGATTACGCTGTTGCAGTCGAGACTGTCACTACCTCAAAGAAGGACAACCTTATTCTGAACGTCGACGGCTGTGTAAGTTTTCCCGGCTTCTGCCCTTGTAACAACCTCGCTAATTCCTTGGCAAATAGATCGCCGTATGCTTTGTTGACCTGCTACGCAACTCTGGAGCTTTCTCTCCTGAAGAGGCTGAGGACTACCTCCGAATGGGTGTTTTGAACGGTCTTTTCGTTCTCGGCCGTTCCATTGGTTTGATTGCCCATTTCTTGGATCAGAAGCGTCTCCGCACTGGTCTCTACCGCCATCCTTGGGATGACATCACCTACCTGCTACCAACCTTGGGCAAGGGTGGTGAGGGCCGTGTCGAAGTTAGTGTATAAATTCGATGGAACAATATATGGTGGGGTTTATGAAAGCGCCCGGCCAATCACGTTCTGGGGATTATCATGTCTTGGCGTTCCAAACATTAAGGGGGAATAACCGGGGTCGTAGAGACAAGGCTGAAGGGTTTTCAGACGTAACGAGGGTATATGAGAAGAAAAAGTATTCTCTGCTCGTGGTGGCAGGATTAGTGTACAGCGAGCAAGTGTGATCCATGAGTTAGCACGGTTTGATATCACCATCACCGCATTGATGA
>Ga0105239_10000228_pt1 | contig 82820 bp, 84 predicted proteins | sample KBSC44metaG_FD_92761 | JGI IMG/M metagenome (GOLD analysis project Ga0105239, IMG submission 92761) | Corn rhizosphere microbial communities from Kellogg Biological Station, Michigan, USA - KBS C4-4 metaG | ecosystem: Host-associated > Plants > Roots > Rhizosphere > Soil | place: Michigan, USA...
GAATAACTATATGGAACTTAAATATTCCTCATCGCAGAATGTGAAGAGGGTTTATGATACTGTAGAAAATAAGATACAACGGGAATTAGAGGCCTATAAAAGAAGGGAAGATACTTTATTTATTGCTTTTATGATGGAAAATCAAGACAGGTTTGGTAAAAGCGATTCCCTTCGGCGAATCTTTAAAAAGCTCTATAAAAAGTCTGTTTTAAATGCCATGGCGTTTTTAAAGCGATACCCGGATGATTATTACTCTTTTTGGTATTTCAGGAACCAGGTGGTACAGTTGCCTAATGGATATCTAAATACCGATACCACGCTTATAGAAAAACAATACGCTTATTTAAAAGCCGTATACCCGCCAAAATTTACCCAAAGCGAGGAGGGCAAGAATCTGCTTCAATTGTTTGAAACATGGTTAAATCCCCTGAAAAAAGGCGAACCTGCCCCGCTGTTCAGCTTCTCGACGCTTGAGGGCAAAAAGCTAAAACTGGCAGATTTAAAAGGGAAATATGTGTTGCTTGATTTCTGGGCCACATGGTGCGGTCCCTGTATGGCGGAGATACCTTTTATAAAACAGCTTCGGAAAAAATATCCCGCAGACAAATTGGTCATCGTCGGCATAAGCCAGGACAGGGATAAAAGGAAATGGCAAGAAACTATAAAAACAGAAGATATGAATTGGCTCCATCACCTGGACACCAACGCCGATATAGCGCATCTTTACGGCGTCAACCTGTTCCCAACCCTGGTATTAATTGATAAAAAAGGCAAAACCATTTATGTAAGCGATGGCAAGACCAATGACAAGGATATATTGCCGGATGTACTTAGTTTAACGGGAACCGGGACTAACTGATTTTAGGGATTATTTTTTGTCATTCTGGAGCGCTAGCGAAGGATCTTATGAGAGCGATATTAGCGGCGGACAGGTATGCGTGCGACCTGTCAATCCTTCACCTTCAGCTTTGTAAAGATTCTTCACTGCGTTCAGAATGACAAAAATGGCAGTTTTTAATCTTCCGAAAAGCTATGATACCTAAAATTCCCTAAATCCCGGTTCAAGTACTTATCGTGAATTCATCCATATCCTTCAGAAACGGCAGTGCTCTGCGGGTTTTGGTTACTTCTTCGGCATTGATGGTGAAGGTGTACATGTCTTCTTCGTCGCGTTTATAGTAAATGCTGTTGCCGTTAGGGTCTACGCAGGTAGAGTCGCCGGAATGATAAATTTCGTTGCCATCATGGCCTACACGGTTTACCGCGATAACGTATGATTGATTTTCAATCGCTCGTGCAGGTATCAGGGCGCGCCAGTGGGCTATGCGGCGCTCGGGCCAGTTGGCCACAATCAACAATAAATCGTATTCGGCGTTAACGTTGCGTAGCCATACGGGGAAACGGAGGTCGTAGCATATCATGGGGCAAATGTTCCAGCCGTTTAGTTCAACCACCAGCCTTTTGGTGCCAGGGGTATAGGTTTGATGTTCCTTACCTAATGCAAACAAGTGGCGCTTATCATAGCATTCGTAAGTGCCATCGGGACGCATCCATATCAGGCGGTTATAAAATTTATCGCCATCTTTAATAATAATACTGCCTGTTAGTGCCGCCTCATATTTTTCGGCGATTTTGTGCATCCATTTCATGGTTTTGCCACCCATCGGTTCGGCCAGCTTTTCGGCCTCCATGGTAAAGCCGGTGTTAAACATCTCCGGCAAAATAATCAGGTTGGTTTTTTCGCGGATGTTGGAGAGCTTTAACTCTATATTCTGTAGATTTCTGTCAATATTTTCCCAAAAAAGGTACCCCTGGAAGACGGTGATTTTTAAATTATCCATTCTTTGTGGTTCATAGTTTATGGTTCATAGTTCATGGCAAAAAGCCGGAACATTAACCGCTAACTCAGTAAACAATCTAACAATAAACAAGTAAATCTATCCTATAAGCAAACTTTTTTGCGGCCAACGGCCATGAACTATCAACCATGAACTAATATTAGTCTATCAACGGCTTTATCCAGCGTTTCTTGCCTTTTGGCGAAACAAAAGCGCAATACGTGATGGTCGGTACCCTGGGTGTAGAACACGGATACAGGTATAGCAGCTACCCCAAAATCCTTCGTCATACGTAAGGCAAAATCACTGTCCTTTTCGTCGGTTATGCCGTTGTATCTTACCGATTGAAAATAGGTCCCTGAACATGGCAACAGCTCAAACTTAGTCACTTCCAGCCCTTTACGGAAATAGTCGCGCTTTTGTTGGAAAAAATCGGGAAGCGATAAATAGTTGTTTTCGTTCTTCAAATGTTCGGCAATAGCATACTGCAAAGGGGTGTTCACGCTGAATACCAAAAACTGGTGAACTTTTCTGAATTCCTGCATTAAATAAGCGGGCGCCATACAGTAGCCAACCTTCCAACCGGTGGCATGAAAAGGCTTTCCGAACGAAGCCACGATAAAGCTTCGCTCTTTTAATTCAGGGTAACGGGCCATGCCATGATGGGTTTCCCCATCGAAAATAAGGTGCTCGTAAACCTCATCGCTCAAAATCAAAATATCCTGGTTACGAACAATGGCGCTTAATTCCTCGATATCTTCTTTAGTGAGGATGGTAGCCGTTGGGTTATGCGGCGTATTCAGGATAATCATCCTGGTTTTATTATTTATCAGGCGCTTTACCATATCCCAGGGGATGCGGTAATCTGGTGGTGCCAGCTCCAGCGATTTTACCACGCCGCCGGCCAGCTTAATGGCAGGGGCATAACAATCAAAAGCCGGTTCAAAAATAATAACCTCGTCGTTTGGATTGATGGTAGCGGTTATGGCTGTAAAAATTGCCTGGGTGCCGCCCGCAGTTATGGTTATTTCGGTATCCGGGTTATAAATGGCGCCGTAAAGCTTTTCTGTTTTTTTGGCGATTCCTTCGCGCAGCGCCATTACGCCGGGCATTGGTGCATATTGGTTATGCCCTTTTTTCATGGCATTGTTCACCAGCTTTATCAGTTCGGGCGATGTCTCAAAATCCGGGAAGCCCTGCGATAAATTTATTGCGCCAACCTCGGCCGCCACAGCCGACATTACAGTGAAGATGGTTGTACCAACCTGGGGTAGTTTAGATATGATGCGTGTCATACGGGGGCTAAAGTACGGATTTTGAGGTTAAAGCCGAAAGCAAAAAGCTTAAAGCCGGTTCCAGAACATAAATCCGCCTTAAAAGCTTTGGTCTTTCTGCTTTCAGCTTTCTGCTCAAATATCTACCTTAGCACTTATGAAAAACCTCCGATACCTTTTCCTGATTATTTTAGCTGTCGCGTTTACTTCTTGCGGGTCCAATTCAAAGAAAAATAGTATGCCTGTTATTGGTTATGTCGACGCTTTCCAGGACCCGACTTTGGCAAAAGCCCGTACAGGCTTTACGGACGCACTAAAAAAAGCTGGGTATGAGGAGGGTAAAACGGTAAAAATAGAATATCGAAATGCCCAGGGCGATATCCCGACGCTTACGCAAATAGTTAATTATTATATATCTGAAAAGGTTGATGCGATGGCGACCTGCGCTACTTTGTCGTCTATCACAGCCGCACAAAAAACCAAAACTATTCCGATTTTTATGACGGTATCGCCAACCTTAAAGCTGATGAAAATGGAAGGCGCAGATGGAAAAGGTCAGCTTAATTTATTCGGCGCGGTGGAGGACCTGGCTTATATCGATACGTCGTTTTCTATCATACCCAAAGTTTTGAAACCAAAAAACGGAAAGCTGGTGGTAGGCATGATCTTTAACCAATCGGAACCACAGTCGGTCGACGCCAAAAAGCGCATTGAAGCGGATGCGGATAAAGCGGGTGTTACCTTGGTGGCACTGCCGTTAAACTCGTCGGCTGATGCGCAATTGGTCACCAAATCGCTTCTTGGCAAGCACATCGATGCATTTTTTGCCAATCCGGATAATAGCGTTTTTGCATCATTTGCCACCATCCTTAAGAATTGTAATGAGGCCAATGTGCCTATATTTACCAGTGAAGCAGGTTTGGTTGAGCGTGGCGCCGTTGCTGCTTTTGGTGCTGATATTTATCAATGGGGTTTCCAGGCGGGCGAACAGGCTGCTCAATTTTTAAAGACCGGTAAAACTGATGGTTTGCAGCCGGAAATGGTAAAAGTGCGCCTTCGGGTTTATAATGCCACTGCCGCACAAAAGTTTAAAATTACAATGCCGTCAACTTTCCAAGCTGTTAAATAATGAATTTTTACCTGTCCGCACTTTTAGAAGGGCTTTGCTTTTCGGGGCTGGCGTTGGGGATATTTATCTCGATGAAGATATTTAACATTCCCGATATCACCACCGATGGCAGCTATACGCTCGGTGCGGTGGTAACAGCTACCATGATAGCGCATAATCAGCCGGCCTACCTTGTGCTGCCGATGGTTATTATAGCAGGCGCGTTTACGGGCGCAATTACAGGTATTATTCACACCAAGCTAAAAATAAATGCTTTGCTAGCGGGGATATTGGTAATGACGGCGCTTTACTCTATCAACCTGGTTATTATGGGTACCTCTAACATTCCGCTTAACGGGGTGCAGACGATCTTTACCTGGCTGCAAATAAGCGATAATGCCAACCACAATGCGTTTTATATAGCCATCCTTTTTGTGCTGGTAATTGTGGCGGTTATCGGTTACCTGCTTAAAACTGATTTCGGTTTAGCCATGCGTGCTACCGGCAACAGCGAGTCCATGATCCGCGCGCTCGGCGTAAATACCGACAGGATGAAAATTACAGGTTTGGCGCTCGCAAATGCGCTTACCGCGGTTAGTGGTTACCTGATAAGCCAGAACCAGGGTTTTACCGATATCAACATGGGGATCGGTATTGTTATAACGGGACTTGGCTCTGTAATTATTGCCGAAACGTTGATAAATTGGTTCCGGATAACTTCGGTTTGGTTAAGCCTGGTGTTAGTGCTGGCAGGCGTTATCATTTTTAAATTGATCCTGGCACTGACGCTTGATATAGGTGTAGACCCTAATTTACTGAAATTAGTAACAGCGGCGTTTGTATTGATAATAGTTAGTTTGCCACGATTGAACTTTATGGCCAAATGATCGAATTTAATAATATCCACAAAGTATTTAACGCCGGCAAGCCTAACCAGGTAAATGCAGTAAATGGCATAACGCTGGATATAAAGGATTACGAATTTTTGGTGATCGTAGGTTCCAACGGCTCAGGTAAAACCACTTTGCTGGACATGGTGGCCGGGAGTGTTTCGCCAACATCGGGCAGCATATCAATCGCCGGTGATAATGTAACAAGGATGCGGGATTATCAGCGCAGCAAATGGATAGCCCGCGTTTTTCAGAATCCATTGAGCGGCACGGCGTCTGAGTTGAGCATATTGGATAACTTCCGGCTGGCAGCTATACGCACACGTCCGAAAGGGTTAGGCATCGGCATAAATGATACCTTTAAAAACCAGGTAAAGGAAAAAATAAGCACGCTTGGTTTGGGCCTCGAAAATAAAATTAACCAGCAAATGGGCACCTTGTCCGGCGGCCAACGACAAGCCCTAACCTTGCTGATGAGCGTAATGGATAGCTGTAAGGTGCTGCTATTGGATGAACCTACTGCCGCTTTAGACCCACGTTCGGCTGATGTAGTGATGCGCACTGCCGACGAGCTGATAAAAGATTACCGGTTAACATCTATCCTAATCACCCATAACCTTAAAGATGCTTTCACTTATGGCAACCGAATCATCCTGATGGGTGAGGGGCAAATACAAAAAGACATTGATGCAAAAAATAAAACGGGCCTGAAGCAAAGCGATCTGTTTGATTGGTTTTCGTGAAGACAGAGATACGCCATGCCTGGCGTATCTGCTATTCAAAATCTCATTAAGGATTTTCAACACTTGTGTCCTGCGCCAGTGTAGCATCATCCGGTGTCCCGGCGAGGTCATTGTCAAGAACGTACAATGCATCATCGTCGGCATTTGGTCCGCCTGCTTTTTTTACTTTAGCCAACAGATCAAGCGCCATGGTTTCCTCTTCGGTTTGTTCTTTTACAAACCACTGCATAAAATTCCAGGTAGCCCAGTCTTTTTCAGCCAGGCTCATATCAACTATGCCATATATTTTCGTGGTATTCTCAACTTCTGACTGAAAAACTTTTTCGAAGCAGTCATTAACGCTTGATGGATCGGGACCCGGCGCTGGTATGGCTGTAACAACCACTTTGCCGCCCCTTTTTAAAATGTACTCCAGGAACTTCATCATGTGATTGCGTTCCTCGTTAGAGTGGCGGAAAAGAAAATTGGCTATGCCGTCATAACCGTTGTCGCTTGCCCATGCCGCATAGCTTAAATATATCTGTGCGTTGTGGGCCTCGTTGGTCATCTGGTCGTTCAGGGCCCTGGCCAGGGTATCAGAAAGTCGGTTGGTATTCATCGGTTGAAAGTATTTATGCAATAAACCAACCTCGCCAAAAAAAGTTTACCCCAACGCCGATATTATTTGTAGGCTGAAATATGGCCTGTTTTAATAGTGAGCGTGAACGATGACCCCAGACTGATTTTTACACTTTTACCCTGAAGTAGCGCCTTTACGTGCTCGTCGGCTTTCAAAGCATCTACCAGGTCGCGCGCCGCACCTGAGGCGGGTACATTGTTTGTTACTTTGCCATCTTCCAGGAGCACACTGAAGGAATTGCCCGAAGCCGTCCGACCGCCGGCAATTTCAAAATCAATAGCATTCAATTTGAATTGCTGGTCTGCCATTTCGGCGATACTCTTTTTTATGTGCAGGCGAATTACCGGCATGTACTTTTTCCAGGTAGCTAAATATTTGCTAGTTTCCATAGTGCGATGTAATGTTGGGGCTAAAAATTATATAAGGGCCGACAAATGTAAGGTTTATTTAGCGGGGTTGGCGGTTTTAATTGACTGAAAACAGTTTTGTGGCGTAAATTGTATACCATAATGGCATGTTTACACCCGGTAATTCCGGTTTAATGCAGTTAACTTTGATAAAATAGCCAGTAAAAATATGACAAGTCCAGGCAAAACTTTAAGGACCTGTAGCCAGGGCCACAAATATTACAAAAGCACGGATTGCCCTAGTTGTCCAATTTGCGAACAGGAGCGCAAGCCGGAAAGTGGTTTTTTATCATTACTTGGAGCACCGGCCCGCAGGGCACTGGAGAACCATGGGATAATAACCTTACAGAAATTATCGGGGTTTACTGAAAAGGAAATCCTGTCGCTACACGGCATGGGCCCTTCAACCATGCCCAAATTGCGTGAAGCACTAGCCGCCGAAGGTTTATCCTTTAAGCCAAAAGGTAAATAAGTACAGCTGTTTATAAACTAATCTATATACTATGAAATACGCAAAAACGTTCAGCAGTTTCTCTGTAAACGATTTACAAAAAGCCAAAGAGTTTTATAGCAAAACACTGGGTGTTGATGTAACCGAAAATGAAATGGGCGTCCTGGACCTTAAACTACCCGGCGGCAATGCTGCAATTATTTATCCCAAGCCAAACCACGAACCAGCAACATTTACAGTTCTAAATTTTGTGGTAAACGACCTGGACGAAGCCGTTGACGAACTAACCGCTGCCGGTGTAAAATTCGAACAATACGATTTTGGCGAGATGAAAACCGACGAAAAGGGAATTATGCGCGGTAATGGTCACGGCCCGGACATTGCCTGGTTTAAAGACCCTGCCGGGAATATATTGTCGGTGTTGAAGGGGGATTAATTAATTTTAATGTAGAGATGCAACATTTTGCGCCTCCACTTTACATGCTCGTAGGGTGTTTATTCAGAGACGGAAAATGTTCCGTCTTTACAGAATCATATTTTTGCCATCGCCGCTGAGGTTTACTAAAACATCAATATCTTGTGTAGCGGCATCATGGAACCAATTTACGATTCAATCGGCACAAACTATAATTCAACCCGAAGGGCTGACCCGTACATCGTTAGCCGTTTATTGCATTTTCTAACCCCCCGAAAAGATGGCTCTTACCTCGATATAGGTTGCGGTACCGGAAACTACACCATCGCGTTAGCAGAAGCAGGCTTGCTTCTTTTTGGTATGGAACCATCGCTCGAAATGCTTAACGAGGCAAGGCGCAGGTATGAAGGAATATGGTGGACGCAGGGATTTGCTGAGGAAATATCCATTCTTGATGAAAGTTTCTCCGGCGCTATCGCAACACTAACCATCCACCATTGGACGGACATTCACCAGGGGTTTAAAGAAATAGCACGGGTGTTGAAGCTGGGTGGAAGGTTTGTTTTGTTTACAGCCACTCCTGCTCAAATGGAAGGGTATTGGCTTAATCATTATTTCCCGGAGATGTTACGCGCGTCTATTGCTAAAATGCCTTCGCTTGAATTAATAACGGACGCTCTTACCCGTGCAGGTTTAAAAATTAATGAAACTGAAAAATATTTTATTAAAGACGGCCTGCAAGACAAGTTTCTTTACTGTGGCAAAAACAATCCAGGGATATATTTAGATGAAACGATACGAAAGGGAATATCCTCTTTCGCAGCATTGGCTAATGAAACTGAAGTTGCCAAAGGCCTGGAAATATTGCGGGATGATTTGAAAACCGGACGATTCGGCGTGATAAAAAATACCTATAGTAATTCGAACGGTGATTATCTATTTATAGTTGCGGAGAAAATGAAGCCCCTGGATTTATAATATCGAGTTCGCCGCCTGGATAATGCTTTTAACCCTTTCCACGCCAGTTACGTCAACGGCATACTCGTCGCCCACGCTGTCACCCATCACAATATGGTCGTTTTTGTATTTCATTTTACTTGGCATGCGCACCCTGGCTGATGAGTGTACTTCTGTAACGCCTGTAAAGCGCACCAGGTCGGCAACATTGTTTTCGTTTACGCCGCTGCCTGGCATCAATTGTATACGGCCTGCCGCCTTGCTTACCAGGCGCGCTATATTGCTGGCTCCTTCCATAGCGGTGCTTTTACCGCCTGAAGTAAGAATGCGCTCACAACCCATACCGATAATATCTTCCATTCCTTCAAAAAGATCGGCACACATATCAAATGCACGGTGAAAGGTTACACCTAAACCCCACTGCCGGGCCAGATTTATCATTTCGGCACACCTTTTTTTATCTATAGTGCCATCGGCGTTCAGTATGCCTATTACAACACCATCGCAGCCTGCTTCTATACAATAACGTATATCGGCCATCATTACGTTAAACTCAAGTTCGGTATATAGAAAATCACCGCCGCGGGGCCTGATTAAAACATATAATTTAATGTGCAATAGCTTACGCGCCATCAATATCTCACCATAGGATGGGGTAGTGCCGCCTTCAAGCAGATTCTCGCAAAGTTCAACGCGCACTGCACCGCCATCCTGTGCGGCAACCGCAGAGGTTACTGAGTTTGCGCAAACTTCAAGGGAAACGAGTGGACTTGCGGTATTGTAGTTCATAGATGCTTTTCATCGTTGATATTTTCCGCTCATGGTGAGAAAGAGCACGAAAATATCAAATGGTAGATGCTTAAATTTCTTTTTAACGGAATGTTGGGCCAAATAGTTTTAAATTAGTTTATGGTTGATAGTCCATAGCCGCTGCAGTTAATTGAGTACGATGTTTCGGCTATGAACTATCAACCATAAACTATTAACCATGAACCAAACTCAATAAAAGCTCTTACCGGGTATTAGTAAATCCTGCTTTTCGGCATTACACACGGCGAATGAAAAGCCTTGCTGTATAGCATAAGCTCCGTACTCACCTTTTTTATTGATGGCCAGGAAGCCAACCTGTATATCCTTTGCCGTATTTGGTTTCTTTTTGATGATGCGTTTCACGGCTTCTTTGCAGGCATCTTCAGGCGACATGCCCTGGCGCATCAGTTCCACAACCAGGAAACTGCCCACATTGCGGATTACCTCTTCGCCTACACCCGTTGATGTTGCGCCGCCTACTTCGTTATCAACATATAAGCCCGCACCAATTATCGGGCTGTCGCCTACACGTCCATGCAGTTTAAACGCCATGCCGCTGGTAGTACATGCGCCGGAAATATTTCCTTTAGCATCGATAGCAAGCATGCCAATAGTATCGTGATTGTATTGATTTCCCGGCTTATGCTGTTTGTTTTCGATATTGATTACAGGCGAATATTTGGCTGTTTTAAGCCATTCCTTCCATGCCTTTTCAGATTCGGGGGTTAGCAGCTTTTCTTTTTTGAAGCCCTGTTCTATCGCAAATTGGGTGGCGCCATCGCCAACCAGCATTACGTGCGGAGTTTTTTCCATTACAGCGCGGGCGACAGATATGGGATGTGCTATGTTTTCCATAGCGGCTACGGAGCCGCAGTTGCCAAATTCATCCATAATGCAGGCATCGAGGGTAACATGCCCGTCGCGATCGGGGTAGCCGGCACGGCCAACGGTATGGTTATTCATATCGGCTTCCGGGATTCTTACGCCCGCTTCAACAGCATCAAGCGCGCGGCCGCCTTTTTCAAGGGTTTTCCAGGCTTCTTTATTGGCAACAATTCCAAAGTCCCAGGTAGATATTACTATCGGAAAGCCTGCTGCTGCAGGGCTGATAGCTGCTCTTGCAATTTTTGAGGTAGACAAAGCTGCCAGCGAGGCACCGGCAGCCGATATTTTTATAAACTTACGGCGGTTATACATAACCGCTAATATATAAAATAGGTTTACATAAGTCCGTTTGTATCTTTATTGATACAATATAGCTTAGGGGAATAAAATTAACCGAATGATGGATGGTTATTCGTTTTTGTTTGGATAAATAAACCAGAGGAATTAACGAAATGATGAATGCGGTAATAAATTGCCGAGAAGAGCTTTCAGTGCCATTGGCGATATTATTCAAAATCCTGTCGGCAGTTATTGCAATGCCAGTTTTTTTGGCTGTAAAAAGGGTTGGCCAGGTTCATTATCGTATTAAGGACACCCGGGTCTTCGTCTTTTTTGATATTACTTACATTGGTTGATGCGCAGAAGGGGCAAACCACATAGGTATTGTCATCATTGTCGATTTCAAAATGGTCGTCCTCATGTAAATCACCTTCAGCAGCTAATATTTCGCGGCAGCGTTCAACATCCTTTTCAAACACCTTCAGTTTAACGCCGCCCACGGCGTTATTATAAAGGGGATTAGCGCCGATAATATTTTCGTCGGCGATAAAACAAGGAATGCCATTGGCCTCCAGCCGGCTGCGAATAATATGGGCCAGCATCGGGTCGTAATAGGATTCGAAGGTTATTATTTTATCGTCGTCGCTGTTCATCAATGCAAAATAACAATTATTGTACAAAGGTACCGCGTTTTTATTTAATTTGGGCCCTATGAACCGCATCGACCGGGTATCCGCTATATTGATTCAGCTGCAGTCGCGCAGGGTGGTAAAAGCCAGCGATATTGCCGACAGGTTTGGCATAAGCCTCCGCACGGTTTACCGCGATGTAAAAACATTAGAGGAAGCAGGTATACCGATAATAGGAGAGGCCGGTGTTGGTTATTCTATTGTAGATGGATATCGTTTGCCGCCTGTAATGTTCACAAAAGAGGAAGCTACCGCCTTTTTAACTGCTGAAAAGTTTGTTGAAACGCTGACTGACGCCTCCACCAGGGAGCACCACAAATCGGCCATGTACAAGATACGCGCGATTTTGAAAACGTCCGAGAAAAACCTGCTGGAGGATATCGACGGTAAAATTGAGGTGCTGCGCAGTCACGGCGCACTGCAAGTGGACAATAAAGACCATATACAAGCGCTTTTAAACAGCATAGCTCAAAAAGCTGTATTGTGTTTGGAGTATTTCGCCATCCACAGCCAGGAACGTACCAAACGCGAAATAGAGCCCATCGGAATTTTTTATAAGGCCGGGTACTGGCACCTGATAGCTTATTGTCATTTAAGAGGTGATTATCGTGATTTCAGGCTCGACAGGATTATCAGCATCGAACAAACCGGCAAAATTTTCAACAGCAAGCATCCTACCTTAAAAGTCTACATTGCCCAAACAGCGAAAGAGCAGGAACTGGATATGGTGGTTATCCGGGTAAACAAAAGCATCCATTCCTATCTCGAAAATCAGAAATATTACAGCGGCTTTGTATCAGAGAAAACTATCGGCAATCATGTTGAAATGACCTTCCTGACAGCCTCTATGGAGGGTTTTGCGCGCTGGTTTATGATGTACGGCGACCAGGCCGAAATTATCAGTCCCGAAAGCCTGAAAGAGCGCGTGGGAAATATCGCCGCGGCAATAACTCAAAAAAATCTTCAATTAATAAATTCCTACTGACATAAGGTTGTCATTTGTCCATGGTTATTTTGTGTTATCAAACTCAAAACAACATGGAAATCAAAACAATCATCTTATGGGTACTCATTATAGCTTATGTGATACCCGGCTTTATTTTCGGTTTTAAAAAGCTAAGTGGCACCGCTGAAGCCACCGGGCATTTTAAACGTTGGGGCTACCCGTTATGGACAATGCACCTGCTCGGCTTCATGGAAATAACCTGCGGGGTACTGTTGTTTTTCGCACAGACAAGGATGTATGGGATTGTCGCCTACGCTATCATCCTCACAGGCGCCTTATATACCCACATCAAAGCCCGCGACCCGAAAAACATAAGGATGAAACCTGTTTTTGTCGGAGTCGTTCTTGTTGGAATCTTTTTATTCACCATTTACCAATAATTTTATGAAATACTGGATTGTAGTAGTCTCGAAAGACCACATAGCCCGCGGCATAGAAGGCGGCTTTATGCAGGCGAATCATGGCAAGGAAGGCCCGCTTAAAAGGATGTCGGTTGATGACGGGTTGATAGTTTACTCGCCTAAGCAAACTTATGCCGGTAAAGAAGTTTTGCAGGCGTTTACCGCCATCGGGCAAGTAGTTGATGATAAAATATACCAGCATAAAATGGCGGACGATTTTGTACCATACCGGCGTAATATCAACTATCATCAATGCAAAGAAACGCCGATTGCCCCGCTGATAAGACAGCTTGGTTTTATAACCAGCAAAACCTCGTGGGGTTACCAGTTCCGCTTCGGCTTTTTTGAGATACCGGAAGAGGATTTTAAATTAATTCATTCTAGAATGGTTGAGTAAGAAGTCCGGAAGTAAGTAAAGTCCGAAAGTCCGGAAGACATGCCTTGGTGCTAAGCAGGTAACTTTCCAACATTGCAACTTTCCAACCTTCCAACTCATCCAACATTTACAACTACTAAAACTAAACACATGACAACCGAAACAACAATAACATTCAAGGCCCCATTGGCCGCAGTTTGGAAAGGGCTTACCGACCCTGCAATTGTAAAGCAATATTTTTTCGGCACTAATTTATCCTCCGACTGGAAGGTTGGCGGCCCTATTAAATTCTCCGGTGAGTGGGAGGGAAGACCCTATGAAGATGGCGGGGTAATCCTCGATATCTATGCCCCTAAATTTTTAAGATACTCGTATTGGAGCAGCATGAGCGGTACCGAAAACAAGCCCGAAAATTATAATAGGATAACTTATGAACTTGATGAATGCCTTGACGTAACTACCCTTGTAATTGCGCAGGACGGCGTAAAAAACCAGGAAGCCGCCGACTATTCGGAGGGAATGTGGCTATCGGTTTTTAAAGGATTGAAGAAAATAATCGAAAAATAAATATTAATCAAATTATTTAATCAATCTTTATAAATTATTCATTAATAACTTTTTATAAACCGATATAACTTTTTGTAATGATAGCGAAAACCGAGATATCCAGTCAAAATCAATTTTTTCTTATCGGGATAGCCGTAAGAACAACCAACCAAAACGGACAATCCGCGCAAGACATTGGCGGACTGTGGACAAGGTTCACCACCGAAAACCTCGCGCAACAAATTCCCGGTAAACTATCGGATGATATGTACTGCGTTTACACCGATTATGAATCGGACTACACGGGGCCTTACACTGCGGTGCTGGGCTGCCGGGTGAGCTCATTAGACAATATCCCCGAAGGCTTTACCGGCATCACCATACCCGGCGGCCACTACCAGGTTTATTATCTGGAAGGTCCATTCCCGGCCAACATTGGCGAGGCATGGCAGCAAATTTGGGCAAGCGATATCAATAGAAGATATGCCTCGGATTATGATTGGTATAAAGCAGGCGCTAAAAGCTTTGAGGAGACGGAAGCAAGGATATATTTGGGGGTGAGGTAGCATGCTCGGTGTTCCGTGCGCCGGGTTTAAACCCGGCGCTACAAGATGGGCCAAGCCTACGGCTCTTTTAAAAACGTGGCGGTTCACCAATAAATGTTTTTTAAGGCCATCGGCTCGACCGATATTGTAGCGCTGGGTTTTAACCCAGCGCGAAAAGATCATATCATCTCCTGAAAAATATACATTTCATTATAGTCAATCTTAAATTCCTTTAAGCTTTGAATATATTCTTCTCTGAATGTTTGTGTTTTATGATGCTCTTGCTGATTACGGATATAATGGTAAACGCTATCAACTTGCGATTGACCGTAGGAGAAAACGCCATATCCTTCCTGCCATTCAAAACGATCGGGTGTTAAGGCATTGTCATTAATGTATTTATATGACTTAGCCTTTACATTCTGCATCAACTGTGAAACGGAAACAACTGGACGTAAGCCCAAAAAGCAATGCACGTGGTCTTCCATACCGTTAACGATAATGGTTTTACAATTCATTTCGTTAATGAGGTTACCGATTACACCGAAAATGGTTGGCTGCAAATCCTTTGTAATTACCGAATTACGGTATTTTACTGCAAATACTGTTTGCAGGTAAATCTGATGATAAGTGTTCGACATTTAGGTTTATTTTCTGTGGCCCCCCGTACGAAGCCTGTTTTTTGTATAATACGAATCACAAACAACAATCACCTCACGAAACTCAGCCTTTTACCATTCTCACCCTCAACCAAACTTCCATCAGCCCATACAATGTTGCCTGATACAATGGTATAAGCTATTTTTGATTGGAAGGTAGTTCCCTCAAACGGGCTCCATTTGCATTGGTATAAAATGTTGTCTTTGTTAACCGTCCACGGGTTATTTAAATCCACCAGCGCCAGGTCCGCCCAGTAGCCCTCGCGGATGAAGCCACGTTTTTCTATTTGAAAGCAAATGGCAACGTTGTGCGCCATTTTTTCGGCTATTTGTTCAAGGGTTATTTTACCCTGGTGATATAGTTCGAGCATGGCCGGCAATGCGTGCTGCACCAGTGGACCTCCGGATGGCGCCTGCAGATAGGGTTGCGATTTTTCTTCCAGCGTGTGCGGGGCATGGTCCGTAGCAATAACATCTATGCGGCCGTTTAATACTGCCTTTAAGATACCCTCGCGGTCTTCTGCGGTTTTTACAGCCGGGTTCCATTTTATCAGGTTGCCTTTGGTTTCATAATCTTCATCGCTAAACCAAAGGTGATGGATGCAGGCCTCAGCGGTAATCCTTTTATCTTTTAAGGGGATGGAATTATCAAACAGGTAAGTCTCCCTTTCGGTAGAAATGTGCAGGATATGCAGGCGGGTATTGTGCTTTTTAGCCAAATCAACCGCCATAGATGAAGAAAGGTAACAAGCCTCGGCACTGCGGATTTTTGGGTGCAGCTTTACCGGGATGTTCTCACCAAGTAGTTGCTTGTAGTGCTCCAGGTTGCCTCGTATAGTAGCTTCATCCTCGCAATGTGTGGCAACCAGCATAGGGGATTGAGAAAAAATCCGTTCCAGCGTTGTTGGGTTGTCCACCAGCATATTGCCGGTTGATGAGCCCATAAAAACTTTAACACCGCAAACATTGGCGGTATCAGTCTTTAACACCTCATCGATATTATCGTTCGAGGCGCCCATAAAGAAGGAATAATTGGCCAGCGAGGTGCGTGCACCGATATCATATTTATCCTGCAGCAGTTCCTGCGTGAGCGTGTTGGGCACCGTGTTAGGCATCTCCATAAATGAGGTAATACCACCAGCCACGGCTGCCCGGGATTCGGTATATATCTTTGCTTTATGGGTTAATCCTGGCTCGCGGAAGTGTACCTGGTCGTCTATACAGCCGGGGAAAAGGTGCAGGCCTTCGGCATTAATCTCCTTGTCGGCAGCGGCGTCAATTTGCTTATCGATACGCTCGATAAAGCCGTCTTTTACCAAAATATCAGCCACAAATTGCTGACCTTCATTAACTATAGTCGCCGATTTTATAAGGATAGTGCTCATGAGAGCAAAGATAGGGGATTTAGGTGATGTGCGAATGTGCGGATATGCAAATCACTGTTGTGATCAAAAATCCGCACATCCTTCCTACTTTCTTCCCCAGAAATAATTCAATCCAAATGAGATGGCATCATTTAAGCCCAGGTGGAAGGTGCTGTCTTTGGTTTGATAGTCGAGGTTGTAAGATACGCCCCCGAAGCCAAGATTAACGCCTAATTTTGGTGTCGGGAAAAACACGAAGTTAGGGGTTGCGCCAAGGCTGAACGTTCCGTATTTAAAGTAAGTTGTATTGTTCAGCGTGCTGATGCCGAACTCAGGGAAGAAGCCGAATTTATCGCTAATCATGGCATAATAACGGGCGTGGATTCCTATACCTAAAACATCGGTGTGGTATTTGTCACTCGAAACAAAGTTCTGTGTAGGGTCTGTTGATGAATGAAAATCGGAGGTTTCGGTACCACCGTTGCGGGAATAAACGGGCTGGATGCCTATCGACCACTTGTCGCTGATAAAAAAACCAAACTCAGGGCGGACACTAAACGAGCTGATCTTGCTGGTAGTGTAATTGGTGTAGCCATCGGTATAGTTAATTACGCTGGACGAACCGTAACTGCTGTAATCATAAGTTAAGCTGCCTCCCAGGTAGTACTGGCCTTTATGGCCTTGTGCCGAAGCTGAACCGATGCATGCTAAAAGGAAAATAGAAAATGCAAGTAATGTTTGTTTCATGTGAATTATAATTTGATACAAATTAAGTTGTTTGTTTTAATTAATATGCAAGGTATAGATGAATAGCTACAATGTGAACCGGGATTTAGCAGATTTTACGGATTTTGAAAAGGGATTTCATCATTCCGCATTCGAAATTCCGGCTTCCGCATTAGGTGTTGTCTAATTCGCACATCCGCACATCCTCACAAAAACCTATCTTTGCCCCATGGGCGTACCTTTTGAAGATTTTAAATTTAACCGGCAGATTTTGAATGCTATTACCGATGCCGGTTATACCGAAGCTACACCTATCCAGCAAAAAGCTATTCCACCTATATTGAACGGGCAGGACGTAATGGGCATAGCGCAGACCGGCACCGGTAAAACAGCTGCTTATGTATTGCCAATTATCATGAAGCTTAAATATGCGCAGGGCGAAAGCCCGCGGGCATTGATAGTTTCACCTACCCGTGAGCTGGCCATGCAGATTGAGGAAAATATTAAAGCCTTCGCCCAATACACCGACCTGCGTGTAGTTGTTTTATACGGCGGCCTCGGCCCGAAAACTCAAATTGAGCAGGTTAATAAAGGTGTCGATATTATTGTAGCCACGCCAGGCCGTTTTATGGACATTTACCTGGCGGGACATATTGTTACCAAAACATTACAGGTGCTGGTACTGGATGAAGCCGACAAGATGATGGATATGGGCTTTATGCCCCAGATAAACCGTATATTGGAGGTGGTTCCTGTGAAACGGCAAAATTTGCTGTTTTCAGCTACGATGTCGGAAAAGATTCATGAGCTTTCCAATAACTTCCTTGAGTTTCCTACTGTTATTGAGGTTACCCCGCAGGCTACCCCGGCACAAACGGTTAACCAGCATTTGTACTATGTACCTAACATCAAAACCAAAATAAACCTGCTGAAGAAACTGCTGGATGTTGAGGATGATATAAAAAAGCTGATAATTTTCTGCAAGACCCGTATCGTAGCCGAGGATGTTTACAAGTTTCTGCTCAGAAAATACGGTGAAAAAGAGGTAAAGGTATTGCATGCCAATAAAGGACAAAATACCCGTATCAATTCTATAAACGCCTTTAAAGCCGATGAGATAAAAATACTGGTAGCTACGGATGTTGCGTCGCGCGGTATAGATGTGAGCGACGTGAGCCACGTAATAAATTTTGATGTACCGGTAGTGATTGAGGATTATGTGCACCGCATTGGCCGTACCGGCAGGGCGTACCAATCCGGTGAGGCGATTACCTTTTGCACGCCTGGCGAGGAATATTACCTGCGCAAGATTGAAAAGCTGATAAAGCAAACTATACCTGTCACTGACATCCCCGCAGATGTATATGTTGAAGAAACGCCTTACGAAGAGAAGCAGGACCAGGCCAGGGAGATAGATATGCAGAAACGGAAGGATGACCCTGAATTTAAGGGGGCTTTCCACGAAAAGAAAACCCTGAACCAGCGCAAGAAATTTGATGCTGCCAAAGCGAAGAAGACAGGACAATCAAGCGATAAAAGAACTAAATCACCAAAAGCATACAGGAAGAAACGTTAACCGTAGCCAGACTTACGAAGTTTTTAAACGGTGAAACCCTCAACGAGGCCATAAAAAAACAAACAACACCGAGTTAAACTTCGTAAGTCTTCACTAAGACCATGAAACTAAGAATCACCCCTCTAAACTTTGCGAGCGCGTTTTTCCTCGTGGCCGCAGTTTACAGCTGGATATACGGCGTAAAAATATCCGGCACACATTTTAAAATGATGGACTCGGCAATAGGGTGGATATTCCTCCTTTTTGCAGTCGTAGTGTCATTTATGGATATAATGTTCCGTAATTTCTTCCCGCAAACCAAAAAAATATGGATTGTAGAGCTAAGCTTTATAACTTTGGCCGCTATTTTATTTTTACTGGTTAAATAATTTATACATAACTTTAATGAAGACTGCTGAAATTAAGCTGACGATAGAACTCGACGATAATAATGTTCCGGAAAACATCATGTGGGAATCGACAGATGCGCAAAACAAGGAAGCGCTGCCGGTAAAATCGATGATGCTGGCCTTGTGGGACGGAAGCTACAAAAACTCCCTGCGTATTGACCTTTGGACAAAGGATATGCCCGTGGACGAAATGAAACGTTTTTTTTATGAAACCCTGCAAACCATGGGCGACAGCTTTTTACGCGCAACCGGCGAGACCAATATTGTAGAAGACCTGCGCGACTATTGTGCCCACTTTGCCGATAAAATGGAAATCAGCCAAAAATAAGATGCGCCTTAATACCCTAACCTCATTTTGCGGATTCGTACTCCTGATTGCTGCTTTGTACTGCCCGCTTTTGCGCCCTTTCCATATTTTTAACATGGATGCCTTTGGCGCCAATAAGCCGTACGCTATGGTTTTGCTTTTAGTAGGCGTGGTAGGCATATTAGGCACAGTGTTTAATCAAATTAAACTAACCAGGTTTGTGGCCTGGTTTTCACTGGCGTTGGTTGTATTATTTTATATCGGCGCCTTTTTAAAGGTGCATACCTCTTTCAGCTTTATACCATTCCGCTCCATAGATGCTTTCCTAACCAGGCAAATTAAATTTAAATGGGGCTGGTATTTAATATTTGCCGGGCCGTTGCTGGCGGTTGCGGGCGTGCTTTTTGAAAAAAAACGCAATTTTATTCCTCCTTCGCCTCAAAACGAGCAAACAAAAGTTTAAAAAATTTCTTTATATGTTTCAGCCGGTTAAAATCGTCCGGCTGGAATGGTATTGGGCGAATTTTTATAGTCAAACCAAGTCACCACAATAATCATTTGCCTGCTAATCAAATAAGTATATTAAAAATAAATTTTTAACATATTTGTATCTCTAAAACCATCTGAATGTTAAACTTTTCTTTCCGCCAGCAGGTCTTTGCCGGTTTTGCCGTATCAGTATTTTTAGTATTGCTTGTAGGGCTATTATCTTACAATAGCATTAACAAACTCGAGAGTGACTCGGGCCAGGTTGAGCATACTCAAAAAGTAATAAAAACCTCTTCTGATCTGCTTCAGCTGTTAACCGATGCTGAGACAGGCATGCGCGGATTTGCAGCGACCAATAAACCCGTATTACTTGAGCCTTACAATGAAGCGCTGCCAAAGATAAAAAGGGATTTAGAACAGCTTAGAGAGCTTATACAGGATAACCCAATGCAGGTTAGGCGGATAGATTCATTATCTAATCTCGTTAACAGCCAGCTGAATATTTTAAAAACAAATATCGAAGTAAGGCCCATACAGGGGCTTGACTATATGGTGAACAATAATATGTTCACCAATGGTAAACATAACATGGACGAAATACGCGCTGTTATGAGCCATATGAAAAATACGGAAGATAAATTGCTGACCGAAAGGAAGGCAAGTTCTGCGGAAGCATCTTCGAGAGCCGTTTATACAATCGTTATTGGTTCTATTGTATTCATTGCGATAATAATTATGCTTTTCTTCTATATACAGAGAACATTTGACCAACAAAGGAAAATAGAAGGAGAAATAAAGGTTGCTAATGCTGAGCTGGAGAAGGTATTAGATGAAAACCGGGCGCAAAACTGGCTGCTTACAGGCACCGGCATTATTAACGAGCGCATGCAGGGCCAGCAAAGTGAACGGGAACTCGTGGGTAATATCCTCACCGAGATTTGTAATTATAGCAAAGCGCTTACAGGGACGCTGTATTTGTTTGACGAAGAATTACAATCACTTAATTTATACGCCTCATACGCATTTAACAATCCTGATGTATTAAAGAGAACTATAAAAATATCGGAAGGCTGGCTGGGCCAGGTAGCTAAAGATGAAAAGGCCGCAGTAGTAAAAGGTAAGTTGAATGATAGATTGGAACTCGGTTCGTCGCTGATACACCAGGAAATTATCGAAAGCTTTATAGTGCCTTTCTTTTTTGATAAAAAACTGATAGGCGTAATAGAAGTCGCATTTCCTAATGAAATTAATGAGCAATGCAAGGACTATATCCTGGCGATTGCCGATGATATTGCCATCGCCGTAAATACGGCCCAGGCACGTACAATCATGCATGAGCTGCTTTCGCAAGTACAGCAACAGGCCGAAGAACTGGAAGCCCAGCAGGAGGAAATGCGCGTTACCAACGAGGAGTTGATGACTAAAACCGAAATGCTGCAGGCATCAGAAGAGGAAATGCGTGTGCAGCAGGAAGAATTGCGTAACACCAATGCCGAGCTGGAAGAAAAGGCCAGCTTGCTTGAAGAGAAAAATCAGGCCATTGAGGAAGCCCGCAAAGCCATCAATCTTAAGGTGATGGAGCTTGAAACCACCGGCAGGTACAAGTCGGAGTTTTTGGCGAACATGAGCCATGAACTGCGCACGCCGCTGAATAGTATATTGGTATTGGCGCGCATTCTGAAGGATAACAAGCCGGCCAACCTGTCTGAAGACCAGGTGAAATATGCAAGCGTAATATTTAATGCGGGGAATGACCTGCTAACGCTCATTAATGACATACTCGACTTATCAAAAATTGAGTCGGGCAAGCTGGAAATGCAGAACGACAACGTTAAGGTTGCCGATATTTTGCACGATATGGAAATGTTGTTTGCCGAGGTTGCTGCCAATAAAAAAATAAAATACAGTATAGCTACGGGAAAAGAGTTACCTAAATCCATATTCACAGATAAGGTGCGCGTGGAACAGGTATTAAAGAACTTGTTGAGCAACGCGTTTAAATTTACGCCTGAAGGGGGATCTATAAATGTAAACGTTGTTCCGGGTGATGATGAAAAGACAATCAGCTTTAAAATAAAAGACACGGGCATTGGTATTACGCTTGATAAACAGAAAATTATATTCGAAGCTTTCCAACAGGCAGACGGGTCAACAAGCCGCAGGTTTGGCGGCACAGGGCTCGGCCTGTCTATAAGCAGGGAACTGGTTAACCTGCTCGATGGAAACATAACAGTGACAAGCGCACCAGGCGAAGGCAGCGAGTTTGTGCTGACTATACCTTTAAAAGCAAGAATTGTATTGCCGGAAGATGAACAACTGCCCACAGCAGAAACATTTGTACCCGAAAAACAACTGCTGAAGCCTGTCGCACAGCTAGCAAAAAAACCGGGCCGTGAGCCATTGGTGGTGATTGTTGAGGACGATAAGAACTTTGCCGACATACTGCACGACTATGCCCGCGACCATGGCTACAAACCGGTTATGGTTAATGAAGGAACGGAAGCGGTTGAAATTATCAAAGAAAATCAACCGGATGCAGTGATACTGGATATTATGCTGCCTGGTAAAGACGGATGGCAAATATTAAAGGAGCTTAAACAGAATGAACTCACCATGCATATCCCGGTGCACATGATGTCGGCGGGAGATGCGGCTGCCAACCGGGTTAGGCGTGAGGGTGCTATAAACTTCCTAAAAAAACCGATAGATACCAATACACTCGATAAGCTGTTTACGGATATAATGGTGCAAACCGGTACTAAGTTTACCCAGATATTATTGGTTGAGGATAACAAGACACAAAGCGAGGCGCTGGTAGACATGCTGAAAGGCCAGGATATTACAGTCGACCAGGCTTTTGACGGTGAATCGGCTTTCAGGATGCTGCATGAAAAGGAATACCAGTGTGTAATACTGGATTTGAATCTGCCGGATATCTCGGGTCTCGACTTCCTCGACAAAATAAAAGCCATCGAAAAATTCAGTGCGCTGCCGGTTATCATCAATACAGCTATGGAACTGGATAAAACCTCAGTAAGCAGGCTGATGCAATATGCCAATGCTATGGTTGTTAAAACAAATAAGTCGGCCGATAGGTTGATTGATGAAGTTAACCTGTTTTTAAACAAAGTTCGCGAGGTAACGGAACAGCCGGCCGAAATTAATCCGGTTGCGAAAAGCAAGGTAGTAACACAAGGCAAAGACGTGATAAAAGGTAAGAAAGTATTAATTGTTGATGATGATATGCGCAATATTTTTGCGCTGAGCAGTGCTTTAGAAGGCTACGAAATGATTGTTGAAGTAGCCGGTGACGGACAGGAAGCTATAGATAAACTGGAAGCAATACATGATATAGATCTTGTGCTGATGGATATTATGATGCCTGTGATGGACGGCTACGAGGCAACAAGGTACATCAGGAAGCAAAACAAATGGGCAAGGCTGCCCGTAATAGCATTAACAGCAAAAGCAATGATGGACGACCGTGAAAAATGCATAGCTGCCGGTGCCAACGATTATATCACCAAGCCGGTTGATATGGACAGGTTGATTTCGTTAATGCAGCTTTGGTTGGGCAGTTGAGTATGAATTTATCTTTACCCGGGTTGAGTGCAGAAGAGGTTACCGAGCTTATTGATCTGGTAAAAAAAGTTCATGGTTTTGACTTTTCCAATTACTCGAAAGCATCTTTAAAAAGGAGGCTTAACCGTGTAATGATGATAAAGAAGCTGGAATATTACGACCTGAAGCATGCCCTGTTGAACCAGCCCGATTTTTTCCAGGATTTTTTAGAGGAAATTACAGTGAACGTTACTGAGATGTTCCGCGACCCATCGTTTTACAAGGCGCTTAACAACCAGGTTATCCCATACCTTTCAACCTATCAGCACATAAAAATGTGGTCCGCAGGCTGTTCCTCGGGCGAGGAAGTTTATTCACTCGCAATTTTAATGGAGGAAAACAAACTGCGGGATAAATCATTTATTTATGGTACAGATGTAAACACGGTGGTACTTAAAGAGGCGCGGATGGGGATATACAGTTACCGGAATATAAAAAGCTATACCGAAAACTACCAGATGGCCGGCCTTAAAGGCACGCTTACAGACCATTTTACGGTGATGTATGATGCCGCCACCATACACAGTGAATTAAAGGCGAATACTTTATTTTCTGTGCATAACCTGATCTCGGACACGATTTTTAACGAATTTCAGCTGATTAGCTGCCGCAATGTGTTTATTTATTTTGAAACCCAGCTGCAGGAAAAGATACTGGAACTTTTTTACAACAGCTTGTGCCCGCACGGCTTTTTATGCCTGGGAAGCAAGGAAACTATACGGTCTGACTCTTTTAAAAAGAAGTTTAAGCCGATAAATCAAAAAGAAAACATCTACCAGAAAATTGGCGCCTGACAAGAACATAACCACCCGCTGGCGCAGCTCTGAAATATTGCTGATAGGCGGGTCTGCGGGTTCATTTAGGCTGATATTTAAGGTAGTGCAATTTCTGCCTGCCGATTTAAATAAATCCGTTATTATCGTAATGCACCGCAAACGGAATTTTGCAAGTGAGATTGAAGGATTATTTGCGCGCAACAGCATGATGAAGTTGCGGGAGATAGAGGATAAGGATAAAATTACCAATAACACTATTTACGTAGCGCCTGCCAATTACCATGTTTTAATTGAGGGTGATAAACATTTTGCTTTAGACGTTTCGGACCCAGTGTGGTTTTCAAAACCATCCATTGATATCACCTTTGAGAGTGCAGCCGAAATCTATAAAGACAAATGCACGGCCATACTACTTTCCGGCGCCAACCAGGATGGCGCTGCCGGATTATTAAAATTGCGCAATGCCGGTTCACTAACCATAGCCCAGGACCCGGATGATGCTGAGCTGCCGGAGATGCCCCAGGAAGCGATTAATTTGAAAGCCGCTGACTATGTGTTGAATACGGCGGAGATTGTGGAGTTATTGCGTAGCTAAGTTATTAGCTACTTGTCATGCCGAATTTATTTCGGCACCCCACAGGACAGGTAGGCGACATCCAATTAATCCACATGCCAACAGGAGTGAATACGTGGTTGAATACTTAGCATGTGAGGTGCTGAAACAAGCAGCATGACGGCTTTTATATCTCTAAAAGCCCAATGTCATCTGCCCAACGCCCATCACCCTTGCCTCGTGCTCCAATAACCATTTTTTACGCCATATCCCTGCGCCAAAGCCTGTCATGCTGCCATCGGAGCCTATAACGCGGTGACATGGCACCACAATCAGTAAATGATTTTTGCCATTGGCCGATGCGATGGCCCTTATACCAAGCGGGTTTTTTAAAAACTTGGATTGTTGCCCGTAGCTGATGGTTTTGCCATAACCGATACGGCTTAGCTCGTCCCAAACACCCTGCTGAAAATCGGATCCATGCTGTTTTAGCGGCAAATCAAAATCTTTCCTGGTGCCGGCAAAATATTCGTCCAGTTGCTGCACGGCTAGCTTTAAAAGGGGAGTTTCCGGTTGCGAAATTTCATGTTCTTCATCCAATGCATATATCGAAGTGATGCAATCATCGGCTTCGGTGATACTTAAAATTCCTATGGGACTATCGTAATAAACAGAAAACATACGCCGGATATCTTGATGGACTTCAAAATTACGCTCTGCAAATCAGCATAAAAAATAATTTGATGAATATTTTGAAATGCGAAAAAACAACGTCACATTTGTAGTGTACTATTATACTAATACACTAAAGCAAGATGATTGCGATAAAAGACTTAAGTTTTGGTTATCCGCGTAAGCCGCTATTGTTCCAGGATTTGAATTTATCCCTGAGCGAAGGCCATATCTACGGTTTGCTTGGCAAAAACGGGGCAGGTAAATCAACGCTGCTGAAGAACATGGTTGGCCTGGCATATCCGCAACAGGGGAGTTGTTTAATTAATGGCGTGAATGTTTCTGGCAGACCGGTGTCGGTTTTGGAAGATGTTTACTTTTTAGCGGAGGAAATTTTTGCTTCCTCGTTAACGCCAGAACAATTTGCTGCAAGCACCGCCGGTTTCTATCCCAAATTCAGCAATGCGGATTTTTACCAATGCCTGAAAGCGCTTGACGTCGACGCCTCTGCTGCGATGGATAGGCAATCATTCGGTCAACAAAAAAAGGCGATGATAGCGTTCGGGCTTGCCACCAACACCAGCCTGCTGATTATGGATGAGCCAACCAACGGTTTGGACATCCCCTCGAAGGTTCAGTTTCGAAAGCTGATTGCATCGGTACTGACTGAAGAGCGCTGCATCGTGATATCAACCCACCAGGTGCGGGACTTGGATAGCCTTATCGATACTTTGCTCATTCTGCATAACCGCGAAATTGTTGTTAACAGCGCGATTGAAGACATCACCGAAAAAATAACATTCGGCGTATTTAATGATACCACAGGCATGGAGGTGTTATACGAAGAGGACGGTATGCGCGGGAAGAATGCTATCATCAGAAACACCAATGGTAAATTCAGCAAAATGGATTTGGAGTTGTTTTTTAATGCTATTACCACAGGCAACAATACGCTGGTTGAAATTTTAAAAGCCGACTGAAATGAACAATACTTTCAATATAAAACGTTTTGGCCGCCTGTTAATTAAACAGCTTACAGAACATTATAAAACCTACCTGATGGGGGTGGCGGTGCTTACGGGTGTAATGCTGGTTGGTGGCAGCTTTTTCCTGTTTCTAACTCCGGCTGTGTTGGATTTGAGCGCACAGGTGGTGTTGTTCGGCTCTATTTATTTTTTGGCAGGAACCATTTTTACCAGCACTGTTTTTGCCGATTTGAGCGATAAGAAAAAATCAATTTCATACCTCACGCTTCCTGCATCACATTTCGAAAAGTTTTTTACAGGATGGCTGATATCCATGGTGCTGTTTTCGCTGGTTTACTTGGTCAGCTTTTATAGTATCCTTATGATTTTGCTCCATGTTAAACACTGGCCTGGTCAGCGTACGGAGGTGTTAAACGTTTTTGTGGATCCTATGCCGGTGGTTTTTATAGTGTACGCTATGCTGCACGGTTTTTCAATTTGGGGCGCCATTTTTTTCGAAAGGCTGCATTTTATAAAAACAGCATTTTGCTTTTTTATAGGCATTATAGCGCTATCTGTTGTCAATACATCATTTATCGAAATGCTGCTCGGGCGCGAAGTGAGGACGGCTACGCCATTCGGGGGGATAAGTTTTATTGAAGGACACAAGTATGTAGCTGTTGCCAGTGTGCGGCAAACCGACCCGTTGGTAGGCTACGTTTTTATTGCCATAGCCATAGTGTTTTGGACGGCAGCTTACTGCAGGTTAAAAGAGAAACAAGTTTAAATGGCTGAGTATGGAATTTAAAGATAACGAAGCCATATACCTGCAGATTGCTGCTTTTGTGTGCGACAATATATTACTGGAAAAATGGCCGCCTGAACAAAAAATACCCTCGGTGCGCGACTTGGCCATCGAACTGGAAGTAAACCCCAATACGGTTATGCGGTCGTACGAGTTTTTGCAGAAACAGGAGGTGGTTTATAATAAACGGGGGCTGGGGTTGTTTGTATCGCCTGACGGATACGAAACGGTGAAAAAGCTGCGAAAAGAAAATTTTCTACAGCAAAACCTGCCCGAACTATTTAAAAATATGTACATGCTTGATATTTCGGCAGAAGAAATACAGCAATTGTACCAGGAGTTTAAGGCTGCCAATTACAGCTCAATATCACACAAAACAAACGATGAAAACAAGTAATAAATTAGTGCTATTCGGCCTGGTGTTGATATTGGCAACCATGGTCTGGTTCGATTTAATAGTCCGTTCGGCATATTTTGCCGGGGATTATAAAAAGCCTTTTAGAGAGTTTGTATCGCTGAATTTTAAGAATTTTAGTACCATAAACCTTAATGCGTCAACCGCGGCGAATATTATTGTACGGCAAGGCCCTTTTGATGTGAAAATTGAGCCTTATGGAAAGAATTATGTAAAAGTAACCCAAAACGGAACGACACTTAATATAGACGCTGCTTTTAGCGGAAGCTACCAAAACCCCAGGTATGACTATGTGATGCTGATAACCTGCCCCAGCCTGGTGAAATTTAATACAGATGCCCGGTATATGGCAGGCGATGTACAAATTACAGATACGCTTGCGGCTGTCGATTTTTATTGGCGCCCCTCTATTATCCGTGGCTTTAAGCAGGACAGCCTGGCTATTACAGCAAGGCATGCCAGCAACATTATACTAACCGGGAACACTATAAAAAACTTGAAGGCAGAGGTCGGAATAAATGAAGGCAGTGCGTCAGACATTACAATTACCGGCGACAACAAGTTTGAAAAGGCTGACTTAAGTTTGCTTAACAAAGGCAGGCTTCGGCTGCAGGGCGGCGACATCCCTAATTTACAATACCATCTGGCCGATAGCGCCCAACTGATAATTAATGGTTCATCAAGAAAATTAATAGACAAACAATAATATAATCTTAATAATATGAAACTGGTTATAAACTCATTATCAAAACATACGCAAACGGCGTGCATGCCTTAAAGGATGTATCGCTCACCCTTAGCAATGGCATGTTCGGATTGCTGGGGCCAAACGGCGCGGGCAAGTCATCACTGATGCGCACCATTGCCACCTTGCAGGAGGCTGATAGCGGCAGCGTTTTCCTTGACGATCTGGACGTGCTGAAAAGCAAAACCCGTGTTAGGCAACTGCTGGGATACCTGCCGCAGGAGTTCGGCGTTTATCCGAAAATCTCTGCAGAGCGCATGCTTGACCATATTGCACAATTGAAAGGCATAGGTAATGCAGGCGAACGCAAGGATTTGGTTAACTCATTATTAGAAAATGTAAACCTGTCAAAAGATAAAAAGAAACACCTCGGTACCTATTCGGGTGGGATGAAACAACGTTTCGGTATCGCGCAGGCGCTGATAGGTAACCCTAAGCTGATTATAGTGGATGAGCCAACTGCCGGACTTGACCCTGCCGAACGCAACCGTTTTTATAATCTGCTGAGCCAACTGGGCGAAAATACTATCGTTATCCTGTCGACCCACATTGTGGAAGATGTGAGCACGCTTTGTTCAAACTTTGCGATTATTTGCCAGGGAGAGGTGCTATATGCGGGTGAGCCTGATACCGCGGTCACAGAAATGGAAGGCAAAATCTTCAGCAAGGCCATTAATAAAACGGAGCTGCCGCTTTACCAGGACGACTTCACTGTTATATCAACTCAGCTTAAAACAGGCAAGCTGCATATCAGGATTATCAGCGACACCAACCCCGGCAGCGGTTTTGCCCCGGCGGTGCCAAACCTTGAAGACGTGTACTTTAGTAACATTGCTACCCGCCTGGATGTAAATACCATTTAACCCCCTTAAAATCATATAAATATGTTCCGGAAAATATTTCTGTTCGAGGTCCAAAACCGGACCCGCAGGCCCGCCGTTTATCTATATTTTGCTGCTTCGCTCATCTTTACCATAGGCACTTTCGCCACAGGTTCAGTACCATTGGGCGAAAAGCAGGTTATTAATTCGCCGTATATAATTGCCTTTTGGAGCGGCGCCATGACTTTAATGATGATGCTGGTAAGCTCATCCATAATGGGCACAGCGCTATATCGCGACATTGAATACAATACCAAGGATTATTACCTCACCTACCCAATAACAAAGCCCGGATATTTCTGGGGGCGCTTTTTGGGCTCCTTCCTTTTTATGGTGCTGATCGCGACATCCATATTCATCGGCGCAATAATTGGCACAAAGCTCGGCCCGGCAATGGGTTGGACAGATGCCAAACAGTATGGCCCCAATAACTTTATGTACTACTTTCAACCATTTGTGACCATAGCGGTGCCGAATTTATTTTTCGCATCCAGCTTGTTTTTCGGGCTGGTGGCATTTACGCGGAATGTGAAGGTTATTTATGCCGGCGGCATATTGTTGTTCCTGGGGTATTTTATCTCCGTGTTTTTCTTAAATAATACTACTAATGGAACGGTAATTATACTATCAGACCCTTTTGGGATAAGCGCTGTCCGGATGATATCGTCCAGCACGACATCGGTTATAAAAAATACTACGTTGTTCCCGGTTGAGGGCACGATGCTATTGAACCGCGTAATTTGGACAGGAATAGGGTTGGTAATACTGCTGGCTACCTATTTTAACTTTAGTTTCGAGAAATTCTTCAGCGGTAAACGGGACAAGGCTGCTATAGATGATGAGCCGGCAAAAGGTAAACGTGCAATTAATCAAAATGTAAAGGTTAGCTTTTTAAAGCCTTATAATCGTAAAACCCTGTTTAATTTAAGCAGGCTGGAGCTTTTGAATATCCTCCGCGATAATTACTTCTGGATTATCGTATGCGCTGGAATGGTTTTCCTGGGCTTCGTATTTTGGTTGGGTAACCGGGATTATGGCGTGTCCTACTATCCGCGTACGGTGATGCTGTTGGGGATATTTAACGATGTTTTCCCTTTCTTCCTGTTTTTTATTATCATTTTCTATACCGGCGAAACGCTGCACCGCGACAAGATAACCCGTTATGCGTTTATTAATGATTCGCTGCCGCCGCCAAACTGGGTGCTTAACGGCTCCAAATTGCTGGCATTACTGATCGTTGGGTTTGGGTTATCGTTAATGCCGATGGTTACCGGTATGATAGTGCAAACGTCGAAGGGGTTCTTCCATTATAACCTGCAGGTATATTTCACCTTCGTTTTTTTGATTTTGCTGCCGCGATTGCTGGAGATGGTGGTGTTTAGCTATGTAGTTCATGTGATCATCAACAACAAGTTTGTGGCCCACGGTATAGGCGTGACAATTTGGGTGCTGGTATTCTTTTTAGAAAGCACCGGAACTTTTAACTATAACCTGCTCAATTATTCATATACGCCATGGTACGGCCCTTCGGATATGGACGGCATCGGGCACATGCTCAGGCCGGTAATGTGGTTTAACCTGTACTGGCTGTTTTGCGCAGGATTACTGGTTATAATAGCCGCCTTGTTTTATTACCGCGGTGTAAGCAGCTCGTTTAAAGAGCGGCTGCACCTGGTACGCGAACGTTTTGACGGTAAAACAAAACTGATGACAGCCGTCGTGCTGTTCGCGTTTTTAGCGGTTGGCGCTTACAATTACTACAACGTTAGCTATTTAAACAACTTTTTGACCAAGGGCGAGTCTGAAGACAGGAGTGTCGTTTACGAAAAGTCTTTGAAGCGTTACGAAAAGCTTCCGCTGCCTAAGGTCACTGCGTTTAAATTCCTTATCGATTTATATCCCAACGAGCAGAGGGAAAAAGTGAAAGCATTCGTTTATCAAAAACAAAAACACAGTGCCAATTTCCCAATTGCTGCTTGATGCCGATGGGCTGACCGAATATACTATTAAGCTAGACGGCAAGCCGGTGCCGTTTACTAACCCCCTGCTTTACGACCGTGGCATGTTTAATTTCTTCAGGCCGGCAAAAGATTCCTCCGACTTTCGTTTATATCAATTTGAGAAACCTCTTGCTCCCGGCGATTCTGCGGTAATTGAAGTTAACTCCGCGGTTTACTTTAAAGGCTTTCAAAACGGATTATACGCGGGTAACTTATTAAGGAACGGTATATTTTTTACCGGCGGCCTGCCGGGCATGGGTTATGACGAAGATGACGAAATAGGCAGCCCATATGTTCGTAAAAAAGCAGGACTGCCGCCAAAAAAGGAAGAAGAGGAGATTGCCCAAAATAATCCGGAAGGTATCAACAACCTGAAAGCGGGTATTGCCTCTGATATGATAACAATGGATATAACTGTGAGCACGGCGGGCGATCAAACCGCCGTAGCGCCCGGTGAGCTGGTAAAGCATTGGAACGAGGGCGGTCGCAACTACTATCATTACGTTCAGGATAAGCCGGGGATGTATGCGCCTTTTGCTATTCTTTCGGCCCGTTATGCTGATTTGCATGAAACCATTAATGGAAGTCACCCGGTTGATGTTGATATTTATTACCACCCGGACCACGGCGCAAACGTGCACCGTTTTATGAATGCTTACAGGGATGGCCTGAAATACTTTGAATCGGCTTTCGGTCCGTATCCATTTAAAAATATGCGGCTGGCGGAGACATCGCACTACGGTCCGCGCGAAGCATCGCTGGCTACGCTTGACACTTATGCCGAATATAACACCTGGCATGCCGATTTTAATGGTCCGGATAAATTTGATTTCGCTTATTTTAACCTCACGCGGCAACTGGCCCAGCAATGGTGGCGGTTCCAGGTAGCGCCTAACAGAACTGTGGGTTCGCTGGTAATTCCCGAGGGATTATCTACTTATAGCGCGTTGGTAATGGCAGAGAAAAAATATGGGCCAAACAATATAAGGTGGCTTTTGCAGGACCAGGTAAACTTTTACACTTTTATCCGTACCAGGCTGGAAGACCGGGAGCATCCCGTTATTACAGCAAACCAATGGTTTGAATGGGGTGGCAAAGCCGGTTTTGTAATGTACGGTTTGAAGGATTTGATTGGCGAAGATAACATGAACGCCGCCTTACGCGAGTTTAAGGATGCCTATGCGTTTAAGAGAACCCCGCCTTACCCAGGCGCGAATGACCTTTATCGTTACCTGCAAAAGCACACGCCAGACTCATTGCAATATTACTTAACAGACACCTGGCAGAAAATTACGCTCTATGATAATAAGGTAGACGATTTTAAAGCTGTGCCAACAGGTAAGGGCAACGAATATAAAGTAACCCTGAAAGTAACCGCAGACAAGGTTTGGATAGACGATAAAGGCAACGATGTGCCCGCTAAACAAATGAGCGATTATATCGATATCGGTGTATTTGCTGCCGATAGTAAAGATAAAAACGGACAGAATGTTACTACGCCTTTGTATGTAAAAAGGATGAAGTTAAGCGATGGTAGTCATACGTTTTCGTTTACAGTTCAAGGCAAGCCTGTTCGTGCAGGGATTGACCCTTATGGTAAATTGATTGACAGGATGGGTGGGAATAACTTTAAGGATTTGGAATAAGCTTCGAAAAACTGTCGACAGACTTCCGAAGTTTCAAAAACTTCGGAAGTCTTAACGGTAATGTAATGGCATCCGCACATTTGCATGTCCGCACATCGACAAGCATCTGCAAATTCGCACATCCGCGCATCAACTAAACAGCTATCTTTGCTCCATGCAGCTGTACAGCCAAACCGTTAATTTGTTAAAGAAGGAAATTCTTTTGGAATGGCGTTCCAAATATGCGTTTAACGGAGTGCTGCTGTACGTGGTATCGACTGTATTTATTTGCTATATATCGTTTAACCTTAACCCCGGATTTCAAAAGACGCAAGGCTACCCGATAGTCTGGAATATTTTATTCTGGATTATTATCCTGTTTGCTTCGGTTAATGCCATCGCCAAAAGCTTTATGCAGGAGAGCAAGGCGCGGTTGCTGTATTACTATTCTATTGCAAGTCCGCAGGCTATTATCCTTTCAAAAACAATTTATAATATCGTGCTGATGTCGCTGCTGAGCGTACTGGCGTTGGTTGTTTATCTGCTGTTTTTTCCCAACAACGTTGGCGACCCGCTATTTTATTTCTTAGCGGTATGGATAGGCAGCATCAGTTTTTCAACGGTTTTTACCATGATATCCGCCATAGCTTCCAAAGCAGGCAATAATGGTACGCTGATGGCGATATTGAGCTTTCCTGTTATTATTCCCATCATACTGGTGCTTATCCGGTTAAGTAAAAGCGCCATGGACGGCCTGGAACGCAGCGGCGCTTATAGCGATATCGGTGTGCTGGCAGCTATCAATGTAATTGTTGTTACTACTTCGCTTATTTTGTTTCCGTTTTTGTGGAGAGACTAATCTTTTTTTAACCAAGGGCGCAAAGGAGATACAGAGAGCACGGAACCCCGCAATTCGTTATTTTTATCTACGGCTAAAATCTTTTTATCGCAGATGCAAACAGATTACGCTGATTACGCAGATAATTGATTTTTAACGAACTCCAAAAACGCCATCTTCATCCGTTAAATCAGCTAATATCTGCGATATTTTAATTACGAATGCAGGCAGATGACGTAGATAATTTTTGATGAAATCTTTTTATCAAGCGCGCTTAAATTATCAGCGTCATCAGTTAATCATTTAACATCTGTGATCTTTTTTCTTTATCAGTTGCAAATCTGTGATTAAATTTTTATATTTTATTTGGATTAAGTCTAAATAAGATGTTTCTTTGCTGCCGATTTAAACGGCAGCTATGCAAACAAAAATTTTTACTTTATCGTCAGCCTTTCTTTTTATAACAGGCGCATTATTCGCACAGACAAAATCACTTGTAACAGCGGAGGATTCTTTAAACAACGGTCTATCCAAAAGCGCCACTACCATCGGCGGCTACGGAAACGCTTTTTACCAACGCAATAATTTCCAGGGCACGTCAAAACTTAACCTTGAGCGATTTGTGCTTTTTACCGGCCATAAGTTTAACGACAAGATTTCTGTTTTCAGCGAGTTGGAGGTGGAAGACGCAAAAGTTAGCGGCGGCGAAAGCGGTGGCGAAATTGCGATAGAACAGGCTTACCTGAAATTTAATTTAAACCCGAATCAATATATAGTTGCCGGTTTGTTTTTACCGCGCATCGGTATTTTGAACGAAGACCACCTGCCGAATACCTTTAACGGTAACGAGCGTAACTATGTGGAAACGTTCATTCTGCCATCAACCTGGCGCGAGATAGGCATTGGCCTGTACGGCAATATTAACGGTGCGCCGCTAAATTATTCTGTAGGCCTGGTGAATGGCTTGAGCTCGGGCATGTTTACGCATGGCACGGGTATCCGCGATGGCAGGTTTGAGGGCCGTAACGCCAGCAGCAATAGCCTGGCAGTAACTGCGTCACTTCAGTATTATATGGGTGATTTTAAAGCACAGGTTGCCGGTTACTACGGCGGTACAGCCAATGTGAGCAAGCGTAAGGCAGACAGCCTGGGTTTAAGTTCAGGTATCTTCGGTACGCCGCTGGCAATAGGAGAGGCTGATGTACAATATTCGCACGGAGGTTTTTCTATGCGTGCTTTAGGAGCTATTATATCTATCCCGGATGCAGCAGCTATTAACAGTGCCTATGCCAACAACACGCCAAAAACAGAATACGGCGCATATCTTGAATTGGCTTACAACCTTTTATACAAAGCAGGCACTCGTAATGACAAGCAATTCGTTGTATTTGTGCGCGACGAAAAGTTCGATATCAACGCCAGTATTCCAACCAATGGTATCATTGACGGTACGCTAAACCAGAATCATATTGTGGCCGGTTTTACTTATCTGCCTATACGCAACGTGGCTATAAAAGCCGATGTACGATTGATACATACCGGTGCGCAAAATCCTGAGCTGATAATTAACCCGAATCCTGTGGCATTGCCATACCAGCAGAATAACAACCTGGTTAACCTGGGTGTGGCATTTTCATTCTAATAAAATGGACAGAAGAAAATTCGTAAAGCAATCATGTTCGCTATGTGTGGCAGCAGGGGCTGGTATGCTGGTTGGCTCATTGACATCATGCGGTTCGGCATTGCCGGCGTATAAAACTGCGGTGGCAGGTAACAAAGTATCCATTCCCGAAACCTTATTTGCAACTACAGATTTTCAGCTCATTCAGCCCAAGGGTATGTACTATAACATCGGCCTGAAAAAGGAAAAAGACGGCACTTACACGGCTTTGCTGTTGCGCTGTACGCATGCTGATAACCAGCTTACTCCAACCGGTAACGGCTTTAAATGCACATTGCATGGCAGCGCTTTTGACAACGAAGGCCATGTAACCCAGGGGCCGGCAGAACGCGCCTTAAAAAAATACCCCACACAGGTAGAATCTAATCAAATCATCATACAAATAAGTTGATATCTATGAAAAATAGAATAATTACTCTTTTCGGTGCTGTAGCCCTTGTTGCCGCCGGATGTTCAAAAGGCACTAAAGTTGCGCCGAATAACGATGCAACGCTGGAAGGCCAGATATTGGTTGATTTTCCCGCCAACCTGGCTAACCCTAATTACCTGGATATCGAAACCAAGGCAGGCATTATGAAAGATGCTATCACTGCATTTATAGCAACGCCTACAGATGCGAACCTGAAAGCTGCACAGGATGCCTGGAAAAATACCCGCGCTGCGTGGGAATCATGCGAAGGTTACTTGTTTGGCCCGGTTGAAGACTTTAACTATGACCCGACTATGGATACCTGGCCGGTTAATAAAGTTGACCTTGACGCGGTTCTGGCAAGCAGCAGTGCGCTAACTGTTTCTGATATAGACAACCTGGAATTTTCGTTAAAAGGTTTTCATGCTATTGAGTACGTTATTTTCGGTGTAGGCGGTAGTAAAAAAGCTGCGCAGGTAACCGACCGCGAAAAAACTTACCTGGCTTCGTTAACGCAAAGCTTATATAATACTACCAAGCAATTGGTTAACAGCTGGGACCCATCGCAATCGGGCAACTTTACTGTACAGGTAACTACTGCAGGCAAAGGCAGCGCAAGGTTTGCAAAACGGGTGGACTTTTTTAAAGCGCTGGTTGGCTCGATGGCTGATATTTGCGGCGAGGTTGCTGACTCAAAAATGCATGACCCTTTTGCTGCACAGGATTCGACGCTGGATGAATCGCAGTTCTCGCATAACTCTGTTACCGATTTTACCAACAACATCAAAGGTATTTCGAACGCTTATTTAAGCAGCTATAACGGGGCGAGCGGCCATAGCTTAAGCGAATTGGTTAAATCGAAAAATGCATCGCTTGACGCTAAGCTGCAAACGCAAATGGCTGCTGCCGTAGCAGCGTTTTCCCTGCTGAACGGTACCACTTTCGAAAAAGCTATTTATGATAATAAGGACAAGGTAACGCAGATACAGGCCGCTATTCACACACTACAGGCTACACTTGAAGGCGACCTGACCACTTTTGTTGAGACTAATATAAAAGACTAATAAAAATTGAGACAATTAAAGGTAATTGGGGTATTGGTTTTAGCGGTGGTGGTATTGGTAAAATGCCAGAAGTCTGCCGTATTCCCCGAAGAGCAATATGACGACAGGCTGTCTGGGGGTGACGAAACCGTTTTCAGCGCTACCTCTACTGCGTTCGGTAACATGTTTCCGGGCTTAACCGGCTACGATATACATGTGCATCAGCTGGGGGATGCCGTTTTCGGGCAAACGTTTGTTACTGCCCCCGCGCCTATACATAATGGACTGGGAACTATATTCAATAATACATCCTGCACCAACTGCCACCACAATGATGGTATAGGCTTACCTACTGCCGGCGAATTGCAATCGTCGTTGTTGATGCGTATAAGTCTGCCGGGCGAAGATGCACATGGCGGCCCCGTGCCGGTACCTAGTTACGGCGTGCAGCTACAGGATAAAGCGGTTTTTGGTAAACAGCCGGAGTGTAAGGTTAATATATCCTATGATTATAAGACTTACTCGTTCGCCGATGGTGAAACTTATGAGCTGCGTAGTCCAACTTATACTTTAAGCAATCTGTACACGCCAATATCCGGCAGCTATTTGCTGTCGCCGCGTTTGGCGCCGCCAATGTTTGGCCTGGGCTTGCTTGAGGCTGTTCCGGAAAGCGAGATCACCGCCTTACAGGATGCTAACGATGCTAACGGTGATGGTATAAAGGGAAGAGCAAACTACGTTTGGGACGGGGCGACTAACAGCAGGAAATTAGGCCGTTTTGGCTGGAAGGCCAACACCGCTTCGATATTGAGCCAGGTAGCCGGTGCGTTTAACCAGGATATGGGTATTACCACCAGCGTTATGCCTGTGGAAAACAGCTTTGGTCAGGCACAATACGATGGTTTAAAAGATGACCCGGAACTACCGGACAGCTTGCTGAACGCCGTGAAATTTTATGCCCAAACCCTTGGAGTGCCTGCCCGCAGGAATACAACTGACGCCACTATAAAACGCGGCTTACAACTATTCGTACTTGCAAAATGCGTTAACTGCCATAAGCAGACCTTAACCACAGGAGTAAATATAGCTATGCCAGCCATGTCGAACCAGGTGATACACCCGTATACCGACATGTTACTGCATGATATGGGCCCGGGCCTTGCCGATAATCGCCCGGACTTTTTGGCCGGCGGTCGTGATTGGCGTACTGCGGCTTTGTGGGGAGTAGGGCTTTTTGAAATAGTAAATAACCCCGGCTATTACCTGCATGATGGCCGCGCACGCACGCTTACCGAAGCCATTATGTGGCATGGGGGAGAGGCGAGCCAATCGACGGCGTATTTCTCAAACCTCCCGAAGTCAGACAGGGATGCTGTATTAAAATTCTTAAAATCATTATAAGCGAAGACAGACTTCCGAAGTTTTAAAACTTCGGAAGTCTTATCCTCAATGGCCTCGCTGAGGGTTTCCCCGTTTTAAAACTTCGTAAATCTTTTGAGACATAACTGAATTTCCCTACGTCTCCCGTTACTTTTTTCATTCTACATTCATAATTTCTCTGTTTTTTAGCATCTTCAAAAAATAATTGATTTAAACGATGCGTTACCCCTCGCTCATCCTGTTTTGTTTATTTTTTCCTGTAATGGTATTCGCCCAGGGTGGATTTATTTCAGGATTGGTTACCAACGCCGACTCGAAAAATCCTGTGTCGGGCGCCAGCGTGTTTTTAAGTAATTCGTCATTTGGAACTTCGACTACCGAAAGCGGTAAATTTGTGCTTAACGGTGTAAGACCGGGGCAATATACTTTAACTGTTACCTTATTGGGTTATGAAGATTATACATCGACGGTGCTGGTTGGCCGTGAGCCGATAAGATTGGACATAATAATGAAAACAAAGCCGCTGATGCTGAAGGAAGTAACCATATCATCCGCTGCCGACTGGAAGAAAAACTATGAAGCATTCAGAAAAGCTTTCATCGGGACAGATGAGAACGCCAAAAGCTGTGTAGTAATAAATTCGCACGTGCTTAACCTCGACTTTAATCGCACCAAGCAAACGCTTAACGCCAGTTCGGATGAATTTTTAGTGGTTGATAACAAGGCATTAGGTTACAGGGTAAAGTTTTTGTTGAAGGATTTCCAGGACGATCATTTGTCGAACGTCATATCATGGGGCGGCGAGCGCCTTTTTGAAGAATTGCCGGGCAGCGCCGAGCAAAAAAAGAGATGGCACAAAAAACGCGAAGAGGTGTATTACGGGTCGCAAATGCATTTTTTTCGCTCGCTGTATACCAATAAGCTCGTGCAGGATAGTTTTGTAATGTATCATCTTACCCGGCACCTGAATCTTGAAAGACCACCGGACGACTTTATTCGGAAAAAGGTTAAATTTTTTGCCGAGAGAGGGATGCGAGATTCGTTTAACTACTGGAATGAAAAAGCGGCAATGTCTAAATATGCCGGTGAAAAGCTGAGTAAAATAGAGGTTATGCCTTACGAGGTATATGCTACTACCGACAAGCCGGGCGTTTATGTTTTTCACCCGCTTAACTACCTGTATGTGATGTATAAAAGAAAGCGCGACGAAGTGTATAATAAAGACCTTTACCGCTCGCTTGAATTGCCCAATTACGAAGCCAGCGTGATAACGATGTACGATGAGGGTTATTCGCTGTTTGATATGAATGGCATTGTAATTTTCCAGGCGCCGCTAATAGAAGGCGCCTGGGCCAAATCGCGCCTTTCAGATTTACTACCGGTAGACTATGTGCCGGATGTTAAATAGTTTATTGATTTATTAGTTTACTGGTTCATTGGGCCTGCAAGACGGGAGATAAAGACGGATAGTTTGTCGAAAAATGCACCAATGAACTAATAAACCAATGAACTAATGAACCAAAATATCTACCTTTACCGCGTAAATCTTTATGAATACTATTCTATCAATAGCTTCTACTTTTTACAGTTTTTTGCAGCGGCAGATGACTAAAATTTGGTGGAAGATACTCGTCGTCATTTTAATTCTTTATACACTGATAGCCGGCTTTTTATTGGGCGTTCCGGATAAGTTCATCTTGAACGAAACTATCCGCAACCTGTATTTCCACGTGCCGATGTGGATGGGTATGCTGTCGGTTTTCGTAATGTCTGTTTTCTACAGTATCAAATATTTGAATAACGGGGAAGAAAAAGACGACCTGGCCGCGGTGGAATGCGTTAATACCGGCCTGCTATTTTATTCGCTGGGTTTAGTGACAGGTATGTTGTGGGCCAAATATACCTGGGGTGCTTACTGGAGCGGCGACCCCAAACAAAACAGCGCTGCTATCGCCTTTTTGCTGTATTGCGCCTATTTGGTATTGCGTAACTCCATCGACGAAGAGCAGAAACGCGCCAAAATATCGGCTATTTATAACATTTTTGCGTTCCCGATAATGATTGTGCTGATATTTGTTCTCCCGAGGATGACAGATTCCCTTCACCCCGGCAGCGGCGGCAACCCTGCGTTTGGAAAATATGATCTGGATGGAAGGATGAGAGCCGTATTTTACCCTGCCATGCTGGGATGGAGCTTTTTAGCGGTTTGGATTGCCACCATACGCTACCGCATACGTTTAATTGAACACAAAAATAATTCACTATAAATTAATGAAAAGGTTACTGGTTTTTATTTTAATGACTTTAAATTGCGTTGCGGTATTTGCGCAGGCAGCCGACAGGCCCGAAATGGCCGACACATTCCGTAGCTCGGGTAAGATATATGTGGTTGTAAGTACGGTAGTGATAATTTTTGTGGGGCTGGCTATTTACCTTTTTTCGATAGACAGGCGTGTACGCAAATTGGAAAAGCTGGAAGAGCCGGAAAAAATCAAAAAGGATAAATAAGTTTTCCACCTGGCCTTATCCGCTAAAATGCATCTGAATGTAATATTATGCATGCATAGTAAATTTGGTGAATAATAAATTTGCGATATTCATAAAAAATGTATCAAATTTGTGCACTTTTTTAACGATTTAATAATTATCAAATAATTTATGGCTACTACCAATCCGGCCGCTGATCAGGATACCCACTTTTTCGGTGACGTATGTAAGAACTTTGATTATGCAGCGCAATTTACCAAGCACGATGCTGGCTTACTTGACCAGATAAAATCATGCAACAGTGTTTATCGTTTCCGCTTCCCTATCCGCAGGGGCAATGGCTTCGAAGTAATTGACGCGTGGCGCGTTGAGCACTCACAGCACCAGTCGCCAACCAAAGGCGGTATCCGCTACAGCGAAATGGTTAACGAGGACGAAGTGATGGCACTCGCCGCACTAATGACATACAAATGCGCGATTGTAAACGTACCTTTTGGCGGCGCTAAAGGTGGTATAAAAATAAATCCTAAAAACTACAGCTTAACCGAACTTGAAAATATTACCCGCCGTTACACGGTAGAACTGATTAAGAAAAACTTTATTGGCCCCAGCATTGACGTACCTGCACCTGACTACGGTTCGGGCGAGCGCGAGATGAGCTGGATTGCCGATACTTATGCTACTATGAACCCTGGTCAGCTTGACGCGATGGGTGCAGTTACAGGTAAGCCGATTGCCTTGCATGGTATTGCAGGCCGCAGGGAAGCTACCGGCAGGGGTGTAGCGATTGCCATTCGCGAATGTGTAGATGTTGCGGAAGATATGCAAAAGATTGGCCTGACAACGGGCCTGTCGGGTAAAAAGGTTATTGTGCAGGGTTTGGGTAACGTGGGTTATCATTCTGCAAAGTTCCTGGCTGAATTTGGGGCATTAGTGGTTGGTCTTTGCGAATTTGAAGGCGCGATCTATAACGAAGACGGACTGGACGTTGATGCTGTATTCCAGCACCGCAAAGCAACCGGCTCGATATTGGGTTATGCAGGTGCAAAAAAAGAGTTCAAAAACTCGATGGAAGGCCTGGAGCAGGAATGCGATATTTTAGTACCTGCTGCATTAGAAAACCAGATAACCAGTGCTAATGTTAAAAATATAAAAGCAAAAATTATTGCTGAAGGTGCTAACGGACCTACTTCGCCAGAAGCTGAGGAAGTATTTTATAGCAAAGGCGGCCTTATCATCCCTGATATGTATGCCAATGCCGGCGGTGTAACCGTATCGTACTTCGAGTGGCTGAAAAACCTGTCGCACGTGGCATTTGGCCGAATGAACCGCAGGTTTGAAGAGAACACCAACCTTAACCTCGTGAATATGGTTGAAGGCATTACAGGCGTTGCTTTAACGCCGGTACAGCGTTCCAGTATCATCAAAGGCGCATCTGAACTCGAGCTGGTAAACAGTGGCCTGGAAGATACCATGATACGCTCGTACCACGAAATAAGAGAGACTTTTAAAGCAACCCCTAAAATTGATACGCTGCGTACTGCCGCATTTGTTGGTGCAATCAACAAAATTGCCGTGTCGTACCAAAACCTGGGCGTTTGGCCGTGAGAACTGACTGACCAATTATATATCCGAAAAGCCGGGCTAATTTTAGTCCGGTTTTTTTGTGCGATATAATATAGCGATTTTTAACGGTCTGAGCTGTGGCAACCAGTGGGCGTAATATTACGTAGTTTATAAAAGCCGGAAAATAATTGTTATGGTATACTGAAGAAGCAATTTTGGATCCAATTGACAATATGGCCATTAATAATAAAATCCTGTATCTTTATAACTAATTTTTTAATTAAAGAATGACCAAAGCTTTATTCGTTATATTATTGTTTATAAGCTTTGGCGCAGTCGCACAAACCCCAAATATTGGTTTTGAAGACGGCACATTTAATAATTGGAATTGTTTTGTGGGAAGTATCGATTCGCTTAGCGGCCGTATCCGGCTTGCCCGGTCTATCGCCGTTCCTAACAGGCACACCATAATCAGCAAAGCGGATAAGGGTATACGCGACCCGTATGGTAATTTCCCTATCATCTGCCCTAACGGAAGTAAATACTCCGTCAGACTGGGCAACCAACAGGCTGGCGCGCAGGCAGAGCGGTTGTCGTACACGCTTACTGTTCCGAATAGAAAATCGTATAGTATTGTTTTTAATTACGCAGTAGTACTGGAGGACCCTGGCCACCCTGTTCAGGAGCAACCCAAATTTACAGCCCAGATTTTTGATGTGGATGATGACCGCTACATAACGTGTCCGTATTTCGACTTCGCAGCGTCTTCAACACTGCCAGGGTTCAAATTGTCTGAAACACGCGGCTATAAAGGCGATGCAATTTATTACAAAGACTGGTCCACCGCTACGATTAACCTGAGCAACTATATAGGTAAGACAGTACAAATCCAGTTTACCACAAACGATTGTGCCCGTGTTGTTCACTTTGGCTATGCGTATCTTGACGTTATAGAAAGCGATGGCAATTCAATAACAGGTAACTCCTATTGCGAAGGGCAGCGGAGCGCAACCTTATATGCTCCTAATGGTTTTTCGGGCTACGAATGGTATACGGCAGATTTTAAAACGCTGGTTGGTACCGGCCAAAGTGTTACCATATCGCCCGCCCCTCCGGATAATACCGAATATGCGCTGAAGATTTATCCTTATCCTGGCCTGGGCTGTGTGGACACCTTGTTTACGACAGTGAAAAAAATTGATGAAGGATTTAGAATGAAGGTACCTGATACCATTAACTCCTGTCCGGGGCATCCTGTAGACCTGACGCTTCCTGAAATTACTGCCGGTACAAGCCCGAATACCAGTTTTAACTATTTTAAAGATTCATTGGGCACCAGTTATTTATATAATCCGGACCGTGTAGACACATCCGGAACGTACTATATACAGGGGATCAATGCAGAGGGTTGCATGAATATTTTGCCGGTAAGAATAAATATATCGGCTCCGGAGATTACCGTAATTGACCCTAAACCGGTAGATTTTCCAACTACAGTTGACCTTACCAAAACCTTTGTACATAAACCGGGGATAACCTACAGCTATTTTAAGGATGCTGCCGGAGCTGATGAGATAAATAATTATACGGCGTTAAAATATGGAGGGACTTATTACATTAACGCTGCCAGCGCGCAGGGATGCTCAAAGCTGGCTAAAGTAAATGTTGTAATCCACCCGCCGCCGCCATATACCATCGTTGCCCCGAATGCATTTACACCCAATAATGATGGCATTAACGATCGTTTTTCAATAGTATTCGACGGTATAGCAACCCTTAAAACGGTAAAAATTTACGACCGTTACGGTCGCCTGGTTTATAAGTCTACTGCAAGGACCACTTATTGGGATGGAACAAATGGCGGGCACAACATGCCTGTTGGTGTTTACTACTGGGTGCTCGACGGGTATGACGACTACAACCAGGTTGAAATAAGCAAGGCGGGAAGTATTACTTTGTTGCGTTGAGTCCGGACTTTATCGACTAATCAAGAATAATTCTAAATAAGATTAATCTGTTGTAATAAACATTATTACATTAACGTTTTGTATTTTTGTAAATCTGTAAACAGAGGAGAAACCCTTAATGAAAAAAAGTTCGATAGTTGGTTTGGTTGTTATTGCTATAGCGATATCGGTAATAATTGCCACTTACTCCAAATCAAGCACTTATGGCTCGTTCAGCGATGCCAGGCAGACTACTGAAGAATTACGTGTTGTTGGTCAGCTTGATAAGGCTAAGGAATTGTATTACGACGCAACTAAAGATGCCAATTACTTTTCGTTTTTTGTAAAGGACAATAAGGGAGAGGAATGTAAGGTAATATTCACCGGTACAAAGCCGCAGGATTTCGAGAAATCGGAACAGATTGTGCTGACCGGCAAAATGACAGGCAAGGAATTTCACGCATCATACATCCTGATGAAATGCCCGTCGAAATACACCAAGGATAAGATTGAAGTTACCGAGGCCAAAGCTAAAACGGCCGAAATATAAAATCATTTAATGGATATGGTTTACAAAGGTGAACACCTTTTACCGGGCGAACTGGGTAAGGTATTTGTTATTCTCTCGTTCGGTGCAGCGCTTTTGTCTGCCATAAGCTATTATTTTGCCGCTACCAATACCGATAAGCTCGATAAATCGTGGCTGCGCATGGCGCGTATTGCGTACCGCATCAATACGATTTCGATATTGGGCGTAGGTGTTCAGTTGTTTTATATTCTTTATAATAATTACTTCGAATATCATTACGCCTGGAGCTATACATCGCGTTCGCTGCCTGTTTATTACCTGGTTTCGGGTTTTTGGAACGGACAGGAAGGTGGTTTCCTGCTGTGGACTTTCTGGCAGGCGGTTTTAGGCAATGTGCTTATTTCCCGTGCCGGATCATGGGAAAAGCCTGTGATGTCAGTCGTAGCCCTTTCGCAAGTGGTGCTGGCTACCATGTTGCTGGGTATCGATGTTTTTGGCGCTCGTTTGGGCAGTTCTCCATTTTTGCTGCTTCGTGAGTCGGGAATTGAGGCCCCGATATTTAAGCAGGCCGACTACCTTTCGTATATCAAAGACGGGCAGGGGATGAACCCCTTGTTGCAAAATTATTGGATGATCATTCATCCCCCGACATTGTTTTTAGGGCTTGCATCGGTTGTTGTACCGTTTGCCTATGCCATTGCCGGCTTATGGCAAAGGCGCTATAAAGAATGGATTAACCAGGCAATTCCTTACGCATTGTTTGCTTCGCTGATATTAGGTGTGGGCGTTATAATGGGCTCGTTATGGGCTTATGAATCACTTAACTTTGGTGGCTTTTGGGCCTGGGACCCGGTGGAAAACGCTTCCATATTCCCCTGGCTCACACTGATAGGTGGCTTGCATGTAATGATAGTTTACAAAAACTCCGGGCATTCGTACTTTACCGCTACGCTCCTGGTTTTAATAAGCTTTATCCTGGTGCTGTACACCTCGTTCCTTTCCAGGAGTGGCGTCCTCGGCGAAACATCTGTACACGCATTTACCGACCTTGGCATGTTCAGCCAGCTGGTAACTTATATATTGATATTCCTGGTTCTTTCAGTCTGGCTGCTGGTTAGCCGCTGGAAGGAGATGCCTATCTCTAAAAAGGATGAAGAAACCTACTCGCGGGAATTCTGGATGTTCGTAGGAGCCGTATTCCTTGGCTTATCCTGTTTTCATTTGGTTTTTATAACCTCTATCCCGGTTTGGAATAAAGCTTTCGGCACCAAAATAGCACCGCCTATCGATTTGGTGGGACATTATAATGTTATTCAGGGTGCATTCGCTATGGTGATTACCATATTGACCGGTTTTACCCAATTCCTGAAATATAAGAAAACCGATGTTACCCGGTTCTTTATAACAACCCTTATTTATTTCGCCTTAGCGGCGGCCATTACCGTACTGGTAGGCTATCTTACCGGTCTTTACAAGCTGCACTTTGTGTTTATGCTGGTGCTCTTCGGTTCGGTTTACGCCTTTTTGGCAAATGGACAGGTGCTTGTTGATGCGCTTAAAGGGAAGTTTAAGCTGGCTGGTTCGGCCGTTGCACACATTGGCTTCGCCCTTATGCTGATTGGAGCGCTAATTTCTGCGGGCACCCGCGAGGTTGTTTCGCAGACTGACGGCGCCGGTATTAATATACCCGGTTTTGATAAGGCGAGTGGTATGGGCAGTCCGCGCGAGAACATCATGATTTACAAGAATGAGCCAAAGCGCATGGGTAAATTTATGATTACCTACCTGGGTGACTCCGTTGCTGCACCAAACCGCTATTTTAAAGTAAATTATAAAGAACTGGATGATAAGGGTAAGGTTGTTGACGAATTTTTGTTAAAACCAAATGTACTAACCAACCCACAGATGGGTTCGGAGCCATCGCCGGTGCCTGCCACCAAGCATTACCTTTTTCATGACTTATACACACACGTTACTGCTCTTCCTGTAGCTACTGCAAAAAATCCGAATACCGGTGATGCACAAGCCGCGGCCGACCATGGCCAGGAAAACGACGAAACTTTATACGACGAACCTGTTCCGCACCAGGTTGGTGTAGGAGACACTATACGCTACCGCGACGGTTATATTGTATTGAAATCGTTAAGCCGCGAGGTGCAGGTTCAAAATATCCCGCTTGGCCCTAATGATGCAGCCATAGGGGCAAACCTGGAGGTTGTGGCGCATGACCGCACCTTTAAAGCCGCGCCGGTTTATATGATAAAAAATAAAGCGGTGCTCACTTTCCCCCGTAAGGTTGACGATGCAGGCCTGAAGCTGGCATTAACTAAAATTATTCCTAACGAAAACAAGGTGGAAATAATGGTGTACCAGCAGCCACTAAACAAACGCCCATACATAGTAATGCGCGCGCTTGATTTTCCGTTCATCAACCTGCTATGGGCTGGTACCGTTATCATGATAATCGGTTTTATATTATCGATATCAAGAAGGAATAAGGAATTGAAAACCACATCGGCTGTAAAGGCACAATCTGTGGCTGAAAATGCATAATATTTAGGTCCTCTAAAAGAAACGCGAAGACTTACGAAGTTTCTAAAACTTCGTAAGTCTGAAGAGATAACCTCTGGCAGCAAATGCATAATATCGTGGTTCATCAAATAAATATCGCCGATAATGGTTTTACCACGGTCAGCGATATTTATTCTGTCGATGAAATCCACGCCATAACCTGTCTTATTGAACAAGCCGACCAATCCAACAAAACATTCCGCAAAAGCGAAGACCTGTTTGCTATCCGGCAGTTTTTGAAGGAAGTGCCCGAAGTAAAAAAACTCATCTTTAATACCCGGCTTAAAGTATTAATAAACAACTTGTTTGGCGGCGATTACTTTGTGGTGAAGTCCATCTATTTTGATAAGCCCGAAAAATCTAATTGGTTTGTCGCCTGGCACCAGGATTTAACCATTTCAGTAGATAAAAGGACAGACCTTCCCGGATATGGCCCGTGGACAACGAAACTGAATCAATTTGCTGTTCAACCACCACTTGATATTTTGCAGGATAACTTCACTATAAGGATACATTTGGATGATACCGATGAAGGGAACGGTGCTTTAAAAGTAATTCCCGGCTCTCATTTAAAAGGCGTATGGCGGACTGATGATTTTGATCATCAATCAGAAACAGCTGCGAGCTGCAATGTTCCGGCTGGTGGGGTTATGGTTATGCGGCCATTGCTGATGCACGCATCGAATCGTACAACTACCAATAAGCGGCGCAGAGTAATTCATGTTGAATTTAGTAAGTCTCAATTGCCTGGAGAGATAAATTGGGCAGAACGTGAGGTTATTTAACTGATGAATACCCGCGGTATAAAGTGCGAATGCCTTCAGTAGATATTACCCTTTATAGATATCCGGCGCATCAACGCGTAAGATTCATTACCTGTTTGACTGTTGGGTAGCCTCTAAGAGGCAATGATCTTGTTCAATAATTTTCTACAAAGCGGTAGGCCCTATGGGCCATCGAATCCACTATGCTTTTAAAACTTTGGCACATACCGTAGAGGTGTTTTATGTATAAATATTTGATAATAAGCACCTTGTTTATTTTTATAAAGCTTTGCTCATGGTTTACAGGTGTAACCATACTGAAACCATTAAGTATTTGATAATTAAGATGTTAATCGGGTGTCACCCAAAAAAGTGTAAACCTTCTGTAAACCCATTTTTTTGTCTGAAGTCTTATCTTTATTTGTAAAGCGCATCTCCTAATCAGTCGGTTTTCGTCGTGCCATATTTTATTCCGACAGATATAAGAAAGTTTTGCAGCAGGCCTAACTTTTGATTGCAATCTGTCCCAATTGTGATCCTGTCAGATAAGGAAGATGTTCCGTGGCATTCGAAGCAAATTTCCAGGTAATCGTAAATTTTGCCGTCTTCCTGATAAAATAAGATAGCATTCCTGGGCTCGTAACAATTAAACGACGTCAAGACAGGCTTTTGATGATGATTTCTATAATCTGTGTTGTAGATGATATTGGTCAATTCTGAAATTTGTTTTGCAGATAATATTTTTAGTTCAATAATGGACGTGTTATTTAATATGCCGTCGGTTATATGCAAGTTTTTCTTTAACCGTTGGTTCGCAGATTCTCCATTTTTTTCGCCGGCCGACCTGTAAGACACAACTACTATTTTGGTCGCACCCAAAAAAGGATATTTTTTTAAACGTTGCTTGAGCGTTAATTTGTTTTTGAACACGCAATCATATGCCGGATATCTTTTAAACGGATCGAATTCTTTGCTGGATATTCGCCTTATTTTGGAATGTTGCGATATTACAGTATCTGCCTTTACGCTGACTTGGGTGTGATCCATTATCACACCCCTGCTTCCGAAAAAACAAACACACAAACGAATAGCAAATAGAAATCTCATAATAATTGGTTATCTAAAATACAAAATAATCTCCTTAAAATTGCCTCATGCGGATTACGATAATAGGTTCAGGAAATGTAGCGACACACATGGGGGCGGCTTTTAAAAATGCCGGGCATCGCATTGTACAAGTGTACAGCCCCGATATTCAGCACGCCTCGTTGCTTGCCTATCATGTCGGTGCGGAGGCTATCGACAAGCTTGAGCAAATCAACCCTGAGACAGATGTTTTTATTATATCGGTAAAGGATGATGCTATAGGAGGGCTCGCCGCAACTTTGACCAGGTATGAAAAATTGATAGCTCATACATCGGGAGCTACCGGGCTTGATGTTCTGTTAAACTACACGAGCAACGCCGGCGTTTTTTATCCCTTACAAACCTTTAGCAAGACAAAAGAACTTGATTTCAGGACGGTGCCGCTTTGTATTGAAGGCGCTGATATATCTATTGAGAAACAGTTAACCGAGCTGGCACGGACCGTGAGCAATAATGTTTATAAGGTTGATTCAGAACAGCGGCGGGTATTGCATTTGGCAGCGGTATTTGCCTGCAACTTCCCTAATTATCTTTACGCTGCAGCACAACGTTTATTAGCTGGAAGTAATATGGGCTTCGAAATGCTGCGCCCGCTGATATTGGAAACCGCGCAAAAGGTACAAACCCACTTGCCCGGGGAAGTGCAAACCGGCCCTGCTGTGCGTAATGATGAATTTACGATGGAAGCGCATGCGGATATGCTTGAAAATGAGCCGGAATTGAAGAAGATATATAAGCTGTTAAGTCAGGAGATTATCAAAAACAATAATCCGGGACCCCGGCACGGGTAATTTTGTTACTTTTGCTGAAATGGACATTTTTAAGTTAAAGATAAACTTTGAGGAGAAGGGTCTGGAGAGCGTTGAGTTACCCATTGCCGAAGGTGAATCTGTTTTGGACGTATGCCTGGAAAACGGCATAGAGCTGCAGCACAACTGCGGTGGGGTTTGCGGATGCAGCACCTGCCACATTTACGTAAACAGGGGGATGGACAACATCCAGGAAATATCTGATAAGGAAGAGGACTTTATCGACAGGGCAGTTAACCCGCGCATCAATTCGCGCCTGGGTTGCCAGTGCGTAATGCTCGATGGAGATATTGAGATTACTATGCCGGATCAGAATCAGTTCCTGGGTCATTAAGGGGGATTTCACCGATTATTGGGGGATTACACCGATTTGAGGATGATTACACCGATTAAACCGGGATCAAGGGATTTATACGCATATCAAGTTGGGTTATATAGATAACCAATTGGTTTTATAAAAAACAAATGAACGACAATAAGTTTAGCCTGCCCATTTACTGGAAAGACCACGAAGACATAGCCATTGAGCTTTATGAGAAGTTTGGCGATGACTTTAACGAATCGAAAATATACCGTATCCGCTTTACCGATTTACTGGAGTGGGTGCTCTCGCTGCCTAATTTTGCCGGTACCCGCGAGGAATCAAATGAAGGACACCTGGAGCAAATACAGTCTGCCTGGGTTTACGAGTGGCGGGATAACCAGGAGGATTAATTAGTTGATAGTTTTGAGTTGGCAGTTCGTAATCTGTGAAATCATTCTCAAATCGGTGTAATCCCCTAATAATCGGTGTAATCAAAAAAAGTTAATGGAATCATTCCTAACTAAGCTTAAAGAAATAACTACGTTCGTTTTTGATGTAGACGGCGTGCTTACCGACGGTTCTGTATTTGTAACAGACGATGGTTTGCAAAGTCGCGCGTTTAATATAAAGGACGGTTACGCATTGCAATTGGCTGTTAAGTGCGGATACAATGTGGTAACTGTATCGGGCAGTCGCTCTAAAGCTCAGCTGCACCGCCTGAACAGCCTTGGCGTTAAGGATGTTTATATGGGTATCCATACCAAAAAGACCAAGCTAAAGCTATACCTGGAAGAAAAACATATCAGTCCCGAAACCGTGTTATATATGGGCGATGATATCCCCGACATGGAAGTTATGCAATATGTGGGATTGCCTGTTTGCCCGGCCGACGCTGTAGAAGAGATAAAAGCATTGAGTAAATACGTATCGCCTTATGCGGGCGGTCGCGGCTGCGTACGCGACGTAATAGAAAAAGTGCTGAAGATACAGAGTAAATGGCTTACTGAAGAAGCGTATAGCTGGTAGGGAGGAGTTCATGGGGAATGGTTCATAGTTCATAGGACAAAAGAACCAAGAATCAAGAGCCAAGACTAAAACAATCCCAGTTGCAGCTACTATGAACCATGAACTATGACCTTTTCCGGCTATGAACTATGAACCATTAACTATGAACTCCCCCAAACTCATTCTCGCATCCAAATCCCCGCGCCGGCAGGAGCTTCTGCGATTGATGGATATCGATTTCCGAATTGTGCTTAAAGACGTGGATGAATCATATCCTGATGACCTTGCACCGGAGGAAGTGGCTGTTTTTATCGCCACAAAAAAAGCTGAAGCATTTGATGAAACGGTAAGCGATGAGATTGTACTTACTGCAGATACGATAGTTTGTATTGACGACCAAATACTGGGCAAACCCAACGATGCTGCGCATGCTATACAAATGCTGCAATTGCTTTCGGGCAGGATGCACCGGGTAATTACAGGCGTTTGCCTGCTGTATAAGCAACAGTACCATAGTTTTTACGATGTGTCAGAAGTTTATTTCGGTAAGCTTTCTGGTGAAGAGATCCGCAACTATGTAGAGAAATACCAGCCTTTTGATAAAGCCGGTTCTTACGGCATACAGGAGCGCATAGGGCTTATCGGCATAGAGCGGATAAATGGCTCATATACTAATGTGGTGGGGTTACCGACTGAAAAACTGTACCGGGAACTATCAAAGCTGAAGTGATTTTCAGACTGAAAGCTGCAGTTACATCTTCACAAATTTGGCTCTTCCTACCAAACTTTTGTCCCGGTTATTGATAACTTTTATAAAGTAAGTGCCCGGTATAAACCCTGCTATATCAGTTTTCCAGTTATTTGAGGTAATTGTAGTTGCTTTTATAACAATGCCGACATTGTTAACTATTTGCACATTGTACTGTATGTTGCCTGTATACTTGAAAGCCGCACCAGCGCTTTGCAGCGAGGGCTGATTAGCGCTGGAATTGGATAGTATTGATAAGTTAACCAGGTTTTTTGCCGGGTTAGGATAAACATTGATATTATTATTTGCCATATCACCGCTTACCGCGGAATACCGTAAGGTAATTATTTTTGAATAACTTATTGTCCCGTTTAAGTCTTCTATTCTTAACCTGTACTCATCGCCAAGCAATGATGGTTTTTTATCGGTAAGTGAATAGGTTCCTTCAGAACTGGACAAGAATCCGCCAACAACGGTAAAGGATAAACCATTATCGATGCTTCGCTCAATGGTGAAATTAGTGTAGTCTTCTTCATTTTCCGTTTTCCAGGTCAGTTGTACGCCATCGGTCGCCTTTGCCGCGGCAAAGGCCAGCAGGTGTACGCCAAGCGCCGGATCCTGCCTGATAATAAGACTGAAGCGTTTGGACCCAAAGGTGTTTGTATCTGCTTTTATTACGTTAAATGCATAGGATGGATTATGTTTTATATCTAATGAGTCCTTTTTATAATAATCCATTAACCAGACTTGAAAAAGCCTGGATATGCCCTGAAGTTCAGTCATATTTAAGCTATAAAGACCATCTGCGCGTATGTTTGTCCGCAGGGCTATAGTATCGCTTTGTTTGGGCAACGGAAGCTTATTAATGGCTAACGGTATATTATCAGCCGAAAAGCTGGCTAAGCTTACGACCCCGGAACCCGGTTTATATTCAGCATCTTCGTTATATACATATTGTCTTTGATAGCTGCTGTTAAACCCTATGTATATATCGTCGGTATTAATGGAGTCTTTTGCCAGCTGCAGGCGTAAATGCTGGTCGTTAGCGGAATTAACTTTTGCATTATTGCCTTTAGTATCCATAAAAAGAAATAGCCCGGTGTTTTGAGTAGTCGTCTTGGCCGATTCGTTAAAAATTAACTGCGGATTAGTGTTGTTGGATGCCTGCACAAAAAAGCCCTGCCCGCTGGCTATGGTCCGTGAGCCTTTATTGGTGCTTAATCCCCCTTTTTGGTAACTGTCGTAGTTTTTTGTCGACGGGTTAAACTCATAAGCGGTTATTCCAACATTATTTGCATATATCCCAGTTGTTGTGGTTGTTGTGTTGTATGTTTCCCAGTCGATGGAACTAGCGTAGGGGTTACCAACCAAATTAAATCCCCGGACGGCGGAATTTGCTGTTGCATTTGTCCACCCCAGATAGGTCGAATTAGGTGTGTACCAGTCTTTAACAATCACTTGTCCCTGTATTAAGGTGCCGCTTGCAGTTAAAGTAGTGTTTGTAGGGACATAAGTTGAAGTGGTTTCGGCCCCAAGGGTCCCTACTGTTTTGTCTCCCCTGAAAAAGAAAAGAAATCCATTGCCGGCGGGGATGTTAAACGTTCCGGCATCGCCATCAATCAAATAATTATAGTTGGGCGCCGTGCCTATGGTGTTTACACCCCTAAAGTTACCGCTTATGAATGAAGCGTTCGACGGGGTCATGTTTTCGCGAAATAAATATAATGTAGGGTTTCCGGTTTTGTCAAATCCACCGGTTGTTCCGGTACTGCCGGTGATAAAGCAGCTGTTTATCAAATAGTTTATACTGTATATTTTATTGCTGTATGAATCTGTGCTTCCATACACCGGCGACGAAAGTAAACGATAGCCTCGGTAGCCACTGCCGCCGGTCAGAAACCTTTCTGCATTAACGGTGCCGGTAATACTATAAGCGGCCGATATGGCATTTACCGATGCTGTAAGCGTTGCTGTGCTTTTTAAAGTTAAAGCGGCGGGCGACGAACCGACAACCAGGCTCCCCTTTGTTAAGGTTAGTTGATTATAGATGTTTACCGGGCCGTTACTGATGGTAATTGTGCCTGCTGCGGAGTTATTTATCGTCATTAACCCAGTATTTATCGTGGCTGTAGACCCTGATGCTGTATAGGATTGCGCGGCCAGCGAGCCATTCCATGTTATTGCTGACGCTGTATTGCTGTTCCAGTTAATTGTACCGGTTCCGTTATTGTAGATATTACACGCAACGCTTAACACATGGCCGTTTAAATCCAGTTTGGCTCCTGTGGCAACGGTTAACCCATAAACGCTTTCATCAGCAGTTAACGACGGGTAGTTAGTTAGCCCGGCCGGGATGACAAAGGTTGCGTTCCCTGTAAAGGCCGGTAACTGGTTTGATGTGCCTGCCGTAGTGTTATTCCAGTTGGTCGCAACTGCCGGATCGGTGCTGGTTGTCCCTGTCCACGTATAAGTTAAAGCGCCGGGTATCGCTGCCGCATTGGTTACATTGGTTGCTACCGCAGCGCTGCTATTAGTAAATGTTACAGGATTATTTTGGTTTGTATATTCAGCTTTAAGCCAATCGGCTGATTTACCTACGTTGGAAACGCGCGGTTCATCAATTATGCCATTAAAATATAGCTGATTGCCCCCTTCGCCAACACCTATATAGAAGTTGGAAGTTGAAAACGGTACCGTTGTTGTGCTGTTAATTGAGTATTGACTGCCGTTTACATAAACACTTAGAGAAGTGCCGTTAAAAACGCCCTGGATATAATACCATGTACCGGTGGTTAGCGTGGGAGCCGTTGGCGTTAGCCCTCTTGTTGATGGTACGCCGGATTCTGCTTCCGGGATATTATTGGAATAAACGCCAAGCTTATAGCCGCCCGACAGGTAAGCGGCGGATGACTGGTTGGTCATTATTTTCTGATCGAGGCCTGTCGCGCCCAGCTTTACCCAGGCGGAAATAGTAAACGAACCGGTGATATTTACCGGGTTAACAGCTATGCTTTTACTACTGCCGTTGAAACTGTAGGCGTTGCCGATTTTACCGGTTACAAGGTCGGACGATGTCATGCCGACATTAGTACCGGTATGCCCGTTACTTGTAGCATCTGTTACGCTGCCTGTATAGGAGGCCTCATTAAAATGGTATACCGCTTTATAATCGCTTGGCCAGGTCGCATTAAAAAATGCGGTATTATGGGTTGTTGGCGGCGCCAGGCTTCCAAAATAAAAGGTTAAGTTATTATTCGAGGCCGCATAAAGGGTCGGTATTTTTACCCAAACCAATAATGTACCTGTTGTTTGATTATAGCTTTCAACCTGGTAGTTTAATTCAGTACCCGAACTTGGGTCCATAAAAGCAAAATCATAATTTGATCCATTTGGATTTTGCACTGCATCAGCACACTTGCCATTGATTATTAATGCATTGTCCTGTATGCTCAAAAGCGCCGGAAAGTTGGTTAAATTACCCGTCATGCCGATAGAAGAGCTGTTTAAAATAATATTCTTCTGAAAGGCATAATTGCCGTAAGTGACGGTAGTAGTAGCCTGACTTCCCGAGATTGCAGCGCTTAATCCGCCTTCAGTAACGGCATATACTTTCCAATAATAGGTAGTACCTCCTACTAATCCTGATTGTACGGAAGAAGTAGCGTTGGCAGCAGTTTGGCTCACAAAAGAATAAGTTACCCCATCCGTTGAACTATAAATTGCGTAACCGACTTCATTGGTTGAATTATCTGTCCAGTTCAATGTCATTGCATTACTGCCGACACTTGAAAAAGTTAATGCCGAGGGAGCCAGGGGAAGAGGCGGAGTAAATCCATAGGTTTTACCGGACACAGGTTTTGCGCTTATGGTGGCTGTTTCAACAGTTGAGCTTACACTGGTACCTGCACTGTTTACAGAGAGGAAGCTGCCTGATCCCGTAGCGGAAGATGTGATTCCGGTAGAGGCGGAAGGAAAAGTAGTACCGCCACTTTCGGGCCTGTAAACGAAATCGATTTTCCCGGTGCTTTCGTATAGTTTCACCTGGAAGGATATGGAGGCTGTTGTGCCCAAATATGTCCATAATACATTCAGCCATTGCATCGTAAATACCCGGCTTCCCGCAGTACCGCTGGTAAGGTAGGAGAAATTGGTTGACGCCTGTATATCAAGATCGTCCCATAGAGGAGCAATTAAAGGGCGTGTCCCGCCTGATGTAAGATTGTTTGTGAAGCTATCTGTAATTGTTGAACCAAAAGCTGCCCACCCATTTGTAGACGCCGATATGGTAGTGTATCGTGTACCCATGTACCAGAAATCAAATCCGATAGGTATGGCATTGAAATTCCCGTCATCGGTACTTCCTGCAGTAAGGGAGGGAGAGGTAGCGCCGCTTATGGCCGTAAATGTTCCTGTTGAGCCTGCAAAAGTATAATTGGTTAATGTCTGGGCAGATAGCCGCGGAACTGTAAAAATCAACAAAGAGCAGATTATTGTATTTTTACAGAAAGAAATCAACCGCTTTTTTCTCATAGTCAGACCCCCGAAATAAATCAACAGATAAAGTGCTGATTCATGATTAATGAAGGCAGTACACTTCTAAAGGTTATAAACGATGATATTTATACGAACAATTGATAATATAGTTTCAGAAAAATAATTATTTATTGAATTAATTTCCGGGAATTTAATAATCCTGAAAGGCTCAAAATAATTGCAGAAATCATGTTGTGTCAGTCAGCGAAACAGGGAAAAAACGTGCAGGAGGGCTTAAATAGCAAGTGGAAGGCGGTATCCGGATGATATCCGCCTTATTGACCGTTATTATTTTTTAACCGGTTTGTTTCTATTTAATATTTAGTATATTATTTTTTCTGTTACTATCAGGTAACGCATTATCCGGGTCTACTGTTACACTTTCAACTTCGGTTGTCGTCGGTATGGTGAAAGTGATTGCCTTGTTTTGCAGCCAGGTTTCTACCGGGAAATAAGTACGCTGTTTGGTGCCGTCTTTTAGCTTTACTTCAACGGTAAACGGCATGGCTAATTGCTCCTTATTGGCAATGGTTACCTGTATGCCGTTTTTAGGGTCTTTGTTGGCGTATTTTGCATCGACCAGCACAATATCCAATGGCCAGTTATTATAGAACCAGCCTTTCCAGAACCACGACAAATCTTCGCCTGCCCCATTCTCCATCGACCTGAAAAAATCGTCAGGCTGCGGGTGTTTGTAAGCCCATTTGGCTATATAATTTTTAAAGGCATAATCAAACCTGTTTTTGCCGAGGATTTGCTCGCGCAGCATAACCAGTCCGAAAGCCGGCTTAAAATAGGTGAGGGGGTGACGGTATTTTTCCGGAATAGCATCAGCCGCAGTCATGATCGACGGTGAGTTGGGGTCTTCAATTATCGGTACAATTTCATCTGCCGGGTTGCCGCCGCCGGGCGCGTATTCGCCATCGCGTTTAGGTGCATATTCGCCGTGATTAAATTCATCGGAGGCATATATATCGATAAAGGTATTGAAGCCTTCATCCATCCAGCCAAAGCGGCGTTCATCACTGCCAACAATCATAGGGAACCAGTTATGACCGATTTCGTGCGCTGTTACCCAGTATAGCTCTTTTCCTTTATCAGTTATGCCGTCGAACACAATACCCGGGTACTCCATACCACCAGCTATGCCGGCCTCGTTAATGGCGCATGGCCAGGGGTAGACAAACCATTTTTCGGAGAAATATTCGATTGATTTTTTAAGATATTCAGTAGCTCTTCCCCATGCTTCGTTACCTGCGCTTTCAACCGGGTAAACCGACATGGCCAGCGATTTCTTTCCGCCGGGTAAATTCACCCTTGCCGCATCCCATACATAAGCTTTGGATGCGCCGAAAGCGACATCGCGGGTATTTAACATCTTAAAGTGCCAGGTTAAGTTGGCTTTGCCGGTTGGGCGGGATGACGGGTTGGTAACCTCATTTACATCCCTTATCATTACCGTTTTATCACTTGCGCGTGCAGCATTAAGCCGGCTTACCTGCTGTTGTGTAAGCACTTCATTTGGATTGAGCAGCTCGCCCGAACCGGCCACAATCATATCAGTAGGTGCAGTTACTTTATAATCTATGTCGCCATATTCCAGGTAAAATTCGCCGCTGCCGAGGAATGGGAGGGTATCCCAGCCGCGGGTATCGTCATAAACGCACATGCGGGGGAACCATTGCGCAATCTCGTATATCTTTCCGTTTTTTGTTTGTACATAGTCGGTGCGCCCGCCGAAGTTGCCGGGGATGGTGTATTTATATTTTATGGTAAAACTTATGACCGTACCGTTCCCCGCAAGGGCCTTTGGCAGGCGTATTTGCATGCGGGTATCGGTAACTTCAAAATCGGCCTTTGTGCTTACTTTGCCGTTTGTTATGGTTATCGATTGGATATCATAACCATCGGTATGCTGGTTTGGCCCCGGCGCAAAACCGGTAACGAAGTTGGAGCGTGCCGTTTTTTTATAAGTGTTTTGGTCCAGCTGCAGCCATAAATATTGCAATGCGTCCGGGCTGTTATTGGTGTAAGTTACCTGTTCGGTTGCGGTTAATGTTTTGGCTGTTGTGTCTAACGCAGCATCAATGTTATAATCTACACGGTTCTGCCAGTATTTCGGACCGGGTTCGCCGTTAGCGGCATGTGTAACGCTGCCTTTTTCGCTGTAATAAAGCGGCGAAAATAATTCGGCCTGCTGGTAATTTGTTGATATGGTATCGTTTGAATTATTACCGCGGCGCCTGCGCTGCGCATTGGCAGAAATAACGATTAACGCCAGGAGGGCAGCAAGAAGAAATTTTGGTTTCATAGGGTTTGTCAGTTATTGATTGGCAATATACAAAGGATGGGGTGAAATACCATCCGGCTTTTAGTTTTGATGATTGGTTCTTCGACTTGTGTTGATGGTGGAGTAAGATAGAAAAACCACGGGGGACTACTGTTATCATTTCATGTGTTGTTACATTAGTAAAATTATAATAGCAAATTGTATATTTATCACTTAGAATAATACCCCTATTCAATGAGAAAAAAACATAGAAGCCAGCCTCACCCGCAGCCGGTAAGCCGTATGGAACAACGAAGGTTCCAGGGAAACATTTCAACAATTTTCTATAACGTAGCAATCGCAATAATTTATGCGGTATTTCTGAATGTTACGCTCGACGATACTACCGGCACAATAGCCTTTTTTGTTTTGGCTGTGCTACAAATGGTGGTATGTGTTATCCTGGCCGTTAATTACAATAGCAAAATGTGGCTGTTTAGCGGCCTTGCTGTTTTTTTGATAAGCTGCGGTATGCTGATTTATATAAACAGGTAGCCAGGGAATTTCTTAAAGTAACCGGCTTGGTTCCGGAATTATTTTTTTTGGTCTTTATGGAAAAGACCGGAGAAGCGCATCATTAGAGAAATTACTATTCAAATGATGCGTACAAAAAAATTAGGTATTCCGGAGCCATGCCATCAGTCATGGCAGCAAATGACCGCTGTCGAGGGTGGCCGCCATTGCGAAAGCTGCTGCAAAACTGTTGTGGATTTTACGAAGATGACTAATGACGAGGTTATTAATTATCTGTCGATAAGCCGTAAAGTTTGTGGAAGGATACATGAGCACCAGATGAGCAGTATTAACTTGCAATTGGCTGCCAGGCAATCGCAAAATAATGGCGGCTGGGCTAAATGGGTAATGGCTGCAGCATTTTTTGTAAGTACGGCCTATAATCGCGCAAATGCGCAAACTGTAACGCAGCCGACCGAACAGACCATTAACCCGACCCGGCAGGATGCAGGGTTTCCGTTAGGGAAAATTGCAATGCCTGATACAGCCGCTTATCAAACTTTAACCGGTGTTGTCGTGGGAGATGATGATAACCTGCCTTTGCCAGGTGTATCAATAGCATGCGACAAGGGCAAGGCAAATACCTGGACTGATATTGATGGAAAATTTAAGATCCGTGTGCCCATATCTGCCAAGGTTCTTACAATCACCTTTGTAGGCTATGAGCAGAAGGTAATTAAGCTTAAAAAAATAAATAAGGTTGGTACTTTAAGACTAAAGATAAACGCAACAATGCTTGGCGGAATGGGGGTTACCAGGCCATCCCTGCTTAGCCAGCTTTATGCGCGGCTTGTTAACGGTTTGGGGGAGGGGAAATTGAACAGGGAAATATGAGAGCGATTAAAAGCATCAGCATTCCTGAACCCTGCAGCCAACCCTGGGAGCAGATGACCGCAGTTGAAGGTGGGCGGCATTGTGTGAGCTGCTGTAAAACGGTAATTGATTTTAGGACAATGACCAATGTTGAAATAGTAAATTATTTCGCGGTAAAAAATGATGTCTGCGGCCGGTTTAACGGTCAGCAATTGGACCGGATTAATTTGCAATTGAGCATGCCGGATGCAAGGCCCGGAACAGGGCGGAAAAAGTGGCTAATTACCGCCGCGTTGTTAGCGTCAACGACATTTTTTAAAGCAGCAGGGCAGACCGAACCTGTTACAGCAAAGGTGGAACAAGGGACATCTGGAGGTTATCCCGGCAATATTACTGAAGGGAAGATTAAATCGGTAAAACACCACAGCACTGAAATTAAAGGCCGGATCACAGATGATAGTTGCGCCCCATTGGCCGGTGCAACTATCCGGGTTTTGGGAACAGACGTGTCTCTGCCAACCGATACAAATGGCAGGTTTAAGTTTCGCTTGCCAAAAACTGCAACACAATTTACCGTAAGCTATATCGGCTTTGAAACGGCAACTATAGATATAGATAGTTTGCACAATGGCATTTGCGATTTGAAACTGGTTCCCCAGGTTATATCTATGAATAATGTAGTAGTAGTAACGTCCTCGGGATATACCCAACGCCGTGCTGACATAACCGGTGGGGCATCCGTGGTGACGTTTGTAGAACAGAAAAAGCATTCCTGGTTATGGCGCATGTATTACAAATACATCAGGACGCCGGTTCACAATATATTTTATGGCTCTAAACCATCCCAATCATTATAAACCAGGAATAAGTAATGAAAAAGAATATCGAAGGGATTAGCATCCCAGTACCTTGCAATCAGCAGTGGGCAGAAATGACACCGGTTAACGGTGGAAGGTATTGTGAAGGCTGTTGTAAAACTGTTGTTGATTTTTCGCACATGAGTACTGACGAGATAATTAATTATTTATCGGCAACAAAAAACGTTTGCGGCAAATTTGACCCATATCAATTGCCTGTTGTTAATTTATCTTTACAAGCAACCAAGCCACAAATAAAAATTTGGAGATATTTTAGAGCTGTGGCTATAGTCGCCGGACTTTTTCCTTTTGTCCGCTCTGAAGCACAAACGCGAAAGAATACCCATCGCTCTAACCCAAAACATATAAGTACTAAGAAGGATACTGCAATTCGGGCTGTAAAACCTGATTCGCTAATCGCAAAAACATTAACTACAGGTAAAATAAATATTGATACAAGAGTTAAAGGAATTGAGTTAGCCGACGTTGACCTAAACATACCTAAACCATTAGAAGGTTTCCTTGGTAGCGTTGCAGTTGGTATACCTGTTGCGGCAGATGACTGGCGAAACTCTTACCTGTCATGGCGGGCTTTGTTCAGGTATTAACCCATCATATCCGCCAACACACCCTCTTTCAACGAATTTGTCGACATCGCAATCTCGCTAACCCCAGTTTTTTCAATAATAAACCGGGTAAGTAATGAGGCCGTAACAATCATATCCACCCGTACCGGGATAATGTCCGGGTTGGCTAATCGCTGCTGGTGGTTCGATAAAGCCATGCGCTCAATCAAGGCTAAAAGAACGGCTTTATCAAACTTATAATACTTCGTTTTTTTAAGTTCAAAGTGATGGCCTTTTTCAGTCTCAATAATAGCGGCATAAGATTCAAACACACCGGATGAACCGATAATGTTATTAATGCTATAATTTTCAATTGCACCGAAAAGAGGCTTTAGCGTATCGTTAAGATAAAAGTCCAGTGCGTTTATTGATTCGGGTGGGATGGGATCATGGTGGTTAAAACGGTCCATCAGCCTTGCAGCACCGATTTCGAAGCTTTGCTTCCATTTGATTTCCTTATCATCGCAAATAATAAACTCAACGCTACCGCCGCCGATATCGACAATCAAAGTGTTCGATGCTGATAAGCCACCGCCGGCACGTACGCCTTTATAAATGTATTCCGCTTCGGTGTTACCATCTATAATTTCAATGGCGAGGCCTGTTTGCTTTTTTACTTCTTCGATAAATTCTTGCCCATTTGCCGCATTGCGCAGGGCTGAAGTTGCAATAGCCCTGACCTGGCTTACGCCGTTATCACTAATCAAATTGCTGTAATGCTTCATACAGTCGATACCCCGTTGAAATGCTGCGGGTTGTATGAAGCCTTTATTAATGCCGCCTTCGCCAAGCTTTACCGCTTGCTGTTCATGAACTATCTCTGTAAAACCGGTAGTATCGCCTTCAACTATCAGTAAGTGAAAGGTGTTGGTACCAAGGTCCATTACGGCAAAGCGTTTATCCATGTCGCTAAAATAAATAATCCCTCAAATTGTTTGATATTTGAAGGATTATTACAGAGATATTCCCCCTTTAGGGGGTTAGGGGGCTCTTACTCTTTGTAAAAGAACCATTTTAACAATTCTTTATAGCTTGCTTTTTTGCCATACATTAATACGCCTACACGGTAGATGCGGGCAGCTACATAGGTGGTAAATATGAATGTTATCACTAGAAGTACCATTGATAACGCTAACTGCCAGTCGGGAACGCCAAATGGCATGCGCAGCATCATGGCTACAGGTGATGTAAATGGTATGATGGAGAGCCAAACCGCCAGCGTACTATCCGGCGCACGGAACAGGATGGAAACCGATAAAATGTAAGTAAACAGCAAAGGCAATGTTATTGGGAACATAAACTGTTGCGTTTCGGTTTCGCTATCAACTGCCGACCCTACCGCAGCAAACAGGGCGCTGTATAACAAATATCCCCCAAGGAAATAAAATATAAAGCATATCAGCACTTTGCCAAAGGGTATGGTTTGCAATACCGCCAAAGCACCGAGCATGCCGCCTGAACTCATTGCATGCCCGGCAATCTTGGTTGATATGATAGAGAGGATAATCCATGCGCTAAATTGCGTTAGACCCACCAATCCAACGCCTATAATTTTGCCAAGCATTAGCTGGAATGGTTTAACGGATGAAATAATAACCTCTATAATACGGCTGGTTTTTTCTTCTATTACGCCGCGCATTACCTGGGCGCCGTAAATAAACAGCGACAAATAAATCAGGATTGCACAGGCGATACCGATGCCGATATTTGCGCCCAGATTTGTTTTGTTATCGCCGGTCTCTGTTATTTCTACTGTGTCAAGCGATATGTCACTCTTTATAGAATGCAGTAAAGCAGTATCGATATGGTTTTTCAGCATACCGGCACTAACAGCGATATCATTCATCTCGTCCTGTATCTTTTGGGTTAGCGTAATGCCTGGCTTCTTTTTCGAGTAAATTTTTACCGCATTTTTTTTCGCATAATCTACAGGTATCTCCAGGGCCGAGAGGCTTTCATCTTTCTTAAGGTCTGCCTTTAAATCCGCCAGTGACTGCGTGGAAGTTTCAAATTTCAGGTTATTCTGGTCTTTGAATTTCCCGGCAAATACACCGCTTTTATCTATAACCTTTACAACTTCTTTGTCGGTCAGCTCATCACTGTTTTTGGCAATCAGGGCTATTGCTCCACCCATCGCCAGGATTAAGCCGGGTACCACAAATATCATCACGATGAACGATTTCTTTCTTACCCTTGTGATGTACTCACGCTGTATAATTAGTAATATCTTGTCCATGGCTTAGTTGATTTGGTTTACTTTTTGAATAAAAATTTCGTTCATGCTTGGGATAACTTCTTTCAGCATATTGATGCGTGTTTTCGGCAGCAGGTATTGCAGTACATCATTCGACGAACTGTCTGCATTAAGCTTTATTTTGATGGTGTGCTCGTTATCATCGCCTGCAGTTTCTTCGATTACTTCGAAGGGTTGTTTGCCATCAAAGCTTAATGCCGCACCATTGTACTCTAACCAATAGGTTGCATTGCGATAGGAATTGCGGATACCCTTAACTGTACCATCCAAAATCTTATGTGACTTGTGTATCAGCGCAATGGAGTCGCAGAGTTCCTCTACAGATTCCATGCGGTGGGTGGAGAACAGTATAGTTGCGCCTTTCTTGTTGAGCTCGAGTATTTCATCTTTTATTATCTCGGCATTTACCGGGTCGAAGCCGCTGAAAGGTTCGTCAAGTATGATTAGTTCGGGCTCGTGCAAAATGGTAGCCACAAACTGTGCCTTTTGCTGCATGCCTTTTGATAGTTCTTCAATTTTCTTTTTCCACCAGGTTTCCATGCCCAGTTTGTCGAACCAGATTTTTAAACGGCGGTTAGCTTCATCGCGGCTCAGGCCTTTTAAGCGGGCGAGATATATCATTTGCTCGCCAATCTCCATTTTTTTGTACAGGCCGCGCTCTTCGGGCAGGTATCCTATTTGATTGATATGCGATTGATTGAGCTTTTCGCCATTGAAGAAAACTTCGCCGCTGTCGGGTGCGGTTATCTGGTTGATGATACGGATGAGCGAAGTTTTGCCGGCGCCGTTTGGTCCAAGCAGGCCGAAAACCTGGCCGCTTTTAACCTCGATGCTAACATCGTCTAACGCCCGGTGACCAGCGTATTGCTTAACAATATTGCGGATGCTTAACATGATGAAAGGTTTGTTTTAGTTTGTAATTGTGTTTAAGATACGGGTTTGTTCAGTATGTTACAGGTATTTGGTTGATTAAGTTGGACTAAGTTGATTAGGTTGGATTAAGTTGAGAATATTTTAGGGGGGAAGACTTAGATATATTGTTTGGGAGAACACGAAAATTTTCGAAGTTTTTAAGACTTCGGAAGTTTGATGGGGTATGGTGTTGTTTTGATACCTGATTGTTAATACCTTTAGAATTAAAACCTCATTAACAAAACGATTTGTCGACCCAAACTATGCGGATTATAAGCATCATTTTTATAGCAGCATTCTGTTTCACGACTGACTGTTTTTCGCAGAAAAAGGTAGCTGCGCCGGTTCATATCATTTTCGATAGCGATATGGGGCCGGATTATGACGATGTTGGCGCAATAACTATTCTACATGCGCTGGCTGATAAAGGCGAAGCTAAAATCCTTGCGACAATGGCCAGCACCAATTATGAAGGTGTTGCCGGTGTATTGAATGTATTCAATACTTACTTTAACCGCCCTGATGTGCCGGTAGGTGTGCCAAAAGGAAACGCCCTTAATTTGCGCGATTTTCAGCATTGGACTGATACCCTGCTTGCCCATTATCCCCATAAAATAAAAACAAACGATGAGGCTGCCGATGCGGTATCGCTTTACCGTAAGATACTGGTAACACAGCCTGATAATAGCGTCACTATCGTGACCGTCGGTTTTTTGACTAATCTTTCCAATTTGTTAAATACATCGGGCGATACTTATTCACCTTTAACCGGTGCTGAGCTGGTTAAGAAAAAAGTTAAACAACTGGTGTGTATGGCTGGCAAGTTTCCATCAGGATGGGAGTTCAATGTGATGAAAGATGCATCTGCCTCAAAGAACGTATACGACAACTGGCCAACAAAAATTATTTTCAGCGGATTTGAGATAGGAGTGAAGATAAAGGCCGGCTTGCCGTTGATTGCAAATAAAACCATTAGTAATTCGCCTGTAAAGGACGTGTTTAAAATGTCTATACCGATGGCCAGGGAAGATTCGCTTGGCCGTAGCAGCTGGGACGAAACGGCGGTGCTGATAGCTATTAAAGGTTACAGTCAATGGTACACTTTGCACAACGGCAAAATGAAGGTGGCTGACGATGGCAGCAATACCTGGGACGATGCTGCTAATGGCCAGGCTTATATTGTTGAAAAGGTGAATTACACGGTAGTGCAGGACCTGATTAACCAGCTTATTATGCACCAGCCGGTGAAAGCAATTAACCGGCGTTCAACAAGGCAAACACGCTCGGGAAATTCACGGATGAATTCATCTACACAAAACCGGATTGCTAAAATCGAGGCCTTAAATAGGAAGATAGATAAGATTGAAGCGAGTATTACCAAGCGGGAGCGGGAGATAAAACGGGCTGAGGCACATGATAAGGATTGATAATAGGGAATCGCTATCAGATTTTCATTTCGCCTATAGCCCAGGCCTGCGACCTGGGCTGGATTGTGTCAGCCCTTTGGGCCTTGGGCTTCGGCCATAAATTAAGGAGAATGCCAAAGCCCGATGGGGCGACATACGTTAGCACAGGTCGCAGGCCTGTGGTAAAAGGGATCGATAATCTATCTTAAACAAAATCCCAGAATCCAACATTCCAGGCTCTTAAACCTTTTACCTTTCGCCTTTTACCTTTCACCTCCGCAGCTGCCCTAAATCAAACCTCAAAATTTCAATTGATTCTTTTTGCCTGGATATCATCACATACATATACCCTTTGTAAATAATGGTATGCGGGTAGCCGTATTGCCCTCCCTTGTATAAACCTTCTTTTTTAAGCTGATAAAGCTCATCGGCAATAATATAATTTTGGCCGAATTTCTTCCCGTCGCTTGATAGAGACAATACTAAAGGGTTACGGTCGTAATGATGCAGGGTGTCGGGTATGCCGACGTAATAAAAACGCTTGTCCGGCAATCTGCCAAAATGGAACTTGCTGTCGTTATCAGAAAATGTAGTTTCAACCGGCTTCGACCATGACTGACCATTATCGGTGCTTTCTGTCAGCCATAATTGGCCCTTCCAGCCTTTACCGGTAACGCGCAATAGCATGTGGAGGATGTTATCATCGGTTTGGAAAAATGATCCTTCGCAAAGCGGCGGTAGTCCCAATTTTGCAGCAGGCGCATAAAATGCCGCCGAATTGTCCTGCTTAAACAATGAATCGGGGTAAGGGCTGCTTAACTTCCATCCTGAAATCCCGCGCGGGTCATCTGTATAAGGGAATAAGAAATTGCCGCTTATAATTAGTCTGCCGTTTTTGATGGTTTCAGGACCGTGGTTGGGTATCAGCGGAACGTGCATATCTATCGGCTCGCTCCAATGTTCGCCATCGGTGCTTGTTTTTGCCCATAAATGTGTGTGCTGCCTGTTGTGTGTGTATTCGCCATAGTAAGCTACCAGCGTGCCTTTATATTGATATAATCCGGCAGCTGTAAGCACAGTCAGGGTATCATTTACCTTTCCCGGCGTTACCAATGGCTTTGGCTCAGACCAATGGAAAAAATCAGCAGAAGTAGCACATAAAACCCGCTGGCCGGGTGAATCCTCATCCTTTAACCCGTCAGACCAAATGGCTATAAATTTATCTTTAAAACGAATAACCGAAGGATGGTGGTTATACAGCCATGACTTCCCCGGCGTATATATCATAGCCCGCTCTATTTTTAAGTGAGGGACGCCGGCTGCTGTTTGATAAGTATTGGTGATGGCAGGCGGCTGAGCATACATACAGCTACAGCTGAAAAGTATTAGAACAACAATTTTGAGTTTGAAATACATCACCGCAATATACTAAATACGCAGAAAGCCCGGAATCTTAAAACTCCGGGCTTTCAAAACCTTTTACCTTTCGCCTATTACTCAAAGTACTCTTTCATCCGTTCGAAGAAACTCTTTTCATTCTTGCCCGGATTTGGTTTAAAGTTAGGTGAGCTTTGCAGTTTTTCCAGCAACTCGCGTTCTTCACGGCTCAGGGCCTTTGGTGTCCAGATGTTTACGTGAACCAGCTGGTCGCCGCGGCGGTAGGAATTCACTTCGGGAACGCCTTTGCCTTTAAGACGCAATACCTTACCGCCTTGTGTGCCTGGGTCTAGCTTTATTTTAACCTTGCCGTCGATGGTGGGTACCTCAACACTGGTGCCGAGGGTAGCGTCCACAAAGTTTACGTGCAGGTCGTATATTACATTGTTGCCGTCGCGTTTTAATGTTTCGTGCGGGATTTCTTCAATCAGGATAATCAAATCGCCTGGCAGGCCACCGCGTGGGGCTGCGTTACCTTTGCCGCTCATGCTCAATTGCATGCCTTCGCTTACGCCGGCTGGGATGTTGATGGTGATGGTTTCCTCGCCGCGCACAACGCCATCGCCATGACAAACTGTACATTTTGACAGGATGGTCGAGCCTTCGCCGTTACAGGTAGGGCAGGTGCTGGTAGTCTGCATCTGGCCCAGGATAGTATTGGTAACCCGGCGAACGGAACCTTGTCCGCCACAGGTTTTACAGGTCTGGAACGAGGCCTGGTCTTTAGCGCCGGTGCCATCGCAGGTTTTACAAGAAATCTGCTTGTTAACTTTTATTTTCTTTTCGGCGCCGTTGGCAATTTCTTCAAGCGTTAAACGAACCTTAATGCGCAGGTTACTGCCGCGCTGTACCCGCCGGCCACCGCCGCCCTGGCGACCTCCGCCAAAAAAGTCGCCGAAGCCACCACCGCCGAATATATCGCCAAATTGGCTGAATATGTCGTTCATATCCATGCCGCCGCCACCATACCCACCGCCGCCGCTGGCAGAATGCGCATTGGCTGCATGACCAAACTGATCATAACGCTGGCGTTTTTCAGGATTACTTAAAACCTCGTAAGCCTCGGCCGCTTCCTTAAACTTATCTTCGGCAGCCTTGTCGCCCTGGTTTTTATCCGGGTGATATTTGATAGCCATCTTGCGATAAGCCTTCTTTATCTCATCAGCATCGGCACCTTTCGCTACGCCCAATATGTCGTAGTAATCTCTTTTAGCCATCTTTTTGGTATTGCGGAATTCGGAATTTCGATTTTTCGTTTTATAACTCTTTTTTCAGCGGCACTCAAGAGGGCTTCGCCGTTTCGGAATTGTTATTATTTCGGAGTTCGAAATTTCGATTTCGGATTTATTGTCAATTGTATTAATTAGGATTTTTGAATCGATATCTCAATTTCGGATTTTTTATTATTCAATTTCTAAAATCCGAAATTGAACATCCGAAATCCGACATCAATTACGCGCCTACAATCACTTTCGCAAAGCGTATCACCTTATCGTTAAGGAAATAGCCTTTTTCCATCTCGTCAATTACCTTGCCCTTCATGTCATCATTTGGAGCGGGGATATTGGTGATGGCTTCCTGCAGGTCAGGATCGAAGGTAGAGCCAATCGATTCCATTTCTTTCAGGCCTGTTTTGGTAAGCGCATTTTTTAACTTATTCTGTACCAGTACAACGCCTTCTTTTACCGGGGCAACATCGGTTGCATTTTCCATGGCTTTTAAAGCGCGTTCAAAATCGTCAAGAACAGGCAGCAGGGAAGTAATAAGGTCTTTGCCCTCCATTTTGCGGGCGTCCTCGCGTTCCTTTATAGTCCGCCTTCTGAAATTATCAAATTCGGCATACAAACGCAAATATTTGTCGTTGGCCAGGGCCAGTTCAGCCTTCAGGGTATCAACAGGCGACGGGGCATTTTCTTCAGCCTGCTCGTTAATGTCCTGCAGTTCGTTATTTTCAACCGTATCGTTTATTTCTTCAGTATTCACAGCGTCTTCTTTCTTTTTTTTCTTCAACATATCGTTAAATTTCATAGCTAATAGTGCCAATCAAGTATCCTGCCATTGTTCTAAAGGCGACATCGTGTCAGTAATTTTTGTTTTTATCGGAATTGTTTGCAGGTCAGTGTCAGGTGTCAGAAATATTTCTCTCTGACAGTGGTGTTATGATGAAAAGAATCGATTTAAATTCCGCATTCGACATTTCGCAATCCGTATTTATAAATCCGAAATCCGATATCAGGCTACGCTATCTTCACATCCTCCAGCACCTTGCCGTTCTCGCATTTAATAATTCGCGATGGAAATGTGCGGATGATATGGTAATCATGTGTAGCAATCAGCACAGCAGTGCCCGATGTACTAATTTGCTTCAGCAGCAGCACAATCTCTTCTGATGTATCCGGGTCAAGGTTACCGGTAGGCTCATCTGCCAAAATAATCTCAGGGTCGTTAAGCAATGCGCGGGCAATTACCACGCGCTGCTGTTCGCCGCCGGATAGCTCATGCGGCATTTTTTTAAGCTTGGAACGCAGGCCTACTTTTTCCAAAACATCCAGCGCACGGTCGGCAATCTTTTTTTTGTCTGTCCAGCCGGTGGCCTTCATCACAAATTCCAGGTTAGCTTCAACAGAGCGGTCGGTAAGCAATTGGAAATCCTGGAAAACAATGCCCAGCTTGCGGCGCAGGAAAGGAACGTCGTTTTGTTTGATGGTATTCAAATCGTAACCACAGGCATAACCGGCGCCATTTGTCAGGTTCAAATCGCCATAAATAACTTTCAGCAAGCTACTTTTTCCCGAACCGGTCTGACCGATAAGCCAAACGAAATCGCCTTTGTCGATATGCAGGTCCACATTCGCCAGCACCAGGTGCGATTGCTGGAAAATGTTAACCCCTGTAAGCTTTACAATTGAATTTCCAATCATGTTTTCTTTTGGTTCATTGGTTCACTAGTTCATTGGTTCATTAGTCCTGTATGCGGGCAAAACGGTTTGTTGCCGCCAACCACCAATGAACTAATGAGCCAGTGAACTGATGAACATTTACAGTTCTAATTTAAGAATCTGCCCAAAGGGCAGGTCCTTTATAATGTTCATTATATAATCGGTTTTATCATGCAAACCAATCTTATCCAGCGATTTATCAGGCCTGTCGACCCTGAAATAAGCCAGCAGCGTAAACTTATCATCACGCAGCTGCACATAATCAGGGATTTTAGCGACGCCTTTTACTTTTATTATATGGTAGTTCATTTGGTTCATAGTTGATGGTTCATAGTTCATGGTAGCTTCGCCCGCGGCCTTTCTTTCGGCTATGAACCATGAACCATCAACTATGAACTTCTTACAACGCCAACACTTCCTTAACGCGCTCAGCTGCTTCTTTAAGCAGGATAGCCGAGAATACTTTTAAACCGGAATCATCAATCAGCTGTTTTGCTTCAACCGCGTTGGTGCCTTGTAAACGAACGATGATTGGTACAGGGATATTGCCTATTTCATGATAAGCATCGATAACACCTTGCGCCACACGGTCGCAGCGAACAATACCGCCGAATATGTTGATTAATATAGCTTTTACGTTAGGGTCTTTCAGGATGATGTTGAAAGCTGCCTTTACAGTTTCTGCATTGGCAGTACCGCCTACATCAAGGAAGTTAGCAGGCTCGCCGCCGGCAATTTTGATGATGTCCATGGTAGCCATGGCCAAACCTGCGCCGTTAACCATACAGCCAACGTTACCGTCAAGCTTTACAAAGTTAAGGTTGCTTTTGCTGGCTTCAACCTCCATTGGGTCTTCTTCAGCAACATCGCGCATAGCAGCAAAATCCGGGTGACGGAATAAAGCATTGTCATCCAGGTTTACTTTTGCGTCAACGGCTAATATTTTATTGTCGGATGTTTTCAGTACCGGGTTAATCTCAAACTGCGAAGAATCGGTAGCATCATAAGCTTTGTAAAGGGCGGTGATAAATTTCACCATATCTTTAAAAGCATCGCCTGACAAGCCCAGGTTAAAAGCAATCTTACGCGACTGGAAGCCCTGTAAGCCAACCTTAGGGTCAATTTCTTCTTTGTGGATCAGGTGCGGGGTAGAGTGTGCCACTTCTTCAATGTCCATACCGCCTTCGGTAGAGTACATGATGATGTTGCGGCCTTTTGCCCTGTCGAGCAACACGCTGATATAAAATTCTTTTGTTTCACTTTCGCCGGGATAATAAACATCCTGCGCCACCAATACCTTGCTCACCAGTTTACCTTCGGGGCCGGTTTGCGGGGTTTTCAATTGCATGCCTAATATTGCTCCGGCTCTTTCCTTTACTTCATCCAGGTTTTTGGCCAGCTTAACGCCGCCGCCTTTGCCACGTCCGCCTGCATGAATCTGCGCTTTTACTACTACCCAATCCGAGCCGTAGTCTTCTTTCATCTTTTTAGCAGCTTCAACGGCCTGGTCAACGGTTTCGGCCAATATGCCTTCCTGAACCCTTACGCCGAAGCTTTTCAGTATCGATTTACCTTGATATTCGTGAATATTCATGTGTTGTGAAGAATTTGCGGTAAAAGTACTATTTAGTTTTTAGAGATTGGAGGCCGGAGGTTAGTTGGACTGTCACTTTTTTGAAATATGTTAGTTTTCTTGAGTCACAAGCAATAGCCAAAAATTCCTAATCCGCTTATTTTTTCGTGATCTCTAATCTCCGGTCTCTAATTTCTGAACATAATCTCTAACTTTACCCCCATGCTCAAAGCCAAAGATATCCATAAATCATACGGACAGCTGCAAATTTTAAAGGGTGTCGACTTTGAAGTCGGCCAGGGTGAAATTGTTACGATAGTCGGCGCATCCGGCGCGGGTAAAAGCACGCTGCTGAATATCTTAGGTACTTTGGACAGGCCGGATACAGGGAAGCTATACATCGACAATATCGAGGTAAGCGGCCTGAGTAATAAAAACCTGAGCACTTTCCGCAACCAGAAAATCGGGTTTATCTTCCAGTTTCATCATCTATTGGGCGAGTTCGACGCGATTGAAAACGTGTGCATACCGGCATTTATAGCGGGAACGGCCCGTAAGGATGCGGAAAAAAGGGCTACAGAATTACTGCAATTGCTTGGTTTAGGCGATCGCTTGAACCATAAGCCTAACCAGCTTTCGGGTGGTGAGCAGCAAAGGGTGGCGGTAGCCAGGGCATTGATAAATAACCCGTCTATAATTTTTGCGGATGAGCCGTCGGGCAACCTGGATTCAGCTAACTCGCTCGAATTGCATGAGCTGTTTATCCGGTTGCGCAAGGAGTTTAACCAAACCTTTGTGATAGTAACCCACAACCAGGGCCTTGCCGATATGAGCGACCGCACGGTATTTATGAAAGATGGACTAATAGCTTAATCCGCTATGAATATACTGATAACAGCTGCCACATCTGCCGAAGCACATAAGCTGAAGAACCAATTCGCCAACGATACTATTATTTTAGGGGACTATACCGATCTGCCGGCTTTTATGAAAATCATAAAGTTGCCAAACCCGGCGTCCATGTCATACGCGCATGAGATGCTGACATTGTGTTTAGATAAGGGGATTGAGAAGGTGTACACGTTGGAAGCTGAGGAGCAAAGACTGCTAAACGAAGCAGAACAATTGTTTGCCGAATACGGGATTGAAGTAGTTCATAGTTGATGGTTCATAGTTCATAGCCCAATGTAACGCGAAACCTTTTCGGCTATGAACCATCAACTATGAACCATGAACTAAATAAACCATCAACCATGAACTAAATAAACCATCAACCATGAACTAAAAATGAAACTACACACCATCGATACCGGCTTTTTTAAATTGGATGGCGGCGCCATGTTTGGCGTGGTACCCAAAACGCTGTGGAGCAAAACCAACCCGGCAGATGCCAATAACCTTTGCACATGGGCCATGCGCTGCCTTTTAATTGAAGACGGCAAAAGGCTGATTTTAGTAGACACCGGCATTGGCGATAAGCAGGACGAAAAGTTTTTCAGTCATTATTACCTGCATGGCGATGCTACGATGGATAAATCACTTGCGGCACTGGGTTTTCACAGGGATGATATTACCGATGTATTTTTAACCCACCTGCATTTCGACCATGTGGGCGGAGCGATTGTTCGTGACGGCGGAAAATTAGTGCCGGCGTTTAAAAATGCCATTTATTGGAGCAATGCTCAGCATTGGGAGTGGGCGGTAAACCCCAATGACAGGGAAAAAGCATCTTTTCTGAAAGAAAATATTCTACCGATAAATGAAAGCGGGCAGTTAAAATTTGTAGCCGCAGAAGACGGCGTGAATTTTTGTGAAGGGGTGGATGTCCGTTTTGTGTATGGTCACACTGATGCCATGATGCTGCCGCTGATAAGCTATAAAGGCAGAAAGATATTGTATATGGCCGATTTGCTGCCTTCCACCGGGCATATCCCGCTGCCGTATGTAATGGCTTATGATATGTTCCCCCTGAAAACACTGGCCGAAAAGAAGCTATTTTTAACCGAGGCGGCAGAAAAGGAATATATACTTTACTTTGAGCATGACCCGGTAAATGAGTGCTGTACCCTGCAGCAGACGGAGAAGGGCATACGGTTGGGAGAGGTGTTTAGGTTGAGTGAATTGTAGAAATTAAAACGGACAATCGTAAAGACGTGACGCTTCGCGTCTCCCGCTGGCAGGTAAACGATAATCAAACTTTTACTTTATGAGATCACAACTACACAGAATTACGGTTATTCCCGGTTTATGCAATGGTAAGCCTACCATACGGGGGCATCGCCTAACCGTGTACACCTTGCTTAGCCATTTGGCTGCCGGCGAAACGGAGGCTGAAATTTTAGAGTCGTTTCCATTTTTGGAGAAAGAGGATATTTGGGCAGCGCGGGAATATTCTGAGAGCCGATAACTGACAACCTTTTTTGGTCAGCCCGGCCGTCAAAACAAAAATCCTGTATCCACACATAACTTTCCCACAAAATATTTCTTTTTTAACATGCTTAGCATCAATAAATATATTTTGTATATTCATCGTCGTGAGGCAGATAGAACCTAAACTGAAAAAAATAGCCGGAACCAATTAGACCAAATGGATTTTTTTTGTTTAATTTATAGCTGAAATGACTGGCAGGCGCACCACAAAAACCGTGCAATAAATGCCATAAAATCAGCATTATGTAATTATTTATTTATTTGAAAATAACTAAAAAATTCTTATAACAATTTCATACCTTTGCACGTTCAATTCTAAACACAGAATCGAGGTTAATAAAATAGATGAGACAACTCAAAATAACCCAATCCATTACCAATCGTGAGTCGCAGTCGCTTGACAAATATCTTCACGAAATTGGTAAAGTTGACCTGATAACAGCCGAAGAAGAAGTAATATTAGCCCAGAAAATAAGGGAAGGTGACCAGGCCGCTTTAGAGCGCCTTACAAAAACCAACCTTCGTTTTGTGGTATCAGTAGCGAAACAATATCAAAACCAGGGCCTTACCCTTGGCGACTTAATTAACGAAGGTAACCTGGGTTTGATTAAAGCTGCAAAACGCTTTGACGAAACCAAGGGTTTCAAATTTATATCATACGCCGTTTGGTGGATCCGTCAGTCGATATTGCAGGCTATTGCCGAGCAGTCGCGTATTGTGCGTTTACCATTAAACCAGGTAGGTTCATTGAGCAAAATCAGTAAGGCTTTCTCAAAACTTGAACAAGAATACGAGCGTGAACCGTCGCCCGAAGAGCTGGCAGATATGCTGGAAACTACTGTCGACAAGATATCTGATACCCTGAGCAACTCAGGCCGTCACGTATCTATGGATGCCCCGTTTGTACAGGGTGAAGAAAATACATTGCTGGATGTACTGGAAAACCAGGAGCCAAACACCGACTCAATCTTAATTAATGAGTCGCTGTCTGAAGAAATCAAACGTTCGCTTTCAACGCTTACCGAGCGTGAGCGCGAAATTATCGTATTGTTCTTCGGTTTAGGCACCAACCATCCGCTGTCGCTGGAAGAAATAGGCGAGAAGTTTAACCTTACCCGTGAGCGTGTACGCCAGATTAAGGATAAAGCTTTACAGCGCCTGCGTCATACATCGCGCAGCAAAATCCTGAAATCGTATCTGGGGTAATTTTAAGAGACAAGAATCAAAACAAAAAATAAAAAGCCGGAAGAAGTTCCGGCTTTTTTGTTGTAGAGACGCAATACTTTGCATCTCTGACCGGTATGTTGTTATCCGTTAACGTGAAGCTATATCCCTTTTTTTTGAGTAAATTATTTAAAAACACTGTGGGTAGCTTTTATCATGGCGATGGATTTGATTTTAAACCCGTCGCGATATTAATAATATATTGTTTCGCTTCTCTCATCCATATATTATTAATGAATGTCTTAAAAGTAATTCACCTTTCCTGCCTGACAGTTAATCTTTTATCAGCAAAAAACTATATTTTTAGAGGCTGCATTCTGCAAATCCTATATCAACTCAATGCGCCTGAAGTTTTATTTTGTTTTATCGCTGCTTATTATCATCCTTGTTTCCGCAGCGAGGGCACAAATCTGTACAGGAAGCTTAGGTGCGCCGGTAATTAACGAAACCTTCGGACACAGTACGCAATTTGATGGCGGCCCGCAGCTGCCTGCCGGTGTTACAGACCTGACTTATGTATATGGTCCGGGGTGTGGCGGGGAAGACGGCAGCTACGCTATTTTGCAGCGAATGGGCCCATCGTGTAAAGGGGGGACCTGGCAGGCTGTTCCGTCTGACCATACAGGGATAGCTACAGGCGAAAAGTATGGGTATATGATGGTTATTAATGCAACCCTGCAGGCAAGCCTTTTTTTTACTTATAAGGTTGATGGCAGCAAACTTTGCCCGAATACTACCTACCAATTTGCCGCGTGGATAATGAATATACTGCGTCCGCTGCCGCAAACGCAGGGTTACTCGAGGCCTAATATTACGTTTAGGATCGAAAAGGTTGACGGAACGTTGCTAAAGGAGTACAATACCGGCGATATATTGGAAAGCGAAGAACCTTCATGGGTTCAATATGGTACTTTTTTTACCAGCCCCAGCGACGGCTCCGATTTGATAGTAAAGATGATCAACAACGGGCAGGGCGGCAATGGCAACGATTTGGCGCTGGATGATATTACCTTTAGCGCCTGCGGCCCCATGATACAAACCGGGTTTACCACGCTTGGCAATATTGAAGCGAAAGGCAATTGTGAGAAAGATAATTTGGATTATACCCTGGTTGCCGCTCAGGAAGGATACGATAATCCTGACTATAAATGGCAGATAAACAAAAACGACGGCAACGATTGGGTGGATATACCCGGCGCAAAATCATTAAGCTATCACGTGGTTATTCCTAATGTTGCTCCGGGTAAATATCAATATCGCATAGGTGTATTAAACAAGGCTACTATAGGCGCAGAACAATGCCGCATTTACTCCGATCCGCTTACCATAAACGTTTACCCGCCGCCTGATTTGGTGCTGGCCGAAAGCACCAGTGCCTGTATGGGGCAGCCTGTGCAATTGAGAGCAAGCGGCGCCGATACTTATTTGTGGACAGGCCCCAATAATTATAGTTCTACAGAAAACAGCCCGGTAGTAACCCAAAGCGGTGACCCGACCTATGATGGTGTTTACAGGCTAATGGTGACAAAGAACAATTGTCCGTTCTTTACGTCTACTATGGTTAAGGTCTACGTTTCTGCCAGTGTGCAGCCTATGGCCGATACACAGGTTTGCGAAGGAGATGCTGTGCAATTATCGGTACAAAGCGCCAATGCTACCCATTTTAAATGGGAGCCTGCTGCGGGACTCGACCATGACGATATCCCTAACCCCATGGCAAGTCCGGCTGTAACTACACACTATACGGTAACGGTTAGTAATGATGGCTGCGTCACGTTAAAACCAACATCTTCGCTAACGGTAACTGTATTAAAGCGGCCGACAGCAAACGCAGGCAAGCCGTTAAGAATGTTTGAAGGGCAAACCGTAAGGCTTTCTGGAACAGCGGGCGGCGATAATGTATCGTATTACTGGACGCCGGTTGATTACCTGGATAATCCTACGTCGCTTACGCCGTTTAGCAGTTCGCCTAATGATATTACCTATACTTTACATGTGGTATCAGGCGTAGGCTGCGGTGAGGCTGCCAGCAGCGTATTTGTAAGGGTTTATAAGGTGCTTACGGTGGTTAATAGCTTTTCGCCCAATAGCGATGGAATAAATGATACCTGGTATATAAAGAATATCGAAAACTATCCTAAAGCTGAGATAAATGTTTATAGCAGGTATGGTTTGCCGGTATTTCACGCTGTTGGCTACAGCAAACCCTGGGATGGCAAAAAGAATGGTAGCCCATTGCCTGTGGGTACCTATTATTACATTATCGATTTAAAGGATGATTATGTGCCAAAGCAATCAGGTTGGGTTTTTATTGTGAGGTAAATTAAAAATCCTCGTCATTTCGAAAGATAGTGAGAAAATTTTTCGGCCATGCTTGCGGACTATGACTGGCATATTGCCGATCTTCAAAAGTTTTCTCCTCCGTCGCTGTAACTATATCCTTTCAAGTGCTGTCTATTGGGTAAGAACAAGAACCAATGCGCAGGCTGTATCTTTTACTATTCCTTTTCATGAGTTGCGGGGCAGTATTTGCCTCACCGGGAAAGGGCATTGTAATTGGTGATGTGCGTTTTAATAATGCCCTGTACGCCCGCGACCCTGACCCGGCGCCTTCTGCTGATTTTCAAACATTAATCGTTCCCATAAAAAGGGCGGGCAATCTAATAATTGTTGAAGCACAAGTTGACACGCTGGAAGGCAATTTTGTGTTGGATACAGGTGCTCCCTATCTTATATTAAATGCAACTTATTTCCGTCAGCTCCCTAAAATAGACGACCAGGAAGCAGGTGGAATAAACGGCACCTCGCCTGGTTCATTTACTACCTACGTACACAATTTTAACATACTGGATTTACAGTACAGCAGGCTTACCGCCGGTGTGGTTGATCTGTCGTTTATTGAAAATGGACGTAACCTGAAGATACTCGGGTTGTTGGGCACCCGTTTGTTCTCGAAGTTTGCCATTACTGTTGACTTGACTAAGAATGTTCTCTACATTCACAAACTCGACAATAAAGGCAATATTCCCGAAGGAGAACAACTTTTTCATAATAAGCTGTTGTCGACGCCATTTTCATTGATGAATGATGTGGTTTTTTTCAAGGTATCAGTCAGTACCAAAACCTTTTGGTTCGCCTTTGATTCGGCCGCCGAAACAAACCTTTTTGATTACGACAGGTCGAAGAAATTGCCGGGGGCGTTTAAGGTTATCAGTCGTTCCAAAGTCAGCGGTTTAGGTGGCTCAAAGCTGGAGGTGCTTTATGCGCAGTTTGACGAATTGACGGTAGGTGGGCATGTTTTTAGAGAAAATAAAGTATTATTGACTAACCTTGAAAAAATGGGGGAGTCGTACGGGCATTCGGTAGATGGGATTTTGGGGTATGATTTTTTTGCAAGAGGGATATTCAGTATCAACTTCGTGAAAAAAGAATTTGATATGTATAATTTGTAAAGATTAGAAATGAGGCGCAGCGGCTATATACTATGGTTTTTTGTATTGCTTTTAAGCAGTATAAAAACTGCTGTTGCCCAAAATCGAAATAGTCTTTTTATACAGAATGATGTTTTGGTTTTAGAGATAGATGTTACATCTCCTGCACCGGTGTTGGATAGTCTATTGAAAGTGGCAGGTGTATCAACCGATAACACAGCCAAGATAAAAGCAGGCGACTTTAAGCTCATGGCCGATGACGGATGGGGCATGGTTATGCGTAATGGTGATATAGTTACCTTTAACCGCCCGCTCGCCGAGCTAAGCGATAATCCGCAGGATATGCCGCTCAGGATAACTATTAACCTCCCCCAATTCCGGGGTGAGGCCGGCTATCCGAAGGATGTACAATACGGCATAAACCGGTTCTCAAAAAAAACGGTGTATACTTTATCCTCAGGGCTTACCAGGTTTGTTTTGCCCGGATATGATCGGGCAAGAAGAGTGTTTTTATCCGGCAGCTTTAACCAGTGGAGCACGCTAAAAGGCGCCATGAAGCGGATAGAAGGTGGGTGGATTATAGATATCAAGCTGGAGCCCGGCGTATATGCCTACAAATTTATTGCAGATGGGCGCTGGACTACCGACCCCAACAACATGCTGCGGGCTAATGACGGAATGGGAAATACCAATTCAATTTTCTATAGATATAATTTTACTGTCAGGTTAAAAGGCTACCCCTCTGCACAAAAAGTGGTTTTGACCGGTGATTTTAATAACTGGGATAGGAATGAAATTGTGCTGCAGAAACGAGGCAATACCTGGGAACGGCAAATCTATTTGAGCGAGGGTAAGCATGCTTATCATTTCCTTGTTGACAGCCGGGAGGTAAGCGACCCAGTTAACCCAACGAAACTGAAAGATGGCGAAGGCAGCCTGAATTCGGTGCTTAATCTTGGGGCTATGGTAAGCTTTAAGCTGGCGGGTTACGAAAATGCAAAGAAGGTTTATGTATCCGGCAATTTTAATGGCTGGAAACACAACGACATGGCGATGCAAAAGACCGCTAACGGATGGATTTTGAATACCACGCTGGCCGCCGGCAATTACCAGTATAAATTTATTGTCGATGGTAATTGGATTACCGACCCGGCGAACCCAAATTATGCAAAAGAGGGAGGTATAGAGAACTCTTTTTTGTCGGTGAAACCTAATCAAACATTCAGGTTAAAAGGGCATAATAATGCAAAAAGGGTTACCATCACCGGTAATTTTAATTACTGGGAGGGCGAGGGTTATACGATGACACACACCGGCGATGAATGGGTGGTCAGTGTTTATTTAAAGCCAGGTAAATGCCTGTATAAATTCAGGGTAAACGGCGAATGGATGATTGACCCCGCCAACAAGCTTTGGGAACCCAATGGCTCTGGTTCAGATAATTCGGTGCTTTGGAAAGAATGAGGCTAATTCGGCATTCCGACTTCCGCATTAAAAAAAAACCTTTTACCTTTAAGCCATTACCATAACGTTATGACGATACCTATATACCAGGCCGATGCATTTACCGGCAAGCTGTTTGGCGGAAATCCGGCTGCTATCTGTCCATTAAAGGAGTGGCTGCCTGACGAACTAATGCAAACCATAGCCGTGGAAAATAACCTGGCTGAAACTGCTTTTTTTGTGAAAAATGAGACCGGCTATAAATTGCGCTGGTTTACCCCTGAATATGAAATAGACCTTTGTGGCCACGCTACGCTGGCATCTGCTCATATTCTGTTCACCGAATTAGGTCATGAAGCCGATAACATACATTTTGAAACCGTGAAAGCCGGTACGCTTACCGTAAAGCGCGATGGCAATAAATACGCGATGGATTTCCCGTCGAGGCCGCCGATACATATTGATGCTCCCAACGGCTTGATCGAAGCTTTAAGCGAGAAACAGCCGGTTGAAGTATTACGCTCCCGCGACTACTTTTTGGTTTATGAATCGGAAAGCGATATCCGCGATATATCACCTGACTTTTTTGCATTGTCGAAAATGGACACCGTGGGTGTTATTGTTACGGCACGCGGTGATAACTCAGATTTTGTATCCCGCTTTTTTGCGCCGGGTGCGGGCATTCCTGAAGATCCGGTTACAGGCTCAGCGCATTGCAACTTAATACCTTATTGGGCCGAAAAACTCGGCAAAAACAAGCTGCACGCTTACCAGCTATCCGCCCGTGAAGGTGAGCTTTGGTGTGAATTTAAGGGGGACAGGGTGTTAATGAGCGGCAAGGCAGTTACGTATTTGAAGGGCGAGATATTTGTGTGATTCCGGATTTCGAATGTTCGATTTCGGATTTATTTGGGATTTTTTAATTCCTAAATCGAAAATCAGACCTCCGAAATCCCTCAATATCCTACTGTAAATCTTTCCTTAAGATGCGCCGGTTTTTCCAGTTCGTCTATAATCGCAACAGCGAAATCTTCCATGGATATCCTGCTATTGCCATGCTCGTCGGTTATTAACTGGTCTTTTCCGGTTTTGAAGATACCTGTGCGCAAGCCGGGTTCTATATAGGCGGCGGGACTAATGTACGTCCAGTCGAGGTCTTTTTCTTTTTGATAAACATTCAAGGCATCACGGTGGGCGAGGGCTGCTGTTTTAAATTCTTCGGGAAAAGTTGGGGTATCTACCAATTGCAAGCCAGGGGCAACCTCAAGGCTCCCTGCACCGCCGCATATAATCAGCCGTTTTACGCCGGCCTGCTTCAATCCGTTCATCAGCGGCTCAGCAACTTCAACAATAGTTGATGGTGTAGCACCTTTGGTAAAATTGTAGGCGCTCACCACAGCATCATGGTCGAACACAGCGGCTTCTACGTCCTGTGTTTTAAAGAGGTCGCCTTTTGTTACGTAAAGATGGTCCCGTATCTGCGTATAGTCTTCGGGGTGGCGCATGATGGCGGTAACGTCATGCCTGCGGCTTAAGGCTTCGGTAACAATGCGGCTGCCGATATTGCCGGTGGCTCCAAATATTGCGATTTTCATAGTTAATGGGCTTAAAGCGTAAAGCAGAAAGTATAAAGCTTTATGGCTAAAAGAGCTTAAAGCCTAAAGCAAAAAGTCCAAAGCTTTACCTTGTTATAAGGCTAACACGGTAAAAAGCCTTTTGCTTTAACTTTTCCACTTTTTGCTAAAAAAATGCTTAAGGCGTGAAGCAGAAAGTCCCAAACCTTAAATGATTCTATAATTAATACTGTAAATGCTTTTCGCTTTAAGCTTTCCGCTTTTAGCTTAGAAAAGCTTTCGGCTTTTAGCTAAAAAAACATGGAAAAATGGATTTTTTATAATTACTTTACAGGTTCGAATTTTTAAGGAACGGGACAACGTAAATGCAGCTTACTAAGTTAGAAATCAAGGGATTTAAGAGCTTTGGGGATAAGATTACCATTAACTTTAACGAGGGTGTAACTGCAATTGTGGGTCCTAACGGCTGCGGGAAATCTAACGTAGTCGATTC
>Ga0105239_10000229_pt1 | contig 82652 bp, 103 predicted proteins | sample KBSC44metaG_FD_92761 | JGI IMG/M metagenome (GOLD analysis project Ga0105239, IMG submission 92761) | Corn rhizosphere microbial communities from Kellogg Biological Station, Michigan, USA - KBS C4-4 metaG | ecosystem: Host-associated > Plants > Roots > Rhizosphere > Soil | place: Michigan, USA...
GCCGAACTTTTTGGGATCGGCGAAGGAATTCCGTTTGCAATACGAGCGTCCGATCCGTGATCGTCAGGATAACCAAGCACTCGATCGTCTGCGTTTGAAAGTGAAGCCCTTCATGTTGCGCCGCACCAAGGCGAATTTGTTGTCGGATCTTCCGCCCAAGGTGGAGCAGGTGAGTCATGCCGCACTTACGGCCGAACAATTGGTCGTGTACGGACGTACGCTCGACGAAGTGCGCCGCGAAGTCGAAAAGGCCGTGGCGGAAAAAGGCTTCAAGCGTGCGCGCATCGAGATTTTGACGGCCCTCATGAAACTACGTCGCATTTGCGACCATCCGACGCTCGCCGATCCGCGTTTGCCGCGTACGGAAGAATTGTCCGGCAAAATGGGTCTTGCGCTTGAACTGGTGCGCAGCGCGCAAGCCGGTGGCAAGAAAGTATTATTGTTCAGCCAGTTCACAGGCATGCTCGACATTTTGCGCGAGGCGCTCGACGCGGAGGGGATTGGCCACACGACCATCGAAGGCAAAACCAAAGATCGCATGGCGGAAGTGAAGCGTTTCGCGTCCGATCCGCGCGTCACGGTGTTCTTGTTGTCCCTGCGCGCCGGTGGCACGGGTTTGACGCTGACCGAGGCGGATACCGTGATCTTGTTCGATCCGTGGTGGAATCCGATGGTGGAAGCGCAAGCCATGGACCGCGCCCATCGTATCGGCCAGACGCAAACCGTGAACGTCTATAAATTGGTGACCAAGGGTTCAGTTGAAGAAAAAGTCATGGAATTGCAGGAACGCAAGAAAAAACTGTTCGATGCATTGGTTCAGGAGACGGGCGAGGGTTTGGAGGAGCTGACCTGGGAGGATGTGCAGGGCTTGTTTGCCTAAGCCCGGCTCGGTTGACAGCTTAGCCTCGTTTTCATAGGATGACCCCCGAAACTCCTATATTTATCTATGCAAAACCTGCTTCCCTACGTGTTAGGTGCGGCCATTCTCGGCATCGTGTATGCCGCTTACTTGGCCCAGCGCATTCTCGCTTTGCCGGAAGGTGACGAGAAAATGAAGTCCATTGCCGCCGCCATTCAGGAAGGCGCCATGGCATTTTTGAACCGCCAGTACCGCACGGTGCTCGTGATCGGCGTGATCGTGTTCGTCTTGATCGGTCTTGTGCCGTCGCTCGGTTGGACGGTCGCTGCCGGCTTTGCCGTCGGTGCGGTGCTGTCCGCTTTGGCCGGGTATGTCGGTATGTTCGTGTCGGTGCGCGCCAACGTGCGCACGGCCGAAGCCGCCAAAAAGGGAATCAGTGAAGCCATGGACGTCGCCGTCAAAGGCGGCGCGGTCACCGGTCTCATGGTGGTCGGTCTTGGTTTGCTCGGCGTCGCCGGCTTCTTTGCCGTTACGCATGATTTGAAATCGCTTATTGGTTTGTCGTTCGGTGCGTCGCTGATCTCCGTGTTCGCCCGTTTGGGTGGCGGTATCTTCACCAAAGCGGCCGACGTCGGCGCGGACATGGTGGGTAAAGTCGAAGCCGGCATTCCGGAAGACGACCCGCGCAACCCGGCCGTGATCGCCGACAACGTTGGTGACAACGTCGGTGACTGTGCCGGTATGGCTGCCGACTTGTTCGAGACCTACGCCGTGACTTCCGTGGCCGCCATGGTGCTTGGCTCGTTGTCGCTCGGTGGTTTGCAGGTTGCGCTTATCTATCCGCTTGCGCTGGGTGGCGTGGCCATTATCGCGTCCATTATCGGTATCGCGTTCATTAAGCTGTCCGCTGGCAGCATGAACATCATGGGCGGATTGTATAAGGGTCTGATCGTCGCGGGCATTATCGCCGCGATCCTGTTCTACCCGGTGACGACGACGTTGCTCGCGGGTACGACGCTTGATCCGATGAAGGTGTACTTCGCGGCTTTGATCGGTTTGATCGTGACGGGTTTGCTCGTCGTGATCACGGACTACTACACCTCGAAGTCGTTCAAGCCGGTGAAGATGATCGCCGCCGCGTCCCAGACGGGTCACGGTACGAACGTGATCGCCGGTCTCGCCGTGTCGATGCAATCGACGGCTGCTCCGGTGCTTGTCATCGCCGCTGCCACGCTGTGTGCGTATAACTTGGTTGGTTTGTATGGTGTCGCCATCGCCGCGATGAGCATGTTGTCGCTCACGGGTATCATCGTGACGATCGACGCCTTCGGTCCGATTACGGACAACGCCGGTGGTATCGCCGAAATGGCCGGTTTGGATGAAAGCGTGCGCAAGATCACCGATCCGCTCGACGCCGTCGGTAACACGACCAAGGCTGTGACCAAGGGTTACGCCATCGGTTCCGCCGGTTTGGCCGCACTCGTCTTGTTCTCGTCGTACACGGCGGAACTCGCGAACACGGGCAAGCACTTCGTTTTCACCTTGGAAGATCCGAAGTTGCTCGTCGGTTTGTTCATCGGTGGTTTGTTGCCGTACTTGTTCGGCTCGTTCGCGATGCAGGCCGTGGGTGAAACCGCGGGCAAAGTCGTGGACGAAGTCCGCCGCCAGTTCCGCGACATCAAAGGCATCATGGAAGGCACGGCCAAGCCTGACTACGCGAAATGCGTGGACGTGGTGACGCAGGGCGCGCTCAAGCAGATGGTGGTTCCGGCCTTGTTGCCGGTGCTCGCTCCGATCGTGGTCGGCTTTACGCTCGGCCCGGTGGCGCTCGGCGGCTTGTTGGTCGGTTCGATCGTGACCGGTTTGTTCGTCGGCATCTCGATGACGACGGGCGGCGGCGCCTGGGACAACGCCAAGAAGTACATCGAAGACGGTCACTTCGGCGGCAAGAAGTCCTTCGCTCATCAGGCGGCAGTCACGGGTGACACGGTCGGCGATCCGTACAAGGATACGGCTGGTCCGGCCATCAACCCGATGATCAAGATCTTGAACATCGTGGCCATCCTCATCATTGGCATGTTGGTCTAAGCAAAAGACCGGAGAAAACAGGGGCAACCCTGTTTTTTTCTTGGCCCACGTTTTAGACTGCTCACATTCTATGGCTGAAAATCCCGTTTTGAAGATCCGCCCCTTTCGCGTGAAAGAACTGGTCTGGGAAACCGTGACGACGTTCACGCTCGTGCTCGAGCCGCAGGATCCGGCCGATATGGTCACGTTCAAGCCCGGACAGTGGATCTATCTCCATCTGTTTAATGCTGACGGCACGCCATGGGCGCGGGCGGCCTATTCGATTGCTTCAGCGCCCGAGAACTCAAAAGAGCTCATCCGGCTCGGCATCAAGGTGCATGGCGACTTCACCAAGAAGGCGTCGAAGCTTATGCCGGACGACATCGTCGCGGTGCAAGGTCCGTTTGGCGTGTATGTGTTGCCGGAGGGGGAGAATCCGCTGGTGATGTTTGCCGGCGGCGTCGGCATTACGCCTCTCTTGTGCATGATCCGTTCCTTGGTCGCGCGTGGACAGACACGTCCGGTGACATTGTTTTACTCGAATACGATCGTCGAAGACATCGCTTACTTCGAAGAACTCGATGCGCTCGCGAAGCGCGCGCCGTGGTTCAAGCTCGTATTCATCCTGACCCGCGGCACGCCGAATCCGTGGCCAGGGGAGTCGCGCCGTATTGATAACGAGATGCTCGATAAATATGTGTCGTCCTTGGATGGAGTGACGTTTTTTACCTGCGGACCGAAACCGTTTATGGATGCCGTGAAGCTTCTGCTCGAAGCGCGGGGAGTTGACACTCGTACTCGGCTCAAGCAGGAATTATTCGGATAAGTTATCATTTAGACCATATGAAAAAACTCCTTCTCTTGGGTGCCAGCATTGGCGCCATTGCGTTGATGGGCGCGGGTTGCGGCGCTACGACTGATACGACGGGCACGGTGGGAGCACCGTCCGTACCAGGCACGCCGTCTACTACAGCTCCGAGCGATATTCCGGTATATCCGGGTGCGACCGTGACGGTTTCTGGCGGTACGGGCGCGACCTACCTGGTAGCGATGACGACAAGTGATACAGCGGCCCAGGTTTTGACCTGGTATGAAAGCGCTTTCACTTCCGCCGGCTTCAAGGCGGCCGGTGCGCTTGATCTCAAAGCCTCTTCTCGTTTGTACGCGAAGGACAAAGTTGGCATGTACTTGGGTGTTATCGACAAGAGCCAACCGGCAGCGAAGGGTGTGACAGTCATCCAGGTGACTCGTCAGGCCCAGCCGGCAAACTGATCTAAACCTATGCAAAAACCTTTTTATCTTGCGGGTGTCTTGGTCGTGTTGAGTGTCGCCGGTTTGGGGTGCAATCCGTTTGCCTCGGTCAGCCAAAAGGTGACGGATAATGCCGTCGAGCAGGCAATCAAGGCCCGCACCGGCATCGATGTGAATGTGAACGGTTCCGGCAGTTTGTCCTCGGATTTCCCGACGGATGTGCCGCGCTATCCGGGCGCGACCTATGTTTCGAGTATGGTGCAGGCGAAGATCGCGATCGCGAACTTCACGACCAAGGATGATGCGCAGAAAGTTTCCGATTATTACGATGCGCAGCTTAAGGCCGCGGGTTTCACCGGCGATCTAACCGAAGTCATGAATGGTACGGTCAAGCTGTATCACAAGGATAATATTTCGATCACCGTCTCCGCCTTCACGAAAGAGGATGGCTCGCTCACGAGTGTCAGCCTCCAGCGTGTCGAGAAGGACGATAACCAGAACTAATTATGAAAACACGTTTTCTTCTTGCGACTGGTCTCGCGATCGCGCTGACGGGTGCGGGCTGCGGCGGCTCCGCTCCGACGCCGACTCCGGCGGCCACCAACTCGGTTCCGCCTAACAACAATCAGCCGCTTCAGCCGACGGGTGAACAGGCGAGCGCAGGCATTCCGCAGTATCCGGGTTCGTCTCTCATCTCGAAGAATGAACAGGAGAAGGTTACGGTGAATGCCTTCTCGTCCGAGGACGATGCGGCCACGGTCCAGGCTTGGTATGCGCAGCAGTTGCCGACCATTGGATACGCCGCCAAGGGTGAATCTTCCGTCGGGGCCAATATGTCCAAGGCATATGTCACCGCTGAATACCAATTGACCGTAAATACGATTGATCAGGGTAGTCAGCATCCGAAAACCTTGTTCAGTGTGACGCGTACGGCCATCGAACAGCCGTAAAAGAAAAACCCCGCGGATGCGGGGTTTTTCTTATGGTGGGCGTGCCTGGATTCGAACCAGGGACCTTTACATTATCAGTGTAACGCTCTAACCAACTGAGCTACACGCCCTCGGGGCCCTTCTTTTTTGTGGCGTCAGGCTATCAATTTACGCCTGACGTGTCAAAGGCTTTGGAGGCCTCGGTCAGGGTGGGCCCGTCAAACACCAGTTTCCAGGCGCAGGGCTTGGGTACATCGAGCGTCGGGATGTTATGCCAGTCGGTTTCACCCCGCAATTTGAGGATGGCGCTGACCAGCGGTTCGCGATGTCCGACGATCATTCCCGTGCCTTGATCAGGCAAGCCCGCGAGCTCCTCCTGGATGACGGCGACCACACGCTCCGACATCTCGTCAAAATTTTCGACATCATCGAGCTTGAGTTTGAACGGCGGCGGATCGATGTAGCCCGCGGCTTTGCGGAATTCTGCGAGCGGTTTTCCGATCCAGTTTCCGACTTTCCATTCGACCAAACGTTCGTCGGTTTCCACAGGCAAGCCGAGTGTCTGCGCGATGATTTCGGCTGTCTCGCGCGTGCGTACATGCGGAGACGCGATCAAGCGCAACGGTTTAATGCCGGCTTCACGCAATTGTTCGCTAAGCGCCTGGACCGCGCGCACGCCGCCTTCAGACATCGGATAGGTTGCCGGATAAAAAATTCCGGTTTGATCTTCCACCAAGCCATGGCGTACCAAATAGATGGTTTTCATTGGGGCATGCTAGCATGAAGACATGTCCTTGGCTCAAGCCAGGAAGGATTTGCGCTCACATGCCGACAAGCAGAAAGCGGCGTTTTTTCCGGCGTTTTTTAAGACAGGAAAAGGCGAATACGGCGAAGGCGACAAATTTTTAGGCGTGACGGTCCCGCAGAATCGTGAGGTCGCGAAAAAATATCTCGGACTTTCGCTGAAAGACATCGACACGCTTTTGAAAAGTTCTTGGCATGAAGATCGTTTGCTCGCCGTGATTATTTTGACCGAGCAGTTCGCGCGCGGAGACCAAGCGCAAAATAAACGCATCTTTGATTTTTATCTGGCGCACACCGAGCGTATCAATAATTGGGATTTGGTGGATGCGAGCGCGGATCGGATCGTGGGCGCGTATCTGATGGGAAAAGATTTGCGCGTGCTCGATCGTCTCGCCGAATCAAAACTGATTTGGGAACGACGGATCGCCATGATTGCGACACATCAGTTCACCAAGAGCGGTGATCCGAAACCGGCCTTACATATTGCCGAGCTTTTGCTGGAGGATGATCACGATCTCATGCACAAGGCCGTGGGCTGGATGCTACGCGAAGTGGGGAAGCGCTGTTCCGAGGCCGAGCTGGAGCGTTTTCTCAAACGCCACCTGAAACGCCTGCCCCGAACCACCCTTCGGTATGCCATTGAGCGCTTCCCGGAGGCCAAGCGGAGGGGGTATCTTGCCAAGTCTTGAGGGGATTGATAACGTACTGCCCGCAATCGCATTGCGTTTGCGGGTATCGTATAGCGGCTATTATGCTACCTTGCCAAGGTAGAGATGAGGGTTCGACTCCCTCTACCCGCTCCATGGAAAAAGACGCCTCTGGGCGTCTTTTTCGTTACTCGTCCGGTTTTGCTGGTTGGAGAATCTCGGCGAGATTGCGAGCCTCGCGCGACACATCGCGAGTCAGATCCTGGAGTTCCCAGACGGCTGCCAGCAGGTCTTGCATGGCTGCCTGGAGAATCAACGGATGCTGTTTGAGAATCGGCATATCAGCTTGCGGCTTGAGCGATGAGTTTTTCCACGCGGCGTTCATCGCGTAGCTGTTTTAGTTTTTTGAAGCCCTGGGTGATGGCGACCGTGATTCCGGCCGCACCGAACGGGGTCCAGTCAGGCAGGCCTTGGGGCGCTGTGGTTCCGGCTTTGGCCAAGGCGGCATGACGGATGATTTCAACGTCATCAGGAGCGCGCACGATGAGCACTGGATCAAGACCGCGCAGATCCACCAAGGCTTTCACGCGGATGGTGTCGCCTTGCTTCAAGCGCGAAAGTCGATAACCGCTTACGGGTTTGGCATGAAGCGTGGCAACCAAATCGCCAAGATCAAGATCGGCGCCGCTGCTTTTTACTTCGCCGACCGTGGCTGTGACTTCGACCAAGCTCCAACCGTCATCGATCGAACTGCTCAAGAAGTCCACAATGCGCGGTTGAGGTGCGTTGGTGGCTTTGATTTCGCTCCAGCGGTCTTTGGTCGCGAGATGTAACGACAGACCGTCATCGTTTAGTTGTAACGTGCCTGCGACGCGCACGGTGGCGCCGAGTTTGGGTGACGGTTGTTTGGACGTGCCGTACACGAGCAAGCCGTGGCCATCAGCTGACAGCAGCACGAATTGATTCTTGTTGAGAATGCCTGGCTGGGTGGCGACCACACCCGTAATCACGACGCGAACGTTTGGTTCAATCTTGGTAAGCATATCGAAAGTAATGGCGCGATCGGCGGGAACAGTCTTTTTTACCGCCGTCGTTTTAGGCTTTGGAGTTTTTGGTGCGACGGGTCTTGCGGGAGCGCGGGTCCTGTCATTCTCGGTACCCGCCGGCATGCTTCGCACAACAGCTGCTGCTGTTTGTGCTGCGCTCCCGTCGGGTCCCGCCTCGGATGCCACCCGCGCTTCAAGAGGAAGTTCGATGGTGGGCGGTGCGGGGAGATACGTCGTCACAATTTCCGGTTCCGGTGCTTCGAGCGGTGTTTGGGGCTCGGCGTTCGGATCAATCATGACCCAGCCGGTTTGATCGGCATTCTTTTCCCAATACGCATCATGCGGCGTTGCGGTGTAGGTCATGCGTTCAGCGATCGAGCCATCAGGACGATGCAATTCAACTGTGTCGCCGCCATTATTTAGACGCGCACTTGCGAGCTCAACGTGACTTGAACTGGTGTTGAGGGTGAGGATTTTTCCCGAGGCGTCGTAGAGCATCCAACCGTTTAGTGCGTCTGCATCTGTTCCATCCGGTAAAACTACTTCAACCCACTCTTTGCCGGATGAAGGCGCAGGAAATATTTTCGCCAGACGAATATCAGGAAGCTGTATTTCTTGCACGAGGACTGGCGCAGTCGTCTGGGTGGTTTGTGTAGGGGTTGTTATCTCGGTCGGCAATTCGAGCGTAGTTGTGGGTGTGATGATCGCGGTGGTTGTGACTTCGGGCGTGGTTGTTTCGGGAATGTTGGTTTCTGTTGATGTGACGGCTTCGGTCGTCGTCGCTTCCGCAACCGGATCTGTCCAAGCACAACCGTCGCATAAACCGGGCGTGCCAAAATCCGCGACGCCTTCGTCGAAGTGCTGGCGATCATCGGAGGTTTTCCAGGTTCCATCCTGCAGACGAATCATCGAAGCCTTGGTGGAGGAGGAGATGCCGGCCGGAGGAAGGCCGCCATCACCGGCTTGGTCCACAAGTTGTCCGTCTGCATCGAATAGCTGGATCAGAAGTTTGTCGTTCGGCAAGGAGAGCGTGCTCGTGACAAGTTGTGGATCGATCGCGAGTACGGACTTCGTATCCGAAGCTGGATAATTTGCGATCAGCAATGCCGAGAGCGGGGGAATAACCAGGCTTCGATCAAAAGAGATGTCTTTGCTGCCGCCTGCGCCCGCCAGATGATAACCGGTGAGATCAAGTGGCTGGTCGGTGCGATTCCACAGTTCCAACCATTCGTCGGCCGTCGAACGCGATGATCCGGCCCAACCAACTTCACCAATGAGTAGAGGACCAGGAGCGGCTTCGGCGAATGCCGTCACACCGAACCAACAGGTTCCCATTACGCACAGGAGTGCACAAAACCGGCCCGCCATTCGTCGCAGCATAAGAGAGGCGAGTGTTCAGTCCGCGTCTCGATCCGGAAGGTCCGAATCCGTCACGCGTTCCCGAGCCTCCTTCTACCGCGTTCAACAATTTCTATCGACTGTCAAGAGCTGATATAAACAAAACGCCCGCCTGTGGCGGGGTTTTGTTTTGACGAACTCAGCGCTCGAGACTTGGTAATCTGTTTTCAGAATAAAATTATTTGCTTCACCTGTCAACTGTTTCGAGTGCGGAGCCGGTGAGGGGAATCGAACCCCTTCGTCTGAGATTACCAAGTCTCGACGAGCTCCGAGCCACCGGCCCGCTCTTTACCGCGTTCCAGAAAATGTCGCGCCTGTCAATGTGCCGGAGGGTGAGGTTGTGCTGATCGAAAGTCCCGTCGCGTTCAAAAACGCGTCCACAACCGGAAGAGAGATGATGTAACCGATATTGCCTTCGCCACCGCGTACGAGCGTGGGGACGCCGATAAAATCATTTTGTTGGTTGAAGGCCGCGCCGCCGGAATTACCGGGATTCAATTTCGCATCCGTCTTGATGAGCCACGGTACCCAATCTTCGCCGCCTTGCATGCGCTCAAATCCGCTTACGACGCCGCCGGTGTAGGTGATGCTTTTGCCGCCGGCCACCGGATAGCCGAGAATCTGCACGCTATCACCAAGATTGATGTTTTCTTCGGTGGCGGCGCGATCAATCTTCACGTGGTTGAGCACGATCTGTTTTTCTTTTACGAACGTATCAAAATCGGTCGGCTTGGTGCTGCCTTTTGGCAAAACGAGTTTCAAACGCAACAAGGCGAGATCGGCTTGTTCGTTGAAGGCGCGCAATTCAAGACCGACGGGGGAGCAGAGCGGCGGCTTGCGCGCATCCGACGTGAGACAGAGGACGATTGGTAATGTTTTATCTTTTACGGCGGGCGAGATCACGTGATAGTTCGTCAGCAAATATCCGTCAGGGGAGATGAAGGTCGCGGAACCCGCATTCACCGTATTGGTTTTGGTATCGAGAATCTGAATTTCGGCGACGGCCAAGACTTCGTTCGTGCCGACGGCGGCGAGGCTCGCGTAAAAGGCGATAGCCAGCGTCAGCGTGAGGCCCGAAACCATCGCCAACATGAGGCGTCGTTTGAGAACAAAAGGATCCAAGCGCTTCATGGAGATGGGGGAAGTGTAGCATGCGCTTTGTGGATAACTTTTGTTTTATCAACAAAATCAGGTGTTTGACTTTTGTTCGCCCGAGTTCTATTTTTGTTCTATATGGCGGCACCACTCACACCAAAGCAAAAAGAAGTTCTCGACTTCATCGTGAACTTCATCAACGAGCGCGGCTTTCCTCCGTCGTATCGTGAAATTGCCGGCGGACTCGAACTCGCATCCCCTTCCACCGTCCACGCGCATGTCCAAGCCTTGCGTGGCCGCGGATTCTTGCGCGAAGGCGACGGCAATAGCGGTCGTGAGCTTGAGCCGACCGACAAGGCTGTGCGCTGGGGCCGTAGCGTGATCCTGCCGCTCAAAGGCTTGATCACCGCCGGTTTGCCGATTGAAGCGGTAGAGGAACGCGAAACCTTCGCCGTTCCGGTTGACTTGGTTCCCAACTCCGCCAATTCATACGTGTTGCGCGTCAAAGGCGAATCCATGATCGACGAAGGTATCCATGATGGCGACTTCGTGATCGTCGAGCATAATCCTTCCCCGAAAAACGGTGATGTGGTCGTGGCGCTGCTCGAGAATGCCTACGCGACGCTCAAAAAGTTTTATCGCGAGAAAGATCGCATTCGTCTCCAGCCCGCCAACAAGACCATGAAACCGATCTACTGCTATGACCCGCTGATCCAAGGCGTCGTCAAAGCCGTAATCCGCGCTTACCGCTAATCTATGTCTTACGACTCCGTGCGCGAGCCCGTCGAGGTGCTCGTGGCTTTCAAGAACGCGCGTCCCGAACCCATGATGTTCAAATGGGGCAAACAGTATTATCAAATTCGCAAAGTGAATCTGGTGCATGCGGAACGCATCGGCCGCGAAAAAGTGTATTTCTTTTCCGTATCCGATGATGCGAATGCCTATCGCCTCTCTTTCAACACGGAGTCCTTGCAGTGGGCGCTTGAAGAAGCAGCGGTCTTGTAGCAGGATGGAGCTATGCCTATCCGCGCCATTTGGGGTTTGATCGCGCTTGGCGCGACCTTGATCGCCTTTCTCGCCCTCAAACTGACGGGCCATTGATTTCATGCGTGTCATCACGGACTTCCACCTGCATTCCAAGTGGTCGCGTGCCTGTTCCAAGGATTTGAATATCCGGAACATCGCGGCTGCGTGTGAGCGCAAAGGAATCCAGTTTGTCGGAACGTCGGATTTCACTCATCCAGCCTGGCGAAAAGAGCTCGGTTCCGAACTTGAAGATGTGGGCGACGGCGCGTTTGCGATCAAGGGCAATGTTTCGTCCACGCGTTTTTTATTGTCGACGGAATTATCTTGCATCTACAAACGCGGCGGCAAAGTGCGACGCGTGCATCATCTGGTTTTGCTGCCGACGCTCGAAGCCGTCGACAAGCTTACGACTTCGCTCAATGCACGCGGCTGCAATCTGAAAGCCGACGGCCGTCCGATTCTCGGCCTGGACTCCGAAGAATTGCTCAAGCTCGTTCTGGATGCCGATCCCCGCGGTTTACTGATTCCCGCGCATGCCTGGACGCCGTGGTTTGCGGTATTTGGTTCGATGTCCGGCTTTGATTCGCTTGAGGCTTGCTTTGGCGAGATGACCAAGTATGTGCCAGCGATCGAAACCGGTTTGTCATCCAATCCAAAAATGAATTGGCGTTTGAAAGATTTGGATAGCGTGTTTCTTGTTTCCAATTCCGATGCACATTCGCTTGAGAAGCTCGGACGCGAAGCCAACGTCTTTGAGATGCAAACGCCAACGTATAAAGAGCTGCATCGCATCTTTACGCAAAAAGACAAATCGAAATTCATCGAGACGATCGAATTTTTTCCAGAAGAAGGGAAATATCATGCCGATGGTCATCGCGTGTGCAAATTCTTCTGCGATCCGAAAGAAACAAAACGCCTGAAGGGGATTTGTCCGGTGTGCGGCAAGCCGCTTACGATCGGCGTGTTGAATCGTATCGAAGATTTGGCGGATCGCGAGGAGGGGAAAGAGTCGCCGCTTGCGGTTCCGTATCGATCCATCGTTCCGCTCGATGAATTGATTGGGGACGTACTGGATGTCGGTCCGTCGTCGAAGAAAGTGCGCAACGTTTACGATACGCTGGTCGCGGATGGCCGTTCGGAATTTGGCGTTTTGCTCGATGTGCCCGCTTCTGAGCTTGGGCGCGTAGCTGATGCGGATATGGTTGAAGCCATCCTGCGCATGCGCCGCGGGCAAGTCTCGGTGCGCCCCGGATATGACGGCGAATACGGAGTGATTTCCGTCACAAATGCTTCCAAGAAAAAACCAACCCAACAGAGCCTCGTGTTCTAAATCAAAACCCCGACCAATTGGTCGGGGTTTCTCCTCCGAGAAGGTGCATTCGAGCAGAGCTCGAGAAGACGACTAGGCGCGCTTCTTGCGCTTCGACGACTTCTTGGCGGCCTTACGCTTGGCCGGCTTGCGCTTCGCCATTTTCTTGGCCGGGCGCTTTGCTTTCTTTTTGGTTGCCATGCAAATCTCCTCCTTTCAATATTAATCGGTCCGTGAAGTTGGACTCGATGCGCGTGTCGCTTCGTGCGATACGCATGCACAAGAAGTATAACACATATTTTCCGTTCCGTGTGTCAATACAGTGTGCGCATAGCCTGTGGAAATACTTTTTTATTTGTTCTTCACTTTCCACGCGCGCATGTTCACGCCACTCACCGTGAGCGGAAGCGCGATGAATGTCGCCTTCGATTTTCCTCTCAGCTCGCGTTTCGCCGCATCGGTCAGCAGAATTTCTCCGCGCTCCGCGACATCTTCGCCAAGTTTCGAAGCGAGGTTGAGTTCGTTGCCGTACATGTCTTCGCAAAACAAAAGCACGGGACCATGTCCGATACCGATCGAGACATAGACATCGCTATCATCATCCGTCATGAGGTTTGCGACCTCGAGATCGTGATGGATATCGAAAGACGCGGCCAGTGCATCCGCCGGCTTCTTGAAGACGGCAAAGCAGTTATCGGCTTCGAATTTGACCACCACGCCGCCGTTTCGCTCCACGGCCGGGCCAACCACCTGTCGCATGCGCTGGATCATCCCTAAATAGTGGATAATGCCGTAACGTTGTACGAGACGGCTAAAGCCGCTCATATCGAGGATGAAGATGCTGCGCACCTGCTGGAACTCCTTCACGATTTGTTTGTCGATGGCTTTGGTTCGCTCCGGATGGGTAATGCGTTCGTCTAGCAAAGAATAGAGTGCATTACAGCTGGGAAGCTCGCTTTGGCCCTTCTTTTTTGTGGATTTGTTCATGCGGCACATGCTGCCATACCCCTTGACGTCAGGCAAAAAGTATGCCATTCTATTGGAGGATATAACGTGCGAAGGTCCGTCCGTCCGTTAGGTCGGGAAAGGTTCCATGCGCAAACGGTTATCCAGTTTCACACTTAATTGTCGATGTCCTGAAATAGGATATCCCAAAACGCATGCCTACGAAGTTGTTCGTCGGTGGAATCCCGTTCCGTGCTACGGAAGAGGAAATCCGCTCGCATTTCTCCCAGTTTGGTGAGGTTCTCTCGGTCTACATTCCTATGGACCGTGAAACCGGCCGCCCCCGTGGCTTCTGCTTCGTCGAAATGAGCGACGACGCCGCTGCTGACAAGGCGATTGCCGAAAGCGATGGCAAGGACTTTGGTGGCCGCACGATTGCGGTTAACAAGGCCCGCCCGATGGAATCCCGCGGCCCGGCCCGCTAAGGATCATAAAACACCCGCCTCACGGCGGGTGTTTTGTTTTTCTACGATGATTCTACAATCCCAATTGTTTTTTTACTTCGTCTTCGGCAGCGGTCGGATTGGCGCGGCCTTCCGTGGATTTCATGATAACGCCGACGAACCATTTCACGAGCGGAGTTTTTCCGGCCTTGATCTGTTCGACTTGTTCCGGATTCTGTTCAATGAGTTCGGCGACAAGTTTGCTGAGTGCGGCCGGATCATTCATCTGGCCAAGATTATTTTCTTCGAGCAAGTGTGACGGATCTTTGCCTGTCTCGAGCATGAGTGCCAAAAGTTTTTGGGCGTTCGCACTGTTGATCGTGCTCGCGTCGATCATGTGCAGGAATTCGGCGAAATCTTCGGCCGTTATTTTAACGTCCGCGATTGTTTTATCCTGGGCCGCGAGCAAACCGGCTAATTTGCTCGTGAGCCAGCCGCCCGCGAGTTTGCCGAATTTCTGTTTGCCCTCGGAAAGGATCGTGCCCGCGCTTTTTTGGGTGCTGTCGCTCGCTTCGATCCAGCCGGCCAATTCGCCCATGATATCTTCGGCGTAATCGCTCCAGCCGTTCGCCACCAGGAAGCGCGCATCGTCGGCCGAGAAACCGAAGTCTTCCATCAAGACGGCGCGGCGTGCGGCCGGCAATTGCGGCAGCTTGGCTTTTTCTTCTTCGCGTACCGAGCGTAAATCGAGCGGCGGCAAATCCGGTTCCGGAAAGTAGCGGTAATCCGCGCTCGATTCTTTCAGGCGCTGCTCAAACGTGAGTCCTTTGTTTTCATCCCAGCCACGCGTTGCGCCTACCGGCATTTCACCTGCGGCATGCATTTTCGTCTGACGCTCGATTTCGTAGGTGAGCGCGCGTTCGACGGCGCGGAATGAGTTCAGGTTCTTCACTTCAATTTTCGGATTGAAGCTCGAAGACAACGAGTGATTTTCTTCATCGACTTCCAGCATCGAGATGTTGGCGTCACAACGCATGTAGCCTTTTTCCATGTCCGCATCGGACGCGCCGACGGCGCGGAGAATGGATTGCACTTCCTGCAAATACGCTTTCGCTTCGGCGGGCGAGCGCAAATCCGGCTCGCTCACGATTTCGAGCAAGGGGACACCGGCGCGGTTGAAATCCACCAAGGTGGAGTTTGTGGAGGCGTCATGGATATTTTTTGCGGCGTCTTCTTCCAGATGCGCGCGCGTGACGCCAATACGCACGATGTCGCGCGGCGCTTTTTGTCCGGGGACTTCGACCGTCACCGAACCGTTCTCACAAATGGGATGATCGTACTGGGAGATCTGATAGCCCTTCGGCAAATCCGGATAGAAATAATTCTTGCGGTCAAAATGCGCGGTGTCGGGAATGCGGCAACCGAGAGCGAGGCCCGCGCGTACGCCCAAACGCACGGCTTCGGCGTTCACGGCCGGAAGCGCCCCCGGCTGTCCGGTAGAAACCGGATCAATGGCCGTATTCGGAGCGGCGGCATCGTCCACGTTCGGACAATCCGAAAACATCTTGCTCTTGGTTTTGAGCCGGACATGGATTTCCAGGCCGATAATCGGAATCAGGCGCATACGACCCGTATCCTCTACGAGTTCCGCGATTTCTTCAAGCTATGGAAGATTTTGACCTGGTAGATGATGGCGAGCGGGATAAAGATCGAGCTGACGATGCCGTTGATAAGCGCCTGGATGCCATCCGCGAGCGGATTGGCGACACTCGTGTCAGCCGTGGCGTAGGTCGCAAAATTGAAGATCTTGTCCATGCCGATAAACAAACCGACCACGATCAGCAGGATGAGTGTGCTCACACTGATCAGCAAGCCGACCATGACGCCGGACACGAGACTGCGTCCGAACACGCCCCACCAATGTCCTTTGATCAGATCGGCCGAACTTGCGAGCGCATTCAAACCGCGGCGGTCTTCTTCGATCAGCATCAAGATGGAATAGCTGAACAATACCGAGAGATAAATGCCGGGAATCACGAACAAGGCGAGACCGCCGAGCACGGCGAGGGCTTGCAGTACGGCGACCAGCGCGAACGGCCAAAACAATTTGCGTCCGATTTCGAGACTCGGTTCATTCGGTTTGGACGGATCGGCATCACGACGCAGGATGAAATCGGTGAGCGTCACCATGGTGTGCACATTGATGACGGCCGCGACCAAGATCGCGGTGACATTCACGAAGAGCTGTCCGGTGAGCGGCATGTTCTGCGACAGAAAGGCCGAGCCGAAAATGACGACCGAGCTCAACAGGAAACGTACGGATAATTCCAAATTGCGCTTGCCGTCCGCCAGGAAGCGATCCCAGCCGGAAGAAATAAGTTCTCCGACGGGCAGGAGGGGTTGCGGCATAATGGTGTTATTTGGATTCTTTGAGCGAGTGGAACAATTTGGCGGAAATGCCGGCCTGGTACAGTAACTGTGCGATACGTGTGCCGATTCCGACGATGAAGGCGACCACGGCGTAAGCAACCAAGATGAGAATGCTCACGATGCCGAAGCCGACATTCGCGCCACGCAAGGCGTCCAAACCTTCGCGGCCATGCGAGGCGGCGCCGGCAAAGGCGGCCCAACCGCCGAGCAAGGAGACGAACAAAATGACGCCGATAAAGACGAGCACCATCTGGATAGCCATGAGAACGAGCATAAAGACGAGAGTCGGCACAAAGATGCGGCCGAATACGGCGCCCCAGCGCTTTTGGACGAGGGTGATCGATTTTTTGATGGCATCGATGCCGCGCGCTTCATCATTCAGGAACATGATTTGCGCTTGCGAGAACAGCGTTCCGATCCAGATGAGTACGGGAATGGCGATGATGATGAGCAAGACGCTCAACAAGACGCCGGCGGCCGAGTCACGCACGAGTATGACCGGCAAGGTGGCGACGATCATCACTCCCAACAAGGGCAGGGCCGACAAAATGCCGATCCAGAGCAAACCAGGAACATAGCTCAGCGGGGACTTCTTCGGCTTCCAGGTTTTCATGTTCGCGCCACCGGCGTACGCGATCATGTATTGGAAGAGGCCGATTGCGGCCCAGATGAGGCCGAGCACAAGCGCGATCAAGCCCGCAAAATAGACGAACAAAAAGGCGATACCAAATCCGACGCCCGGCGTGAATGCGCCACCGACAGCCATCGTCATCAGCACGATGTAATAGGCGACCGGCAGGATGAAAAACCAAACGCTGTACTTGAGGGTCGGCTTCCAGGTGTCTTTGATGGCCTGGAACCCGAAACTCATCAGATCACCGATGGAAATCAGGGGTTTCATAATGGGCCGAGTGTATCATGCGGAAGAAAAAACCGCCCCTTCAGGCGGTGTTTTGCAGAAGCGTATCGAGCTCGGCCGTGCAGGCGGCCGCGACTTGATCGGGGGTTCCCTCCGCGTCGATGAAAACGACCTTGGTTCCGAGGCGCTCGAATGGATCGAGCACGCCCCTGTCGCGATAGCGCATGGAAGCGCGCGCCTGGAAGTGCGGATGAGCGAATTTGTCGCCGTCCACTTTTTCCGTACGTCCCGCGAGCCGTTTGCGCGCCGTTTCCGGCGAGAGCATGAGCAGCATCGCGAGATCGGGTCTGCGCGAGAGCTCGAGCTGATTGCCGGGTAGTTCGAGCAATTCGTTTACGAGTTGGCTCACGGTTTGCTTCGCGCCTTCGTCTTGCGCCTGGATCGTCTGATACACGAACGAGGACATGAGCCCGCGCACTTGAATCACCAGACGACCGGGTTTGGCTCGCAAAAAGGGCAAGACCGTATCGCGATACAGCACCTCGCGGTCGCGAGCGTACGCGATCGCGGTGGATCGGGCGCTGACCGCCTTGTCCTTCATGATGCTGTCACGGATCTGTCTTCCGATGCCCCAGCGGGTGGGTTCGGATACGAGCAGGAAGTTGGCTTCATCCGGGATCGGCTGGTCCGGTCCGGAGAGGTTGTAATCGAATCCCTTCAGGCCTTGGCGTTCGAGCCAGGCAGACAGGGCACCGGCAGCCGTATCTTTGCCGGCTCCATCGATTGAGTCGATCACGATCAGGCGGCCCTTGTCAGGCGCCATCACGGGGATCGACATAGCGTCTTTCCTTACGTTCTGGGCATCCTTCATGGTTTGGGGCCTCCTAGATGGTTATGTCAGCACAGCCCGGGATTCAGGACAAGGGCTTGAATCCAAGATCTCCCAGGCTCTCCCGGACCAGGGCTTCGAACTCCTCCTTGGAGCCCGAATTATCGAGCGTACGCCAGGCGCGTTCCATGACTTTCGGGATATCGCGTTCGGTCGGGGCCGCGCCTTCTTTTTCAAATTGTTCCCAGGTCATGTTGGCTTCGGTGGCTTTTTCGCCGCGTTTTTTCATGCGTTCGAAACGCAAATCAGCCGGTGCATCAATCGCGAGCAATTTAAATTGCGGCAACGGTTCAAGTGCGGCGATGTCGTCGATGCGGCGGATACCATCTACAACAATAATGTCTTCGTCCGCATTCAATGCGTATTTTTCCACGGCATACGAAAGAATATCTTCGCCAAGTTCGGCACGCAGCCCGGTGGAAACCTTAATCAAATTTTCGCGCGAACGTTCGACGCCCAAAATATTCACGATCTGTTCGAGCAATCCGCTGAAGCGGATATAGCCGGCCCGGTACTCGTTTTTGAGCAAGTCCGTCGCCGTGCCTTTTCCGCAGCCCGCCTGTCCAACCAGCCCGATGATCAGTTTTGGCATACGGAAGTGAATCCTAGCAGGCCGAGCCGGCCGACGGGAGATGCGTCAAGGGGTTTGGTATGTTAGGTTGTCCGCCATATGCTGAAGCCTCTCGCCGAACGTACCCCGGACGCCCAGTACCAGCGCTTATTGCGCGATATTTTGGAGCGGGGAGAACGCACCAACAGCCAGCAGGGCGTGGATGCGCTCACGCTCATGGGCCCGAACCCATTACACTTCAAGTTCGACAACGGTTTTCCGATCATCAATGAGCGCAACATGGCGCCTAAGGAATCCGAGAATTTGCCGGTTACGGTTTGGAAGCAGGCGATCGGGGAGATCTGCGCCTTTGCGAACGGCGTGCGCACGCAAAAAGGTTTGGAAGAATTTGGTTGCTATTGGTGGAAGTCGTGGGTGACGGCCGAGAAGTGCGCCAAGCGTGGTTTGGAAGAAGGAGATTTGGGTCCCGGCTCATACGGCGCCGCGTTCCATGATTTTCCGCAGCCGGATGGCGGCACGTACAATCAGTTCAAAAATATCATCGAGCAGATTCGCGAATTCCCGCATCTGCGTACGCATTTCATTTCGCCCTGGATTCCGTTCTACACGATTCGCGGCGAAGGCAAGCAGCAAAAAGTGGTGGTCGCGCCATGTCACGGTTGGATCCATTTGCGCGTGCTCGATAACAAGCTCACGCTTCATATGTTCCAGCGCTCGGCGGATGTGCCGGTCGGTGTTCCGTCCAACATGGTGCAGTACGGTGCGCTCTTGATGATGTTGGCTCACGCGACAGGCACCGAACCATATGAATATGTCCACAGTTTTTCGGACGCACATATTTATGTGGACCAAGTTCCGGCCGTTGAAACCATGCTGTCGCGCGAACCGAAGCCGCTTGCGACCATGAAGATGGACACGAGCGTCACCAATTTCTTTGACTTCCGCAAAGATCACTTCACGCTTGAGGATTACACGCCGCATCCGGGAATTAAGGGCATTCCGGTCGCTATTTAATAGATATGGTGTCGATGATCGTGGCGGCTTCCGAAAACGGAGTGATCGGTCGTGCGAATGAATTGCCGTGGCGTTTGTCGCGCGATTTGAAGAATTTTAAGGAATGCACGACGGGCCACGCCGTGATCATGGGACGGAAGACGTTCGAGTCTATTTTTGCGCGACTCGGCAAACCGCTGCCGGATCGCAAGAATGTGATCGTGACGACGAATGCGGATTTCAAGGCGGATGGGTGTGTGATCGCGCATTCGATCGAGGAAGCGATGGAACAAACCAAGGGCGAAGAGGTATTCGTGATCGGTGGCGAAACGATTTATCGCCAGGCATTGCCCTTCACGGATCGTTTGTTGCTCACTACGGTTCATGTGACGCTGGAGGGTGATGCAAAAATGCCGGATATCCGTTTCGACGAATGGGATTTGCTTAGCCAAGAGGAGTGGCCAAAGGACGAGAAAAACGAGTACGCTTCGAGCTATCAAGTCTATGAGCGGAAGCGATAATCGGTTCATCAATCTTTCTTCCGTGCGCCGCGAAGACCAGCGCGCGGTTATGGAAGAAATCCGCGATCAAGGGCATTGCCCGTTTTGTCGCGAGAATTTGGAGAAGTATCACAAGAACCCCATTCTGAAAGAGGGAAGATTTTGGTTTCTGACGGAAAACCAGTGGCCGTACGAGAAAGTGAGGCATCAACTGCTCGCGATCTACAAAACGCACATTGAACACATCACCGAAATGGATCCCGAAGCGGGGAGCGAATTGATTTCGATGTTTGCGGAAGAGGCCAAGAATCGAAAAATGGAGGGCGGCGGTGTAGCGATTCGCTTTGGAACATCCGAGCATGGAAATTATGGTTCAAGTGTGAACCATATTCATGCGCATTTGATCGAACCCGATCTGCAAGCGCTTGAAGAAACCGAAGCGTGGAAGTTTAAGTTTGGGCAGCCGAAGAACTATCGGAAGGGCTGACGTAAATAATCTGTACGCCTTGGCTCTTCAAGATCGATTCTCCATCAAGCACGGCGTAGCCATTGCGATAAAACAGTTTTGAAATTCCCGAATACGCGAGCTGCTTGGCGCACGGCGGACAGGGGAAGGTATCGCAATAAACTTCAGCATCTTTAAGTGAGACGCCTTGTTTGGCGGCTTCTGCCACAATTGCTGCTTCCGCGTGTAATGCGAGCGAGGACTCAAAATGTTCGCCAGCTTTAAAATTGCCGCGCGGATCACCCTGATCATTCGCGATTTGGTCCGAGGGCACGTATTGATTGTGTTTCTTGAAGAGAATCAACCCGTCTTTCATGGCGAGTGCGCCGATTCTACGCCACCAGTCTTTGGCAAACTTCGCTTCTTCAAGCGCCGCTGCAATCATCTTGCGATCAAGATCTTCAGAACTGATTTTTATTTCTGGAGAGATATCCGTCGGCTCAATGGATTTCTTTTTATCCCAGCGCAAAAAGATCGTATCTTTTTCGACCGGGTTATTTGCAAAGTATTTTTCGACGAGGGCTTGCGACAGATCGTCGTCGGAAACAATCAGAGAAGTTTTATTTTCCTGCAGTTGCTTGATCGTTTTTTCATCCAACAAAAGAACGCGCTCAAACATTCCCCAAGATTCGATCGCTTTTTTTACGAGCTCGGGATCAAGTTTGCGAATGTCTTTTACAAGATGCTCGTATTCTCCGATCAAGTCATTTCCAAAAATAAAAAGCTCTTTCGCGTCTGAATGATTCTCAAACAAGCGACGGTAGCCTTCATGCAGCACCGGAATATAGCAAACTATAGCTGACATATTATTCTTCTTGCGAACCCAGCGTCTCCTGAATCACTTTAAGCAATTTTGGTGTCAGGATTTCTTCGAGTTTTTTCGCCGTCTTCAATTGCATCAAGCGGATTTTGGCGCTGGTCGAGGTCGTGGCTTGGCGTTCAAGTACCACGACTTCCGCGCAATACGATTTGAGTTCAGCGAGTTCCGGATCGGTGTACGTTTCATCCACGGCGATAAGCACATCCGGTTTTACCGTTTTGATCAGATTCCATTTCGGGTCATCTTTCTTTTTCAAGTAGACGAAATCAACCGGCTTCAGATGCAAGACCATTTCCAAGCGTTCATCCTCCGGAACCACCGGGCGATCAGGACCTTTGCGCGAACGGATCTTGTCATCATTGTCGATGCCGACTATGAGGACGTCACCACGTTGTTTGGCGCTTTCGAGGTAGCGCGCATGTCCGATGTGCACGAGGTCGTACGAACCTTGTGTCAGTACGATTTTTGCGCCGAGCGCCCGCAAGCTTGCCACGACGGTGGCCAGATCCGCGGCATCCGTGATGCGTCGTCCGGTTTTGTACATACGTTTTGCAGCACCTTACCAGATCGTCAGGCAATGCAAAACGACCCCGGTTGGGATCGTTTTGTTTTGCGTCTTAGGCGATGCGGGCCGTGTCGATCTTGATCCCCGGACCCATGGTGGAGGTCACGGTCACCGAGTTGAGGTAGGTGCCCTTGGCCGAAGCCGGTTTCACCTTGTTCACGGCTTCCATCAAAGCGGCGAAGTTTTCGAGCAACTCTTTCGAGGTGAGCGAGCTCTTGCCGATGCTCTGGTGGATGTTGCCGGTGGCGTCGTTCTTGAACGCGACCTTACCTTTCTTCACGTCTTCGATGAGCTTCTTGATGTTCGTGCCGACGGTGTCCGTCTTCGGGTTCGGCATGAGACCGGCCGGACCGAGGACTTTGGCGACCTTGGCGAGTTTCGGCATCATGTCCGGAGTGGCCACGGCGACTTCGAAGTCGAATTTGCCGGTCTTGGCGATCTGGTCGAGGACTTCGTCGGTACCGATGATGTCGGCGCCGGCTTCCTTGGCCGCGGTTTCCTTGTCGGCCGAAACGAAGGCGATGACTTTCTTCGCCTTGCCGATCGAGTGCGGGAAGATGATGGTCGAGCGGACCTGCTGGTCGCCCTTCTTCACGTCGATACCGAGGTTCACATGGACTTCGACGGAACCATCAAACTTGGTGGTCGAGGTCTTTTTGATGAGCTCCATTGCCTCATCCAAATTGTAGAGTTTTTTGGAGTCAACGAGCTTTTTGAGCTCATTGTAGCGTTTGCTGCGGGCCATACGTGGTTCGGGCGGCTGCCTGTTTGGCGAAGCCTCCCACATAGGAATTAGTGGCGAAAGATTAGCCAAAAGCTCTAGAAATGTCAAACCCCCGCCTGCCTGCGCGTAGCCGCTTCGGCGTAGGCAGGGTTGAGGCGGGGGTTTGGGTTTAACGCATCGTTTTGATCTTCTCTTCGGTCAGGGCGTAGAGGCCGCCGAGTGTCGCCACGAAGGCGAGCGCGCCGATGATCCAGCCGATAATCGGGATCAGGCAGACGAAGAACAACAGGAAGGTTCCAGTAAGGGCCGTTTTCCAATCCACGTCCTTGGATTTGTTTTTTGAACCCAAGCGCCACAACCAAGTTCCGAATACAACACCCGCGTAGATTTTTGCCATCACCATGAGATAGGCGTATCCGACCGCCAGTAATCCGGCGAGCGGCGCGCCGATCAAGGTCGCAAGCAACAATACGACCGCAATGGGGGTGAGGATGAGCGTGCCCGAACCCGTAAGCAGCGCGTGGCTAGGTTTACTCAAGGAGCGCTCCACGAGCTTGCTCGAGTAGGTTTTGAAACAAGATACGAGCATGACGGCTGCGATCAGCATGCCGATCAACTTGATCAAAGCGATCAAGGCGACCAAGCCCACCAATCCGCCTTTGGCAGCCGCTTTTTGATCATGCATGTCCGGCATTGCACGTTGCTCGAATGCGACTCCACCCTTCAGATCTGCGCCCTGATCGATAACCGCTTCTTTGCTCGCGCGGTACGAGAGTCGCTGCGTGACGTGCGCGTCACTTCCGACGCGGACTTCGTCGGCTTCGATCTGCGTATCGCCAAGCAAGGTGCCGTTGATCACGATCGAACCGCCGCCCAAGCGCACCGTGCCTTTGACGGTACCTTCGATCACGAGCGAGCCTGCACCGACCACCAAATCGTGTTCGATCACGGCGCCTTTGGAGATGACGACGGTTCCGCCGCCGATCAAGGCATCACCCTTCACATCTCCATCGATCGTGATGTTTCCGGCTCCGGCGCGTAGATCATCGCCCACGTCACCGACAACCGTGACATTGCCGCCGCCGACCATCAGATCCTGTTTAACCGGGCCATTCACGACCACCGTTCCACCACCGATGACGGCGTCACCGTTGACCGTGCCATTCAGGATAACCGTGCTGCCACCGGCGTATAGATCGTCGTTGATCGTGATGCCGGTCGGAACAATGAAATGTTCTTCGCCGCCAACCGCCATGGCGGACGCGGATAAAGGGGAGAGGGCGAGCGCAAAACTCGCGAGCAAAAAGAGGGGGCGTTTCATATTTGAATACAGTATACACAAACCCCCGCGTTCGCGGGGGTTTTGGATTACATGGTTGGCGGAAGCGAGCTGGCCGGCGTGATGATCACGTACGGCGAGTAGGCCTTGTCGAGCGTTTCGCCGCGCTCATTGCTCACGACGGCGTAGTAACGGAGCTTGGTGTCGGTTTTGACGGAAGACGTGTCGAGAACGAGACGGCAGCGGTCCGAGCCGAGACAGGAGATTTGGTAGACGCCGCTTTCGTTGTAGAGATCGATGCGCAGGTTGTTGATCGGCGCATTGGTCTTGGTGACGGTCGCGATGTAGGTCGGTGTGCTGCTGGTCGAACCCGGATCTTCCGTGAATGTGACCGTGCCGGTAAACGGCGTCGGGCTCTTCGCGAATGAACCGACGGCTTGCTTGTTCACGATTTCATCGTCCGGCGTGGCGGCGGCAGCCTGTTCGCGCTGGGCGTCGAAATCCGAGGTGTACTTAAGCGGTTGGCCCAACTGATAGTTCGCGTACAGCGTGACATCCACGGTCTGCAGCTTGAGATTCCAGTCTTTGCCGTAAAACGCGGCGGCAAGATCTTCGGACACGGCGTGCAGGACCGCGCCATGCGACACGACGTACAAAGTCGGATAGGAATCAAAACGGATAAGATATGAACCCGGACGCACGGTCATGGCGCCACCGATCGGGTGGGCGGCGAGATCCGCATCGTCCAAAACTTCGCCTTGGGTTTCGCTGTCCGAGAGCCAGCTTTGCAAGCTGACTTCGTCCGGAAACACGTAGCGTTTGTTGTCCGAACCCAACCAATAAATCGTATCGCCCGAACCTTTGATGAAGTGGCCCGGATCAGCTGCATGGCTCGCAAACGGGAGCGCGAGCGAGAGCAGGGAACCGAGCATGAGGAGAGAAGTGGTTTTTCGCATAACGGGTGCAGATTACCTAGTACGCGAAAAAACACAAACCCCGCCGAGTGGCGGGGTTGATTGATCGTTTACGGTTGGCTGATACCGACCATGCAGTCGTTCTCAGGGTATTCTATTAAGGTATAGCTTACGACCTGCGAATCCGTGCGGAATGCGATGCTCGGATAGGCGGGTTTGGATGCATAGTCGGCGGAGGTTTGCACGGCGACCGCGCCGAGATCCGCCTCTTCTAATGTGATGTGGCGATGAAAAACGTAGTTCTTTCCGGTGAATAAGGTCGAAGTCGCTCCATTCTCAACGCGAAAAGTTCCAATGCAGGCGCCAAAGCCATATACGTTAAAGGTGCCGTCCGGACTCGTGGCGAGCACTTTGCCAGCGAGACGGCCATTGTCGGGCGTCGGAGCGACGGCAGCAGCCGTCGAAGAGACGGTTTCCTGATATAGATAATCAACTTTCGATTCAAGCACCGCGACGCGCTGGATGAGATATGCGGAGGAGAACAGCCCCGCAACGGCCGCGATCAGCGTAAGCGCGATTAGCGAAATGAGGACGACGTGCTTGGAGTCCATACGGTCATTATTTTTTATTAGTAATCTGTTACATACTAACACAAACCCCGCCGAGTGGCGGGGTTTGATCGGATGTTTACCCAATGACTTCGATACCCATGTTGCGCGCGGTCCCTTCGACCTGACGCATCGCGGATTCGATGTCGTGCGAGTTCAAGTCCGGCATCTTGATTTCCGCGATTTCGCGGACCTGGGCCTTGTTCACCTTGCCGACCTTTTTGGTGTTCGGCGTGGGCGAGCCTTTCTCGACTTTCGCGGCTTTGAGAAGCAACGCGGAAACCGGAGCGGTCTTCAGGATGAAATCGTAGGTGCGGTCTTCGTACAAGCTGATGACGGCCGGAACAACTTCGCCGAGGCGGTCCTGCGTAGCGGCATTGATGCGCTGGCAGAATTCGGCGATGTTCATACCATGCTGACCGAGGGCAGGACCGAGCGGCGGCGCCGGAGTGGCGCGACCACCGATCACTTGCACTTTGATCAGTGTCTTGATTTTCTTAGCCATATAATTCGTGTGTAGATTCGGCGGGGAAGCGTCCGCCTACCTGCGTAACAGTGGCCTGTTTATAGCAAAACCCCTGCCATTTGGCAAGGGTTCGGCTGTTAAATCTTTTTGACCTGGGTGAAGTCGAGTTCGAGCGGGGTTTCGCGGCCGAACATCGAGACCAGCACCTTGACCTTACCGCGGGCGCCATCGATCTCGTTGACCTTGCCTTCGAAGCCCTTGAACGGACCGTCGCCGATTTTCACGGCCATGCCCGGCTGGAGGTCGATCATGATGGTCGGCTCTTCCTTGGTCACGGCGCGCTTCAGAATCGCGTCGACCTCTTCCTGCGAAAGCGGGGAGGGCGTCGTACCCGTGCCGATGAAACCGGTCACGTTCGGGGTGTTGCGCACCACATACCACGAGTCATCCGTCACCAGCATTTCGACGAGCACATAGCCCGGATAGACTTTCTCTTCGATTACGCGGCGCTTGCCGTTCTTGATTTTGATCTTCTTTTCCTTCGGCACCATCACGTTAAAGATATACGGCTGCATGTTGAGGGCCGTGATGCGCTGGTTGAGCGATTCGGCCACGGCTTCTTCATAGCCGGAGTAGGTGTGGATGGCGTACCAGCGGCGGCCGTAATCGGCTGTCTGCTTGGGCATAGTATTTTGTTATTTATTGTTTGGGCGTACCGCTGTCCGGCGTGATCGTCACGCCGCCATTGGTGTTGGCGTTGTCGTTCAACGGGGTCACGTTTACCGGAACGCTGTTGCCGTTGGCGTCAATTCCTTCTACCGGAACGAGATCCGGAACGACCGGCTGGGTCGAGGAAGCCGTAACCGCCGGCGTGTTGCGCTTGGCGAGCAGGATGTTGGTTGCCTGGCCGAGACCGAAGTCGATGGCGGCGAAACACGCGGCCATGACAACGGATACTGCGACGACAAGCAGGCTGTAACGCAAGGTGTCCTGACGGGAAGGCCAGGTCACTTTTTGGAGTTCCGCGATCGCCGAACGGATGTAGGTGGTGAGGGAGGAGATGGGGTTGGCCATAAGATTTGGTTTTCAAAAAGCCCGGGCAGGGCTTGTTGATTTCTCCCGAAGAATAGCAGCTTCTTGGCGATTTGGCAAGGCTTGTCTTGCCTATCTATTTCTTGTACGCTCCCACCGCTTCGGGCTATGGCGAAGTTGGTATCGCGCTTGCATGGGGTGCAAGAGGCCGTGGGTTCGAGTCCCACTAGCCCGACCATATAAAACGCTCCGGAAACGGAGCGTTTTGTTTGCAAGAAAAAAGCCGTCGTAGCGACGGCTGGTGAGAAGTTACGGACAGGCCGAGGTGCAATGCGACGGACAGCCGTGCGGCGTGCCGTCGTCGTTTTCCACTACGCCTCCACCGTATGCACATTCAGTGTGAATACAGGTTCCCGCGCACGTATCTGCATAACAGATGCTGGAGCTGGGGTTGAAGTTGGCACAGGCCGATTCACTCGCTCCGCATCCGCAACTGGTCGGATTCGGATTCGTGCAGCCCGCGCAGTCACCGCTGGGACGCGACGTGCATGCGGAGCAATCCGCCGTCGCATCATCCACGGTTCGGCCCCAGAGCCGACGCAAAGCCGTGCAAGCCGCATCGGTTCCCACGCGATAGGTCATCGAAACCGCGTTGTGTGCGATCGAGTAGATCGTGCGAACAGCCTGTGCGGCCTGAGCCCCGACCCAGCGCGGGATACCGAGCGGGTCATGCAAGACCGCATTCACACCGAGTCCAATCGCCTCAACCGCAAGGAGCACAGTGCCGGCGGCGGCTAGACCCGCGTAACCCCAGTCACCCATGCTGATGCCGTGCAGAACGGCGACACCGGCGCCGAGCGTGCAGAGTGCAGCACTGCGCCAGTTGGCGGTGCAGACGACGGACGGAGGCAGCGGTTCGTCGTCGAGCGTATGCGGCGTCATGTCCAGCACCGAGTGACGGACATTTCGCAGATACGCGTCGAGCACCGTGATGCCGTAGCGATCCATTGCAGCCGAACCCTCACAACAGCTGAAGGCAGGGATACAGCCTCCGCTGCTCAGATTCAGCATCGTGATCGGAGTCGTGAGTGCGGAAGTGATACCCGCGCTTGTGAGCGCGAGATCGTTGGCGAGCGCGAGCGTGCTTGGATCAGTGCTCGTCGCGAGCGCATCATGGAGGCTGTCCACCCAGATGAGAGTTTCCACGCCAGCCGACGGATCGTCGAGAACGAGAGCGGCGATATCGAGCGTGAACGGTGTCACGGTCCCATCGACGGTTACTTCGATCATGAACGAGCCTGCTCTCGGTGACGATGGTACGGCTGGCATGCCCATGCCGTAGCAGTTCGGTTCGAGCAGGAGCGGAACCTGCACGTACACGTCACCACTGTCCGAGAGGAAGATGCCGGTCGGAACATGGTACGTCTCGTCGATGACTTCCGCCGAAACATCGGGATCTCCCGTGTAGCGGATGCCAGTGCAGATCAGCTGACCCGGCATTCCGCTGGTCGCGGGCGTGCAGGGCGGTTCGATGTATGCATCTTCCGCGTAGGCGTCCGCCAGATGCGAATCGACCGGTGCGTCGATGGCGCTACCGTCGTGTCCGGCGTCGCTAGCTCTGCCGACATCCGTCATGCCGATTCCTGCATCCGAGGATGCATCGATCGCACCCATGTTTGCAGGCGTGCACATGCTGAGCAGGCCTCCGAGCAGCATCGCTATCGGAAGACGAAAAAGCCCATTGCGTACCATTCTCATTGCGTGACCTCCTTTTTGAAAGAACACGCCCGAATGTAGACGAAATCTTGGTTTTGGTCAATCGGTTTCCCCTTGTATTTGTTTACGTTCCGCTTAACCCCTTGACGTTTTCCTAAGGATTTCTTGCATTCCTCAGACGAGATGCGCATAATGTCCAAGCAAACCCGACTTTTCTCAATCCTAACCCGGGTTATTTGATCCAAGCCCTATGGCAAAGATGACCAAGTCCCAGCTCATGTCCGAGCTCGCGGCCAAGACGAACATGAGTAAGAAGGACGCCACGATGTTCGTGGAAACGCTTGTTGGCATGGCCCTCAAGCATGTGAAGTCGAACGGCGAATTCGTCGTTCCGGGTCTGGGCAAGTTGGTGAAGGTCCACCGCGCCGCGCGCATGGGCCGCAACCCGGCCACGGGCGAATCGATCAAGATCGGCGCCAAGACCGTCGTGAAGTTCCGCGTGGCCAAGGCCGCGAAGGACGCCGTCCTCTAAGATCGTTTTCTCAAAAAAGGGGCTTCGGCCTCTTTTTTGTTATGATGGAGATATGAAAGTCCGCGCCAATCCCTGGTCCTTCGGCGGGATCATCCTGTTCGGCATTTTGCTCGTGGTCGGCGTGCTCACCTGGTTTGCCGCGAACGGACCCGATCACACCGGCATTCAGCTCGGAGTGTTTACGTTTTTCCTGTTGTTGATTTTGGGATATTGCCTCGACGCCGCCAGCGAATCGTTGGAACTCAAAAACGGATTCGTGACCTTTGATACCTGGATCCGTCCGAAGAAGCGCGTGAATGCCTGCCTGATGAGCGATGTGTTGATCGTGCATGAGGGGTTGAATCAGGAACGCGGCATTGTTTCGATCCGTTTTCGCGCTCCGGGCGGAAAAGAGACGCGCATTCAACTTGGGCCTTTATGGCGCCGTCGCGATCTCGAGGCGTTTTTCGCCGAGGTAGAAACGGCTACCGGGGAATGCAAACTGGTGGAGGAGGTGCGATAAGCGGTACAATCTCTTTATGGCCATCAAGAAACCGCGTGCGACGACCAAACCTGTGAGCGTGAAAAAAGATGTCGAGGAACAACGCCTGAAAGATGCGGGCGTGATCCGTTATCCTGAATCGCATACGGAATTTTTTCCCGAACCCAGCTGGACCGGACCGGGAGCGGGGAGTCCGTCCGCGCATCGTTTCCAGCATTGGGTATGCAGTGACAACAACACCTGTATGCCGGTTGAGGCGGATAATTTCACCGAGAACATCAATTGGCGCATCTTCCGCATCATGGCGGAGTTCGTAGAAGGTTTTGAGTTCTTGTCGCAATTGCAAAAAGAAGTGACGTTTTTCGGCAGCGCCCGCGCCATGCCGGAACATCCGGCTTACAAAATGGCGCGCGAGCTCGGCAAGCGCCTCGGAAAAGACGGCTTTACGATTATTACGGGCGGCGGGCCGGGAATCATGGAAGCGGGAAATCGCGGCGCGTTTGAAGCAGGCGGCAAATCCGTCGGACTCGACATCCAATTGCCGACCGAACAGCGCCGCAATAAATATGTGCAGCAATCGAAAGGCTTCCACTATTTCTTCACGCGCAAAGTGATGCTCTCGGCCTCGGCGCAAGCGTATGTCTTTTTTCCGGGAGGATTCGGCACGCTCGACGAATTGTTTGAAGTCGTGACTTTGATCCAGACCGGAAAAATGTCAGACCAGGTGCCGGTGATCCTGATTGGAAAAGAGTATTGGGCCGGCATGCTCGAGTGGATCAAAAAGACGATGCAGGACGAAAACCACTTCGTGGAACCGTTCGAAACGAAAATCATCAATGTGGTCGATTCGGTGGACGAGGCTTATACGCTCATCAAGAAAACGCACGAACGAACATTGTAGGAATAAAAACACCCGCCGATCGGCGGGTGTTTTTCATATTACTTTTTGGCGGCTGCGGCTTTGAGGGCGGCTTTCTTGGCGGCCTTCTTCTGCATCTTGGTCGGGACCTGACCATGCGCGATGGCGGTCATCTTGCGCAAGGTGCGGATGGTGCTCGCCGCAACGCGAACGCGGCGACCGTTCAAGCGAATGGTCTGCAAATTCACGTTCTGCTTGCGCTTGGTCGCAATGTTGGAGTGGCTGCGGGAGTTGCCAACCTTGCCGCGCTTGCCAGTGAGGGCGTCGATACGGGACATAATGTTTGCGGCGGATCATATACTCATTCATACTATTTGGCAAGTATGGGACTCTTCGCCCTGTTGTTTGAAGAACCTTTGTTGTTCTTCGTGCTGGTTGGAGCCCTGGTTTTTACGCTTTCCATACACGAGGCGAGCCATGCCTGGGTCGGGAATCTGTTGGGCGATTCAACCGCCAAACGCATGGGTCGTCTGACGCTCAATCCCTTTGCGCACCTCGATCCGATCGGCTTTCTGATGATCCTGTTCGTGGGCTTCGGTTATGCGAAGCCCGTTCCGTACAATCCATATAATTTGAAGTATCCGCGTTGGGGTCCGGCTTTGATCGCGGCTGCCGGACCCTTGTCCAACCTTGTATTCGGCATTGTGTGCGCCATTGCTTACGGATTCGCCGAAGCAAGCTTGGGCGGGGATAATCTATTGGTTTTGGCTTTGTGGTTCCTCGGGCACATCAATTTTGCACTCATGATCTTCAATTTGATCCCGTTGCCACCGCTTGATGGATCAAAAGCGCTGTTGGCCGCCCTTGCCGGACCGCGTTATGAACGGGCGCGCATGTTCATCGAAACCCAGGGTCCGACCGTCCTTCTCTCACTGATTGTGATCGATCTGCTGCTGAATGTAGGCGTTTTTTCGTGGATCACGCGTTTGAGTGATGGCTTGTTCCGTCTCTTATCTTAGCCGTTTGATGGCGAAACTCTCTCGCCCTTGACGGATTGGGCCAAACGCTGCTAAATTCTGGCCCATCATGCCAACAATCAACCAGCTCGTTCGCCGCTCTCGTAAGCCGATCCGAGCCAAATCCAAGAGCCCGGCCATGCAATACGCCATGGACACCCTCCACCGCAAGCGCACCACGCTTCGTCGCGGCGCGTCTTTCAAGCGCGGCGTGTGCACCAAGGTGACCACCATGACGCCGAAAAAGCCGAACTCGGCCATTCGTAAGATCGCCCGTGTGCGTCTTTCGAACGGTACCGAAGTGACCGCTTACATTCCGGGCGAAGGCCACAACCTTCAGGAACACTCCATCGTGATGATTCGCGGTGGCCGTGTGAAGGACTTGCCGGGTGTGCGCTACCACATTGTCCGTGGCGTGTACGACACGCAGGGCGTGGCTGATCGCCGCAAGGGTCGCTCGTTGTACGGCACGCGCCGTCCGAAGGCCGCGAAATAATATCTAGAAGAACTGACTGAAACTATTATGCGCGGAAAGAAAGCACCCATTCGCAAGAGCACGATCGATCCGAAATACGGATCGCCTTTGGTGAGCAAGCTCATCAACTACGTGATGCAGGATGGCAAAAAGACCACGGCTCAGAAGATCGTGTACACGGCCTTCGACCAGATGGAATCCAAGATGAAGAAGCCGGCCATGGAAGTCTTCGACGAAGCGATGAAGAACATTTCTCCGTTGCTCGAAGTGAAGGCTAAGCGCGTCGGTGGCGCCAACTACCAGGTGCCGATGCAGGTGCGCGCCGAACGCCGCACCCAGCTCGCGTATCGCTGGTTGCTCGACGCCGCGCGTTCCCGCAAGGGCAAGCCGATGGCCGAGAAGCTCGCCTTCGAGATCATGGAAGCCGCGCAGAACCAGGGTGATGCCGTTAAAAAGAAATTGGACGTACAGCGCATGGCCGAAGCCAACCGCGCCTTCGCCCACTTTGCCAAGTAATAAAAACGAAAGGCTGGTGGCGCCGCTCCCAGCCTTTTTTCTCTCCTAAAACATTATGCCCCGCGAATACTCCCTCCAAGATACCCGTAACTTCGGTATCATCGCCCACATCGACGCCGGTAAGACCACGGTCTCCGAGCGCGTGCTTTTCTACACCGGTAAGAAGCACAAGATCGGTGAAGTGCACGAAGGTGAAGCCACCATGGACTGGATGGAACAGGAGCAGGAGCGTGGTATCACGATCACCGCTGCCGCCACCACGTGTTTTTGGAAGGGCAAGCGCTTGAACCTGATCGACACCCCGGGCCACATCGACTTTACGATCGAAGTGCAGCGCAGTTTGCGCGTGCTCGACGGCGCCGTGACCGTGTTCGACGGCGTGGCCGGCGTGGAACCGCAGTCCGAAACCGTGTGGCGCCAGGCTGACAAGCACCATGTGCCGCGCTTGTGTTTCGTGAACAAGCTCGACCGCATGGGTGCCGATTTTTATAAGGACGTCGCCTCGATCCACGAGAAGCTGACCAAGGCCGCCTATCCGATCCAGTTGCCGATTGGCGCCGAAGCGAATTTCTCGGGCATCATCGACTTGTTCGACATGAAGGCCGAAGTCTATCTTGACGAAATGGGCCAGAAGTTCGAACAGCGCGACGTGCCGGCTGACATGCTCGACAAGGCGAAGGAATACCGCGCCCAGCTCGTCGAAGCGATCGCCGGAACGGATGAAAAGCTCACCGAAAAGTTTTTGGGTGGCGAAGAAATTCCGGTGGACGAATTGAAGGCCGCCTTGCGCAAGGCCGTTATCAAGAGCGAAATTTATCCGATTTTGTGTGGCTCGGCTTTGAAGAACAAGGGCGTGCAGTTCTTGCTCGACGCCGTCGTGGCCTATCTTCCGAGCCCGCTCGATGTGCCGCCGACCAAGGCGACTGATGTGGACGATCCGGAAAAGGCGATCGAAGTTCACGCGACCGATGACGAGCCGTTTGCTGCCTTGGCGTTCAAGGTGATGACCGACCCGTTCGTGGGTAAGCTCGTGTTCTTCCGTGTGTACTCGGGCCACTTGGCCTCCGGTTCCTACGTCGTGAACGCGAAGAGCGGTGAACGCGAACGCATCTCGCGTATCGTGCGCATGCACTCGAATGAACGTGAAGAAGTGAGCGACGTGTACTCCGGCGAAATCGCCGCGGCCGTCGGCTTGAAGAGTACGTTCACGGGCGACACGTTGTACGCCGAAGAGCGTCCGCTTATCTTGGAACGCATCGTCATTCCGGAACCGGTGATTTCGATCGCCATCGAGCCGAAGACGAAGGGCGACCAGGAAAAGATGGGCATGGCTTTGTCCAAGCTTGCCGAAGAAGATCCGTCGTTCCGTGTGCGCACGGACGAAGAAACCTTGCAGACCATCATCTCGGGTATGGGTGAATTGCACCTCGAGATCATCGTGGACCGCATGAAGCGCGAATTCAAAGTGGAAGCCAGCGTCGGTAAGCCGCAGGTGTCGTACCGCGAAGCGATTCGCACCAAGGTGGAAGACGTGGAAGGCAAGTTCGTCCGCCAGTCGGGTGGTCGCGGTCAGTACGGCCATGCCGTCATCAACCTCGAACCGAACGAAGCCGGCAAGGGCTACGAGTTCGTCGATGAAATCAAGGGTGGTGTCGTGCCGCGCGAATTCATCCAGCCGATCAACAAGGGTATCGCCGAAGCCGTGCAGCGCGGTGTGCTCGCCGGTTTCCCGGTGCTCGATGTGAAGGTGACGCTCGTCGATGGTTCGTACCACGACGTCGACTCGTCCGAAGCCGCCTTTAAGATCGCCGGTTCGATGGCTTTCCAGGAGGCCGCGAAGAAAGCGGGTATCTACTTGCTCGAGCCGATCATGAAGGTGGAAGTCGTGACGCCGGAACAATTCATGGGTGATGTCATCGGTGATCTTAACGCCAAGCGCGGTCAGATCCAGGACATGACGGAGCGCTCCGGCGCCCGCGTCGTGAACGCGATGGTCCCGCTCTCCGAAATGTTCGGCTACTCCACGGACTTGCGCTCGATGTCGCAGGGACGCGCTAGCTACTCGATGGAATTCGACCACTACGGCGAAGTGCCGAACAACGTGGCGCAAACGATCATCGAAGGTCGCGGCAAGAAATAAACCAGAACAAAAAAACAAAACCCCCGCCTTGTAAGCGGGGGTTTTTCGTCAAAACGGTGAAGTCGTTGTCAGGCTGAATTGATGAAACATTTCCCTGTCGAACCTTCTTTGTTTTTGTGCGTTTGTCCGGAAAGCATCTACCAGATGGACGACGCAGTTCTTGCGTAGCACTCGCTGTTATTATAGCATATTTTATTACTTTTGTCAAGCATATTATGATATTTTTGGCTAAGATTGGCCCTTGTATTATGATGCGAATATGCCCAAACACCTGTTCGTAGAGCCGTTCCGCCAGACCCCTGGTTTTTGCGGGCCCGCCTGCCTAAAGATGGTTTTTCAGTACTACGACGTGCATACGACCGAAGCCGCGGTCGCCAAAGCAGGAAACGCGACCCGCGCATTGGGTGTTGGCTTGGCTGGCATGAAAAAAGCGGCCGCGCATTTTGGATTTACGCTAAAGGCAAAAGACCATGCGACTTTTTCGGATATCCAGAAAATGTTGAAGAAGGGGATTCCGCCGATTGTCGATTGGTTTTCCGAAACCGACGGTCACTATTCGGTGGTTGTGGGTCTGGATGCGAAGAATATTTATCTACAAGACCCGGAATGGGGGAAAGTGCATCCGGTGAATCGCCAGGATTTTTACCGTTGCTGGTTTGATTTTGACGGTGATTTTCTTAAAACGCCGAAGGAATTATTCCTGCGGCGTTTGATGGTCGTAGAACCCAAGAAACACTAGCGTTTCTTGCGAATGGAGGGTTTGCGGATTTTGCTGGCGGGTATCGACTTCAGATGCTTGAAAAATTCGACTTGCTTCAGGCGATGCGTCGCTTCGGCTTTTGTTTTGTAACTGCCGAAGCTGCGCCCCGTTTTTTCCGACAGAACGACATATTTCCCGCCACGTTTTTTGATCATAGAAAATGGAGAGAAGAATAAGACCTCTCAAGTTTACACCCGTGAAATAAAAGAAATAAAAAATGAGCCCTTGCGGACTCAGATCCCGGGGAACTGCTCGTGCTCGTCGGGGCCGGAACGGATGCGCAGCAGCAGATCCTGGAAAAATGTTCGGATTTTTTTCATGGAAGAACCTCCTGAGGACTCTTTTCTTACCATTATTTGGCTAATCTGTCAACATTTTTGCCTTTGTTGACGATGTCTTACCCGAGGCCCAACATGCTTCCATATGTCATTTCAGCGCATTTTTGAGATGGTACGCCGCCAAGGCATGCCTTTGGTCGTGACGGATGAAGCCGGCAAGGAACCGGTGGTGGTTTTACCCCTCGAGGTCTATGAGGCCTTGGTGGAGGGCGGGGAGTCCAGACCGGCTCCGGCCAGCCCGACCATGACCCCCATCCAGACTCCGGAAAGCTCGCCCCGAATGCAGCCAGTCACGAAGGACGAAATATCGCTAGAAGAGCGGTTTTATGTGGAAGCGTTGGAAGATCAAGAAAATCGCTAAGATTAAATAAAAAAGAGTAATCCACATTCACGGAGGCCCAACCCCTTGCGTATCTTGAAGTCCTTTGCTACTCTGCTGGCACTCGCAATCGCGAAACTTATTTTATCTAAGCCAATCTCACGCTTCGCACCATATGGCGGACAAATTCCTGCGCTCGAAGCCGCACGTCAACATCGGCACCATCGGCCACGTTGACCACGGCAAGACCACCACCACGGCGGCCATTTTGACCGTCCTTGGCGCTCACGGCATGATCGCCCAGAAAAAGGGCATCGACGATCTCGACAAGGCTCCTGAATCGAAGTCCCGCGGTATTACCATCGCGACGGCTCACACGGAGTACGAATCCGAAAAGCGCCACTACGCGCACGTCGACTGTCCGGGCCACGCCGACTACATCAAGAACATGATCACGGGTGCCGCCCAGATGGACGGTGCTATTCTCGTGGTGTCCGCGACCGACGGTCCGATGCCGCAGACGCGTGAACACATTTTGCTCGCCCGCCAGGTCGGCGTGCCGGCCATCGTGGTGTTCTTGAACAAGGTGGATATGGTGGACGATCCGGAGCTGATCGACCTCGTCGAACAGGAAGTCCGCGACCTTTTGACCAAGTACGAATTTGACGGCGAAAAGACCCCGGTGATCCGCGGTTCCGCTCTCAAGGCCCTTCAGAATCCGAACGACGAAGCCGCTTCCAAGCCGATTCTCGACTTGATCAAGGCGTGTGACGAATGGATTCCGGAACCGGTCCGTGAAACGGACAAGCCGTTCCTCATGCCGGTGGAAGACGTGTTCTCGATTGAAGGCCGTGGCACGGTGGTCACGGGTCGTATCGAGCGCGGCATGATCAAGATCAACGAAGAAATCGAAATCGTCGGTCTCGGCGAAACCCGCAAGACGGTGGTCACGGGTATCGAAATGTTCAACAAGCAGTTGGACGAAGGTATGGCCGGTGACAACGCCGGTTTGCTCCTCCGCGGTACGAAGAAGGACGAAATCGAACGCGGTATGGTGCTCTGTAAGTCTGGTTCCATCCTTCCGCACACGGAATTCGAAGGCGAAATCTACGCGCTGACGAAGGAAGAAGGTGGTCGCCACAAGCCGTTCGTGACCGGTTACAAGCCGCAGTTCTACATCCGCACGACGGACGTGACGGGTGAAGTGATGCTGCCGGCCGACGTGGCCATGGTCCAGCCGGGCGACACCGTGAAGATCACGGTCAAACTCATCAACCCGGTCGCCATCGAAGACAAGATGCGCTTCGCCATCCGCGAAGGTGGCAAGACCGTCGGCGCCGGTGTGGTTACGAAGATCATCAAGTAACTATTGATAGAGAGAGGATTCCCTTCGGGGATGCCATGGTCCTCTCTCATTCCTCCCATGTCCGCTGACACGAAAAAGGCCGCCGCTGCGAAAGACGCAGCCCCGAGCCATCGAGTGCGCATCAAGATCCGCGCGTACGATCACAAGATCATCGATCAGGCCACGAAGACCATCATCGAAACGGCTGAGCGCTCCGGCGCGAAGGTCGTCGGTCCGGTCCCGCTGCCTACCGAAAAGAAGAAGTGGACGGTCAACCGCTCCACCTTCGTCCACAAGAACGCGCGCGAACAGTTCGAAATGCGCATCCACAAGCGCATCGTCGACATCATCGATCCGAACGCCAAGACCATCGACGCACTCACGTCGTTGAACCTGCCGGCCGGTGTCGACGTCGAGATCAAGATGTAAGTAAGCTCACAATCAACCACGTTCGATCCCACGGAGAAAGTTTCTGCCATTTAAGCAGAATAACCTCCCTGCAGTGCATCGAAATCGATATCACGAACAGGTCATAAAACCTGGAATGTGTAGGCGATTTCCGATCGCCTGCGGATTCCAGGTTTTATGAAATTCATCCTCGCCACAAAGCTCGAAATGACACAGGTGATCCGTCCCGATGGGACGGTCGTTCCGGTTACCTTGGTTCAGGCGGGTCCGTGCGTTGTTACTCAAGTGAAGTCGTCTGAAAAAGACGGCGTCGCTGCCGTTCAGGTTGGCTTCCTGCCCAAGAAAACCTTGAGCAAACCGGAAGCCGGCCATTTGAAAGATTTGCCCCAGATGTCCGAACTGCGCGATTTCCGCGTGGAAGGCACGGAACTGAAGCGCGGTGACGCTATCGAGGCCTCCGTGTTCCAGGTTGGCGACATGATCAATGTCACCGGCGTGTCGAAGGGCAAGGGCTTCCAGGGCGTTGTGAAGCGCCATGGTTTCCATGGTCATCCGTCGAGCCACGGTCACAAAGACCAGCTTCGTATGCCTGGTTCGATCGGTGCCGGTGGTCCGCAGCACGTGTTCAAGGGTCGTCGCATGGCCGGTCGCATGGGTAATGCCCAGACGACGGTGCAGAAGCTCGAAGTCGTCGAGATTCGCGATGGCGGCGTGCTCGCTATTAAGGGTGCCGTACCCGGCGCGCGTCACACCGTGCTTGAAATTGTTTCCGCCTAATCCTATGCCCAGCGTTTCTCTCTATACCCAGGAAGGCAAAGCCGCCGGCGAGATTCAACTCGCGGACGCGCAGTTCGGCGTGAAGACGAAAGCTTCCGTCGTGCATGAAGTTCTCCTGGCGCAACAGGCCAATCGCCGCAAGGCCATTGCCAATACCAAGACCAAGGGCGAGGTGCGTGGTGGTGGTAAGAAGCCGTGGAAGCAGAAGGGAACGGGCCGCGCCCGTCAGGGTTCCACCCGTAACCCGCAGTGGGTTGGTGGTGGTATCGCCTTCGGTCCGACGTCTGACCGCAATTTCAGCGTGAAGGTGAACCGCAAGACCAAGCAGAAGGCGTTGTTCATGGTTCTGTCCGACAAGGTGGCCCACAAGAACTTGATCGTCATCGAGTCGATCAACACCGAACCGGCTAAGACCAAGTCCGTCGCCACGCTCGTGAAGAAGTTGCCGCTTGGCCGCTCCACGTTGCTGGTCGCGCCGAAGTCCAATCCGACGCTCATGCGCATGGTGCGCAACTTGCCGAACGTGACCTTGGTCACGGCTCAGTCGGTTAACCTCGAAGACGTGATCAAGCACGGCTCGGTGGCTTTCCTCAAGGATGCCGTCCCGGTCTTCGAGAAGATCTACGCATAATATGGCTATCCTCGACGTGTTGAAGAAGAAGCCGGCCGCCAAAAAGGCCCCGGCCAAGAAAGAGAAGAAGACGGAAGAAACTCCGGCTGCTTCGACGAACGCCTCCGCGAAAGCGGGGAGCCGCATGGCGAACCTCGTGCTCGTGCGCCCGCACGTGAGCGAGAAGGCCGCCCGTTTGGCGGACAAGGGTACGTACGTCTTCGACGTGAAGCTGAACGCCGAAAAGATTTCGATCCGCAAAGCGGTCGAATCGCTGTACGGCGTGAACGTCACGGACGTTCGCATCGTGAATCTCCAGGGTAAGCCGGTGCAGCGCGGTCGTCGCATTTCGCGCCGCCGCGATTTGAAGAAGGCGCTCGTCACCTTGAAGAAGGGTCAGACGATTTCGCTCTACGAAGGCGTCTAAACTATTATGCCGATCAAGAAATACCGTCCCGTAACCAAAGGCCGCCGCGCAAGCTCGGTGCAGACGTTTCATGACGTCACAACGATGACGCCGGAGAAGACCTTGATTACGACGAAGAAACAGTTCGCCGGACGCACCGGCGGCAAGATCACCGTCCGTCACCAGGGCGGCGGTTCGAAGCGCTTCTTGCGCGATGTGGATTTTATCCGCAACCGCTACGACATCCCGGCCACGGTGAAGACGGTCGAATACGACCCGAACCGCGGCGCTCGTATCGCGCTCATCACCTATAAGGATGGCGTGAAGAGCTACATCCTTCAGCCGGATGGCTTGAAGGTGGGCGACACGGTTATGTCCTCGCAGACCGCTGCGGAAATCTCGGTGGGCAACCGTTTGCCGCTTGAGAAGATCCCGGTCGGTACCATTGTCCACTCGGTCGAGCTCGTGCCCGGCAAGGGTGGCCAGATGGGCCACGGCGCCGGTTCCCGCATCGAATTCATGGCCGTCGAAGACAAGTGGGCCGTGCTCAAACTTCCGTCCGGCGAAACCCGCCGCGTGCCGAAGTCCTGTATGGCCACGATCGGTGTCGTGTCTAACCTCGACTGGCACCTCGTCCGCTGGGGCAAGGCCGGCCGTATGCGTAACCGCGGCATCAAGCCGACGGTCCGCGGTAAGGTCATGAACCCGGTCGACCACCCGCACGGTGGTGGTGAAGGTAAGCATCCGATCGGTATGAAGTACGCCAAGACCAAGTGGGGCAAGCACGCGCTCGGCGTGAAGACGCGCCGCCACAAGCTCGCGTCCGACAAGTTCATCATCACGCGCCGCAAGGGCAAGTCTCTCTAAACACCTATGTCTCGCAGTCTCAAAAAGGGTCCGTATCTCGACCCCCGCCTGATGGAGAAAATCGCCAAGGCTGGTCCCGGCTCCAAAGCCGTGATCAAGACCTGGGCGCGCTCCTCGACGATCACCCCGGCCATGGTCGGGATGACCTTCGGCGTGCACAACGGCCGCCAGCACATCAATGTGTTCGTGGTCGAAAACATGGTCGGACACAAGCTCGGCGAATTCTCGCCGACGCGCAAATTCACGCGCCACGGCGGTAAGTTGGCTAAGGCCGACACCGTTCCGGGTGCCGCTCCCGCCGCTGCTCCTGCCGCGCCGGCCGCCAAGAAATAATATATGGACGTCCACGCTTCTCTGCGCCATCTCCGCCAGTCGCCCCGCAAGGTGCGTCTCGTGGTGAATACCATCCGCGGCCTTTCGGTCACGGCTGCTGAAACGCGCCTCACCTTCTTGCCGAAGCTCGCGGCCAAGCCGGTGCTCAAACTCCTGCGTTCGGCGATCGCCAACGCAGAACACAATTTCAAACTCGACAAGCAGGACTTGTACGTGCGCCACATCGTGGCGGACGGCGGTCCGACCTTGAGCCGCTGGCGCTCGCGCGCCTTCGGCCGCGCCGCTCCGATCCGCAAGCGCACGACCCACATCACCTTGATCCTCGCGACCAAGGGCGATGCCAAACCGGTCGCCGTCGTGACGGAGAAGAAGGCCCCGGCTAAGAAGGCCCCGGCCGCCAAGAAGGCCAAGACCACCACCAAATAATATGGGTCACAAAGTAAACCCCAAAATTTTCCGCATCACGACGACCACCACTTGGCCGTCGCGCTGGTTCGCACGCGAAGACGCCTACCGCAGCCAACTGCGTCAGGATCTTGGCATCCGCGAATTCCTGATGAAGGAACTCAAGGAATCCGCCGTGAACCGCATCGACATCGAGCGCTCGCGCGGACTCATCACCGTCACGGTGCACTCGGCCAAGCCGGGTCTCGTGATCGGCCGCTCCGGCGACGGCATCGAAGCCCTCAAGAAGAAACTCATGAAGAAGTTCTTCCCGATGGCCGCGAAGACCGTGAAGGTCAACCTCACCGTGGTCGAAGTCAGCCGTCCGTCGCTTGAAGCCGCGCTTGTGGTGCAGGGCGTCATCGCCGACCTCGAACGCCGCATGCCGTTCCGTCGCGTCTTGAAGATGTCGATCGAGCGCGTGAAGAAGGGCGGAGCGCTTGGTGTGAAGATCGCCGTCTCCGGTCGCTTGAACGGCGCCGAAATCGCGCGCCGTGAATGGCTCGCCTGGGGCAAGATTCCGCTCACCAATTTGCGTGCCGACATTGATTACGCGAACGCCGCCGCCCACACCATGGCCGGTGCCGTCGGTGTCAAAGTCTGGATTTACCGCGGTGACGTGTTCGCCCAGGACCGTTTGAATCAATACCAGCCGACCACGCAGCGTCGCCCCGCCGGTGCGCGCGATCGTGAACGCGCTCCCGCCGCCTAATCTCCACCCATATGTTGATTCCCAAAAAGGTCAAACATCGCAAGTGGCACAAAGGCCGCGCGCGTAACATCCGCCACGCGACCGACAAGATCGAACTCGCCTACGGACCGTACGGTCTGAAAGCGATGACGGGCTCCTGGATCTCGAGCCAAGAGATCGAAGCCGGCCGCCGCGTCCTCACTCGTTACATCAAGAAGGGCGGCAAAGTCTGGATCCGTGTGTTCCCGGACAAGCCGATCACGAAGAAAGGTAACGAAACCCCCATGGGTGCCGGTAAAGGCGCCGTCGACCACTACGTCGCCGTCGTGAAGCCGGGCACCATCATCTACGAGATGGACGGACTCACAGCCGCCGAAGCCAAGATCGCGTTACAGAGCGCGGCCTACAAGCTTTCATCCGTCTGTAAGTTCATCTCCAAATAATATGGAAGCCAAGGAACTCAAATCCAAGTCGCCGGTCGAACTCACCCGCATGGCGGATGAGCGTCGCGCCGAGCTCCGCGCGCTGCGCTTCAAAGTCGCCACGCGCCAGCACGGCAAGGTCCGCGACTTGCGCCGTCTCCGCCAGGAGATCGCCCAGATCGAAACCGCCAAGACGGCCCACGCCGCCACCAACGCCTAACCTATGAACGCCACTCTTATTACCCCCACCACGAGCCGCCGCCTGCAAGGCGTCGTTGTTTCGACGGCCATGCAAAAAACGGCTGTGGTGCGTGTGGACCGTCGCTTGGCGCATCCGAAGTACGGCAAGTACTTCACGCGCTCGACGAAGTTTAAGGTGCACGATCCTGAGGCCAAGGCCAAGGTCGGCGATACGGTCGAATTCGCCGAGTGCCGCCCGTTGTCGCATGACAAGCGTTGGATCTACGTATCCACGGTTGCTGCCGCCAAATAATATGGTCCAACATCGTTCCATGCTGTCCGTCGCGGATAACTCTGGCGCCAAGCTGCTCCAGGTGATCCACGTTCCGGGCGGTTACAAGAAACACTACGGCAAGCTCGCCGAAGTCGTGACGTGCGTGGTCAAAGAGGCCGCGCCGCGCGGTTTGGTCAAGAAGTCGGACATCGTTCACGTCGTGCTCGTGCGCACCCGCAAGGAAATGCGCCGCTCCGACGGTACGTACATCCGCTTTGATGATAACGCCGGCGTGATCATCGATCCGAAGTCCAAGGAGCCGAAGGGCACCCGTATCTTCGGACCGGTTGCGCGCGAACTGCGCTTCCGCGGTTTCGGTAAGATCATTTCGCTCGCTCCGGAAGTCGTCTAACCCTATGTCCACCAAATTCCAACTCAAGACCGGCGATGTCGTGATCGTCACGGCCGGCAAAGACAAGGGCAAGCAGGGCAAAATCCTGCAGGCGTTTCCGAAGCTCAACCGCGTCGTGGTTGAGGGCGTGCGCATGACGAAGCGCCATCTCCGCACCCGCAAGGAAGGGGAGAAGGGCCAGATCGTCGAGATCTCGATGCCGATTCATGCGTCGAACGTGATGCCGCTGGGTTCCAACGGCAAGGCGATCCGCCACAACAAGGCCAAGGCCGCAAAGTAATATGACGCTCAAAGAACGCTACTCCAAGGAAATTCGCCCGCAGCTCATGAAAGAGCTCGGCATTTCCAACATCATGGCCGCTCCGAAGGTCACCAAAGTCACGGTGTCCGTCGGTTTGTCGCAGGCGATCAAGGATCCGAAGGTCATGGAACTCATCGAACAGACTCTTCTTCGTATCACGGGCCAGAAGCCGGTGAAGACGAAGGCCAAGAAGTCCATCGCGAGCTTCAAGATCCGTGAAGGCCAGATCGTCGGCATCATGGTCACCCTGCGCGGCGAACGCATGTGGGATTTCCTCACGCGCTTCACCCAGTTCACCTTCCCGCGCATCCGCGACTTCCGCGGTATCTCGGACTCGACGGTGGACGCCCAGGGCAACATGTCGATCGGTTTCAAGGAACACCTCGCGTTCCCGGAAATCCGCACCGACGAAGTCGAACGCGTGCACGGCCTCCAGGTGACTGTCACCTCGACTGCCGGTACCCGCAAGAACGGCCTCGCCCTGTTTAAGGCGCTGGGTTTCCCTTTCACCGCGTAATTCTATGGCTACTCAAGCTCAAATCGCCAAATCCCTGCGCAAGCCGAAGTTCTCGTCGCGCGAAGTGCGCCGTTGCTGGCGCTGTGGCCGTAAGCACGGCTACATGCGCGACTTCGGCCTTTGCCGCATTTGCTTCCGCGAGTTGGCCAACCGCGGCGAATTGCCCGGCGTGACCAAATCCAGCTGGTAATCCTATGTATACCGACCCAATCAGCGACTTCCTCACCCGTCTGCGCAACGCGCAGGCCGTCGGCCACGAGACCGTTTTGGTCCCGGGGTCGAAGTTGAAGTTTGCCATCGCGAAACTCCTCGAGCGCGAAGGCTTCATTTCCGGCGTCAAAGAGACGACCGAAGGTGCCAAGAAGACCATCGAGGTGACCCTCAAGTACAACGAGAAGCAGCCGGCGATCCGCACGATCACCCGCATTTCCAAACCGGGATTGCGCGTGTACCGCGGCGCGGACGAACTTCCGCGTGTCTTGTCCGGCCAGGGTATTGCCATCATCTCGACCTCCGCAGGCGTGATGACGAACCGTGATGCGCGCAAGCGCCGTCTTGGAGGCGAAATCCTCTGCGAAGTTTCCTAATCATCTATCCACTTATATGTCCCGTATCGGAAAGAAGCCGATCATCCTGCCCTCGGGTTTCGACGCCACCGTCGAAGCTGGGAAGGTGATTGTCAAAGGTCCCAAGGCCACGCTCACGGTTCCGTTGCCGCCTGATTCGGCGGTGACGATCGAAGGCGAGCCGAAGACGTTGACGGTCACGGTCCAAGACCCCGAGAATGTGTCCCAACGCGCCATCTGGGGTCTCACGCGCCAGCTTATTGCGAACGCCGTGATTGGTCTTCAGACGCCGTTCCAGAAACAGCTTGAATTCATCGGCGTCGGTTATCGCGTCGCCGTCGAAGGCAAGAACGTCGCGATGGACGTGGGTTACTCCCACCGCGTGATGTTTCCGGTTCCGGAAGGCGTAACCGCTACCGCTGACAAACAGATTTTGACGCTCGTGTCCGCCGACAAGTACTTGCTCGGCGAAACTGCGGCCCAGATCCGCCGCGTGCGTCCGCCGGAGCCTTATAAGGGCAAGGGCATCAAGTACGTTGACGAGGTCATCCGCCGCAAGGCCGGTAAGACCGCGAAAGCCGCCTAAACGCCTATGTCGAATCTCTCCACCAAACTCGCCAAAGACCGTCGCATCGCGCGTGTTCGTGCGATCGTGAGCGGTACCGCCGAGCGCCCGCGTCTTGCGGTCGCGCGCAGTTTGAAGCACATCGGCGCGCAGATTATCGATGACGTGTCGGGCAAGACGATCGCCGCCGCGACCGACCACGACATCGAAGCCAAGGGCAAGAAGAAGGCCGAAGTGGCTGTCTTGGTCGGCAAGCTCGTCGCCGAGCGCGCCAAAGCCAAGGGCATCACGAAGGTTGTCTTCGACCGCCGCGACAAGCGTTATCATGGCCGCGTCAAAGCCGTCGCTGACGGCGCGCGTGAAGCCGGATTGAATTTCTAATATGAACGAAGAACAGAACGTGAATCCCACCCCCGCTGAAGCTCCGGCTCCTGAAGCCGCGGCTCCTGCCGCTGCTCCGGCTCCGGCTGCTCCGGCTGCCAAGCCCGCTGCTCCGGCTCCGGCCGGTCGCCCGTCTTTTGGACGCGGTGGCGCCGGTGGTCGTGGCGGTTCCTTCGGACGCGGTGGCGCCGGTGGTCGTGGCGGTGCAGGCGGTCGTGGTCGTGGCGGTGATCGCCGCGGTCCGCGCGCCGACGTGCCGGCCGAAGCCGACTACGAGGAAAAGAACCTCGAAATCGCCCGCGTCACCCGTGTGACCAAGGGTGGTAAGCGCATGCGTTTCCGCGCGTTGACCGTCATCGGCAACCGCAAAGGCCGCGTGGGCTTCGGACTCGCCAAGGGCGTGGACGTCGCCGGTGCGACTTCCAAGGCCGTGACGCAGGCTCGCAAGGCCTTGCTCACCGTGCCGCTCGTGGACGAAACCATCCCGCATGCCGTGACCGCCAAGTTTGGCGCCGCGGTGGTGTTGCTCAAGCCCGCTCCGAAAGGTGCCGGTATCAAGGCCGGTGGCGCCGTGCGCTCCGTGCTCGAACTCGCCGGCGTCCCGAACGTCGTGTCGAAGATTCTCGGCTCGTCCAACAAGATCAACAACGTGAAAGCGACCTTCGCCGCGCTCAAGATGCTCCGCCTTCCGGTGAAGCGCACGGGCGAAGCGTCCAAGGAAACCCCCAAGGAATAATATATGTCTCTCTCTATTCACACCCTGAAGCCGTCCCACGGTTCCCGCACCAAGTCCCGCCGCATCGGTCGTGGAGCAGGTTCGGGCCGCGGCAAGACGGCCGGTAAGGGTACCAAGGGTCAGAAGTCGCGCTCGGGCGGCAAAAAGAAGCTCGGCCTCAAGGGTTTGAAGCAGATGTTGCTCGGATTCCCGAAGTCGCGCGGTTTCCAGAGCCGCTATCCGAAGGCGCGCGCCATCACGCTCGACAACCTCGAGAAGTTCGGCGCGGGTTCGTCCGTCACCCTCGACACGCTGCGTGAAAAGGGCTTCGTGACGCGCCGCGACGTGTCTGCCAAGATTGTAGGCAACGGCAAGCTCACCAAAGCGCTCAAGATTTCCGGCGTTGCCGTCAGTGCGACGGCCAAGACGGCCATCGAAGCAGCCGGCGGTTCGATCTCGTAATCCTTCAACCCAAAACCATATGTGGGACAAGCTGAAGCAGGCCTGGCAGGTGAAGGAGGTCCGCAATGGTCTCCTGTTCGTCTTCGCCATGATGGTGATTTTCCGCGTGGCGGCAAACATCCCGCTCCCGGGTATCGACTTGGTGGCGCTCAAGCGTTTCTTCGATGCGAACCAGGTGCTCGGCTTGCTTAACCTGTTCTCGGGCGGCACGATCCGCAATTTCAGCGTGGTCGCGCTCGGCGTCGCGCCGTACATCACGGCTTCGATCATCTTCCAGCTCTTGGCGATGATCATCCCGCGCCTCGAGGAAATCCAGAAAGACGGGGAGAGCGGCCAGCGCCGCATCAACCAGTGGTCGCGTTACCTCACGGTGCCGCTCGCCATCATCCAGTCGTTCAGCTTGCTCGCGTTGCTCAACCAGTCCCAGGTGCCGATTTTGACGACGACCAGCAAGTTGCAGATCGCGATGATCATTTGTGCAGTCACGGCCGGTACGTTGTTCCTGATGTGGCTTGGCGAACTGATCTCGGAAAAGAAAGTCGGTAACGGCATTTCGATCATTATTTTCGCCGGTATCGTCTCGAGCCTTCCGACGCACTTGAGCCAGTTCCTCTCGACCTTCGATTCGTCGCAATATCTTACGGTTGGCGTGTACGCGCTTGTGGCTCTCGCGACGATCGCGGGCGTGGTCTTCATTTCTGAAGGTCAGCGCAATGTGCCGGTGCAGTATGCGCGCCAGTCGCATGGCCAGAGCGGTTCGGTCGGCGGTGTGGCTTCCTCGCTTCCGTTGCGCGTGAACTTGACCGGTGTTATTCCGATCATCTTCGCCGTGTCGTTGCTCATCTTCCCGTCCGTGCTCGCTCAGTATCTGACGCGTGCCCATTCGGCATGGCTCGTGAATGCGGCGACCTGGGTGCTCACCACGCTCCAGAATCAGGTGATCTACGGCGTGTTGTACTTCGCCTTGGTCGTCATCTTCACGTACTTCTACACCACGATCGTGTTCCACCCGGATCGCATCGCGGAAAACATGCAGAAGCAAGGCGGCTTCATTCCGGGCATTCGTCCGGGCAAGCCGACGTCCGAATACCTTACAGCGGTGATCAATCGCATCACGCTCGGTGGCGCGCTCTTCCTCGGTACGATCGCCGTGTTGCCGCTCGCAGCTCAGGCCTTCACCGGTACCACGACGCTCGCCGTTGGTGGCACGTCCTTGCTCATCATCGTGTCGGTGGTTATTGAATCCATCAAACAGATCCAGTCGCAGCTCACGATGCGTGAGTACGACGTGTACTAGGATTTATGCGGAGGAAGCGTCTTCGGGCCGTAATCTTCGGCCCGCAGGGCGCGGGCAAAAGCCTGCAGGCGCTCTTGCTGTCGGAACGCTTCAACGTTCCGCTCGTCGCCTCAGGCGTTTTGTTTAGGGAACAACTCGCCGACAAGACCGCGCTTGGCAGTCTCGCGCAAGAATATGTCGAAGCGGGCATGTTTGCGCCGGATGAACTCGCGAATGCGATCCTCGCGCGCAAACTGAAAGAGGTGAATGACGGCAAAGGGTTTGTGTTGGACGGCTATCCGCGCAATGTAGAGCAAGCCGAGACGCTCGACCGTTTGGCAAAAGTGAATCTCGCGATCCAGCTGAAGATTTCCGATGCGACTTCGGTGAAGCGTTTGGGCGGACGACTCATGTGCCGCGCGTGCCGCACCATTGCGCCGAGTGGATCGCGCGTCTGCAAAAATTGCGGAGAAAAACTCATGGCGCGCGAAAAAGATCAGGAAGAAACGGTGCGTCGCCGTCTCGCGGCCTATCATTTCATGACGGAGCCGTTGTCCGGGTACTATCGTCAGCGCGGCGTCTTGCTCGCGGTGAATGCCGAACAAAAAAGCGAGGATCTGACCCAAGAATTGGTACGTAAGTTGGCAAAGCTCGGGTTCGTGGCGTAATCTTTGAATACATGTCGATGATCAAGACCCCGGAAGAAATCGCGAAGCTCCGCGAAGGAGGCTTGCTTTTGTCGAACACGCTGCGAGAAATTGCGCAGAAGTGCGTGGCAGGCGTAACCTCGGAAGAATTGGACGCGATCGCGCGCAAGCGTTTTGCCGAAGCCGGCGGAACGCCGTCTTTTCTGGATTATAAAATCGACGAAGCCGGTCCCGGTTTTCCGGGCGCGCTGTGTGTTTCGATCAATGACGAAGTCGTGCATGGTTTGCCGATTCCGGCGCGCACCATCAAGAACGGCGATGTCGTGAGTTTGGATATCGGTGTCTGGTACAAAGGATTGTGCACCGACATGGCGACGACCGTGATCGTCGGCGAGTCGGACGAAAAAACAAAACAACTCGTGCGCGACACGCGCGAGGCTTTGGTGCGCGGACTCTCGGTGATCAAGGCCGGACGTTTTGTGCATGATATCGGCAATGCAATCGAGGATTTTCTGAAACCGAAAAAGTATGGACTCGTGCGCGATTTGGTCGGTCATGGCGTTGGTCATGCCGTACATGAAGAGCCGCAAGTGCCGAACTATCGCGAGCCGCGCGCTCCGAAAGTGAAATTGCAGGAGGGGATGGTGATTGCGATCGAGCCGATGGTGACGCTCGGTACCTGGCGCGTGTACATCAAGGATGACCAGTGGACGATCGCGACCCAGGACGGTTCCACCTGCGCCCATTTTGAAGTGACGGTTGCCGTGACCAAGGATGGCTTTGAGCTGTTGACGCCTTGGCCCGACGCTTGATTTTTTCAAAAGAATAGAATACCCTCGCCCCACGGAAATCAACGGAAAGAAAGGGGTTCTTTAACATGCGACAGTATGTTCGTACCGACCAAGGGGCCGGTTGGATCGGTCGTTCCGAGCCGCTGGTTCGTAGCGGATCGATCTTCATCAATCTGACGCCTGCGCGTCTGCAGCTCGAAGGCAAAACCACGGTTTTGCCGGCGGGTACCTGCTTCGTCCGCAGCCGGGATCTCACCCGACGGACGTCGAGCAAGCCGCGCGAGGAGCGCCGCACGCATCTCATCGTGGAGGAGGGTCTCCACCACCTCGAGCGTCTTTGTTACCACGTGCGTTCCTCGGAGCGTGCCGACCATGGCGTCATGGTCGAGCGCCACGAGGACATCGCGGTCGTGGCCAAGGAGTTGTTCGAGTGCGGGCAGATGACGTTCGATGACCATGCGCGCCTGACCATGGCGCTCGCGGAAATCCGGACGTCATTCGACGAGCACAAGAAGAACGAGCACAAGCAGACGGTGCGCAAGCGCATCGACACTGTCAGCGCGCAACGCAGCCGGGCCGGGCGCTTCAAGCCCGCGCCAGCCGCGCTCACTGCATTCGCGTCGACGGCGCACATCCGCCGTCGCATCGAGCAGATCATCGGTATCCATGCCGCGTTCTCCGCGGGCGCCGTTGCTTCGCGAGCCAAGCTCGACGAAGTGAAGCGTCACACGAGCGCGGTCTGGGTGGATCTGCAGCCCAAAGCGCCCGTGCTCGAGATCATCGAGACGGCGATGGACAACACGCGGCGTAGTCGCGTGCTCGTCAACATCGCTCTGCGGAACGTGGACACCTTCGAGGATAACCTCAAGGTGGTCACGGCCATGCCGTACCGTCCGTTGGCAGAGCTCTCGCTCTACACCGTTAACGACCTGCGTCGGAACATCAAGCTCGGCCGGGTGAAGCCGGTGCAGGAATCGCTCGACCGCCTGCGCTATCTCCTGCGCCGCATGCGCATGCTGTGGTTCGTGGAGCGCTCGCTCATCCACATTCTGTCGTTCCTTCCGGACGATGGAGATGTTCCCACGGCCCTCATGCAGACCTTCCGCGAGCGTCTCGGCAATGCCGAGCAGCGCGTGAGCAACATGGAGGACGCGGAGTTCGATCCCGAGCTTCGGCTCATCGTGCAGGAGTACTTCCGGGCCACGCGCACCAATCTCAAGGATGGTGGCTACGAGCGCGCCCGCGAGGAGCTCAAGCACCTCACGCGCGATCTCCGTACGCAGCCCCTTCATCCGCCGGCACGCCGCAAGGCCGCCTAACCTAGACCCTCCGGGGTCTTTTTTGTAAGGTGCGCATATGCCCGAGTTGCCCGAGGTCGAGACCGTAAAACGGCAATTACACACAGGCTTGGCCGGTCGGAAGATTGTCGATCTCGAGATTTGGAAACAGGAGAGAATCGAGCCACAAGCCGAGAAATTTGCCGATGCCTTGTTTGGCCGCACATTCAATTCAGTGGAGCGTCGCGCCAAATTGCTCATTTTTAAATTGGATGACGGGAATGCGCTCACCGCGCATCTCAAGATGACGGGAAAATTTGTATTTGTAGATTCCGGATACAAGCCGGACAAGCATGATCGCATTCTATTTGTTTTGGATGACGGAACACGACTGGTTTGGTCGGATGTGCGGCAATTTGGTTTCATCCATCATGTGTCAGGCAGCGAACTGGAAAATATTTTGTCCGCGTATGGTCCGGAACCGCTCGAAACTTCAGCGCAGAACTTGGCTGAACGCATCGCAAAACCGAAAACACGTTTGGTAAAAGCGGCGTTGTTGAATCAAGAAGTCGTGGCCGGCATCGGAAACATTTACGCGGATGAAGCTTGCTTTCGGGCGGGTGTTCGTCCGACGCGCAGGCTGGGCAGCTTGTCGTCTGCTGAGCGTGAGTTGGTCATGGCGGAGGCGCAGAATATTTTGCGTGAATCCATCGCGCAGAAAGGTACGAGTGCGAATGATTACGTAGATACGGCCGGCGAGCGAGGCGGTTTTCTTGAGTTATTACGCGTGTATGGCAGACAGGGAGAGCCTTGTCGTACATGCAAAACGCCGATCAAGAAAATCGTGCTTGTGCAGCGCGGTACTCATTTTTGTCCGAAGTGCCAGAAATAAAAACGCCCTGAGAAATCAGGGCGATTGCACTCCCGGTGCGAGATGGATTCCGCAGCCAACCCAGCCGAAATGGATGTCATCGGTTTCGCCGTGAGCGACCTTCCAGGCCATCCAAGAGCAGATGATGACAATGAGCACGGTCGGCGTCAGGCAGCCGCCTTTCGAGGTTTTGAGTTCGGATCGTTCTTTCACGGCCACCTCCGTCATAAATTCAGCATAAATCCGGGAACTTTACAAGTCTCGTCTTTTCGTTCACTTTACGGCCATGCGGCTCCTATTAATAGAAGATGATGCAGACGTCGCCACCGCACTTCGTGAAACGCTTGAAGCCAAAGCGTATTCCGTTGATGTAGCTCAAGACGGTGAAAGTGGTTTGAATATGGCCAAGGATACGCCGTATGATTTAGTGATCTTGGATCATGTTTTGCCGAAGATGACCGGCCGCGAAGTATGCGAGGCCTTGCGCCGTTCCGGGAATATGACGCCGGTGCTCATGCTGACCGTACGCCAGGAAACCCAGGACAAGGTCGCGGCCTTGGATACGGGAGCGGATGATTATCTGACCAAACCATTTTCGACCGACGAACTCCTGGCTCGCATTCGCGCCCTTTTGCGCCGCCCGAAGCAGGTGAGTGATCGCGTCTTGAAAGTCGGGGATTTGGAACTGGATTCCGTGAAGCAGGTCGTCAAACGCGGAGGCAAAGATGTCTACGTGACGCGCAAAGAATATGCGCTTCTCGAGCATCTGATGTTGAACGAGGATTCTGTCTGCTCACGCGATGCTTTGATCGAACACGTGTGGGGAATGGGTACCGACCCGTCGACCAACAGTTTGGAAATGCACATCATGTCGTTGCGCAAAAAGTTGGAATCCGCAGGCAAGAAGCGACTTATCCATACGGTTGCGGGACGAGGGTATCGAATGAGCAGCAAGATCTAGGAGCTCAGTTCTTTATTTTAGGTTTATAAGTTTTTTATCATTTCGTGTCATACTGGGAACACCCGCATCGCGGTCCGATGGCTTCGGCCTAGTCGGAGGCCTTCAGGCCATTGGTTCATACATTTTTTTCTCGCGGTATGGAGAAGTTGATGAAGTCCGTGCTTGAGAGCAAGGCTCAACGCACGAACGAGGCGGCCACCCGCAACGCTGCGGACGAAGCCGAGTCGACGTTTGCGTATTGGGGCTAGTTTTATGTCGAAAGGAGGGTGGCTTGGTGCATTTCGTTTTATTGTATAACCTCTGCACCATGTCCCACTCTTCTTTTGTTACTGACATTTGGCGGGCTTTAACCCAGCCAAAAAGCCAAATTGAAGACGATGCCCGACGTGAGCATATTTTGAACATCCTGCTTTTTTCGACCTTTACATTATTGTGTTGTTTGAGCCTGATCGTGTTCGCCGAACGGTTGTATGGCGGTGGTCGAGGTAGCGAGAATCCGCTCATCATCGTAGGCGTGGCCCTGGTTATTTTCGGGCTTTTGATGATTTCGCGTTTTTACAGTTTTCGAGTTGCCGGCAGCATATTTATTTTTTTGCTCTGGACATCGATTGCGTATACGAACCTGAGCAGAGGTGCGGACCTGCCGCTTACCTGGATGTATTACGCGTTGCTCGTGTTCATGTCGGGTATCCTGATTTCGATTCGCTTTTCGTTCTTCTTCACATTTTTTATTGCGATCGTTCTCAATATCATTACATATCTCCAGTTTTCGGGAGACAAGCTTTTCTTCATTCGCTCGTGGCGAGCCGACGCTTTTGATGTGGTTCCTGACGGTTTAGCTTTCGCGGTTTCTTTATTAGTTGTGTTCGTTGTTTCTTGGTTATTTAATCGCGAGATCAATCGTTCCCTCGCTCGCGCCCGTTCATCCGAGGCCGCGTTAAAAGCCGAGCGTGATTCGTTAGAAATCAAAGTCCAGGAACGTACGGCTGAATTAAAAGAAGAGCAACGTGAACGTTTTGAGAGCGTGGCTTTGTTTGCGGATTTTGGTCGCCATGCTTCCGGTGTTTTGCATGATCTTGCGAATCCGTTGACGTCCATGTCACTTAACTTGCAGCAAGCGCGCGAAGCCGATCCTGATGCGCAGCAACGTTTGCTCGAACGCGTCGTGAAGGGAATGGAGCGCATGGAATCACTTTTGCGTACCGCTCGTTCGCAATTGAGTCCGACGGCCGAAGTTTCGATGATCGATGTCGAGAAAGAAGCCGAACAAGCGACGGAAATCTTGTCGCATGTCGCAAGACAGAAGCGCGTACGACTGGATTTGTCCGCCATGAAACCGCTCGAAGTCCAAGGTTCACCCTATGCGTTCAACCGTGTGCTTTTGAATCTCATCAGCAATGCGATCGAAGCTTATGATGGATTGGAGCGTGAAGATGCTTTGGTACGTGTCCTTTCCGGGCAGGCCGGCGATGAAGGATTTGTGACCATTGAAGACCAGGCGACCGGAATCCCGCCGGAAATCATGGCGCGTCTCTTTGAGCCTTTCGCTTCCAGCAAGATCGGCAAGGGCGGAACTGGTATGGGTCTCGCAACCGCCAAAAGCCTCGCAGAGCGCGAGTTTCATGGCTCGCTTTCGGTGGAAAGCAAGCCGGGGATAGGCAGCCGCTTTACGTTCCGCTTCCCATTGCGTAAAGCTGTATAAGGTATGAAGGCTTTGGACGAGCTCTTGAGCCTCGTCGCCTCCGAACAGCAGGCTGACGGATCGTTTTTGTCGCTATCTTCGCCTGATCCGTCGGGCGCTTCTGAAGGCATTCCGTACAATACGACATTCGTGACTTCGCAGATCGTGGCTGCGATTTCGCAAGTACAAGACGAGCGCGCGAAGATTGTGATCGCGAAAGCGGTGGAATTTTTGAAGACACAAATTGCGGATGGCTCGGTGAATTATTGGCAGCGCGGATCCACCGCAAGCGCGAACATGCGTTTACCAGATGACATGGATGACACGGCCTGCGCATTCGCTGCACTATTATCGGCTGATCCTGCGGCACGAACCGATGGCGCGTTGCTGGGTGGATTTACCCGCGCCCTGGTCGATACGGAACAAGAAACCGGCGGTCCGTATTTCACCTGGCGTCTTGGAATGGATGTGGATGCAAAATGGAAAGATGTGGATATCGCAGTGAATGCGAATATTTCGTATGCGCTCGAATTGGTCGATGTGCAGTTGGAAAAGCTGGATCTGTTTCTGGATGCGGCGCTCGAGCGCGAACAGCTCCGTTCGCCGTATTATCCTGACAGTCTCGCTATTTTATATTTCTTGAGTCGAAGAAAACGCGCCGCTTGGGCGCCGCACATTCATCGTGCGCTCGTATGGATGCGCGGCCCGGACGGAACCTGGGGCAGCGGTTTGCGCGAGAGCCTCGCTATTTCGTCTTTTTTGCGAACGGATGGAGCCTCGCATGTGTCTTCGGAAATGCTTGAGCGTCTCGGCGATCTCTCGACGATTCGTCCCAGCGCGTTTTGTCTTGATCCGATGCGGGATGGTGTCATGTATTTTGCGGGAAGTCGCGCGCTTGATGCCGCCTTCCGAATCGAAGCGCTTACGCTCGCGACCCGACTCACTCCGCATTCGAACGCCGAAAAGAAAAATCAGCCAGCGCCGGAAGAAGTGGAGCGTCATCAGTCGATCATGCAAGAAGTTCGGCGTTTGTTGCCGGAAGGGTTGCTTGGCGGAGAGATGGAAAGATTGTTGCAACGCATCGAGGGTTTTGATGCGGGAAAAAATATCACGCTCACACCGTGGCGATTCGCGCTCGCTCTCGGCGAACCGACGGATGAAGTGTTGTTGCGTCAGCTCGGAGTCGCCAATGTGTTTGGATGGGCGGCGTACACGGCTTATGATGACGTGTTGGATGACGATGCGGGCGGCGAATTGGTTTCACCCGCGAATGCGTTTTTGCGACGTTTGTCCGATGTATTGTCTGATGTATTGCCGCAACACGAACCGTTCCAGCATTGGTGGCGCGAAGTCATGGATCGGGTGGATGAGGCGAATGCCTGGGAGCTTGCGTTCTGCCGCTTCACGCTGGGAGATGCTTTGCCAAAACCGGATCTCTCCATTTCGGACGAGCTCTTTTTCAGCGAGCGTTCACTCGGCCACGCAATCGGTCCCGTGGCCATCATGCTGCAGCATGGATTTGAACTGGATTCATTTGAAACGGAAAACGTGCTCGAATTGTATCGTTGTTATCTTACGGCGCGACAAATGCATGACGACGCCCATGATTGGCAAGAGGATTTCAAGCGTGGCCAATTGAATAGCGCCTCTTTGCGTTTACTGGCGACATCGCCGGCAACACATTTTGACGAATTGCGAATCGAATTCTGGACCAAGGGAATTATTGAGCATGCCGCCGCGCTCACTGATGTGTGCCGACGCGGGCATGAAGCGATCGCCTCATGCGAAGCGCTGGAAACGGGCGAGGGTTTGCATCGCTTATTCGAGCGTATTGAAGCGGGAACAAAAGACGCCCTGGAGGGGCGTGAACGGACGCTCGCGTTTCTTACTTCGTTTCGACCTTCTTGAACGTTTGGATGCGCATCCGGATGGCCTGCATGAGTTCGCCGCGGCCATCTCCGGAAACGGAAGAGTGGGGAACGATCGTCGCATCCGGATAATTGCGGATGAGTTCTTGCTCGCGCGTGGCTTGTTCCGAGCGCGAAAGTTTGTCGATTTTATTCGCGACAAGAATGATCGGGATTTCCGCCTGCTTCAAAGCGCGCAACATTTCTTCGTCATCCTTGGTCGGGCCGATGCGGCTGTCGGTAACGACGATTGCGCCCGCAAGCGGACCGGCTTCATCCAAATAACCGATGATCAAGTCGCGCATGGCGGTTTTCTTTTCGCCCGGCACTTCGGCAAAACCATAGCCGGGAAGATCAACCAAAACGAATTCTTTGCCAAAGGCGAACAGGTTGATGAGCTGGGTGCGGCCCGGGGTCGAGCTCGTTTTGGCGAGGTCCTTGGCCTTGGCAAGCGAGTTGATCAAAGACGACTTTCCCGCGTTAGAACGGCCTAAAATAGCCACCTGCGGGGCTCCGTCATGCGGGACGGCCTTGGGGTCGCTATAGCTCTTCAGGAAGACGGCTTCTGACATGGGCTACTGCTTACCATACTTCGCGGGTTCGTACACGTTCCTGGCATTCCAGATCAGAAAGCCCTCGGCGCCGGCATCGCGGGCGGCCTTGATTTGGGCCTCGATCATGGAAGCGGTGTAGACGGCGCCGATATCAAAATCCTGGATCCAGGGACGGAAATGCGGACGCGTCGAGGTGGGGGGAAGGTCCTGCAGCGTCTGCAACAGTGAGGCGCCTTTATCCAACGTATCTTTTACGACTTCGTACGGATGAACGGCGGGATTAGAGAACCCGAGATAGCCCGGCCAGTAATGTGACGGATACGCCATCGGCGAAACATAGTCCGCATGGGGATACACGTCCTTCATGTGCTGACCGATGCCAACTTCGTTATCCGACAAAAAGGTCACGCCGAAAAGATCGAATGAGACTGGAATATTTTCTTGTTTGAGCGTACCGCCAACCTTGTCGAAAAAGGCAGTCATGATTTGTTCCTTGGTTTGGGTTTTCTCGCCTTCGGTTTTGGCGATGGTGGAAAGACTTCCGTCGGAAGCAAAGCGTACATAATCGAACTGGATTTCATCAAAACCCATGGCATAGGCTTTGCGCGCCAGATCGAGATTGAATTCCGCAACCGCGGGTTTGGAAGGATCCAGCCAAATCGAGCCGGTTTTATCGCGCCAAGATTTCCCACTCGTGTTTTTGATCGTGTCTTCCGGATGGGCGAGTCCGTACACCGAATCGCGCATCACCGGAATGCGCGCAATGCGGTAGATGTGGTTGTCGGCGAGTTTCTGGAGCGTGCTCGTCGGCGGAAATGAGACTTGCCCGTTATCCATCTTCATGTCGATGACGACCGAATTCAAATCCGTCTTGAGCATGTACGCCAACAACTCATCCGCGCGTTTGGTGCGTACGGTTTCGGCTGTCCAATAAATACCGCGCACTTCATCCGGAATGCTGACATGCGTCGGTGGCGGCGGGACTACGGGAGCTGGTTCAGGAGCAGGCGTTTGTGCCGCGGTTGTGCTGGTCGCGCTTGCGGATGTTTTAGGCGTAACGAATGAGCGCGTTTGCGCATAGAGTCCGTAGCCGCCCAGGCCGAGCAAAGCCAGCAACAGCCCTGCGGGCAAGGCGACACGCATGGCCTGCTTCGGGTCGGTTGTAGGTTCCATATGATTTTAGTGTAACACTACCGCCAATCGATAGGCGACTGCCCATGCGTTTCCAGATATGTATTGGCCTGGCTGAAATGACGACAACCGAAAAATCCATTCGCCGCGGAATACGGGGAAGGATGCGCCGCCGTCAGCACGAGATGCTTTTTTCGATCAATGATCGCACCCTTGTGTTGTGCGTACGCGCCCCACAACAGGAAAACCAAATGTTCGCGTTCATCCGATAATTTTTTGACGATGGCATCCGTGAATTGTTCCCAGCCATGTCGTTGATGTGAGCCGGGCTTTCCGGCTTCGACGGTCAACGTCGCGTTCAGAAGTAGGACGCCTTGTTTTGCCCAGCGATCTAAATCGCCATCGCGTGTTACCTTGATGCCGAGATCGCTTTCGATTTCCTTAAAAATATTTTGCAGTGACGGCGGAAGATTCACGCCTTCATTCACGGAAAAACTCATGCCGTTCGCTTGTCCGCGGCCGTGATACGGATCTTGTCCCAGAATCACGACCTTCACGCGCTCAAACGGGCACACATCCAGTGCGTGAAAAATCCGGGCGGGCGGGGGATAGACCGTGTGTTTTTCATACGCTTGGCGCACAAAATCCCGAAGATCGGAAAAATACGGCTGTTTGAATTCGCCCGCCAGCCGTTCTTTCCAGGATTGCTCCAAACGGATTTGCATAGCCCGATTCTACAGGCCTGGTCGAAAGACGTATAATCCAACGAGATATGCCGCCTTTTGGTCTGACGAAAAAAGAGTATTCCTTTTTGCGGCGGCTTGATTCGCCTAAAAAGATTCAGGATTTTTTGGAGAGTTTCCCGATCAATTTCGAGCCCGAAGGCGATACCTGCTTGTCGCCGCGTCGCGTGTTACGTGAGCGTCGCGCGCATTGCATTGAGGGTGCGATGTTCGCCGCACTCGCGTTACGCGTCCATGGCCAACCGGCTTTATTACTTGATCTGGAAGCGGCCGAACATGATTTTGATCACGTGGTCGCGCTCTTCAAAAAGAATGGATATTGGGGAGCGATCTCCAAAACCAATCATGCAGTATTGCGCTATCGTGAGCCGGTGTATGCCAGCGTGCGCGAATTGGCCTTAAGTTACTTTCATGAATACTTCGACGCAAAAGGCCGCAAGACGTTACGCACGTTCTCGCGGCCTTTTGATTTGTCCCGTCTCGATGATGAATGGATGACGTCCGAAGAAGATGTGTGGTTCGTTCCGGACGCGTTATGCGAAGCTTCGCATCAATCCATTCTCACGCGTTCGCAGATTTCCGGACTTCGTTTGGCTGATCCGATCGAACGGAAAGCCGGGGAGCTGATCCAGTTTACACGGCGGAAGCGTTGAGATCCAAGTTGAGTAACACGTCTTCCTGCACATTCGCGACGAACGGGATGTTCGGAATGATGAGGTTGAAGTCGCCGCGTTTGACCGTGGTTGTGGCATGGATCGAGAGCGTGCCGTCCGCGTTGAAGGTCGCGCTGGCCTTGAAGTCAGCCGGTTTGGTCGTGCCCGCGATCGTCAGATCACCCATGATGTCGAACGAGAAGCTCGTGCCCGTGGTCGCCTTGGCCGGAAGACCGGTGAGCGAGGTCGGGGAGAAAGTGATGTATTCGTTGGCGTCGTCTTCGGTTTTCAGGATGGCGCGGCGGATCATGTTGTTGCGACTATTGTCATCGGTGACGAACGTGCGCGCATTCAACTTGATTGCACCGACGGTCGAAGAAGCGAGCGCGTTGCGATCGATGGCGAGTTCGCCCGCGATCATGCCGGTGCTCGTGCCGACGACGGTCTTCGGTTCGCCACGGAGCTGTTCCGTGAGCGTGAAGGTCGCGGTCGAGCTCGCGCCGTTGATCTGGTAGCGCTGCTGGCCATCCGCAAGCGTAACCGCGTCGGCGGTCGGCTGATCGGCGGCTGCGAGCGGAGCCGGCGGTTGGCGATTTCCCATGCCCGGGCCTCCCGGAGGCGGCGTCATCTGGTTGGTGCTCGGGCCTTTGGTCGGAGCGGTGAGATAGGCATACGTACCGAGACCGGCGACTGCGACGACCGCAACCGCGATGATGACTGCAATCAGACCCTTGTTCATAGCATGGAGAAACGAAACGAATGAATAATGATTAACGAGTGGAAGTCGCGTTCATCGGACGATCCGGGCGAAGCTGGATCATGGACGCGGTGACGGAGCCATCGGAATTGGACGAGCCGACCACCATGACATTTGCGCCTTGCGCCACATCATCGATGGAACCGTTCGCCATCTTGCTGACCGTCGTCGAGGCGGAATAGTACACGACCTTCGAGCCACCGCCCATAATCGAAAGTGTCAAGCTCTTATCGTCCTTCGAAATGACCTGGCCGGAAGCGCCACCGCCAAATGCGGCGCCGCCACGAGCTTGGCCACCGGCTTGTCCGCCGCGCTGGAATTGTCCGCCTGCCGCACCGGCCGCGCCTGCAAAACGCGCGGCGCCATTCGGGCGCTGCGAGTTCGCATACTGCATACCGCCAAAGAAACCGCCTGCGCCGAAGAGCACGGCCACGATCACGCACGAGATGATGAGATTGTTGTTTTTCATACGAAGAAAACAAGAATAAATAATTTATTCGAAGCGAAGAGCCTGGATCGGATTGAGCTTCGATGCCCGGCGGGCCGGGTAATAGCCGAAGACCAAACCGATTACGGCCGAGACGCCGAAGGCGAGGCCCACCGACGACCACGCGACCTCGGTCGCGGTTCCCAGGAAGGTTTTTACGCCCCAGGAGATCCCGAAGCCGAGCCCGATCCCGATCAAGCCGCCGAGGACGGTAAGCAAGATGGCTTCGCCGAGGAATTGCCCGACGATTTCTTCCTTTTCCGCTCCGATGGCCTGACGCAGACCGATCTCACGCGTGCGCTCGGTAACGGTCGTGAGCATCATGTTCATGATGCCGATGCCGCCGACGAGCAATGAAATGCCGGCGATTGAGGCGAGCAGCACGGTAAACGTGGCCGTGGCGCTCGAGGCGGCCGAAGCGATATCCGACTGGTTGAGCACGCTAAAATCCGCCTGGGCGGCGTCCGCGATTTTGTGGCGCTCAAGCAAGGCCAAGGTGATGGCAGCCTGTACGACCGTCATTTGATCTTGGGTTGCGGCTTTGACGGCGATCGTTCCCACCGACTCGTTACCCGTAAAATACGTGGACATCGTACTGATCGGGATGAATACCTGGTCATCCTGGTTAGTGAAACCGGAGCCGCCCTTGGCCACGGTTACGCCGACCACGGTGAACTCCATGTTCTTGATGCGGATTTTTTGTCCGACCGCATTTGCGCCTTCGCCGAACAAGTCATCGCGCGTGGTCGGACCAATGACCGCGACCTTCGCGCGGCTCGTCACCTGCGCATCGGTAAAGAAAGCGCCGTCCGCCACTTGGAGATTGCGCGTTTCAAGATAGGCCGGAGTCGTACCGACGATCGAGGTATTTGTGTTCGTGCCTTTGGCGATGATTTGCTGACGCGAAGTCGTTTCCGGAGACACGGCGGCTACGCCATCGATACCGATGAGCGCAGTCGCATCATCACGCGTCAGGCTTTGCGAAGCGCCACGTCCAGTGCTTACGGCTTGGCCTACGCCGCGCTGCGCGCCCGGCTGCACGAGCAGCAGATTCGAACCGATCGATTGGATATTGGCCTCGATCTGCGCTTTCGAGCCCTGACCCACAGCCAACATGGCGATCACCGACGCAATGCCGATGATAATGCCGAGCATCGTCAAACCCGAGCGCGTCTTGTTCGAGGACACGCCCAGCCAGATCTCTTCAAAAAAGTCGGAGGCCATCATAGGGCGTTTTGGCGGCGCGGATGAAGATTCTTTTTGTCTTCCACAAGTTCGCCATCGCGAATCACGAGAATGCGGTCCGCATGTTCGGCGACATACAGTTCATGTGTGATCAGGACGACGGTGCGGCCTTCGTCATTCAATTTCTGGAATGTGCCGAGTACGAGGTCGCCGGTTTTGGAGTCGAGGTTACCCGTCGGTTCGTCGGCGAGCACGATGGCCGGATCGTTTACGAGCGCACGCGCAATGGCGACGCGTTGCATCTGTCCACCAGACAATTGATTGGTGTAGTGATTATGACGATCCGCCGGCAAGCCGGCTGCGATGAGAGCCGCGCTCGCACGCTTCTTGCGCGTTTCCGGATCAACCTTGGCGTAGATGAGCGGCAACATCACGTTACGCAACACCGTCGCGCGGGGGAGAAGGTGAAACGCCTGGAACACGAAACCGATTTTCGCTTTGCGCACGCGCGCAAGTTCATCCTCCGGCATCGACGAAATATCTTTGCCGTCGAGCAAGTACGTGCCATTGGTCGGAACATCGAGCGCGCCAAGAATATGCATCAAGGTGGATTTGCCCGAACCGGACGGACCCATGATGGCGATGAATTCGCCTTTTTCCACCTTGAAGCTCACGCCTTTCAAAATGCGTGCGATATCTTTGCCGTTTACGTAATCCTTGGTGACGTTCTTGATCTCCAACATAGACTTAGCGACCACCAGCACGCGTCGCTCCCGTGAAGCCTCCGCCACCAGCCTGGAAGCGGACGGCGCCACCGGCTGCGCCGGCACCGCCGGTCGGCAACAAGCTTGCGCCGGTCGTCGCAGCCTTGGCTGCCGTCGTCGGTACAACTGTACGCACAATGATCCAGTCACCTTCGTTCAAGCCCGATTTCACTTCGGTATTGCTGTCGTCAGCCAAACCGGTTTCGATTTGTACGTTGGTCGGCGCGCTCGCGGACGTAATGCCCGTGGTTTGCGCTTCTGCTGACGGATTCTTTTCGTTCGGGAGCTCCTGCACGCCGCCATTCTTGATGGCGCTGTTCGGCACCGTGAGTACGTCGGTGGCGACTTGAGTTGCGACGGAGACGTTCGCGCTCATGCCCGGCTTGATGCGGTCATCATCGGTGAGAAAGGCGACTTCGACGTTGTAGGTCACGACGCCCTGGCTCACGGTGCCGATCGGATCCACCGAAGTCACGGTACCCGCGATCGAAAGATCGGAAACGGCATCAAAGGTGATGGTCGCTTTCTGATCCTGTTTCACGTTGGCGATGTCCACTTCGTTCAGCGAGATGGTGACCATCTTTGCTTTTGTCAGAAGAGTCGCAAGCTTGGTCGAAGCGCTGGCTTGCTGCGCTTCTTTCACCGGAACGCTGACGATCACGCCATCAAACGGCGCGCGCACGGTGTAATCATTGAGCGTGTCCTGCGCATCCGCCAAACGATCCTGCGCGCTTTGCAAACTTGAGCGATGCTGATCCACCGTATTTTTTTGAACGGCAATATCAAGCGCGGTCGGACCGTCTTTCAATTCCTGGAGCGCGGCCTTGGCTTCGTCGAGTTTTTCCTGGGCCGTGTCGATGTCCACCTGGTCGGCGCCTTGTTTCAACTTGTCGAGCGCGGCTTGTTTCTTGGCCACATCACGCACGGCGTTGTTGTAAGCGGTCTTGGCCGTGTCGAGTGATTCACGGCTGTTGTTGAGCGAGCTCAAATACGAGGATGCGCTCGAATGATCGGAAACAAGACGGCTCTTCAGCGAATCAAGCTGGCTCTGGCTGAAGCTCGCGGTTGCGAGCGAAGACGAAAGCACGTCTGCGGTCTCCTGCAACATCGGTTCGGAGGTGCGCAGCGCATTTTCGGCTGCATCGAGCGCCGCATCGATCTTGGTCGTGTCTTCGCCGAGCGGTTGAAGCGCATCGGTAAGCGTCTTGAACGTTTTTACGGAATCACGCGCTGCCGAATACGAAGCCTGGGCGAGCGGAAGGCGATTCGAATCGAGCACGGACAAGAACGATTCGAAGGCGTCATTCTTGCTGACGTCATCGATACCGAGCACAGAGTCCGCGTCCGTCAACGAATCACGCAAATTTTGCGACATCGTTTTGAGTGTCGGCACCAAATCATCGTAGGCGTTGCGTACGAGCTTCGGCGTCACGCCATCTGCCGACATGACCGAGTTTTCTTTGGCGGTTTCGAGATCGGCTTCGGCTTGCGCGATATCCAGCGGATCGGCGCCTTCTTTCAAATTATCCAAATCACGCTGCGCCTGGTTCACGGTGTTCTGTGCCTTCACCACATCGAGCGGATCGGCAGGCGCGACGAATTTTTGATACGTCAGTTCCGCGGATTGCAAGGAGAGCTGCGCATCATGCACGGACTGTTGCGCATCACGCAATGAGCGCACAGCCGTGGTGCGATCAATTTCAAAAAGGGGAGTGTCTTTGGCGACAGTGTCGCCGGCCTTCACCAACACTTTGGTGATGGCACCCGATTGCGCCGGCGTAATGTCGAGCTGGTTTTGGCCACTCACTTGGCCGCTGCCGCTCACCGCCGAAACCACGGTTCCTTTGGCCACCTGAGCGAGGACATATTTGGGTGCCGTGGAGGGCTTGTTGAGGTTCATGGCGGCATACGTACCACCACCGCCGACAACCAAGACGGCGGCCAAAATGGCCTTTTTGCTCTTCAAAACAGTGGGAATACTGGGCATAAGGGTGTATGCAGGCTACTACGCCGGAATCTGGCCATTTCTTTCAAAAAATGAAAGGATAAGCCGAGTTTGGCGTAGTAAGCATAGGACCGAGCAATTACATGCCCCTCTCGGAACTGACAGACGAACAGGTCGTGGCCGCTTCGCTTGAGCGACGTGAGTCGTTTGGTGTGCTCGTGAATCGCTATCAGGAACGGCTGACGCGCTATTTGCGGCGCTTGGGTGTGACGCGAGCGGAAGATATCGAAGACGTGTTGCAAGATGTATTTTTGAAGGCCTATCGCAACCTGAACGATTTTGATCAGCAACTACGTTTCTCGTCGTGGATCTACCGCATCGCGCATAATACGGCCATGAGTTTTTTTCGCGCCAAGCGCGTGCGTCCCGAAGGAATGCTGGTGGACGATGGGGAAGAAGCCTTGAGCCACGTAAAGAGTGATTTGAACATTGAAAGCGAAGCCGAGCGCAACTTTGATGCGGAGCGTTTGCGCGCCGCCCTCGATACGCTCGATGCGAAGTATCGCGACGTGCTCGTGTTGCGCTATTTTGAACAGCGCGACTACGCCGAGATCTCGGACATTTTGCGTATTCCGGAAGGCACCGTCGCCACGCTTATCCATCGCGCGAAGAAGCGCCTGGCAGACGCCCTAGGAACCACACCCAAAAACGTATGACCACTCCCAATCACCAGCCCCTTGCCGACAAGGTGCTCGAACAGATCGAGGAACAGCACGTGGCGCCGCGCCCGCGCTGGGTCTTTGTGGTAAAGAACACCGCTTTCTGGGCGTTGTGGATCGTGTGTCTGTTGATCGGCGCCGCAGCTATGGCGGCCGCGTTATTCGCCTTCACGAATGCGGGCTGGGAATTCCGCGAAGTTACGCATCCGGAAATCGTATCTTTCTTGTTGGAGAATGTGCCTTTGTTGTGGATCGTCGCTTTGTCGCTGATGCTTATTTTCGGCATCGAGAACTTGCGCCACACCAAGGCCGGCTATCGCTATCCGATGATCCTGATTTTCAGCTTGAACCTGCTCGGTTCGGCCGTGCTTGGTTTCGGCCTATTCAAACTCGGCGCCGGCCAGTTCGTGGACCAGGAAGTGGGAAGCCGTATCCCGTTCCATCGCCCGATGCTGATCAAGCAAGAGCGTGACTGGACTACGCCGCAGCGCGGATTATTGTCAGGAGCCGTGACGGATGTGCAGGAAGATTTCAGCACATTCACCATCCAGACTTTTGATGGAAAGACACTGACCATCGCCGGTGATGATGTAAGCGAAAAAGGGCGCGACGTGCTTACGCGTTTCCCGTTCGTGCGCGTCGTTGGCTTGCCACAACAGGAAGAAGCGACCGCTACCGTATTTCACGCGTGTTTCGTCTTCCCGTGGGAAGTGACGGGTGGAGGTTTTCCGCCGCCACCGGACCGCACGGCCCATACCTTCCAGATGCGTTTGCCGCCGACCGAGGACTTTGCCGATGATTCGCCGTGCGCTGCACTGCAGACCGTTCAGCAATTGCGTGTGCTCGAACGCGCGCCGTAAATAAACAGGGATAGAAAAAACCCTCCTTCCGGGGAATGCCCCAAACCACGGAAGGAGGGCTGCCTGGAACCATGCATCCAGGCATTCAGCCGTCGCATAGAGTAATACTCTCTGCGGCGGCTCTTTCTTTCATTCAACGTGAACGGCTTTAGAACCAGCGGTTTTTTCGGTCTTGATGAGCAGAGAACTGAACGCGCCGATGAATACCACAAGGGCCGCAACGAAGAAAACCGTGTTATAGCCGTTAATTTGGGCTTTCAGCGTTACGAGAGAGATGCCCTGGGCAAAGATATACGGATTTGTGGAGTGGATCGAACTGTTTTGCGAGATGGAGAGCACGCTGCCTTCAATCGAGTTGTTCAAGATCGTGCCGAAAATGGCGATACCGAAGGCGCCGGCAATGTTACGGGCCAGAGCCAGAATCGACGAAGCGACGCCGATTTCCGCTTCCGGCACCGAGACGGCCACGATGTTCGTGCGTTGGGCCATGCCAAAACCCATGCCGAAGGCCATGACGAACAGGGGATACATGAGGTCGAGCGCGGTCGTGCGCGGATCCAGGAAGCCGTAGAGATAGATACCAAGCGCCGCGACAATGGTACTCGCGAAGATCACATAGCGCGGTTCGACCCTTCCGATCAGGCGTCCGCCGAGTGGCGCGCCCAACATCATCGCGAAGGCCATCGGCATGAAGAGATAACCGGTTTGCGTCGCGTCAAAACCCAAAAAGGTTTGCGCGAATACCGGCACCAGGAAGATGCTGCCCATCATGCCCATGAAGACCACGAAGTTGTTGAGCAGGTTCAAGGTGAAGACGCGATTGGTGAAATACTTAAAGTTGATGATCGGTTCCGGATGGTAGTACTCGATCACGCCGAAAACCACCGCGAAGAACACCGTAGCTCCATAGGCGATGAAACTGTTGGTCGACAGCCAGCCCCACTCGAGGCCCTTGTCGAGTACGAGGACAAGCGAGGCGAGCGATCCGCCCAAGGTCAGCGCGCCCCACCAATCAAAGTTCACCGTTTTCTTTTCAGATACCGACTCCTTCACATAGGTAAGGGCCATGACCAAGCCAAGAATACCGACCGGCAAGTTGATCAAAAAGACCGAGCGCCAGTTGAAGAGGTCGATGAGCGGGCCGCCGATCAGCGGACCGAATACGGCCGCGGCCGCGAACGACGACGACCAGATACCGAGCGCTTGCGCGCGCTCTTTGCCCGGCGGGAAGGTGACCGCGAGAATCGCCATGGCTGTCGGATAGTCAGCCGAGCCTGCGATGGCCTGGATCACGCGGAAGACGATCATCGACGGTAAGTTCCAGGCAAAACCGGCCAATACAGAACCGACGATGAAAATCGAAAAGCCTAAAATATAGACTTTTTTACGTCCGATCGTGTCACCAAGTTTGCCCCAGATCGGGACGAATACGGCGTTCGCGAGGATGTATGCCGTCGCGATCCAGCCAGCCGAGGACACCGTGATGCCGAATTCGTTGATGATCTTCGGTAACGCGAGGTTGACGATGGTCTGGTCGAGACGCCCCAAGAACGTGCCCACGATCACCGTGAGCAAAATCATCCAGCGCGTGCGTTCGGCAGCCGCCATATTAATTTTTATCGACGATGATCTTGGCGCTCATGCCGTTGCGAAGTTCCGGATACGTCGTGAGGTCGTAACGCACGGACACGTTGAACTCGCGCGTCTCGCGCTTGTCAGAGATGTTGAAGACAATCCCGGATTCGTTCGAAGTCGGAGCTACGGCGTCCACGGTGCCGTAAAACACGCGCGAACCGAACGCATCCACCGTAAAACTTACGGGCTGTCCGACGCGTACGTCTTTCAGACCTTCATCTTCCTGGATGCGACCAACGACGCGCAATTCGCGCGGATCGATGAGCGAAACCACGGCTTCACCCGGATTGAAACGTTTGCCGACGTCTTTTTGGACGGAAATTACGAGGCCTCCGACCTTGGTCTTGATGCTCTGGTTGTCCACACGAGCCACAACCGTATCGGCCGGAACTTCGTCACCGACGCGCACGAATACTTCCTGCAGCACGCCCGGAGCGGACGGGCCGAGGTCGATTTCCGGAGCGGTGATCTGCGCCTTGTCGATCAGGATGCGGGTCGAGTGGTACTGCCAGTAGGCAAAACCGCCGATCGCAATCACGACGATAAGCAGAGCTCCGTACGCGGCAAACAACATGCGCTTGCCGGCTTTCTTGATTTCTTTTTCTTCCGTCTTCACTTCGGCGAGGATGGCTTCCTCCTTTTTCAGGATATTCTTTTCCTGTTCCAAAATTTTGGATTCGTTCTTGTTGGACATATGCGTAGAGAATTACGAGCCGAAGTCTTCGACCTGGTCGCCGGACTGGAGACCGGACGTGATTTCCCACCAACCGTCCGCACCGCGAATACCAACCGTGACCACGCGCTCTTCCGTTCCGTTGGCCGTGCGCACGAGCACGCTGAAGGCAGAGCCTTTCTGGAGCACCGAACGTTCCGGAACCGCGATCGTGTCGCGTTCTTGCGTAATCACCGACACGTTGGCGGTGAGTCCCGGTTTCACGCGTTCATCCGGTTTATCGAACTGGAACGTGACTTTGTAGCCGGTCACGCCATTGTCGGTCGAAGCAGCCGGATCAAGTTTGATCACGGTCGCGGAGAACGTGTTGTCCGCGCCATAGGCGTCGAGCGTCACGTCTGCGTGATTGCCCACGGCCAGTTTGGCGATGTCCGTTTCAGACACGAGCGTTTCGAGCTGGAAGCCACCTTCACTGATTACAGAAACAACTGGCGCATTCGGGGAGATGATCATGCCGACTTTGCCGTCCTGTTTGCTGATCACGCCGTCGATCGGGGAGACGAGGCGCGTCTTGCTGTAAGCCACGGCAGCCGCATTCAAAGCCGCGCGCAGGGGAGCGAGGTCCACTTCACGCACCGGCTGCGCTTTCGTATTCAAGTTGGCCTGGGCCTGCGCAACCGCGGATTCTTTCAACTTCACCAAACCGGCAGCCGAGTTTTGCACATTCAAGAGATCAGTCTGCGCTTTTTGGAAGGCGATCGTGTAGGAGTTCAAACTGTTCTTGGCGTTCGCGATGGACTGGCTCGCAGCGACCACGGCCGAAGCCTGGAGGCTGATGCCGCCACGCGCGGTCTGGATCGAGAGCTGCTTGGCGCTCAAATCGCTTTGCGACAAGCTGCCGCCGGGAATCGTGGCGTTCAAGACATCGGACACCGCTTGCAAGAGTGCGGACATTTTGGCGAGGGCAGTCTGCACCGCAGATGTCGAAGCTTCGACGCCCGTGTGATTGGAGCCGATCAGGATATCCGTGGCCGTGTGCGCGGCGGCGACCTGGGTCTTGGCTTCCATATACAAACTGTCAGCCGTAATCAGACGACCGGCATCGGTGGCGGACAATTGCGTTTTGAAGCCGGCATTGGCCGCAGTGTTATCCACGCCAAGAATCGCGTCGGCTTGCGCGAGACCATCATCGAGTTTCGGCAAAGAAGCCTGAAGCGTGGTGACGGCCGTGTCGTAGGCCTGGCTCACGATCTGGCTGTTTTCACCGCCATCGGCGAGTTTCAAATTGTTTTGGGCCGTTTCGACGGCAGACTGGGCAGTCGCGATGGTCGCGGCCGTGTCAGCTTTGGTCTTTTCCAAATCCGCTTTCGCGGCATCGACGGCAGCCTGATAAAAGGCGATTTCCGCAGACGTAGAGCCGGCCTGTTTCTGGGCGAGCAAGGCGCGTGCCTGTTGCACCTGGGCACCTTCAGCCGAGTTTTCGAGTTCGAGCAGAATATCACCGGCCTTCACATGCTGGCCGACGGTCGCGTTCACGCGGGCCACGCGGCCACTGCGTTCGAACGACAAATCGACATCTTGCGAAGCTTTTACAAGGCCATTCGTGCGCACGCGTTCCTGCACATGATGCGTTTCGGCAGATACAAACGGCAAAGCGGCTTCCTTGGGTTTCAGGAAGTAGAACGACGCGGCGGCGGTACCACCGACGAGCAAGACGGAGATAACAAGAAAGATGATGAGATCCTTGGGTTTCATAGCGGGGTTTTATTAAGCGACGGATTTGGTGAGAGAGACGAGCAGACGGATCAGGTTTTCACGGTCACGAGCGGGCATGGTTTTGGTCATGATGTGCAGGCCTTCGGCCATGTATTCGAATTTCTGTTCGAGGACGGCGCGGCCTTTCGCCGTGATGGACAACGGTCCGGCGCGACGATCCTTGGGATCGAGTGCGCGCGACAGGAGTCCGCGTTTTACCAGGCCGTTCACGAGCACCGAGGCGGACGAGGGCGTCAGGCTGAGAGAGCGCGAAATATCCCGCAGGAGCGGGCGATCGGCTTCCCAGACGGCGGACAGCGCGTGCCACTCCATGTGGGAGAGGGCGGGCTTGATCGTCTTGGTGTGCATGTGCCGGCGCATCAGGCGCGCAATGGGCACGAGGGCTTCCGCCAAACGGCGGGCGTCTCGGTTCGACATAATTCGGATATCGAATAGTTCGATTTCCGAAGTATATCAATCCTTTGGGCTTTTGTCAATCCTGCGGCCTTCCTTCACGTGCTTCAGGTTGGCGATCAAAATGAAGCTGATAATTACGAGTAAATACCACGAGGTGATCTTGCCAAAGGACACCATAGTCCAAGTGGTGAGCTGATGCGGGTATTTCCAGGCGCCGAAAAACGTCGAAAAGTTTTCGGCGATCCAGATGAAGAAGGCGATGAGCAAAAACGCGACCGAGAGCGGCATTTTGCGGACTTTGGTAAGTGAGGTGAATTCGACAGCTGTTCCCCAGAACACGACGAACACGAGTGGGATCAAGATCCAGCGTAAATCCGGAATGAAGTGGTTGGTGAAAAAGTTGAGATAGATCGCGACGCCGAGAATGGCGGCTGCGGTGTAGCGCGTCGGCCCGACCAGCTTCAATTTCATGATGCGCCATGACTGACTGATGTAACTGCCGACCGCCGCGTACATGAAACCGCTGAACAGGGGAACGGTACCGATTTTCAAGATGCCGGGCTCGGGATAGCTCCAGGATCCGATTGCCGGGTTTGTTTTGTAGAGCTCGAGACACAATCCGAGAATATGGAACAAGGCGATGGTTTTGATTTCGTCTTTGGTTTCGATGCCGGTCTTGTACAAAACAATCTGAATGATCACCGATGCGACAAACAGGAAGTCATAACGGTGGATCGGTCCGAGCGGCAGGTAATTTGATAGGAATAACAAGACAAAAAACGAGCCAGCAAAAATACAGGCGCGGGCTTGTTTCAGGCCAAAAATCCAGAACTCTTTTACGTAGGCCTTCATGGGAATCCTTTATAACAAAGAAAAAATCCCGGGGCTAGCCCTCGGGATGCATGAATTGCTGGCAGATAGTGACGAGCCGATCGGTGGCCTTGGTCAGGCCCTGCGGATCGCCGTGGTCGTTCACGACCACTTCGTCGACGCGGATCGGGATGTGCTTGCGCGCTTCGTCGCCATTGGATCGATCGCCTTCGCGCTCGATGTTCGGCATGTTGCGCGGCTCGAGCCGGATGACGATGACCTTGTCGTAGCGTTGCGGTTGTTCCTGCAGCGCCGCGACACCGACCTCCGTCATGTCGCAGATGCAGTGGTACTGGCCGACCTCGGCCAGATCGCGATGCTGACGACCGTAGTAGTGCTTGCCGTACGGCTGGTCGTACTCGACGAAGTGACCGTCGCTCAAGCCTTTCTTGAACGCTTCTTCCGAGAGGAACCGGTAGTGGACACCGTCCACTTCATCGTCGCGCGGCGGCCGCGTGGTGCACGAGATGACGCGACGAAGCTTCAATCGCTCCTTCAGCGCCTTGGAGAGCTCCGTCTTACCGGAGCCCGTGCCTCCTACCAGAACGAACAGATAAAATCGCACGTAAACCTCCGTAAGGTGCGGGTTTTTTGGTGCGGGGAGCCTAGGGGCAAAATGGCCGGCTGTCAAGCCATTTCGCTAGGAAAAACACGGGTCCCGTGTTAAGGTCGTTGGCGTTTCGCTATGCAACCGGCATGCCATATTTGCCAGAGCCAAGCCTCATTCCTGATGAAAAAGGACGGCTTTGACTTGTATCGCTGTCCGGTTTGCAAGCTCGTGTTCGTGCATCCGATGGTCCCGATCGAAACGTTGCGCACGGAGGTGTATTCGGAAGCGTCCGGGTTCCAGGCCAATCGCGCCGTGGCCGTCGAAGAAATTGCCGAGCTGCCGCGTGCGCGAGGCGTATTTGAATATTTGCAGCGCGTATCACCGCGTACTTCTATCTTAGACGTCGGGGCGAGCGGCGGCTTTTTCGTGAGCTGGGCCTTGAAACGCGGATTCCGTGCGCAAGGTGTCGAGTTGAACGGACGTTTGGCAGCCTCGGCGAAAGCCCAGGGTTACGATGTTTTTCATGGCACGTTGGCCGAAGCGCCGGAATCAATGAGTGGGTATGGCGCGATCTTTTTGGGCGAAGTGATCGAGCATGTGCCTGATCCGCGCGACTTGGTGCGTGATTGCAAGAAGCGTCTCGCGCCAGGCGGACGTTTGGTTATCACGACGCCGAACTTGGATTGCATGTGGTCCACCTCTACGTTCGCGCTCTATAACTGGTTTGGAATTCCATGGTCATCCTGTACGCCGCCGTATCATGTGTATCAATTCAGCGAAGTGAATTTGGATCGTTTGCTCGAACAAGAAGGATTCAAGAAAGAAGCCGAATGGTATTTGCCGCAGCCGCCGCTTCGTTATGAATTGGGCTCGTTGCATTTGCTGAAGCGTTACAAACAATCGCGCAAAATTTCGGATCTGTTGTTCATGGCATTCGGTTTCGCGTTGTACATTCCGTGGTGGGGCATCGTTCGCGTGTGTGCGCCGATCTTGCGCAAGAATTTCCAGATGGTGAAAATCTACGTATGAGCATCGCCGACCGCCTGCGTGGCCTTTTGCAAAAGATTTCCGAACCGATCCAGAAGCGGTTGAAGATTGATGCGCGCTATCTGCTCGGTGGTTCCATCTCACTCGTGATGTATCAAGCGCTCGTGATCGCCGGGAATTTTATCTTGTCGCTCGCGTTCGCCAACTGGATTTCACCGGCGGATTACGGCCAGTATCGCTACGTCATTTCGTTCGCCTCGCTTTTGAGTTCGCTTGCGCCACTCGGTTTCGGTTCGGCGGTCGTTAAATATACGGCCGAAGGACATGAATCATCGTTGCGCATCGCATTCCGCAAAAACTTGGTGTGGAGCTGGGCCTTCGTCAGCGCGGCTTTGGGCGGTGCGCTGTATTATCTTTGGAATCACAACACGGTGCTCGGGTATTCGCTGCTCGCCGTCGCGATTGCGTATCCGCTCACATACGGCATGACGCTGTTCGCATCCTATCTGATCGGGATGCAGAAAATCCGCCCGGCCATGCTCGCGGCCGGATCCATCAGCTTGCTGCAATCGGTGTGCATGATCGTCGGATTGTTGTTTACGAAAGACCCGGTCGCGCTCGTGGTCATCAACATCAGTTCCAACTTGGCGCTAAACGCGGTCGGTTATTTTTTCACGGATCGTTTGTTGAAGCTCGAAAAACACGCATTCGACCAAGCGCCATTTGTCCGGTTTGCCCTGCATCAGAGCGCGCTCGGATTTTTTGACATGGTGGCGGCGCAAATCGACAAGGTCCTCGCCTTTACGATGATCGGCGACGCCCCGCTTGCCCTGTACTTGTTTTCGGTCGCGATGCCGGAACAGATCCGCAGCTTGTTTAAGAACTTTTCTTCATTGATTACCACGCGTTTCGCCCGCCGTGATTTTCGCCATATCCAACAAAATATGGCGCGTTATCTCGCGATCATGGCCGCTTGTTCGGCTGCCGCCAGTATCGTGTATGTGTTTGCGGCTCCGTTCATTTACCAGTTCTTGTTCCCAAAATATATCGCCGCCATCCCATACTCGCAGCTATTCGCGCTCAATATCTTCACGGTGGCGGCCGTTTTGCCGCAAACGGCTCTCCAGGTGAAGGGCCTACACAAAGAACAATACGCGCATAAAACCTCGAGCAATTTCATTCAGATTGCACTCAACGTAATTGGGGTGATGTATGCCGGATTGTGGGGATTGATTTACGCGCAGCTTGCTGGCCGTTTCATCTCATTCGTGATCGTGACGATTCTCTTTTATCGCGCACGGGAGCGCTCCGCTACGACGCCCGATCCCGATTCGGAATACGATACCCGCCAACCCGCAACGTAAGGCCATGGTCCACCAGTGCGCGCGCAACGAAAGTTTTGTCATGCGCACATATTTATCCACGAGCATGGGAATATGCGTGTGATAAAACGCTTCATGATCTGCTAATTGTTTGCGATGTAGCTCGATAAAATGCCCCGCCTTGCCTTGGCTGATCGTAAAACTCAAATGGCTGATCTCCGGACGCAAATTCACCTTGGTCAGAATCTCCGGAAAATTGCGGATGCCATATCCGTCACGCGCGATGCGGGTCGTTTGGATGGACTCAAATCCATTAAAGGCTTCCGGAAACCAATACCCGTGCTCCGTGAAAAGTGTTTTTCGATACACCGGACGACAATCACCGCGCAAACCGCGTTTCAGCATCGTGTCTTCATATGACGCGTCGACAAAGTCACGACCGTGGAAATCCTGGTAGCCGCCGACAAAGGTTTCCTTGCCGTTGTCGATCAACGTATTGAAATAGGCGATACCGAAATTTTCCGGAAGTTCGGCGATACGCGCTTTCATGGTCGCGATCGTTTCGGGCACGAATTCATCGTCATCGTCCAGATTCGCGATCCAATCGCTCTTCGCCGTCTTGATGCCTTGGTTGCGCGCCGTATTCACACCGCCGTTTTTCTCGCGATGGATCACACGCATCGTCGGATGAGAAGCGACGAATCCATCCAAAAACGTTTTTGTGCCGTCGATACTGCCATCATTCACGACAATGATTTCATCCGCCGGAACGGTTTGATTCAAGGCGCTTTCCAAACAACGTTCAAGCAAGTCCCGCCGGTCTTTGGTCGGGATCATGATCGCGATCGTGACCGGCTTAGCGGAGGCCATAACGTTGCCAGACGGCGTGACTGGTGATCAAGCCAAACGCAAAGCGCGGGAATTTTTGCGACAGCGTCTGATAAAAAGCCGCGTTGTTTGAGGACGGAAGTTGCAGAGCATCCCAGCCAAACGCTTCAGCATGTTGTTCGTGGAAGCGCACGGCTTCGAGAAAATCTTTCTGGATGCGTCCGGACATAAAGCGTTCGGCCGAGAATCCAAAACCTTGCTTCGGGCGATAAGCGAGTTCACGGGGCACATGTTTCGCCAAAATCTCTTTGAGCGGCGCCTTGGTTTCATTTGCGCCAGGCGCGTACAGGGGAAACGCCGCTTCACAGACTTCGCGATCCACAAAGGGTACGCGCGCTTCGAGCGAATGCATCATCGACATGCGGTCGCTCTTGAACATGAGCATGTACGGCAAATACAGCGCGAGATCGAAAAACAATTCCGGCGGCACGATTTTCGCGAGCGGATGCGTATTGCGAAATTCTTGTAAGAATTTAATGGCACGTTCACGCAGTTTAGGCAGATAGATCACGGCGGCTTCATCGGCGTACAGGCCGACCAAGTCTTTACGCCACATATCCAGCGCTTTCTGCAAACGAATCAAAACGGGCGAGGGGAGCAAGGCCGGCAGAGAAATGGATTTTGCATCTCGCGCTCCGGCGAATTTTTTATGACGGTAATATCCGGCGAACAGTTCATCTCCACCATCGCCGCTCAACACGACTTTCGTGTGTTTTGCGACCGCACCAAATACGAGCGAAGTCGGAAGGAGTGAAATGTCCGACAAAGGGAGATCGAGGCTGTTGCGCACGGCGTCATAGCTTCCGACGAGTTCTTTTTCGGAAAAGCCCAGCACTTCGAGTTTGAGGCCGAGAGATTCCGCGATGCGTTTGGCGTAGCGCGTATCATCGCTTTCTTCGATCGCGACATGGAAACATTGCGGATTGAATCCAAGATCTTTAGCGAGCGCCGCGATCAACGAAGAATCCGTACCACCGGACAACAACAGGCTTACGGGAACATCGGATTCAAAATGTTTGGCGACGCTGTCACGCAACACGGCTTCCAGATCCTGTCCGGGTTTTGCTTGCAAAAGATTGCCATCCAGCAAATTGGAAGACGCGACTTTTCCATCAGCAGAAACCTCAAGAATTTCACCCGGACGCAATTGCTTGATGCCTTTAATGCCCGTGGCCGGGCCAGGCATCATCCCGAATATATAATATAAGGAGTAGGCTTCGCGGTCGGGCTCGGCTCCGGAAAGTGATACCAAAGGGCCGGCTTCAGACGAAAACGAGCAGTTTTCGCCGTCCAAACGATAATAGAGCGGCTTGATGCCGAAGAAATCGCGGCTAAGCGTCAGCGTGCCTGTACGTTTGTCCGAAATACCAAGCGCCCACATCCCACGCAAGCGCGAAAAATACGCGTTGCCGTGTTTGCCAAAGCCCTGGAGGATTACTTCGGTGTCGGAATGGCTTTTGAAGGTGACGCCTTCGGCTTCGAGCTCGCGACGCAAATCGCGGTAATTGTAGATTTCTCCATTGAAGACGAGTGCGAGATTGCCATCTTGCGAGAGCATTGGCTGATGACCAAGCGGCGACAAATCGATGATCGACAAGCGGCGATGGCCGAGCATGCTGGCGCCATGCTCGACGATGCCTTCGTCATCCGGTCCGCGATGGCTAAGCAAAGACAGCGCCTTGGAAAAACGTTCACGCGGAAGAATTTGAGTCGTGCCGAGAATGCCACACATATTATTTCTTGCGCACGATCGCGAGTAGATACGGGCTCGTGAACGGAGTTTCAATCCGGATCAGCGGCGAACAGAGACGCCATACAAAATCGAACGGACGCTGGAAGATATTTAATACACTCAACAAGCGCTGTTTGGCTGCCGTATTCGCGTTAAAGAGGCCGAAGCTAAAGCCGCCCATAAGGCCGAGTACCTTGCGTTCGTACTGTTCCGTCGGAAAAAGCGCGGCGAAGGAATCATGCTGCATGATGTTCGTATTATGCATCGCGTAGGATTCCGGGTTGAGATATTTGGCGAGGATTTTGTTCAGGCCGTGCAAATTCGGAATCAGGATGATGAGCAGACCGTCTTTTTTGAGCAGTCGCGCATGACGAGCGACGACTGCGGAAGGATCATCAAAATGCTCGATGAAGCCGCGCGAGTACACGAAATCAAATTCGTTTTCATGCGCGGCCAAAAACGTGTCATCGAAGAAATCCGCTTCGATCACATGTTGCGGGTCGAGTCCCTCTTTCAGAAAACGTTCACGCGTGGTTTGGACGCCAGCGGGCGCGTATTCTACGCCATAGACATCCAACCCGAAGCGCGCAGCAAAAGCGGTCAGGTAGTTGCCAGGCGCACAGCCGACTTCGAGCAACGTGTGTCCGGCTTTGCCCGCGAAATAGTGCGGAAAGATTTTTTCCCACAACAAAAAGTTCGGATAATTACTCGTGGCTTGCTTCAACCAGCCGACCAAGCCTTGCGACTTGGCGGCTTCATCCGACGATTTTTGGTACAGGCCGTTCCAATAGCCCTGGTTGGAGAGTCGCTTCATACTTCGAGCACGTCTTTTAATTCTGACAGATGCTTCGTTTGCGTGAAAGCGGTGGCGATTCTATCTCGCGCGGCGTTGCCCAATTGTTCGCGCAACATGGGGGAGTCGAGCAGCTTCGTGATGGCTTCCGCCAAGCGCGCAGGATCACGACGCGGCACGATCAAGCCCGATTCTCCATCCTTCATGATTTCCGAAACCGCACCTACGTTGGTTGCGACGGACGGAATTCCGAAAGACATGGCCTCGAGCAGTACGTTCGGACAACCTTCCTGGTCGGACGGCAACACAAAAATATCCGTTGCCCGATACTCTTCCTGGACTTTGCTGAAAGGAAGATTACCGAGAAATGCAACTCGTTCCTTGATCCCAAGTTCTTGCGCTTGCTTCTCCAGATCGTTGTGCAAGGCACCTGCACCGATGACCCGTAGACGAATGACGGAATGTTGCTTTGCCAGCGGCGCAAATGCATCCAACAAAACGCTGTGCGCTTTTTTCGGCGTGAGACTGCCGACGGTCAGAATACTGATTCCTTCATGCGGTATCCGGATTGCTTTGTTTGGCACATCGACGCCGTTATACAAAATCTTGATGCGGTTCGCATGATGCGGTTGATAGCTCACGAGCGAAGCCTTTACCTCTTCGGAAACCGCGAGCATGACATTCGTACGACCATTCGTGAGCGCATCCGCGAATTTGTGACGCCAGGTTTTTTTCTCGACCGTGTTGGCTTCGCGCGTGACCAAGCGTAAACCGGGCAAGGACAGGGCTACCAAACGTGCGACAAAGGTCGCGTCATGCAAGGTTGAAAAAAGAACGGGCGCAGCCAGCGATTTCAACAATGCACGGAGTTTGGAATACGCGCGAGCATCGTAAATATTTGTGGCGTTCAAAAACGTCACCTGTTCCGGTGATAGGCGCAAGCGAGACATCCAGGGAGATTTTTCCGGACCGCCGTAGAGCAAAACCATGCGCACATCCAGCCCCGCTTCGGCGAGCGCGTTCGCATCGTTGATGAAGACTTTTTCGGCCCCGCCCATCCCCAGATTATTAGTGAAGAAAACCACCGACGTATTCATGCGAATCACCTTATATTACGGCTGATCTTTGGACAAATTAGCCGCTGACATGCAGGAGCTGGCCGACCAACACGCCCACCACGATGGCGCTCGTTCCCAGCAGGAACATGCGCAAGCCGCTGCGATAGCCACGCGATCCGAAATAGCGCGCGCCGAGGAAGCCGAGCAGGAACAGCGCGAAAGATGAGGCTGCGATCGAGACAAAAAAGGCCGTTTCACGCACAAACACGATGTAGGGGAAGAGTGGCACGATGCCGGCCAAGGCATAGGAACCGAACATGACGATTGCGGCGAGAATGGAATTCTTGTCTTCGTCATGTCGACCGTCCACGTATTCGTCGGCAAAAGATTCGGACAAAAGCGAGCCGATGCCCATGGAAAGCGCTTCCACCGCGACCAAGACGCCACCGGTCAGCAGGATGGTATGACGGTCCACATCCGCGGCCGCGACTCCGGCCAGCAATCCGACGGTCGAGACCAGGCTGTCTTCCACACCAAAAATAAAATTCCGCACGAGTTTGGACTTGGCATGCGACTCGCCTTTGATGCGTTTCATCCATACAAGTCTAGCATAGTTGTGCCCGTGGGTTCATCGGGCTATACTTCCGCACACTTGATCTTTCTCCTATGGCCGAACTCAAAGAAATCCATGATCGCATGAAGGTGAAGAAGAGCGAAAAGAAAGACGTGTCCCAACTCATTCGTGATGTGTTCGATCAAAGCAAGCCGTATCAAGAAGTGATGGAGCAATTGAAGACGCTCAAAGCCAAGCGTTTGCAATTACAAAATGAAATTCGCGCCGGGCTGATGAGTGAGGTCGAGAAAATCGACAAGCTCACGCTCGAGCTGCAAACCGACGCCATGCTCATGAGCGACCTTGCGCTCACCATGATGATGAAAGGCGAAACCGTCGAACTCACGGATGATAACGACGTGAAATACGAACCGGTATTCAAGGTGAGTTTTAAGAAGGCTCGCTAAATTTTGCGGCAACCGCTCCGAGATCGAGGGTTTCGTCGAATTTGATTTGGCTCACGAATTCGGGCGAGTGGCTCACGAGAATCAAACCGCCTTTGTAGGCTTCGATTGCTTTCGCGATGACCGGAAGATGGCGGAAGTTGATGTGGTTGGTCGGTTCGTCGAGAATCAGAAGACCCGGAGCTTGCAAGACAAAGCGCGCAAAACACAGCAAACCTTTTTGGCCTTCGGACAAAGAACCGACTTTGTTTTTCAGCAAATCCGAAGTGAGCAAGAACTCCGACGCCACGGCGCGGAGTTTTTCATTTGATTCCTGCACCATGACTTCGGCCAGCGAGTCGTAGACGGTCGAATCAAAATCCAAGCCCGAAAAATCCTGGCGGTAATAGCCAACGGACACGTCGTTTCCGAGTACCGAGCCCGGATCGAGATTTTCGGCGATCGTTTTGAGCAACGTACTCTTGCCGATGCCGTTCGGCCCGGAAATGATGATGCGATGACGTTTGCGCAACGTGATATCCACCGGTACGCGAATCGGATCGCCGTTTTTCAAAAGGGAGATTTCTTTCAGCGTCACGAGCGCACCCAGAATATCTTGAGCGGGAATATCGAAATCACGAATCGTGCGATCCTCGCGACGCACTTCGACCATGTTTTCTTCCGCATCCTCAACCTGGTCGCGCAACTTGCTCGCGAGTTTACGCATTTTACCTCCCTTGTTCGCGAAAAAGTTGATTTTGTCTTTGCGGTCCTGGATCTCTTTCAACATGCGTGCGTTTTGCATGCGTTCGCGTTCCAAGCGCGCAGCGATTTCTTCGACCACGTCGAAGTAGTTACCCACATACTGTTCCATCTTGCGTGTGAAGACATCCAAGTGCAGCACGCCTTCGGTGAAGAGGTTCAAGAAATCCGCATCGTGAGAAATCACGAGTACGGTTTTCGGATACATGATCAGGAATGACGTCAGATGGTCGATGCCTTGGCGATCCAAATTGTTGGTCGGTTCGTCGAGCAACAAGATATCCGGTTCCTGAATCAAGGCGAATGCGAGCAGCAAGCGGGCCTGCTGGCCGCCGGAATGTTCTTTTACTTTGCGATCAAGATCGGTTTTCAAGTTCACGGTTTCCAATACCGTACGGATGCGCCCATCCAAGTCATAATGTTTTTCGGTGAAGGCTTTGGCGAAATATTCGCGTACCGTATCCTCCATGTATTCGCGCGCCATGACCTGTTTAGCGATGGCGATCGTCGCGTCCTTTTGGAGATGGACTTCGCCGGCTTGCGGCTTGAGCAAACCCGTCAGCATCTTGAAGATAGTGCTCTTGCCGGCGCCATTTTGGCCCATGAGCGTGATCTTCGCGCCTTCGCGCACGGAAAAATCCACCTCGTCCAAGAGGGGCTTTTCCTCGTCATACCCGAAGGTGACGCCGCTAAAGCGGATGATGACATTGCCGTGATCCATAAAAGAGCTGCATTAAAACAAAAATTTGCCATTTTGGCAAGGCCAAAACCCATTCGGCCTAGAAATGGGTTTCCACGATGAAGTCGGCGAATTCACGACAATGCGAAACGGTTTCGAAATTCATCACGCTGCCCAGGTAATACGTATTTTTTTCACCCTGAAGATTATTCATGCGCGTATAAAAGCCGCGCGCGAGTTCTTCTGGCGACACATGGTAAAAATAATTCCACGTTTTTTGTGTGACAACATTCTTGATACTGCTACCCAGGGCGCGCGCGTCCGCCGTCATCATCTTGCGGATGTCTTCCGGGCGCGTGTCGGGCTTCACGATTTGGAAGGTGACATAGCAAGCTGAGTCGGGATGGTAGTTTTCGAAACCGATCACGTGACCGATGCGATGGCGTTTCGTGTTGTCCACGTAGAAACAGGTTTTCGGATGCTTTGTGCCTTCGACCAGACTCGAAACCAGGCGATAACTTTTCACATTTGAAAACAATGCGCGTTCGGCGTCCGTGATGTCCAGGAATTCGTGCACGATCGGGAGCGGGCAGGTGATGATCAGCGAATCAAAGCGTTCCAGTTCACCGTTTACCATGATCTTGATCTGTTTTTTTGTACGCTTGATTTCCGTGATGTCCGAGCCCAGCCGGATATCCATGTGGGAAGTTACTTTTGACCAAAACGTCGTCCATCCGTCCGGGAAGTAGCACATCGTGTCTTGCTTGGTGAACCATTCGGCGAGCAATCCGATACGGAACATCGACGCCATGAATTTGAGCGCGTAGATGGTCGGGATTTCTTCGTAATAGCCGTATCCGAATCCGGTGATCACAGGTTCGACGGCGCGTGCCAGCGGTTCAATGTTTTTTCCGCGGATGTAGCTCGCAAACGGCTGGTAGAGTTCGGCGTCGTAGTGGCGGTATCCCGGCTCGACGATTTTTGTGGTCTGTACGAGCTTGGCGAGCGCGAGATAGGCGCGGAACAATTCGAGCGGCGAATGATTTTTCAGGATGTACTCGAATGGCTCCATGTATTTCTTTTTCGAGAGATACAAATCTGATGCGCGGACCGCCTCAAAACGGATGCCGTGTTTTTTGGCGAGCGTGGCTACGTCATCGTCTTTGGAGAATGTCATCGATCCGAGATCGAATTTGCGTCCTTTGTGTTCGAAAGAGAAGGATTTTCCCCCGATACGGGTTTCTTTTTCGAACAGAACAAGATCGGTGTAGCCTTTTTTCTCCAATGCCAAGGCAGCGGAAATTCCGGAAGCACCGGCTCCGATAATCGCGATTCGTTTTTGTTTTTGCTTGGCAGCGGTTCGTTTCGAGAGCAGATAAGGCATGTCGCGCAGTATAACAAGAGCGTAACGAGAAGAAGAAGGACAGAAACAAAAAAACCGCGGATCGTTCCGCGGTAGGGTCAGTGGATGGTCGTCGGATGGCCGACACGCAACCTCTGGCCCGTGAACTTCAGGCAGGGAGC
>Ga0105239_10000230_pt1 | contig 82232 bp, 93 predicted proteins | sample KBSC44metaG_FD_92761 | JGI IMG/M metagenome (GOLD analysis project Ga0105239, IMG submission 92761) | Corn rhizosphere microbial communities from Kellogg Biological Station, Michigan, USA - KBS C4-4 metaG | ecosystem: Host-associated > Plants > Roots > Rhizosphere > Soil | place: Michigan, USA...
AGAGGCAGTACACCTACGCACTACTTAGGTTCCTACCTCTCTTCCTTCTCTTGTTCCTCTTTATATACAATACATAGTCATACAGTTCATTGTACAAACAGTTGTCTCTTTATCAGATCAACTAATTCCACCAGCAGCACCCACGCTAATCATCGCTGCAGCAACAACACCTTTCTTCCTCACATCAGCAGTCTGGCTCTGTCCGTAAGCTAGCGTGCCAGGAACGTTGGCTTGCGTGCCGAAGATGGCAAGGTATAGACCAAAGTATCGGACCCCCGGCGGCTTGGTATATAAAATGATGAGAAGACCAATGATGCCGGTAATCGATTGAGCACAGAGAATAGGCCAACGGATACGGTATTTGTCGCTCACCCATGCCATCAAGAGGGACATGATGATCGCAAAAACGTACGGTGGAGAGGCGAGGATCTGTGAGAGGGCGTACGAGAAGCCCATTCCCTGTCGTAGAATGATGGGCTTGAAATACGCCAGCGAATACACAGATGATGCTGCCACAAAGTATTGAAGGCTGTAGATGATCAATTTCCAGTCCATCAACATCTTCATGCTCTCCTTGAATGTCGGGTGCACGTATTCTCGCGTTTGCTTATCGACGACAAGTCGCGCTGTTGCGATGTGCTTTTGACGCGCGGTCAGCCATTGTGCCTTCTCGGGGAATTCCACCAGGAACCATGGCGACACTATTCCTGCCACCACGGTCACGATTCCCTCAATGATGAAGATCCATCTCCATCCCTGACGGTAGACGCCATCTCCGACACGGATTAGCGATAAGGCGTACGCAAAAACGGGTCCGAATCCCGATGAAAGCAAAGAGGCCATGTAGAAGAGTGAAACGCGGCGAGCAGTCTCAAACTGTCTGTACCAGGAACCAATGATGAAAATAGCACCAGGAAAGACTGGCAATGTCAGTGCTCCAGCTCCCCCAGTCCCAAACATGAGAGATGACTTACGACCAGCTTCAAAGATCCCCAACAATACCCTACAAACCGTGAGGGTTACCCAGCTGTGGACAAATCCCATTCCAAGTACAGCGAGACCCCATGAAGTTATGAGGAAACTCAGCCACCATCGTGCTCCCAGTCTTCTGATGACCAGGTTGCTCGGGATTTCGAACAGTGCATATCCTATGAAGAAGACCAGAAGCGCAATGGAGTATCGAGCTCCCACAGCGAGTTCCAGATCGGTCGACATGCCGGCAATATAGGCAGCGCTGATGTTGGTTCGGTCAAGCAGACTCAATCCAAACACCACACAGAGCATAGGAAATACTCTCCAGTCTAATTTTTTGCTGTTGCAGGATGTTGGTCAATAGGCCTTTTCGGCTCAAGAGATAATAACCTACACGAGATCCTTCTCCTCTTCTTCGGTCCAGTCCTGGCCTGGATCTCTTGGAGTGTTTTCCTCATCTCTGTTAGAAGACGACACCGACAAGGCAGGGTCAGTCTTCTCAACGTGGGTCGACTCAAAAGGCTTCTCGGCCAAGTCTGACTTCTTGTCAGTTGGCGACATCTTCAGACACTTTGGGAACTCCGGGTATCAGAAACACAAAAGTCCCCAAGATCCAGGTGGGTTACGAGATCGAGATGGTCGGCTCGAGATTCGAGACACAGGTTTGATCCTCCCATTTATACCGGGGGATATTTCGAAAAGACCTCGGTATCAAACCACCAAAGGCCCATCTTCTCCTCTTTTCCTTTGGTTCATCGTAGTCGGCCCCAGATAAAAACCCCAGTATATCGCTCCCCGCATTTACGGGGCAGTGGGTGCTGTAATTGTGGATATAAAAATCAAGGGTTGACAGTGTCAAAGCAAGCCAAGGCTATCGAATGCCATGGAGAATCCTCAGCAGCAGAAACATGATAAGTGGCGGAGCAAAAGACTATGGTTCTCATTGGCTGCGGGACGTATACCAAGGCCGAACAAGACTGCCAACGTCTGGGCGCATGCAAAGCAAGAAAACCTGGACGAGCTTTGAAGGCACGGCAGTTCCTTAAGTTACGTCTCGATTGCCAAGTTCCTGACTCGAGCATCGCTGCGTAGCGCATGCATACATATAAACCAGCTCATTTGGGTCCTCAGCCTACCTGCGGTCGGAGTCAGCACGTCTGAATCGGGCGCTTTCTGGAGATGATTCTCACCACCGGGGTGGCATCCATCAGATTCAATCACCGTCAATTCACCGACTGCGCTCCGAGAATGCTTGATGAATACGAGGGACACATGGTGTCCTCGATTTCGAGATGACTATTAACGGGTACATCACCAACCCGATCCCTTTCGATCCACTCATGCACTTTGCCCTCGTGACGGCTCGTGACGGCTCGTGACGACTCGTGACGATAGCAATACTCACGAAACGAACAGATTGGGCCATAATGGTTCTGCAAGCAATTCACCGCAATCCTGCCTAAAGGAACGTGGTTGCCAAGTGTTGAAATGAATTTAAACGGTGTGGACATAATGCTCCCTTCGCTTTCTGATAGGTTTAGAACATGTTGACACCTCCCGACAACGCATTCTTCTCTATCTGCATTGGTAGTCGATTTTGACATTTCCAATCATTCCCACGTGTTCGTGGTTCTCCTCCCAGTCCAACTCATACCACCATCCTCCCTCATGGACCAAACCACTCGCTCAACTGGCAGGCAAGATCTCACCGCGACAGACCCCAAACCCTATGTTCCCGAGACCACCATTGGCTCCAAGCTGGGAAGAAAACTCAACCACATCCCCATCTTCAAGGAATGTCCGACGTATCTTGCTCTCTGCCGCTCCCTCCGCACTCATTTCATAGGGATCTGTTCCATACCGAGTAAGTTCCAATAGGCAGCCTTGCTCCTGACGGGTTGGCCCGGAGTTCGTTCCAGTGGCCAGGAGATTTCCAGATCGTAAGGGGCACCCGCCGCGAGTGTGGTGAGCGATCATTTGAGCAAATGAGAAGATCACAAATTTGGTGTTACATTCTGCCACATGATATCTCGTCGAGCCAGCTGTCTAAGTGTGAGTGAAATTTAACCCCCGAGCAAATGCTAATCTACTTACCCTCGAGCGTTGCTCGAATCGGGATCTCATACGCCGACTTTATCTCCTTCTGAGTCAGGTAATCTGGAAGTGGGCGCTGTTCGTGATTAGCAAAACTGGTCTGGGGAATGGACAATTGGAATTAGCATACCCCAGCTTCTGTTAGAGGAACACGGAAAGGCTCCAGTGCCTCGAAAGGGACGATCCAGGGAGATATCGATGTTGCAAAGTTCTTGCAAGTGAACGGACCTGTCCCCTCGTTCTTCTGGAAGTCTCGTGCCGACCAATCGTTCAGCAAGACAAACCCGAAAATATGATCCTCCGCATGGTCGACGTCAATTGCCTCTCCGAATTGGCTTCCTTTCCCAATGACAGCAGCGAACTCAACCTCGAAGTCGAGCTTCTCACAGGGTCCAGATACCGCTTTGCCGTCGACTCGCCACTGACCTTTCGGTCTACGCACAGGTGTGCCTGAGACAACGACGGATGATGCACGGCCGTGGTATGCTGTGGGTTGGTCCCAAAACGGTGGCACGAGTTGCACGATATCTGATCCTGCTTTCAAAAAGTCCGCGCACTAGGACGTTCCGCCCTGTCAGCAATACCGTCTTGAACAAATGAGACAATCTTGCCACCTACATTGTTTGCGTGATGAATCCCGATGAAGAAGTCCGTGTAGTCACCAACATGCACAGGTAAGTGCATGGTAACACTATCCGAGGGAATCAGACATAGCTCCCGGCGCTTCTCGTTGTCCCGCAGCACATCTCCCAGTTTGGTGTTTTCATCCAACAATTGTTGCAATTTTCTCCTGACCTTGCTGTGGACGTCCCTTCCCAGGCCAGCATAGGGATTGAGGGTCGCCTCTCCGAGTGTTGCAACATCGAAATCGAGGTCGTCAAATACATGCTCCTGAGCCAATGCCTTCAAGTCAAGAACATATTGCCCAATAGCAACTCCAATTCGCGGGCCCAAAGTGGTGGTGCTGAAAACTCCGTAAGGTAGGTTTTGCAGTGAAAAGTCTGAATCATCTGATACTTTCACCCAGGACGCCATTGTCGATTCTAGTTAGCTGTGTTGACTTGCTCCTTCGTGGTTACACTCTGTTGAATGTTCTGAGACCATATGGACGAAAGAAGTTCTGCTCCCTATATCACGAGCCAATCTATGTCGGCATACCTCTTCGCTCAAGATCACTCCATCAATCCTCGGACATAACATAATGGATGTTCACTCAGCAGAGCAGATTTGCAAACAATGTCGGATCCGAGTCATGATAGTTTTCCGGTTCATGTTGGCATAGATGACTGGGGTGAGGGAGGAGTTTCAGACCCTGTCGCATGCTAGAGGTATTCGCCTCCAAGGAATTACCATAGCCAGGCACGCCTTACAGAGTCTCCTGATCTCGGTATTCCAAGTCGTTCGCGTGAAGATTATGCTCCACTACCGGCTTAGGAAGCTGGGGAAACCCATGGTACGGCAAGGCTTAACGAGTTCCCCTAGCCAAATGCCCGCCCCCGGGAAAGGCTAGGATGAAAGGATGCGGGGGAGGCAGTTGCATGCCTTTGCCGATCAGAAGAAAGAGTTGTGTTGTAAGTCATCAAACCCACGAAAGTAATGCTATTCCGTTTTGGATGCAGTCAGGAATACCTAACTACCTCGGTAGGTTGGTGCCTGGCGAATTGGAGCCTCGCAAAGCATATCGAAGAAAAGCTTGGTATTCCGCCGGTTAAGTCAAGTCCTTGAGGGAGAATGATATCTCCAAAATTTTCCGGCCTTTAGCTATCTTGGGATACGGATTAAGCCAAATGCAGGCTTACCCGCAAAATGAAGGATGGAGTTGACCCCATGGGGTGGCGTTTTGGTGGACCCAAGTATCGAGATTGCGGTAAAGGCATCAACCATACTGTTCTCAGACCCCTTCAGCTGCTGCGCTTTGTTTTGGATGAACAATTTTTACGGTTTCCGGGCTTTCTGGGTCTGGAAGCAAGGAGCTCCTTCATTCTGATATCACCGAAGCCATGTCAATCTGGACATTATCTATATGGTTCGCCTCCCGCTCCGCCTTCCTTGGATAGACAGCCTCATCATATCTAGAAGGATCATATGCAACCAGATATGCCCATGGCTGATACAGCAATCGGTGCAATGAACAAACAGGATGTGGTCGCCCTTGCACATCTTGAAAAGGTCAGCTCCAAGGACTCTCAACATCGCAATGAACTCGGCGAAGATGCCACTCAGCTCAAAGACTACTGGAGATCGCCACGCCTGATCGGCTCTTTATTTGCCACTGTCCTCCTAGCTAATGGCATTTTTATTGGATACGGAATGCCGACTAATGTTCTCTCAGTGATAAATGCTGATATCGGCCCCTCGCCCAACATATATCTCATCTCGCTGGTATACTCTCTTTTCACTGGTGTCTTCCACCTGGTTTTCAGTCGATTAAGCGATCTTATTGGGAGACGTTACTTTCTTATCGGTGGTCAAATCATTGGGGTCATTGGCTCTGTAATATGTGCCACAGGAAACACCGTCAATGTGGTTGTGGGAGGAAGTGTCCTGGCCGGTATTGGCGGTGCTGCACAATTGCTTTACCCTATCATCATACACGAATTGGTTCCAAACAAGTATCGCCATTGGGCCCATGCGGCAGTTACCCTTAGTGTTCTGCCTACCTTGGGGTTTGGACCGGCCATCGCACGGACAATGATTGCCCAGACCAGTATGGGGTGGAGAGGTGTCTACTGGCTCAACGTTGCCGTGTCTGGAACGTCCGCTCTTCTTTACCTGGTCTGCTATTTCCCTCCCAACTTTCATATGATCAACAGCGAGTTGACCAAATGGCAAGAGGTCAAGAGGGTGGATTACGGTGGCCTCTTTCTATACTTCAGTGGCCTGATATTGGTCTTGTTAGGATTCACCTGGGCACAAGGCATATATGGGTGGAACAGCGCGCACGTCATTGCCTCTTTGGTCGTGGGATCCCTTGTACTGGTTGCGTTCGGTATATATGAGACATATGTGCCACTCAAGCAACCTCTACTGCCGGTCAAGCTCTTCAAGATCTCCAATATCACAGCGTGTATCTTCGTCGGCTCAATGATGCAGATGGTCTGGTTAGCCCTCAACGTTTTCTGGCCCATCCAGATCAATATACTGTTTACAACAGATGAAGTCACCATCGGGCTCCTGTCCTGCACGACGGGAATCGCTTTGACCGCGGGAGAGTTGATATTCGCCCCCTTTTTCAGAAGTATTGGACACCTAAAGTGGCAAGTCGTTACTGCAAGTTTGATTACTGCTGTCTTCTGCACTGCGATGGCCGCGGTGACTTACAAAACGGAAAAAATGGGCATTGCCTTCACCATTCTCGCCGGGCTTGCAGTTGGGTGGATTGAGTTGGTGACCATTGTCATCACAGGTCTTGTGGCACCGCCGAACGATATCGGTGTTGCTCAAGGATTTTTCAGTTCAACTAGACAGGTGTTTGGCACTATCGCTGGTACTTAAGCTCTATCCGATGTTTACCTGGTTTTTACCCAACGCTAACTCCTTCTTTTACAGTCAGCATCTACATAACCATCTACAGTGACCGGCTGACGGCGTTCCTACCTCAAGAAATTGTCCCTGCTGTCGAGGACGCGGGACTCCCTGCCAACAGCGTTCCTGATCTTTTCGTCGCAATTAGCAACGGCACTTCTGCCGCCCTGGAAACTGTGCCTGGAATAAACGAAAAGATTCTGGAGGCTCTCGGAGTGGCCACAAAACACGCGCACGCCAATACCTTCAAGATCGTGTACCTGGCAACTCTGGCATTTACAGGGATTGGGCTGATTGCGTCGTTCTGGATCGTGGATGTAGATGCTTTCCTCACAAACTACGTCAATAAGACCATCCACAAGCCGGCCATTATGAAAAATGCCCAAGAAGACGTGTAGATAAGGGGCAATGCTTTGAGAGGGACGATCCTCACTATAAACATGTCGAAGAAGGATGTAAAAGGGCCAGAATTTACACTGGACTAGTGAAAGCCCATGAAGGCGGTAGACGATGACCCAGAGCCTTTTGGAAAGTAGGACTCCACAATAGTTCCGCTATTAAACCGCTTCCTCCCATTTTCAATGGCTTGAATTTGTGCCCTTCTGATATGTAACGGAGACCAATGATGTTCCCATGGAGTGGCGGCTGACCTGTAGCCCTGCCACAAGCATGGATTCGTTTGAAAAAGTGGTTGTCAAGCAACTAGTAAGACTGAATCTTCCGCTTCTCTCCTAAAATTCTCCTTTCATCCGCGAGGTATGAAAGGTCATGCCCGTAAAGAAACATTCGACAGGCCTGAGGAGTTGACGTGCCAAGGGGTTGGACATAAGTGTGTTGCTTATTTACTTAGTAATATGGTGGGGAAAGAGGTCCTCCCAATTATGGCGGCCAAAGCTGCGCTCTCGGGCCTTGCTTTAGGCACATTATTTAACTAGCGAACTCCTCCTCCAAGCAACGGCTCTCAGTACTTCCCTTCTTCTCTATTATTTCCCTCAGTGTCTATATACATATAATTTGGCCCACCATTCGCCACAGCTTCATTTGGGATCATATATTGTATGATCAATTTGCCCATCTTGGACCAAGAACTCGTTCTCAGCAAGAGCACTGGAGCATCTCGTTCTCATGTGGACAAGCATAGGCCGCCCAAAGAGTGCTTGCACGACGTGCAAGAGCCAGAAGGTAAGTCACTTAGAAAGAAATCTTATTTAGCTGGAGGGCATTGATAGTGGTTGTGCAACCATCGCTTACCACTCAAGTTACATATAGACCCGGTGCTCAGGTGAACGTCCCATCTGCAACAGGTGCTCAAGGTTACGACGAAATTGCGTCTACAGCAACGATCGTTTGACTTCTCGGAAATCGACCTTCGTCTCAGCGTCAATACACTCAAACAGGCCCTCAGCATCACCATCAGCAACCGCCCCGCCAAAGAAAAAGGCCAGAGTGAACGCGGTCCCCGCAGCAAGCACAGCGATAGCAGCACCTGGAAACCATCCCAGTGCGACAAATTCCCTATTTCCAGCGGATTATCCAAGGGAACCTTCTTACCTTGGAATATCAGAGTCCTTGATATACAAGTTGGTGGAAGTCTACTTTGAGAAGGCCTACAATGCCAGCCTGCTCCTCCACAAGGGACTATTTCTGGAATCGTTGAGAGCAGGCAATGCCAGCCCGCATGTGGTCTTGAGCGTCTGTGCCTGGGCAGCGAAGTATAAGAGCCCCAAAAAACTCCACTTTTGTTTACTTTTGGCCGTCCAAAGTTCTTGCTGACCTTCTTGTCTTTGACTTTTCTAGTTTCTATCGTAATCACAATGGAGAGGCTTACTTGAAAAGCCATGGATTTATGATCGAATGGGCCAAACGAGCGGGGAAATTGGTCTTTCAGAACGCCGAAGATCTTCACGATGATAACATTGTGACCTTCTCAATATTGGGGCTGTTCTGGTATGGTCAGGGCTCATGGAGGTTGTGCTACCTTCACAAACGTATGATCGATCTCCTCCTCAGATGTCCATCACCTTGCCATCTCATCAGTTCCCAGAAAATGCTTGCAGCTTGCTACATATCGGAGGCCTTGGGTCCGCAAAGCTTCATACACAGAACTCGCTGCAATCCGAAATACGCCGTCGTCGACTCTGGGCCTGTTATCTGATGCATTGTACTATGTGTGAGAACCTGTCCCTCTTTGATCCCGTAGCGGATATACCGAAATTGCCACTACCTTGGCCCGAGGCGGATTTTGAAGCCGGTGTGTCTCGAGGACCCTATGTGTGTCTCGAATCCGGTGGTAATGGCGGAGGAGTTTATGCTGAACTAATCAAGGCATTGACACTCTGGTACAAGTTAACCAAGTTTGGTTTTCCGAATTCAGTGTAGACTAACGGCTTCACTAGGTCATCTGTCTTTGCCCTTGTCAAATCCCCCGAATCCAGCATCAGCGAAAGGATGACAGGCATATATGCACTCGACGACGATTTGACAAGCTGGTGGAGGGGACTACGACCAAACTGGAAGCTTACAACATCTACAATCCTCTCCATTCCGGCGGATCGGCTCACGAATATCCTGCTCATAAACCTCATCTATCATCAATCTATATGCGCACTTCATGCGTCCATTGTGCCCCTTTTCTCATGGAGCACAGGCGATGACAATTGGGCTTCCGCACGGCAGGCATCGGCACAGGTAGCCTTTGAGCACGCATGTTCAGCTTCAGAGTTAATCAACGCCGCTATTTCAACGGAGAAATGTGTGCTGCATACCTTTATCGCGTATGCCGCGTACAGTGGATGTGCTATTCAAATCCCCTTCATGTGGTGTTTGAACCCAGCAGTGAAGGAACGTGCAATTGCGAATGTTCGAGCAAACACCAAGATGATACACACCATGGCCCCGTACTGGAAGTTTGCTGCCTTACTGGTAAGCACTGCTTTCCTCTCTATTGCTCACCGCTAAGCCCCTTAAATCCGTTTTGTGGCCTGCTGACAATGCCATTTGCATACTAGGAAATCCATGTCGGTTGTCTATACAACATTCACAAAACGCGCGCGCCGATCCTCGAGGACGAGCCAAAGAACGTTGATATTAAGAAACTCACTTCTTTCAAGATCAACGCCGCCTATGCACGCACTTCCATATTAGGGTTTGTGGAAATTCTTCGATCAAAGGGAGACGGGTACGCGGATCGCGGAGATGAGAATCAAGATTTAGGGATCCAAGAAAACGACATGCGAAGTCTCTCGCAATCTCGGCGGACAGGGAGCATTTCGAACAATCGTGAGGATAGCCCAATCTCCGTTCCAGGATCCAGTGACGGTGGTGGAGGCCTGTATAATCTCCTGTACACGGAGTCAACATCAGCACAACAAGGCCCGCATAATGCAACCCTACGCCCCTCATCACCCTCTGCGTTGCAGCAACCAGCTACCACTATTGGCACTGCCACGTCTGCACATCCTTACTTCTCACAATATCAGCGCCAGGAAAGCCCTATCCAGCAGCAAGGCCAGCTAGACCTACTGTACTCATTCTCGTCCGCACCTAATAACGGCGTCACTCAGAATCAGCAAAGTCTCGTTCCTGACGAGCAAGAGTCGCTAGAAGTTTGCCGACCCTTCTTCGACCCAACGATGCTGGACCTCTTCCCTAATGGCGAAATGCCCGACCTGTCACATTTCGAGACTAGTCTGCTCAATGTAGATTATTTCGAGCTAGGTGATGGCGACGGTGATTGGAACCTAGGGCCGAATCTGGTAGACGAGACATGCGGGAGTTGATTGATGGAAGATGAGGGAATAGACGATGCCGGCGTCCTCAGTGGAATTATTACGTCTAATGACCCCAGGGGTCCCAGTAGCTTCTATAAAGTCTTGAGGTCTACCTAGTAGCGGTACATATATACAGAACATCCCCATGAGGTTCGTGGCTCTAGAAGGGCTCGATTGCGGTGTGAGTGAGCAACATACCCAATTTTGTCTGAACTTATGGCAGTTCCTTTCCCACTCTAGTGCGAGATTGATCATTCGCGCGACACAAAAGCTTGAGAGAGAACTGTTCTCTCCTCCAGTTGACTCGAGGAGGCGATGATATATTCCTTGGTCAGGTCCACATATTTCCCGCCAACCGAGATCGACTGTTCCATGGCTTAGCGCTGTCGCATCGTGGGACAATGAGGACTGGGATAGTTCACAAAACTTACCACTTCGGTTGAATGTTCGTGCTCCAATACCGCATTCCTGTGTCACTCGCAAAGAACTCTTCTCCATCGTCTGTAACACCCGGGACATGACCACCAAGCTCAAGTCCAGTGCCGTTGTAGTCAATGGGGAACGCGATTCCTCCTTTGATCGTCGCCTCAAATGCGCCCGTAATAGTGCCGTTAATGATCCGCGACACTACATTCGCCTTTGTCAGATTCGGAAGTGCCGACTTGCGTGGTTGTCATGACTGGTCCGGAATTCTGTCCGAGTTGCCAGCTTTCTAGCGGAGCTGGGGAATTCCTTCGTGGACCCTATTGGCATTGCTGACCTCCTCTCCCGGGAGGAGATCCTGATTCGTTCCGTTCAGGCAGAGAGCTCGGTCGGGTGAAGGCGGTTGGTCTTCCAGCTCTTGCGGCCGCTCAATTTAACAAGCGGCTTAAACTGTGATCGACAACTGCGGAGAGTTTTAACTCTGGATAACCTGTTGTCTCCTATGCTTACACCTATCGGTGAGTTTCTATTATGATTGTATTCCAAAAGAAGACATCCTTTAACCCAAAAGATATTGCGGCCTAGAGATGGCTTCTACTCTAGCAACATGATACTCCTACGCCCTTTTGTCGGTTACGATACACTTCGCATGGATATAGTAATCGAACAGCCGACTCCAAGGGCTCCAAGGCCGATTTGTACGTCGGGGCGATAGTTGATAAGATACGGGAACATCATAAACGTTCCTACAACAGAAAGGGAAAAGTGGAGGATGACGAGGTAGCCGTTTATTCTGTGAAATAGAAGAAACTTGTGTCGTATGATAGGAGTGAACCGGAAGACAACTAGAATACGGTAATACCCGCAGGAAGAATCGTAGCAAGGTGTAGAATGATACCGATTCTCTTGATCATGTTCTTGGTGTTGGCGGCAAACCCAATGGCATCGAAGGGGTTGCTACGGGTCACAAAGTAGCCATCAATGTTTAACAACTAAGGCACAAGCTCAGTCAGTCGGTTATCTTTTCATTTCGGCACATGGGTGGTAGCGGAAATAGTTAGAAGAGCAGATGTGGTAGAAAGTGGAAGGAAACTGGGTTTCCCATGAGTCTTGAAAGGCTGAAGCATTGCGCCCGCGCAAATGACCCAGAGCGGGAAATTGTAACCCTTTTCGAAATGAAATGCAGTGTACACATTTCGGTAGGCTTGATGAATTGGGACAGGGCCTTTGACGACCTGAGTTTTGTAGAAGCCATGGTGAAAGCAAAGATCCTTGATAGGTCCTAGCAGTTATAAGTGAAAGACGTATAGCACTGGGGAGAATGAACGTTGTTGTGCCAGCGCCGATGATGGGCAATGGCGGAATATAAATCTATATCTAGTTTATATCTAGTTCTGTGTACTAAGCGTTTCAGTGAAGACATCATCGCCAACTTGTTATTTATAGTATCACCCTCACCTTGATCAACGTCAAACGATTACAAATCGAGCAACACCGAGCGTGGATGCTGCGAACTTGGGTGTACGCCGCGTCTATTATCAGCTTGCGTGTTATTATAATAGCCGCCAGAACTGTCATTAATAGGTATTTTCCCGATCGGCACTTCGCAACCTTCCTTTGTGGCCAGATATTCGACATGTACGCGATCCAGGGTGTGCCGGACGCTGATAACCCCACCAAATTTATATATCCCGAGTGTACATGAAACGGCCTCGAAGCCTTTAACCGTTCGTTCAGGGCCGTTGTCAGGGCGAGCTCCACAGAGTTCACCGTCAACGGTCAGGTCGTAAAGCCAGGCCCGGAAGGAATGGCTGCCTTTTCGGACGTGACATTCGGCAAAACTACATGGTTAGCCGTTGTCCTACACCTGGTGGGAGTTGAGGTATACCTTCGATTGACGCCAAAAGAGGCAGAGCGACAGAGACAGGCCAGTTACAAGAAGCAACTTGCCGCAGGGATGAGGAATCCTAGAAATTCTAGGCTACTCGTGCAGAACTGGGGCGATGCCGAGAAATGGGAGCCTTTTGCGGAAGTGTTCGAGGCAGGGCGAGGGCGAAGAAGATAGAGCAGAACAAGGGACGCGTCTGATGCCACAGGATTACCAGCTGGACAGGGCAACAGCACCCCAACAAGCAAGGTGCGATACTGCTTGTGATGTTCCTGCACTCTTAAAGACAGCTTCGTGGCCCTGAAACGGACATACAGCACTTTGACCAGGGCTGTGAATTTGCACATGGGTTTATCACTCAAGTTTTCAGATCCTGATACTCCACATACTCGAGAAGCAAATGTTGTGCGTTTAGCTCACTTGGGCTGGAAGCTGCAAGGCTGGCCTTGTACATCCTCCTTGACATCCACCACGGTTTTTGAACAGGAAGAATAATGAACATTCAATTCAACAGCTAATTCTGAGATGTGTAGACAAACCAACAAACTCCTTGCCTATGCAATAACCAACAATGCTGCAGTGGCATGCGCCGCCCGACAAGCACAGTATATGCACTGGTCAGTAGCCCGCTTGACGGTCAGGACACCCTCGCTCACGGCCCACGCCTCGACCTCCGCGCGTGCCTGCTCATCACCCAACGTGTGTGCCACTGTGATTTCGTTCCAATCGCTGATGCGCTCCGATGCTTCTGTGAGCGAGTGGGCAACTCGCACCCGCATGGAAGAGTGCAGTGTTGGGCCATGGTTGCAAGGCTGACCAAGAATGACACAGCAGTCTGCAGTGGTAGCAGTCACGCTCACTTCTGTCGTACTCGCTACGAGCTCCGCGCTGACCACGACCTCCGCCTTGGCTTTGATTTTGGTAAAGATGAGAGTATCTTGTTCTCCTGCATTTTGGATATGTCTACCTGGGAGTGGTTGAGGTGCTGTTCCCAGCGCCCATTCTTCGCGTGGCGTGCTATCTTTGGCCTCAGAACTCTCGCCAACAGGCTTTTCAGGCTTCTGCTCAATTTATGTTAGCTATGGATGCGCATCCAGGGACGGGGAAACGCTTGCCTTGGTGTCGTCATGCACAGCCGCAATTCTAATCTTCTTCTCCTTCAGGCGACAGTTCTGGCGGACGCGCCACATTTGTCCCGATCGGCCGACGAGAGTCCGCGCGAGACTCATCAAGATATCGCCCACATCAACGTTGAGAATGCCAACCTCTACTGCTGCTATCAGGGAGACCATGGCTAAAAACACGCTCTTGGCGAAGGCTTTGGTGTAGCGCTTCAGCCACGGCCACCCTCCTTGTACCAGCACCTTATTCATGCGTGCCCAGGTACGCTGACCCGAGAAGCAGCCGCGACAGGCAATCATGACAACGTAAAGGCATGCCACATCCTCTGGTATACTGTGCAGTACAGCTCCCAGATTGACAGCTGTATCTGGTCCCCGCGGGTTCATGCTGGACCATCGGTCGAACACGCACTTCCATGCGTTGCATGCTGTCCTCATATCGACCAGACCGACCTTCTGCAACAGGTCGATTGAAGACTGTGGGGTGTGGTAATACCTCTGGGCGACTGCCTGAGCATTCTTTTGTGCACCCATCACGAAGAAGTCGAGAGCACGATTAGCTTCATGCATCACTTTCTGATCGTCCACCTGCTTGGGTGGATAAGTGCCCTTCTCGTTGGTGTAGTATGGCTTGCTGGTACGGCCGCAAATACTGTCAGCCGCGATGTTGGACAACTTATTGCCAAATTTCCCATAGAAGTTGAGCTGGGCGTTGTGAATGTTCGTGACATTTCGCGGATTGAAAATTGGGATGACGGTAAGGCCGTTTATGAGGACCCGACCAAAGGTAGCCTTGGGGTGTAAACTGTTATTCGGCAGGCGAGAGTGTTTCCCGGGCAAGATTACTCACTTGTGCTCCTGATCCTGTCCAATGAGATCGATGATCCCTACCCAGTTGGTAGCAGGGACTGAACGACACGTCCCTCAGCTTGCTGCTGTCACTATCGGCAGCGAGAATAGCTTCAATGAGGTACACCAGCTGGTCAATGGTTTTGCCCCTCGCACCGTTCAAGCCCAAGCTCTCCAGGAAGGCAGAGGGAATGTGCGCCAACCCTCTGAGATCGACCATGCGATCGGCAATAGGCTGTGTTAGATCCATACGGGCGGGGATGAACGACTTAGGTAGGTGCACGGAGGAGAAGGCATCAACTGGTAAGGCTGGTACAACAAGGAGACAGGACACCTACCTTCGTGCAGTATACCAGGTCAGCGCCATACCTTTATAGCTAGGGACCACAAAACACGCCATCAGGGCTAGGACACAGATCAAAGGTCCGTCTTATCAGCACCAAAACTAATTTTCACCACTTAATCACAAATACTTCGTATAAGCAACGAGTGAGCCTTGGACCGTGAGCTGCCACGAGGCCTGTGGTTTATCAAAGCCAAGCTAACGCCCCCGTACAAATCGGGCGGAGTGGGACGACGCCACAGGGATGTCTTTAGACCGCGGAAGACTCCTTGATGCCGAAGCGCTGTTCGTCGCCGCCACAATTTCCACCTTCGTTTTATTTGACTCGAGGCAGCACATCGACGGTACATTTTGCTATTAATTGAAGCCAAAATCACCTTGGCAGGGGCTCTTCGCTACACATAACGGGTCGAGGCTTCCACAACGCACTGACAAGTTAACCGGTGAGGCTCAGGCAAGTGCTGAGACCAGGCCTCGAGCAAACACCGACCAAGGTATGTATAAATCTCTTAGTATCCCATGTATGTAAGCTACAATTTGCACCGCCATTCACCGTCTCCATACCTCGTCCATCCCTGTTCCAAGCTGATCATGGCCAACATCAATCTTCCCCGAAATGCCACCTACCCACCCTGGCTCCCCTCTGGCTTTGCCGTTACCAACGTTAGCGGGGACTGCCCCTCGACGACTCACACTCTCGTCTCCTTCGCCATCTACAACTGCATTTCCATCGCCTCCTTCCTTCTGCTCGGGCACTCGTACTTGAACAACCTGCTCACGCGCGGCCCAAGGGCAGCTCAGAAGAGCATGCCGGCTTGGTCCATCTGGAGCGCACTCGCACATCTCGCCTTTCAGTTGCTTGGCAACGTTTTGACGTCGCTGCTACTCGCCTCGCGCGGCTACAACGTCAGCGTGTGGCAGCTGATGCAGCTGTGGGCGCTGCGACCGCGTACGGCTTGGCTGCTGGGAAACGCTTCGCGGTTGAAGCGCCAATGGGGCTATGCCAATGGCGCACTCAACCAGATTTTCGCCGAGGTGTTTGTGGCCGGCCTGGCAACGGTGTTTCTGGGGCGTGCTTTGCAGGCGGCGTGGACTCACTCCAACTACTCAAACGTGGTGTGGTGGCGGGTTATGGTGGCGGCAAGCACGTTGATGCTGCTCTCTACCGGGGTTGAGATTCTGTGGGCGCTGTGGATGCTTAAACGTACGCTGGAGAGTCGGGGTCGCGCTGAAGCGGCAGACGTAGACAGCATGAAGTGGATTGCGGCCTTTTTCGTGCCAGTGACCGCCCTATGTAGCTGGCTTGTATGGGTAGCGTTTCTGACGAGCGCGGAAGGGTTTTATTGCCCAAGGAACTCGAAGTATGTGGATCTGATCTGGGGATTGGTGCCAATAGTAACGAACATCACAAGGCAGTTGCTCGAAGTGATGGGGAGATGAGGCTTTAGCATGGAGTGCAAGAACCCCTTTTGTTACACTTGGGTTGAATGAATTGTTTACTCTGCCTTGAGAGAAGGGTTAATCCAATTCCTATATATGCCGAAACTACAAGGCTGGGAAATACCTAAGTCAGCCTGGTGTCGCAGCGGTAGTCAATAAATTATGTCAATATAAGCTTCATTTCTCTGCTTATCCAAACGGATCCCCTTGTCTGAGACAACTAGCATCGGCGTGTCACTTGATGTCGTGCTTCTGCAAACACGCCACCCTCCGGCGCGGTATACCTTGAAGAGCCCACTGAGTAACGCCCCTCGCCTCCATCTAGGAGCATATACCTCGTTTTTCATAATGATAATCCTATCTACGGGCCCATTTCGCTTCCTACAGACATATATAGCTAGTAGGCTTGAAAAGATCCTGGAAATCAGAGAGACAGTCCTGCAAAAGGTTGTATTCCGGTCATCCAATTAGTATGGATTGCCTCATTCTACATTGCTTGCAAAGACTGCCAAATTGTGTATTTGGAGAGACTCTAGCTGCTCCATGCCTGTCGCCTTCTATCAGCCATCCCATCTCTTGACATCATGAAACAGAATTCAAATTTCATTGCAACATCATTCTGTATCATTGCCACTGCTCGGAACATGGTCAGCTGCATGGCCCAGATCCTCCTTAAACCTCTTCCCATTGACCATGAGGGGCTGGCAATCCTGCAGAACAAACAGCACCCTAGCCCACTCAGTCTGACTTGGATTATTCCACGCGTGCATAGTGCCGCGCTGGATAGCCACATCTCCGCGGGTCATGAGCGTTTTGCTCCCGTCGTCCAATTCCAGGATCATGTTCCCTTCCATGATGATCCCATAATCCAGACTCTGCGTGCGGTGCATGAATCCGTTGCTGTCTGGTGCGAAGTCTGCAAAGCGACAAACTGTCCCTTTTGGCAACACAGCAGGCAACTTGCCTCTTGAAATCCGATCCTGATGGAGTTTGATGTCGATGTCATCGTTCAAGCTGGGCGGCATCTCCGAGGTGGTGTACAGCGGGGCAGAGGTGTATTTGTGCTCTGGAAATGCTGTGATTTGAGCTTTCTCTGAGCTGTAAAGTACTGCCTGCCCAGATGCATTATGAGTGGTGATATGGATGGTCGGGTCAGGCAGATCGGAAACGTGTTGAGTAGACCCGTTCATAGAGCCCATGGTGAATCACTTTCAATAGGTGCTCCTGCTGTGTTGTGTGTTTCTTTCGCCAAATGATTGAATATAGTGAAGCGTTCAAGCTTACCAGATGTGGAAGGGCAATTGGATACAGCTAATATACAAGTTCTCGTCCACTCAAACACAGTTCTCTCCCTCTTATACCTGGTATGTCAGCCGAGGGCCGAGACACGGGGAAGGAAGAGACGAGCAGAAAGGCCGACAACGAGACCGGTGAAGGTAAGGACCTCGACCAAACCGTATGACTCTCTCTCTCATCGGATCTGGTATTTCCATCAGGCGAAGGAGACGGACGTGAAGGAATCTACCAATGTCTGGGCAAAGTTCGTCGGTCCTGGCTGATGGATCGGATTATTCTAACCCTTTTTAGAAGGAGTTTTCCTGGGTGGGTCTACATGGGATTGGCCCGGGGAGTGGCATCAGTGGGGGGTTTTCCACAGTCATTCCCCAGTTCCCAGTCTCCTGAGGTCTAGGATTTCCAATCTGATGATCGAGTCTGGAGAAATGCAAATTATGCAAGAGTACTGCCGATTTTCTTATGAAAGCACGGAAGCGAGTGTTGAGAGTGCTGTTCTTACATAGCCGCCTGTGTTACCGTCGACTAGCCTCTTCGACCAAGAAATTGACTATCGAACACAGATCTTGTATCCTCACTAATTAGACGCAGCTACGATGATCACCTCAGTTGGTGTTGACAGCATGCGGTCCTTCACGCCTTTTACATTGCTGGTTGTGGCGTCCGTAGTCTTCTGGGTGAGTTTGGCATCCACTCTCCAGCTCACTCTGGGCTTGGTAATCTCACAATGATATAGGTACTCCGCAAAGGATTCTACGGCCCACTCAATACAATACCGGGGCCATGGTATTCAAGATTTACAAATGCAGTTTTAAAGTACAAGACCCTAATTGGTCAGCGGGTTTTCTATGTTCATGACCTCCATCAGCGATATGGACCAGTGGTAAGAATTGAGCCAGGCGAAGTCAACGTCTGTGACTTAGATGCCTTTCGAGAGATTCACAGGATTGGAAGCGGCTTCGTCAAGTCTGACTGGTACAAATTATCCACGTCTGGGATTGAAGACAACGTGTTTGCCATGACTGATATCTCTGAGCACGCGGCGAGAAGAAGGTTGCTGGCGAGACCATTCAGCAGATCTTCGCTTTTGTCGAATTTCCAAGACATGGTAGCAGGACGCGCATGCTTAGCTGTTTCCAAGATGAAAGAAGAGGCGAGCAAAGGTCCGTGTGACGTTATGAAATGGTGGACTTTCATGACGACAGATGTCATTGCACGAGTCGCTTTTGGAGAAGAATCATGCCTCTTGGAGGCTGGCCAAGTACACCATGACTTTGTGTATGCCGAGAACTATGAGATCACTAATAAAGACTGCAGAAAAGTCAGTATATCGACGATCTGGAACGCGTAACGCTAGTCTGGGGCCTGCAAGGAGAAGTTCCTTGGCTGTACCCAATAATGCGACTTCTAGCGCCTGGTTTTATCAGAGAGTGCGATAACTCCCTTCAAAACGTCGTAAACTACGGCTTGTCCGCAGCCCTCAAAGCTGGAAAGGGTACATCTCTAGCCAGACACAATATCATCAGTGGCTTGATAGATGCAAGTCGCGCTGAAGGCACACGTCTTACGGACTCCAGCGTCGGATCGCAAGCCTCGGCATTGATTGTTGCGGGATCGGGTACCACCGCAGTGACCCTCACTTACGCAGTTTGGGCTGTTCTACAGCACCCAGATGTACGAAGCAAACTGGAGGAAGAGGTTTCGGGTCTTCCTGACAGCTTCGACGACACAATCTTAGAGAAGCTCCCATATCTGAACGCCGTTCTCACTGAAACTTTACGGTTGTATGGCTCAGCACCCGGTGCATTACCTCGGGTGACACCATCCAAAGGGATGCAGGTCAATGACTTTTACATTCCTCCTGGGATAGTGATGACGACTCAGAGCTACACCATGCACCGGGATCCTTCGATATTTCCTAACCCTGAAACGTAAGGACACTCCGAGCACTAGCTGTCACCGGAGATAGTAACTAACGTGGAAAACAGGTTCGATCCCGATCGATTCTATCAGAAAGATCTTACTGGGACACAGAAGTATGCTTTTGGACCGTTTGGAGGAGGCACACGAATCTGTCTGGGCATCCACCTGGCCTACATGGAGCTACGGCATGGTTTGGCCGAATTCTTTCGTGAATGTCGTGATCTGGAGCTCTCAAAACTTACCACGCCTGAGTCGATGGAGATGGACAATTATTTCTTGATAAGTCCGAAGAGCAAGTGCTGTATGGTGAAGAGCAGGAGCTCCGTGGGGGGTTGACGGGCATTCTCAGATTTGATAAAGATATCTCAAGATATCCCACCAAGTTTTGCTTTGCACGCAATGGCACCGGTGCTGCTAGCACATAAGTCATCAAGGATGGGAATTCAGTACCGGTCCATGATGACGGTACTGAAGATTGTTTGCGAGGCATCGAAGTCAGTGTCCAAACTGCTGGGTGGTTCAGAATGATAACGGTGCAGAGCACGCCAGGAGAGAAAATAGACTCTAAGGAAAGGACGCGTTCATTGCGGGCATGACTTTCGGCCTCAATTACGCTCCGTAAATAATGTAAAGATTGTAAATAGCCCCAAAAAGTAAGAGGTCGAGATTGTGAAAGCTGCATTAGCAGATGCCTTCGCGTTGGCACTTTTAAGATTCCGCCCCCTCTATATCTTGGCATGCGCGAGTCAGTTATCGGAGATTTCATGCACATCCCGACTCAGAGACGTCGAAAAAAAGATGTCGTGGTCTGTTTTCCAAAGTTCTACATAGTTTTGATAGCATACTCGCAAACCATTACTTTTGACATTATTGAAACAAGCCAGGAAGTTTCAGAATGCGTGCTCTACCGAACATAATCGTCACAGGGACCCCAGGCGTGGGCAAAACGACGACGTGCAATCAATTGACCTCCCTCGCGTCGCAGTCTACCCCGCCAGTGAATCTCAAATATCTTTCAATCAATGATCTCGTGAAGGAGCGGTCGGCGCATTCCGGCTACGATGAAGAATATCAGACTCTGGATGTTGATGAAGATAAGCTGATGGATGAGGTCGAGAAAGAGATCGAGGATGGCGCAGGAGAAGGCGGATGGATCATCGACTGGCATTCGACCGAGGGGTTCGCCATAAGGTGGGTTGACCTGGTGGTTGTGCTTAGATGCGAGGAGACGAGTATTCTCTATGACAGACTGTCTTCTCGGGGATACAGGGAGAACAAGTTGCAGGAAAACATGGACGCCGAAATCTTCGGTGTAGTGGCTGAAGAAGCAAGGGAAGGATGGATGGAGGAGGGCCAGGTGGTGGAATTGAAGAGTACGGAAGCAGAACATATTGAAGAGAATGCCGAAAGGATATTGCAATGGATCAAGAACTGGCTGAAGGATCGGGAGGCGAAGGCGAACGATGACTGAGACAATCACTTCCGCCTGAGATTGCCGAAGGCTGCCCTATCAAGTCTGTTCAAATGCGTTTACAAGTCGAGCTTTCACTGCTCCAGCTCACCGCCGGCAAGCCAGGATTTCAATTTGGCTAGAGCCTTGCCTCTATGGGATATTTGGTTCTTTGAAGGCACTTAGTCAATGCTTGTCCAGGTATCAACAGCCTTCGGGGAGGCTCGTGGACGTAAGAAAACGAATGAATGAGGACAACGCGGGGGCAACAGAGACTCGGGCCTGCAGGAGGATAAGGGATAAGAACTGGGCGACAGGAACCTCGCTCACCTTTTCGGTCTTATCCATCTCTGCATAAGTCTGACCCTCATACTCGAAGACGGCATCCCACCCTGATTCTATCAGTCAGCTCTCATGCAACTTGGCCACTTGCAGTACGTTGCTTGCAATGCAACGCAATGGAGGTTAAGCACGCACCGAAGATTCCTGGCCCTCTTGCCGGCACAATCTTCCCCTGCGTCCGGCCCTGGAAGAGGATAGGTTCTTGACCGGGTCCTGCGCAGTACGCAAATGTGCATACGGCAAATGCAGTCTTGTCCTCATATGCAGCTAGCATCTTGTTGAGACCTTCATGGCCGAGCGCCTGGAGGAAGTATTTGCTGCACATGGGGATCAGTTGTTGCTCAGATCACGAATTTCGGAAGTTTCAAAATGCAGATTCAGATACTCCTTTTAGTTCGTAGCCTCTGAAGCATCGTCCTAGATATTTAAGTCGTTTGACTCATGACTTACATGTATGGCCCAGGCAAGCCTTCCAACGCTTGGAATTCAAGTGCTGTATCTTCCGTCAACACAGGACCATTGACCTTGGAATCACACCTTAGTCAGCATCTGCCCCAGTGAGCTCATTCCAACCCAAATTTGCCTGTTCACGCTTTGGACAGCTCAGGCAGTTGTTCCCTGGATGTGCCTGCCAGTGTGATCCGCATAAGGCTGAGGAAAACCACTCACCACAGCAGCAGCCTTAGAGGCCTTATCGATCGCGACCTCCTCAATCGTGCCTTGGATCTCACTCAATCCAGGCACATCACGGCTCTGCATCTGCAGGCCAGGAACATCGGAGAGAATGGCCCGGACCTCGGCCAGCTTGTTCGCGTTGCCGGTAATGAAATTCAGAATTTTAGGGCGCGATTGCGTTTGTGCCTCAGTCATCCTCGCGAGATGTTGACGTGAAAAATTTAGATGTCTACGTCGAATGAGAGGTCGTAAGTCGTAGCGGGTAAATCCTTGCAAAAGATAAGAGACAATGAACAATTGATTGGATTTGCGGCAGAACATGTACTTTAGCCCTCGAGATTCTTCGTGGTATTGGATATCATTTATGCCAATTTCCTTAGTAGAGATCCCGCCTCCCCAATGAGTCAATGACAGCACAAATTTATGCCCAGGTCTGCTAGACAGATGGAATTTGTTCTTTTCAATCAATGATGTGATATTTAGAATGAGCCAATGCAAGCTTTACCTCAACCCTATGATAAGGCGCAAAATACTAAATTTAGGGGAATTGTATGTTGATCCGAACAATGAATGACTCACATCGTGCGCTACGTTGTTCGCGGAACCGTCTACAACTACAACGGCTTCAACTTACGACCTAATCAACCACATTCCGTTGGCAGTTGTCTACAGCAGACAGTTGGAGGCAGGAACATAAGGCTGGTTTGCTAGGAATATACTTGGGCAGGAACCCGCTACCATAGTCTCCCTAACGTTGCCTTCTCCAGTACTTCTGAGAATGGCTTCAATCCATCGCTATGCAACACTAATTTTGACTTCCAAAAGCCGCAACTCCAATGCATGCAGTTCATGAAGGATAGAACTTCTATGTTCCATAAAAATGATGTCCTTGGGCATTCATCATTCTTCCGGCGAGGGCGTGCTCGATGCTAGCCTTAGCAATTCGAAGTCTCGGTACTTTGAGAGGTATTTCTCTCCTCTCCGGTGGGCCCTGAGTAACCTTTCAGGGGCATTACACCTGAAACCACGAGTCTTGTTCAGCGCAAGGTTCTTCAGATCCAAACTGGGATTGAACATAGGGTCAAACACAACCAAATTCACACTTCCATCGGATCTGCTTTCTACTCCCACGATAGTCATTGAATGGCCCTGGTGTTGAAAGTAAATTGGGGGCTTTTCAGTGATCACGACTTTGTCGATCAAGTCCTTTGTGGTCTCGTCGTCAAAATACTCGCACACAGCACACAGCATGGTTTCGAGGGCCGCAACTGAATTGGTCGTTGTGTATGCTGAGGCTTCGCACGGAATATCAAGGCTCATGAACAAGGCTTGAGCCTCGGGTGTTCCAATATACTTGCGGGTGAACTTAATACCTCCTGTCTCAATCCTTCCAACGGAATTGAAACCCATATCCCAAGCATGCTCGATGAAATCTTGGAGTTTCAGGATTTTGGGAATTCCACCTGGGAAGTGTGCGTAGCCAGTGACTTGGGCTTCTTGAATGTATGAAATCAACATTTGGATGTTTCGGTAACCGCAAAAGCCTCCTTCTCGGGCCATTTTGGCCACATGGCAGACATCGGGACTACAATAGAAGGCGCGTTCGACCGTTTTGTCAAGTTGAGAAAGACGGGCGAGTATGGGAACGAGCCCAGGAGTTTCATTGGCAATCGTTTCGACTCGTTGTAAAGTACCATCATGACCAATTCTGTTAGTGATGGTGGACTTAGCTCCGTCTTGGAGCATTCGAAGAAGCCATGCAGGCATTTGACGCTCATGGGCAAAAGGCCCTAGTTCAGCACGCTATCTAGGGTCAGCTGCATGGCCCACAACACTTTCACTGAGTCGCATGACTTACTCCTAGCCGCCGGGACTTTCCCTGTATTGAGGATACCGCTTTGTATGACGATTTGCCCTTTGGCGAAGCTGGTGTGCCCAGAAAGATCTCTTTGAGGGACGGCATCCGTTTTCTGCCAGTATTTGGAGTGCCCTTAGCTTTGTCGACATTGCGGATCGAATTAGAGATGTTCGTAGTAAAAGAATTGGGAGTATTAGGTGTTGAGGGCTCGGGGGTCAGCGGACGGGGCGTGTGCACCTCAGAAGTGAGGTCGATGTCGACACCAGACAAACTCTCTTGGGCGTGCATGTCGGCGTGAGCATCGAGCTCGAGGACGTGTACACGCTCACCACAGACACAGTCGATCCAGGAGTGTTCATCGTAGTCCTCATCTCTGGGCCGAGGCTGAGTGAAGGGAGATGAAATGCTGTTCGTACCTTCCTTCTTTCGACGGCCGTTGAGGGAAGTATCATGGGGACTTTCATCTAAGGCAAGTTCGGAGGGCAGTCCAGCTTCCTCGAAGGCAAGTAACTGAGCTAGCTCAGCATCACTGAGCCCTTGTCGAGATCTGAAGTGGACATCTTTACTAGGCCGAGGGCTGACTTGCTCTCGTTCTTGTTGTGAGGTATGTGCATCTCGACAATGTGTTTCAAGCCCGCTGAAATGATAGGTGCCAAAATCGCAGTAGGGGCAACGGAGATATTCTTGGGAAGATGTAGACGACATAATCTGGGCAGGGAAGATCCTGGAAGAGATGGAACCGTTTCACTCGTACTCGTTATGAAAAGGTGGTCATCTTTCGAATGGTCTGATGTGTGCGAATTGTCAGTTAAATTTATCAAATAGGTTAATAACAAGTTTGATATTGTTGCAGCCTTGCAGAAATGATTACATGTTCAGTTAGACAGGCAAGGCAGGATGCCAAGAGCAGCGCTGGAATGTGGAGGGCCTATAGCACGCTGGGCCAACAAGCATGAGGCTTAGACATGGTACGTGGGCTTGAAGAAATCCATGCAGCATTGGACCGCCGACCGAACCCGTCATGCGCTTCCAACGTCACAGGATAGGTCTCACAAGAAGGCATGTCATCAAACAATTGAAGTGAACTTGAATCTCATCGGGCACTGCCCGTTGTTGGTGAGGCTGCAATGTCACCCCGGAACGCACACGAGGTAAATTATCCTTTAAATGGCAGCGAAACACGAGTCACGTAAATGACGCGATTACGATCGGAGACAAGGGGGGACCGGAGTTACCTCAAATTTCTCCGATTGGGCGTGTCCCCCCTTCACCGCCTTCAGCAGCAGAAATTTATTCTGCCGCTTCGAGATCGGGGGAACGAGATCTCCCCTCGTCCCCTCGGAGCTTCGTTCACAGCCACGAGCAGAGGGCCCAGATCAAAATGTGCCCTTGGTCCCCAGACCTGCTCGTAGTAGTGGACGATGGGCGGGCGGTCGCTTTCTTAGTCACCCCATTATTGTGCCCATTATTTTTATTACAGTCGGCAATTTAAGTCACTCGACCAGATCTCACTGTTGGTCGAGTCATAATTGCTTTCCCTGCCCTTCTTGACCTCTAATTACTTTTTCAAAGCATGGTCACACTCACCTGCAAAATCTCCCCCAGACCACCATCATGACAACCCGTCCTGCTGTAAATGGCCTGGATCTTCTTCCGAATGGCAACAAATCCCCCACTACTCGGCCCATCAATGTCCTCAAATTTGGCGGTCAGTCTCTTGTCGCAGCAAAACAGCATTTACTAACTGCTCACAGGCACAAGTGTTGGTAAATTTCCCGAGGACATCGTCAATGTGGTCAAGACTAGTACACTCGAGACCGATGTTGCTATTGTCTGCTCGGCTGTATGACTCACTTTCCCAATACCACATGCCACCCGCTGACACTTGAACCCAGAGATCCAGCAGTACCAAAGCTGCAGGTACCACAAATCGGCTGTTAAGAGCCGCTTCCGAGGCAGAACACCATAAGACCGAAGAATATAAACGTTTGATTGACGATATCCGGCTTGACCACCTTGAAAACGCCGATACCTACATCCATACAGAAGAGATACGCCTACGGCTACGGAGAGAGATTGAAGAAGAATGTGATCTGGTAGCCCGTATACTGGAGGCTGCTCAGACTCTGGGCGAGACAAGTCCAAGGTCAAGAGATAAAGTTATGAGCACGGGTGAGAAGCTCAGTTGTCGTTTTATGGCTGCCCTTCTGCAAGACAGGGGCGTGGAGGCATTTTACGTTGATCTTGCAGATCTCATTGACTTCAAAGTGCCACACAGTCTGGATCAGCAATTCTATGACAATGTCGCGACTGCTCTGTGCAAAAAGCTACACAACACTGCAGGCAAAGTGCCCGTCATTACTGGATATTTTGGAGCCATACCTCGAGGTCTCCTGACGACTGTTGGTCGAGGCTACACTGATCTTTGTGCTGCGCTTGTTGCCGTGGGGATAAGGGCACAGGAGCTGCAGATCTGGAAAGAGGTAGATGGAATTTTCACGGCAGATCCTCGAAAGGTCCCCACAGCCAAACTAATCCCTCAAATCAGCCCTGCTGAAGCTGCTGAGCTCACCTTTTATGGCTCTGAGGTCATCCATCCTTCGACCATGGACCAAGTCATTCAAGCTCGGATCCCCATACGGATCAAGAATGTGATGAATCCCAGAGGTAGTGGCACAATCATCTACCCTGATTCAGGCTCCGAGCTGAATTCTGCGTCATCGGGACATGATCCCAAACTGTTCAGATCCCGAAGCTCCAGTCATTTGACCGAGCGTCGAGGTCCGAAGCGACCAACGGCAGTTACTATGAAGCACAAAATCCTTGTCATGAATATCCATTCGAACAAGAGATCCCTGTCCCACGGCTTTTTCGCTGGGATATTTGCCACACTGGACAAATGGCGCCTGTCGGTTGATGTGATTTCGACAAGTGAGGTCAACATGTCTATGGCGTTGCACTCAGAAGCACCCTTGTACGCAGGCGGGGGCGATGATGAATACCAGATCGTGGACCAAGATCTTCGCGGAGCCATTGAAGAGCTGCAAAACTTCGGCACAGTCGACGTCATTCCAGAGATGGCAATTGTAAGTCTAGTAGGGAAACAAATGAAGAACATGGTTGGCGTTGCCGGCAAAATGTTCTCCACCCTCGGAGAGAACAATGTGAATATTGAGATGATCTCGCAGGGTATAGTTGAATGCACTGACTAGATGATCAACAGGCTTTGCTGACAATTTACACAGGGGCCAGCGAGATTAATATTACGTGTGTCATCGAAGAAAGAGATGCAGACCGAGCGTTGAACATATTACATACGAATCTTTTTACTTTCTTGGATTCATAATTGGCTGGAGCATTTACGAAGCGTCTGAGCGGCATTTGTGGGCATTAACGATGGAGTTTGGGAAGGACTACAATTCAACAGGGCCCATCGACTTTGATTTAAGAAGTGTGGCGTGGGCAATATGACTGGGTTCAGGCATGTCAGAAAACGTCAGGGACGATGTCTATAAATCAACTCGGGGATAAAGACAGGGTTGACTATATTGAGTCAACAGGTGTGGCTTTCGCAAGGAGCAAGAAGCTTGTGCAGATGTCGTCAGTCAGAGGCGATAAGGATGCTAAGAAGAGGAAAACAATCAAAACAGCCCGCCGGACTCGGTAGTGGCACGTGTCAAAAACGTCTACAAATGCCCACCCGCAAAGTCGGCGCTGTGGGTGACAGATAAATGAAAGATCCAACGACATGCCCTACTCCATCCGGCTGCTTCGCTTAGGCTCCTGCCACTCGCAATATGGAGTACTAAGTCCTAGTAGATCGTATAGGTGAACGCAGCATCTTGAAGATGTGAGACAACAGTTGCAAATCACGTACGAGTCACACCCATGATCTAAGGCATTGTATGACTGCCTTGGTCATCCTCACATGGGTCGAATGGAAAAAGTATTCTTCCGGCAAGCCGCGACGCGACGCGTGCCACCCACGGTTCCAGGGCGAATCCCAGCCAAGCCAAAGCAAGGGTAGGAGAAATGAGCCGAGAACTCGAGCGGGCAGAGGCTGAAGAAGGCTGCTGAGGAGAATCTCGTTGAGAGATTTGGCCAATTACCAGCTTTTCAAAGTTGATGTCTGACACAGGCCGGGAACAGGTGGGCAATTTCTAAGGTTTGGAGCATTCCAAGTTGGATGAGGCTGTTCAAATGATTGGCCCTGGCACAAGGACATTCTTCCTACAAGAAAGGGATCGAAAGAGGATTGGCTTTCCCGTCGAAGGACCCCTCCGTAGCGCCAACCTGTTTCTGTCTTAGATCTACCCAAATATGGCATAGCGTAGTCACGAGTTGGCGCGTGCCAACTGGTACGACCGAAAAGCGCGTCACGGCAGTCCACCTCCCACTTCCCACTTGGCCAGAACTCCCAGAAGCTCCCTCCATTTGAATCCATCTGCCCATCCACCACCACCCACCTTGCGCCCCAGCTCTCGACAGCCGAACGCCCACAGAAGAGAAAACCCCAGCCTGTGAAATGCTCAGGCTTCTGCTCTATAACACTACTGACTAGCCCACCTTCCTCCACGTCTGCCTTGTACCTTGCATCGCTGCACCACCCAACTGTCCTGCTGTTGGAAACTTGTAAACACTCCAACTCTTCTACCGTTTCCATCTTTCGTTCCATCCACGACCTATCGTTTTTCCACAGCACCATGGCACACTTTTCGCCATAGTAGCAGCCCTTGAATCTCCAGGCCTTACGATTCATCCCTTTCGGAAGCTCAACATTCCTACCTTTTGTCACCCCTCGATCCACCGCAGTCCAGAAAGCCCAAACTCCAACGTCTCCCGCACAGACACGTCCAAAGCCCTGCGAGTACTCTTCGAAAACCGCCTTTTACCTGACATCCATCAAATTTCTTCTTTCTTGCTAGAGTCCACCTCACTTTAAAGTCACCCTGCAGTCAACTGCACAGCAATTTTGGCTGCCGCCCTAGCCTCCACTCCCGCAAACTTCGACCCAACTCCGACTATTTGGTTAATGGGAACTACACACGCTGTTTTCACGCGACTTTGACCTTGAACTCGACTCTCTCGCTGCCCTAGGTCATTATCACCTTCGGCCAGCATGTCGTCGACGCGTCAAAACCACTTTTTCCACATCCACCAGGACCAGGTGCCGGTGCCATCCAATTCCTCCCCACATACGAAGCCACGACCGCAACTGCAACCCTCAGCAATGCCGCTTCAGCCCATGAGGAACCCGCCAGTAGGCACAGAAATCATTCTCAGCGCACCGATGATGGCGGAGCAACATATGTCGCCAGTCAAAAGCCAGCCATTCACTCAAGCAGAGATGAACTATGCAAATCTCAACTACATTCCCATCCCACCACCCCAGCCCACAGCCAACCTCTACGCCGAATCTCCTGTTAAACGACCTGCGGTTCCTCCTCACGCACAATTCCATCCGATGCAGATGATGATGCAACAGCACCAATCACTGTTTACCACTTTCGACAGCAATTTCGGCCCATATCAACAGGAAAATGTCCTTCCTGCTTCTGCAACCCAGGAGAATTTTGTCGAATTCCCAGAACCATCATACCCTCGCAAACAGGCACTCAAGAGGTCATACTCGGATGTCGAGGCAACCATTGAACGACCTTTCAAGAAAGCCAAATCTGATGAGTTGGCGGTAGACATACCGGCGCCCGAGGATATGCCACCCGTTGTAGACGATGGCAATAAACCCAACTTGAGCTATGCACAGATGATTGGCATGGCAATACTGCGAGCCCCAAACCGACGACTGACACTCTCTCAAATCTACGAGTGGATTTCTAACACGTTCGCATATTATCGCGAGGATACAAAGCAAAGCTGGCATAACAGTATCAGGCACAATTTGTCGCTCCACAAGGCTTTCATCAAGAAGGAACGCCCCAAGGGCGATGCTGGAAAGGGATGTTATTGGATGATCGAACCTGGATCAGAGGGCAGCTTCTTCAAGGACAAAAATCGTCGAGGCAATTTGTCGAACATGTCCATCCAACCTGGTGTCATGCGACCGGAGCTCATGAAGATGGCACAGCCATTGTCTGATGCTTTGACCCCAAATCTGTTCATCAATCAGTCAAGCGAACCCCCTCGACCTCGCACTGCCCCAGCACTTCCTGACCTTTCTTCTGATGCTACACTCCCCGCATCCGATCCTGCTCTGAACGAGCAGGACGCCATGAATCCCAACGAGGGTTCGTTATCCCAGCCCAAGTCGTCGCCTCCAAATGCCTTGAACTCGTCACCACCTTTGGTTGCAGGCAGTCATCGTCGGAACATATCCTCCCCAACGGCTAGGATACAAAGACCATCCTCAGCTCAGCGCCAGAAGCGGATCTTCCCAAAGCCCGATGACAGTGGGTATTTTTCATCAATCGAGTCCTCCGCACTGAAGCCCAATAAGAATAAAATTGTTCTAACTTCAGAGCTTGATATTGAGCCGCCAAGCAAGAAGCGCGCCGGCCGGGCAGAAGAGGAAATTGCCCGACTGCGAGCCTCCTCACACGATATGACCCCGAGTCACACTAGATTCGGATCATTGAGTGGTGACGTGGTGCCGTTGTCCTCGCCTGTTCGTGTTAGTCCCACTACAGCAGCCTATCCTGTCACTCCAGCAGTGCGATTCAAGAAGCCCCACCGACCACCTCCCTCGATCTCCCCCAATACCCAGCTCCATAACCACCGAAAAGCTATGCAGGATTTCCGGAACTCTCCAATGAAAGGAATTGGATTGCTACAGGCCGATACCAACCCCAACAGCCCATATGGAAACTCCTTTATGACTCCTGTAGGTCTTGGGGACGAATCTTTTGAAATATTCTCTGATCCGGTCAACACTTTCACCCCGTTCACCCCGGCATTCACATCCTCGCCGTTGAAAGTGTATCAATCACGCCCACCCTTGGGCCGCGTGGTAACCAGTGGAAATGTGCTCGCCGAACTAGATGGAGGCGCGCTCAAGCTCAACGGAAAAACCCCAAACCGCAACCATCTCCTCAAGCCTACCATTGGAGTGACCAATTCCGGATCGCCGCTCAAAAGCTCGATGAATAGTGCAGCTGCATTTGATGTACAAAACGATCTTTTTGACTTCAATTCTTTCGAAAACGACGCGTCTGATAATGATGAAGGCGTTGACATTCTTCAAGGCTTTGGAAAGATTGGCGACTCAACTGCTCATCTGGGTGGACACATTGGCGGTTCTCAACAAATGAATCGTCCTTCCCTAGGAGGTCGCAGCCAAACCTCTCTATTTTAACACTTGGAGCTTTCTGTTTGGGTCGGAGTTTTTGCTTCTCTATTTGTCCATGCCTTGGATACGACTTAAGCACGCGTACTCCTACAAGGCTCTTTCCTTTTTCCTTCAAATTTGATTGATCCTCATGGAGTTAGTCAACGGAGCGAGTAATCCTTCTTGACTAATATTTCTCATTATGAGGGTTTGTATGAGATCAAGAGTTATGAATTCATTACGTGGCTAATTGGCCCTTCGTGTTACGATGATATGTCAGAGAACGAAACTCTACAATTTGCTAATATGAGCCTGTTCGTTTGGACGCAGTCCAAGCGCTAGGGTATACACACTCACGCAATGACCCAACGACGGGTTAGATAGTTTGGCAGCAATGCAATTATGAAGCTTAGTAAACCGATTTTTAAACCATTCCACGACTCTCTGCTTTCTCCTTCTTCGTACCTCTTAGGGTAGCATCAGACGGAAAAACAAATATCCTTGGCCATGGGTGAAGCTGCTGGCGCAGAAGCAAACTCCAAGCCTTCCTAACCGACGGTGCCGCCAGCCGCCCACTGCAGTTCACACTATTCTCCGTAGTCGAATAGATGATGAGAACTTACATAGCTCGACAGGTATTTCAATGTGAGAATCGATAGCTCGCCTTTTGATAACCAGTCATGCCACCTTACAATGGTTCTGCTGCAGGAGTCTCAGAAATGCACCTATGGAGGTAACTGTCACTCGTACAGTGGGCCAAATGCAGTCCACTCGGCATTGCATCTGAATACATGTTACAAGGAACAAACGGGCTGCGACACCAGGGGAAATCTCCTTACGGGTCGCCCCGGACGAATCGGGCCAAGGGCGACGCCAGCCTGTGCCCACCATATGCTTGCGCGAGTCAGGGTATGCGGCTTAAATAGTATTGTACTTGTATTCACAAACAAGATCACTTCGAGTCCTAATCGCTCGTGATCGAAGCCGAAGAGCCGCCTTGAGACGAACCGTGGAGTCTGCGAGCCTCGTCCGCGAATCTGGCTATTAATAATAAAAGAAATGAACTGAGGGTTAGCCCGGCTGAACTGGCCCTAGCCGCGAGCATCCTGCTGTCGAAGCTTCTACTCCATACCTCTGGCCAATTATGATTCGGTGACCAACAGGACGCGCAATGCTCCCACCCATCAGGCTCCCTTTATTCGTACGCGTAAAGCGCAAGATTCGACCGCACAGGCTTTCCATTGGAGCATCCAGATCGCTCTCCTGGATCAACGCGGAATTTTCAAGTGCAACTCGTTCGTTGATGTTCCACTGAGGGCTTTTGCTTACGCCAGACCAGTCTAGTTTGCTGTGTCCATCAAGCTTTGCGATACGGGAAGTGAGCAGTGAGCACCCCCAAGGAAAGCTGTGAATCGAGGCAGGGGCAAAATTTCAAGGGTGAGCGTAAACATACTATTAAGCATCGTATTGATTAAGCATCAGTAAGTTAAGCATCGATGGCGTTTCTAGGCGAGGGCAGTGATCATCCAGAGATGCCCACCCCTGCAACCAAGGGTGTCAACTCTGAGCAGTTGTCGCTGCCCCTCCCTGGCCCGAACACGGGGTCAATCATGGGCCGTCATGAGGCTTTCTTCGGAGAGTCCTTATTAGCTAAAGGTGTGCTTCCTGCGGACTGCCGTTTCGTCAAAGCCGGCTCAACCTTTTCCTAACCCCAAGATATTCTTGTACAAGACATCCCTGAGGGAACAAAAACCTCTTGCAACGCCCACACTACCCAGTTTATCGCCAGACCATGCAGCAGGACACGTACTCTACTCTCAAAGTCGTCTCACCACCGCAGCCAAAAGATAAGTTCCCAAAATTTGTCTCGCCATCAGAGTTAAACGACCAGCCGGACGCAGTACCAACGAAGGAGGCAGCGACCACAAAACAGCCTGACCACTCGGTGTTGAAGAGCCCTCCGTGGACATTGAAGAATGGTCGACGACGACGCCGAAAAAAATGGATTCTCTGGGGAATAATAATATGCGTTGTGGTGACCGCGGCAGTCGTTGGAGGAGTGGTGGGAGGAGTATTGTCTGAGCGTGCATCGGAACACAAGGCCTCAAAACAATCCCCGTAAGTCCATCAATCTGAAAAAATGGAATGTTTTCCGTGGATTCGCACTGATACTATGCGTTTTCAAGAACTGCCACAGCGACTGGGGCAGCGGCCTCCATAAATGCAGCCATGTCTGGCACCGCGAAGGCCCTGACCTCCTACAGTTATCCAACTGCTGTGTCATGGGGCTCTCCTCACATGGAGGTGTTCGCGCTCGATACTGAAGCCTATCCAAACTGGAAGTATAGAAACTCAACCGCATCAGCTGCGAACCAGTGGAACCCAGAAAATAAAACACTCGAGTACATCGGAGGTGCTTCGGCTCCTTTCGAATATGGAATCGCAGCAATAACGCGGGATGCTCAAAATGTCGACATCTTCGTTACCGGCTCTGATTTGGGGCTTTACCACAAATCACATAGCACGGATCTGGAATGGATTCCTAGCCAAGGGCTTTGGGAGCGACATGGAGGGAACTGCTCCAGTGCCCCAAGCGTCGCATCGTGGTCTCCGCAGCGGCTCGATGTTTTTGTTATTGGAGAGGCTCCCACTTCTCAATTGTTTCAGATGACTTGGGACGATAGTCGGTGGGGTGGCTGGGTTGGGCATCCCGCAGCGTCCATGTCGACTCATGCACCTGCAGTAGTATCTTGGGGCCCCGGGCGGCTCGACGTCTTTGCCCTAGGAGCCAATGACCACGCTCTCTACTACCGATATTATGATGGGAAGCAATGGTACCCTGATGACTCACTTACCAACCTGGGAGGGTTCGGGACGTCGAGGCCAGTGGCCATATCCCTCCAACAAGGGCGCATTGACGTCTTCATGCGAGGGGGCGATGCTGATATCTGGCATAAAGCATACTCCAATTCCACATGGTTCGACTGGACGCCAATAAGTGGGAGAAAGGACATCCAAACAGAGCCGGCGATCGTCAGTTGTGTGGACGGAGTCATTGATGTTTTTGCATGGGATACAAGTAATTCTTTGCTCCATAAAAGACTGAACATTTCAACTGGAGCCTGGACTCCAGATAAGGATTTCGACAAGCTCCGCGATGGTCTAGCTGGCCCGCCCAGTGCAGTTAGCGACGGCTCAGGCAGTCTTCATGTTTTTGCATACATGCAAGCTGGGGACTTAGGCCATCTGAGGTGGAACGAGTCCTCGAAGACATGGTCGCCTGGGACTGGTGTTGATTCATTAGGTGTTGGGAATTGGTCATAACATTGCAAGTTTTCAAGGTAATCAATACCTATTATGATAATCGTCGATCCTCTCTCGCACAAAGTTCTGTGGGGATTTTCTTGTACTGCCAGTAGTAGTTACAGGGGAGGGTCAGTCGTGACTCGCAGCCCTGGGGGTATGTAGTAAAAGCGGCAACAGCGGCATACATAACCGAGCTGAGCAACCCCTGAGGCCCGCGTGAGCTCCCAGACCAAACTTGACTTACCCATAGTTCCCCATAAATGGCCTGAGCTACATACCATCAGGTTACTGGTATACACGTTGTCTTCAAAACACTCGGTCTCGCTCTATGGTGGGAATAGTGGGTTTTCCTCGGATCAATTCTATTTTCTGAGGCGCATGGGGCTTCAAGAAACGGTCCAACTAGAAACCGGCATAAGCGGCTCTCAGTATTGTTCCCGCAATGCAAATGGTACGCTCAGACATCTTCAAGCTTACGCCCAGCACCTCTCCTCGTACGTATGATGATCACCGAAACCTCGGTTTGAGTTGACCCCACTCTCATGGTTACCTAACACGGAACGCCTTGGACTGCCTTGGGCAGTCATGTTTCTAGGCAACGTGAAATCGATTTGTACAGGTGTGTTGATATAGCTCGATGATCCTCGAAACCCTTTCTGTTGTTGTCAACCTTCTCCTTGGAACCTCACAATAACCTGCAAGACAAATATTCTCAACATGTCAGACGCCGCAGCAATTAAGCAACTCGAGGATGCCCTCACGCTCCAGAAGAAAGCATTCTTGAAGAATCAGTACCCATCCATCGAGGAACGAAAAGCCAACATTGGGAAAATCCCAGGGATGGTGATTGGAAACCGAGAAGCCATTCTAGCTGCTATGAACAAGGACTTCGGCAACCATCCTAAGGCGGTGGTCGACATGGTGGAAATCTTAGGTGTTGCAGGGAGAGCTGCTTATGTGTTGTCTCAAATCGACAAGTGGACGGCTGCTGACTCCAGGGATGTCGATGCACAGATGTACGGAGCGGATGCCACCGGGGAGATACGGCATCAACCAAAGGGCGTGGTTGGAAACATCGTCCGTGAGTTGGTTCCCCTCGATGAGAATGAATGTTGAGCCTTAACTCAATGAATGATATAGCATGGAACTTCCCTCTGGACTTGTCACTGGGACCGCTATGCGAGATGCTCGCTGCTGGCAATCGGGTGATCATCAAACCGTCAGAATTTACCCCAGAGACAGGTGCTCTCCTGGCAAAGATGATCAAGGAGACATACCCAGAGGACCTCGTCACTGTGGTGAACGGCGGTCTGGGTCTCTCGAAACGCTTCTCGCAGCTCAAATTCAATCACATCCTTTATACGGGCAACCCTGCAGTGGGAAAGCTGGTGATGGCCGAAGCTGCAAAGAACCTCGTCCCGGTGACCCTTGAGCTCGGCGGGAAATGCCCAGTGATCATGCAGAAGGGGTCCGTCACGGATGAAAATGTCGAGACCATCATTGGCACCAAGCTGTTGAAGAACGGTCAAATGTGCATCTCGGTGGACCACGTTGTGTGTCCTCGAGATGAGGTCGACCAATTTACGGCCGCCGCGGAGAAGATGTTCAAGTCAAAATTGAATGATTACACTGTGTCCGCGGACAACACGGGCATCATCTCCGAGCGTCATCTCAGCCGTATCAACAAGTTGGTAGCCGAGGCTGAGAAGGCCGGCGTCAAGTCAATCAAGCTTGGTGGAGATATCCCATCAGACAACAGCAAGCGACAGCTTCCATTGACGCTGCTTGTCGACCCACCACGAGATTTAGAAGTAATGCAAGACGAGATCTTCGGGCCCATCCTCCCCATTGTGCCATACGACGATCTTGATGTGGCCATCGACGAGATCAACGCCGGTGAGCGACCTCTTGGACTCTACGTCTTTGGTGACGATGTTGAAGCTGCCAACAAAATCATCGAAAACACCAACTCAGGCGGTGCCGCGATCAACTGCGTCGCGATCCAAGGCGCGCTGCCTTCACTGGGCTTTGGCGGCTCGGGAAATAGCGGCATGGGTCGACACCACGGAATTGAGGGATTCCGTGAGTTCTCGAACCCGAGGGGCGTGTTTACTCGTTCGAGAACGAATGCGGATATGCTTAAGGCTTTCATGCCACCATATGCAGCGCTGGGTGAGCCATTGGCGGAGATGGCGTACAAGCATGCAATGGGCGCTGCGTAGGAAGTCTTGACATGGGGATGGAATGTACGAGTCACTGGGTAAAATATCAAAAGGAAGGTAGATAAACTCTACTCATTGCTATCTGAGTAGATTTCAATTGTTTGACTCGTCGGTGCTTACTTCTTCTGCTCACTCAAATGTCTGAAACGCCTGTCAACTCCATTAAAGGGGTTCGTTCGCTCACTACGATGAAAGCTCACTAAAAGCACTGCTCTGTTATTCTCAACTAATTGGCTCGGCTCAAAAACTTCAACAACTTCCATTCTGACAGGCTATTACCCACACAAACGCGATACTGATCCAAGGCCCATGGGACGGCTCTTGGCGTGACTCTGGTCTGTCTTCCATCCATTCGCCTAGGCATCTGAGGTTGGGTTACTAGTATCGATCCTAGTGACCAGCTTCGTAGTAGTGACATGGTATTTGGCGGTCTGGGTCGTGTTGGCGATGTTCTCGATGGGGAAGAATCGGTCCCAATTGGAAAGAAATTTCAGGTCGCCCTCTTGCCCAAACTGAGTTGCTTTTGCAATGCCTCCAGTTATTGTGCCGTCTTTGGAAACCTCGCTTCCAATGGTGAAATCGAGGCCGTACAGTGTCTGGGTGGTGGTCGTCTTTTCAGTGACCTTGTATCGGAATTTGGTATGGGGCGGGATCTCGGTCGACTCGGCCACTGTAGTGGTGTTGCTTGACAACTGGCTATTCTCCGTTGTCCGAGTCTTGTCGAAGCTTGCCTCTACGCCGAAGGAGAAGCCATCGAATTCGACCTTGGAGTCAATTTTGAGTCCCGTCGTCTCGCTGACGGTGAGAGTGGTGGTCTGACTGGTGGTCTTTTCATAGCTGTACTGGAAAGTCTTAGACTGCGCGCTGTCGTTACTCTCGACGACATCAGTAATGACCTGGCTGTCGGAGACCGGATCATTGAGCTGCATAATCACATATGGGCCTTTGGAGATATAGACGTAGAGGCCGTGGCCGTCGAGCGAGAGATCCCGTGGTATCGCCGGGCCCCCTCCGCCAGGAAGAAACTTCAGCGCAAAGAGAGGCGTTTCGCCAGGGATCCACACATTATGCGAGTGGGACATCTGCACGCCGACCTCGTTATTGAAAGCAAATGCACAATCGGTGTTGGTGACTGCCCACGCATCGTGGACACCCAATTTATCAGGGTTTGTTGCATCAAGCCAATGCTGCAGGTCCATGATCATCTCGAGGTCCTCATGGGTGGCAATCCTTCCACTCTGGGGCTTTGGACCGGCCGACATTTTCTTTCCACGTAATGATTAGGTTGGATCGGGGAGTGAGAAGACTTGTTGATGTTGGTAAAATAGCTATTCTAGGTTGTGAAGTTCAAAATGGCAATGGTATTGAAAGGGGGACGAGTCCTTTAAATGCCTCTTTCACCCCCTTCAAATTTGTGATGCTGCCGCATGTTGAAAATCTGCAATATGAAACCTGGGTACCTGAGGACCACCATCTGCGAACAATGCATGACCTTGTCTTCATAATCCATGTGACAAAGCACGTATAAACGAACAACCAATAAATTATGGACAAGAACGTACAAAATGAGCAGGTGTTTAGGATGACGACCGCCAGCTGAAGAAACATTCTTACCTACTCTAACTTGCCTATATCGTGCAGAGTATATCAATGAGCTAGTGAAGAAACTATCCACGCGAATCGACAGAAATAGCAAGTGGTTGGAAGAAAGGGTAATTGGACTCCAGTAGCTGGCTAGCTGAGAATATCATTTCTTGCCTGTGGGTGTCAATACCGTTGACGCTGGGGGCGGTGTTGTTTGAGATGGCTGCGTTTGGATGGAGCTGAAGCCCCCTTGCCTTTCTAGCAAAGCTTCGCCAGCCACAACTTGTGGTAGTAAGAAACCAGTAAAAAATTCTCCGATTAACATTGCTGATGAAAAGGTACTCCAGAGACTTGATTCAACTACCATCCATGAGAACGTAGCTCGATGGAACAAAGGTTCTTCTCAAAAATTATAGGTTCAGATGATGTTGTGTGCTTCGCTAAGCACAATTAGCTGGTTCTTCTTAAGCGGCGTTATATAAGCACCTAATAATTCGGCACCATTTTACAAAAGCAGCATTGTGGCTGCAGCCTTATCACGTGGTTATATATTAATTTGCCAAGCACGGAGATCTTTTCTGGAGGGCAGCCGCGACCTCATACTCAAGCGATATGTACCGTCTTGTTCGCTGATCTTTCCTTCCACCCTTATGTGTTGACGTTGCATCATTTGCGTAAGCTTGCACACAACTTGTTTGCGTCTTGCAACAGGACCTTAAGGCAGCTTCAAAATTGCTGCTGTGGCCCAGCATGTCGGCGCCTCGATGTCTGCGGACAGCTCTCGACGCCTGCCGACCGTACAAGGTAGAGAGGCCCTCCCTTCCAAGTCCTCGAGCCTTCTTAACCTGCAGTCGCGCATATGACTAACCCTGAATATCCAGACCAGCCAACTATTATGCCGGGCTAGAATATTACCGTCGCAAACCTGCCGAAGGCGAAGCTTCTCTTCCAGCGTATCGAGATGTGCACTTCCCGAAGACATTACTGCCGGATTTCCGATGCCTGAAGTTGGGTCAAGGAAAATACAGGGAATGGATGAGGGTGAATTACCTCTGGAAACAGAAGGACGTAAAGAAAAACAGCAAGCGAAGGAGACACAAAAATCACCGCGACCGAGCAGCGAGCGACCCAGCAAGAAGTCCCCAGCGCAGGCCAAGGCTACAGCTGCATCACCAGCTACCAAAGTAAAAGCGTCACCACTTGTGGAACCACAAAAGCTCTCAGCTCAAGAATTTGACAACCTCGACCCGGCTACTGTCAATGTTCCGCCTAACGTTCTTGCCGCTTTCCGCACTCCTCTACGGCACAAGCCTACTCATGGCATTCCAGTTGCCTCACTCCAAATGCGGTCGTACAGTGTGCGCAATCTCGAATTCTACGCCGATTTCGCGGTGCGCGCCGCCTACTGGCTCGGCCTGCCTTGTTCGGGTCCCGTTCCGTTACCCAAGAAAATTGAACGTTGGACTGTGCCAAAGTCACCCTTCATTTTCAAGAAGTCTATGGAGAATTTCGAGAGGATCACGAGACGGAGACTTTTGACCATATATGATGGAGACCCAGAGGTCGTGGAGATCTGGCTAGCGTTCCTACGGAAGTGGCAGTTCTATGGGGTGGGGATGAAAGCGAACGTTTGGCAATTCGAGGGCCTTGGTAAGCTTTCCGATGGACGATGGATTTGTGATCATGTACTAATCCTTAACTCTTACTACAGATGTGGCAGGGAAAATGGACAAGCAATTCGCAGAAGTGGAGAAAGAGCTTGATGACAAGCTCCGACTATTCGGTTTCAGCAAGGCTGCAGCAGGTGATCGTAGCCTGGTGCAGATGATGCAGAAACAAGGCGTCCGAGGTCCCGGTGTTCCAGTTACAGACGTAAGGGATGGCACGAGAGATCCTTCGGAGGAAACCTTTTTCACGTGATGAATCATCCGGACTTCCTTTGCGAGAATGAGAGTGTACCGGAGAGTCGGAAGAAAACATCTTGTATAAAAGTTCCCCACCGCGTAGGGGCTCTCATTTTAGGCAAGGATTCGCTGCACCTGCATTATACTCTGTACAATGGGAGGAAATGTAAATATTAGTTCTGGGACTCAGAAACCGCATTTCTGGTTATTGTCATTCTCACCCCCTTGCACTTAGGTGCATCCCCTGCTTTTCATCAACGAGCCCAGGGAAACTCCGTCGCTTAGAGAAACATCCTGAATTGATCGACATTGTTGTAGTGGTATATCTTCTTACATTCGGCAGGGCGCACTCATGTTCGCATCGACAAATATTCTCACCACCCCAACGCCATGATCTTGGAGATCTGATCATGTGGGTCATACTACTAACAGACAAGGCTATGTTATATAAACCCTTCCCAGCCATGAAACTCCCATCTAGACTATCCTCTTTTGCAACGCTTGGAAGCACGAAGCTCCTCGGGCGGCTCCCACGTGACAGAAGTGGAATTATGAGATCCCCCAGGGGATGAAACACCATAGCGGCAGAAGTGATTGCCGTGAAAGCAAAGTTACGAGGATGAGATCAGGGAATCATTCCGCACGTTCGCGTTTGGGCAGCTCATTGATGGGGTCTGCGGGGTTTCCATTTGCACGAACCAATCTCACATCTGCACAACGTCAATAGTATGAGGATATGTGAGAATGTGCCTGCTTCACATGTGGCGAGTATTTGCCGGACCCATAAGTGTGGAATCTTTCCATTCCAAGGGTTGCTCCTGAGACAACAGTCTCTCCGACTCAGAGTCATACACCAACATATTGCCTACAACACATTTATAACTTCATCGTAAATATCGAATCGAGTCCTGAGTAGCTAGCTCCCACAGTTCGTGACAATAGCTTTGCCCACAGCCATGTCCCCAGGCAGTCTGAAAAACCAAGGAGAATACGACTTCATCGTTTGGTAAGAGAACCCCTGGAAGTGTAGTTGAGCCTCCGGGTTGACAGCTACTTCCAGTGGTGGAGGTACATCAGGCTGTGTCGTTGCTGGCAGACTTGCTGAAAACACAAATGCCCGAATCTTGCTTGTAGAGGCTGGGCCTCACAACAAAGATCTTGAAAATGTTCACATGGTTGGAGGTAAGCAATAGTGTTCAACGTAGCGATGGGTGTATTGGAAACTAATGATGTGGACTCTTTCAGGATGGTCGAAGAATTTTGATTCCGAGACCGATTGGAACCTCAAGACAGAACCAATGGGTGGTGTGGATGGACGCCAGGTTAAACTCAGTAGAGGCAAGTTTCTGGTACGTCCTGCTCGTTCAACCTCAAGGCTGGAGACGGTCACTTGCCTCAACCCTAGTAGCTTGCTCTGATTTCCGTTTCCAGGGTGGTTCGTCGGGTGTGAACGGTACACTCTGCATACGGGGATGCAAGCAGGACTTTGACGATTGGAAGTGAGTCCTCAAAACGTCGTATAGAAGCCCTCGCTGAATGATCCAGTCTTCCTGGGTGGTCCGGTGAGGAGTTCTTCTCCTATATGCGCAAGGTAAGAATTTTCAAAGCCTTTGGACTCAAGACTGATATAAATAGTCGGAAACATTTCACACCAAACCATGGTTCCAGGCAGATGAAAAGGCTCATGGATATGATGGACCACTGCACAACGAACCTCATGATCTCGCTCCTATTTCCCAATTAATGCTCCAGTCCATGGAGTCTTCAGGCTTGCCCCTAGTACACGACATGTTCACAAATGGTGAAACACCGCATGGTTGTGGGCATGTACCCAGGACGCACCACAAGGGTATCCGAACCACCAGCGCGGACTTTGTAACGAATGACTATGATAGAGCGAATATCGATATTGTGGTCGATACACTTGTTGACAGGATCAATTTTGAGGAGAAGGACGGCCAACCACAGGCAACAAGTGTAACCCTGGTTGACAAAAAAGGCGTTAAGCAAGATATCAGAGCAACAAAAGAAATCATTGTCTCTGCAGGTAATAGCAAATCTGTACCACAAATAATGAATCGGCGCTGATACCAGAAAGGTGCATATTGCTCACCCGCTGTTCTGCTCCGCTCAGGAATTGGCCCCAGAGCAGAACTCGAACAGCTGGGCATCAAGACTATCGTCGATTCGCCGGGGGTTGGAAAGAACCTACTGGATCATCTCGTGGGTGGCCTCCACCTTCTCCTCATGCCACACTTCTAATCAAGACCAGATTGTATTTGCTTTCTACGAGGTTGGGAAGGAAGGCCTCACCAATGACCATCTTGTGTAGGCATTCGCCAACGAATGCTCGGATGTTGTTAATTGATTTCATAGTTACCATGGCAATGCCGCGATGGCTACCTATATGCTTTACAAGGAGAACAAAACCGGTATTTTGTCGACTTTTCCCTTCGGCGCTTTTGCGTTTGCTCGACTCGATGATCGGCTCAAGGATGAGCCACTGTGGAAAAATGCGAAGACACAGCCAGGGCGTGATCCAATGGGCCTGACACAGAAACAGCCGAATATTGAATTCTTTACCACCGAGGTAAGTGATATCCCATAAACGGGTGACATGAACCCGCTGACCATGTTGTAGCTATATGGAGGGTAAGTCGCATACCTACTTAATAAGGGTGTCCTGCTTTGTCCAAGGCGATACTTGGATTTTGTTTGATCCTTGTCATCTTCTTATGCTCATTCTTACGCCGGTATGTGCGACGCCGCTGACCTTTTAATTGGAAACAGCCCAAAACAATATGATGATTTCCCCATTGGTGAGTATGTGGTACCCGTTTGGCAACAAGAAACTCATACCGAACAGACAAGAAACACGCGTTCGCGATGATCACTGAGTTATTCTCGCCCCGTTCCAAAGGCACTGTGACCCTGAAGTCCACAGATCCGTCTGAAAACCCAGTTATTGACTGCAACTATCTCTCTGACCCACTGGACCTGCTAGTGTTAACTGAAGGCTGTCGGTTGGGGAACGAAATCGTGTTGAAGGGTGAAGGAACCAAAGATGTGGTGACAGGCTCCTGGCCGCAAAGTCCGTGAACCAGTATCACTGGAACGAGAATGATATTGACAACCAGCCAGATTTAAACCATCATACGTTCAACACTCGCGAGGAGTGGATCCCATACGTCAAACAACATGCCACAACATGCTATCATGCTGCTGGCACCTGTAAGATGGGACCCGAGAGCGATAAGCTTTCGGTGCTCGATGAGAGACTATGTGTCCATGGAGTTCGAGGACTAAGAGTCGCCGACTGCAGTGTAATGCCAACCTTGCACGGCGGACATACTCAAATGCCAGCGTAAGCAAGAACTCATCAAATGTTGCATATTTCGCTGACCTTGCCAAGTTTTGGTATCGGTGAGAAAGCTGCCGACTTGATTAAGTCAGCATGGGTCAAAAGTTGAGATTGAAAACTCTCTCACCTTTCGGTGGCACCTTTTCCAATTGCAGTATTCTATCAAAATTCCTGCGACATTGATAGGACCAGTGTCCTCACAAAATGCACAACCCCGGCAGCTCGCATTGAATGTAGCTGTCCATGCTGCTGCACTGTGCCATCGAAATAGATAACAAAAAGAACTGGATTGTACACAAATTGCGCTGTGTGCACCCAGTCTACCTAGGTGCCTTAGAGATCTCTAGAATGGCAATGGACCAGGATGGTTTGTGTGTCTACCTGATATGTTCAATTGTGTTGAATGGCCAATGATCTTCCCCCTTGGGTTCAGCCTCGACCGAAATTAATACGGTGCCGTAAATGAACCATAGCGTAGTCTTGGCATTGTTCTCGAGGTCGCTCCCATCACCTGAGCAGCTTGTACCCAGCTTTCTATCGCAAGCGTTATTGCTCCTTTCCAAAAGCTGTTATTGTGTTTTGCGTGTTCTAGATACGCGTTCGCTCCTTCCATTTTTGAAATGTTTCGTTGTACTCATCGTTCCTCATTTCGGTTACTTCGAACCCCACAAGCTCAAGAGAGGTGTCAAAGGTTCTTTACAAGCAATAAGAACAAGTTAAATCAGTTGGCAGGTGTTGCAGCGCCCCAATCATCAACAGCGGGTCTTGCAGAACATGCAGTCAGCGATTCAATTCCGGGTGAACAGCCGGAAAGTTCCCGGAGTTCGCCTGATAGACGCAGGATCGTTTTTTCAGGTATCCAACCCACCGGAGTGCCTCACCTAGGGAACTATATCGGTGCTCTTCGACAGTGGAAAAACTACCACGAGGAAAGCTCTGATCCTAATGTCACCTCTCGGTGTTCCCCAGAGCAATACTTCTCTATTGTTGATCTTCATGCCCTCACGGCAAGCATGCCAAAAGAGGAGCGGAAGCAATTACGCAAAGAGTCATTTGCCTCCCTACTTGCGATAGGTCTGAGGAACACCGGTACCACATCCGTTTTCTTCCAATCTGATGTTAGTCAAACAGCATTTGACATGGTAAGATTGCTAAAAGCTCGCAGGTCTCCTATCATAGCGAGCTCATGTGGATTCTGAGCAACGTTGCTTCCACTGGTTATCTTTCTCGCATGACCCAGTGGAAGGTAAGACCGCAATTCTCCAGCGACATGAAAGCAGCTGCTAAATGTTTTTCAAGTCCAAACTGAATCTTCCCGATGAAACATCGTTGGCTGCTGACGAGGCTACTGCTGTTTTAAAACTTGGACTATTCTCGTACCCTGTCTTGCAAGCTGCGGACATCCTTCTTTACGAGTGAGTTCCGTTTGTCTGAGGGGATTTGGTTATATTGGCAATAACATGGCAAAGCACAACACTCGTTCCCGTGGGTCACGATCAATTGCAACATATCGAGTTCGCTCGTACATTGGCCAGAGGGTTCAACTCTTATTTGTCTGAGAGCCAATCCGAACCTGTCTTCTCTATTCCAAAGGCAGTTGTGGGTAAGTAACGTAAGAGTGATTGACTCACGCTCGACTAACCATTTTCAGTTCCTGGAAAGAGAGTCATGTCGCTAAGGAAGCCCACCCAGAAAATGTCAAAATCCGATGCTGATCCCAGATCACGAATATCGATCATAGATTCGCCTGAAGAGATCCACCAAAAGATAAAAGGTGCTACAACGGATTCCATATCAGGCATTTCATACGATCCAGAGAAACGGCCCGGGGTTTCAAATCTCATTGAGATCTACAAACATATTACAGAAACGCCTGAGTCATGTGATGATATCGCTCAAGATCATCAAAACCTCTCTATGCAAGGGCTTAAGGATATGGTTGCATCAGCAATAACAAAGGAGCTTGATGGTATCCGCCCAGAGTTCTTACAGCTTATGGATCAAAACAATGAAACTCTGTCAGAAGAGATTCAGCTTGGTGCTACCAGAGCGAGGGCAAAGGCCACACTCATTTTTTCCCAGGTCCAGCAGTCGTTGGGTATCTCATAACCTGCATTCTAGACAACAACAGACAAAGAGGCTGGAATGGTAATGTTGAGGAGGGGAACCACAAAATAAAATAATCTCAAACCCCGACGATAAATTCCCAGCCCACGCTGAGGGTTCGGCAGCGTGCATGTCATGGACAACAGTCATACATAAATTGAACACATCAATGCGACTTCTGGCACAACAAAGGTCCAACTAAACACACTAATGATAGTGTCTGAGAGGCAGCATTCGTTTTCATGTATATCTACCCCCTCAACTCTCACCGGGAAACATTCTATCCTCCAATTCATCATTGATAAGACATTGGAATATCACCAACGGCATTGTTATATGAACCCAACAGCATCAATGTCATTCCCCACGTCGATCTTCTCGAAATACGAATCAAGCAATATGCCTGCCAATAATCTATCACGAAGGATGCCTGGTACATTTTCGACCCCGCCAGCTTCACCCACTTTCTCTGAGGCTTCTGATGACCACTTTAGGCTTGAGAGTGCCGGTACTCCATCGATGCCAAGCTCTCCCTCGTCCTCTGAAGCACGTAGTGCTCCACGTATTAGGGATCAGAGTCTTGTTCCATCGAAATCAAGTTCCCAATCCTCTTCTATGGCCTTCGATATTGAATTTACGTTCGAGAATATCGATGATTCATTGATACCGAAATCTTCACCCTCCTCTGCAGCTCCTGACGGTCAAGATGTCCCATCCACCCCAAATTCACCCTTTCCCTCTGAAGGGTTCAATGGACAGGAGAAGACCGAGGAGAATGCGATCATCATTCCAGCATTTCTTTTCAATGACGTCGTGAATGCACTCAAGGTATGCGGCAAACTTACAAACTCACACGATCTGGAAACAATCACTACCACCATATATATGGCACCACGTCGTCTGCGCCTCCGAATATGAAGGTCAACTTGAATGCTGAAACAGTGGAGATTCTACTCCGAGCTTGTGTCTTGGGCATGCGGGCTTGGGAGCAGAGTTATGCGAGAATGAATGAAGCCATCGAAGAGGCGTCCACTCAAAACAACGGCAATGGCGATGGGCTGCAACAAGGTGTACTGATTGAGAGACAGGACACTGAAATCGCTAAATGCTGGGCCAATGTTTTGGACCTTGAAGAAGCCATGAGAAGCATGAACTTGGGCCAAGGCGAGGCTTAGCCGGAAGTAGGTGCCAGAAAAGCGAACGATATGAATAGCAGAGCCTTGTCGCTGAAAATTATCTCATTGCTTACTGTGTGCGTGCCCGATTTCAAGATCGTTGGACCTAGGGAAATGCTCAGCGGATAAGCATTTCAGCCCCTCCAGGCATGGACAGAAGTGGGATAAATGGGCTCACAGCGGACGAAAGTAGATTCGCCGAGTATGAACGATGGGAGCATAAAGTGTTAATAGAGGAGGATGTTTGTAGGAGGGAGCAGGACTGAGTCGGAGAGCAGGATTGGATCGGCCGTTCAAGAGCTGTGTTTGTCATTCCTTCATTTTGATGCAGCCATGGATTTTGTTGCCAGTCTGATCAGCCGATAGCTGGCATGCTGGCCTTTTGAATTTTGGAGAATGACATTTAAAAAGCGTAATGTAATTGAGGGGTTAGAGGAACAGCATCTACTTGTACTCATATCATTATGGTTATCCCAGTCACACTTTTGGTCAAGTATTGGTGGAAGTTCCCCGATGGCCATTCGCTTTCTAAGCGGCCTCAAAAGTATGCATCAGGCTCCAGCATAGATTGACTTCCACTTAAATATTGAAACAAGCCAATCCCCCCACCAAGTTCAACCTCACTTCTCAACTCACAAGTATGTCACTTCCACGATCTTTGAGCTGAGGCAAGTACATCTCGATTCATAGCTACAGATACCTCTCCAAATGGCTGCGGTAGTGATCCCAACTATTTCTGTACCGCCAGCAACGGAAAACAACACACCATCTTCTGAAAACAACCCTCCACCAAAGGCCGTCTCCGAAGAGGACTTCAACACTTTCATTAATGACCCTCGCCTGAACCGGCTGTTTGAGCTGCCAGCCGAGCTGTTGCATGGCCTTCCGCAGCCCTTCCAGATCTCATACGCCGACTATGGATTTCATCGCGAAGCTGGCGATGACAGCGAGCCTGAAGAGGAGCAGGTGCTCTTGTTCTTCGGGCCACTGTTGTCCTCACGGCTATGGAATGCCGCTAAAGATGAGCTAGCTAAGAGGTATCGTGTCCGTCTTGTGAATGTAGAGCGGCCGGGAATAGGAAAGACGACCAGTGTCCCGGCTGGAAGAATGCTCGAGGTTTGGAGGGGTAAGCTCTACTAGTTTGATTCAACCATTGTCAAAGAATCAACAATGTTGACTAACTGTCAATACAGTCGCCATTCCGACTCTGCTCAACCACCTGGGCATCAAGCACGTTTCGATAGGCTGCCATAGCGGCGGGACTGTCTACGGGCTCGATTTTGCCGTTCACAATCCGCAATTTCTCTACCCGTCACGGCCATACATCGCTATTGCTAGCCCCTGGATCCACTCTTCGCACTCAGGCATGCTCCTCTGGTCGGCGATGTCCTCTCTGCCAGCCTCGCTAGTCTCTAAGACCGATAAACTGGCCTCCTTCGTCAACTCAACATTACGCCCCTTGCTGGGTGTCAGCGCCCCCATTTCAGGGAGCATGGGTCAGCTCTGGTCCCAGAGGAGAGCCAAGGGTCGGGAGGGCCCGGATGTCGACTTTGAGGAAGGCTTACGCAGTCGCATAGCAGATCACGTCTTCGAGAGCAGCGTGCGAGGACTTGGCCAAGAGGCACAAGTGCTACTGCGCAACGGAGCGGAGAAGGACGGGTGGTCTGACTGGGGGGACTTTGACGTGTTGGCACCACGCCTAGCCGAGGCGGTGTGTGGAGCTGGAGGTGCCAAACTCAGGGTGGACGTGTTCTTCGCGGAGAAGGATCATATGATTGGCGATGCGGGCACCAAGGGCAACAGCTGGTTCGAGGACTGTTGGAACAATATGGATGCAGTGTGTTTCACGAGCGAGACGGTCAAGGGCGCAGACCACGACAATGTATGGGATCTGCGATGGGGAATCATGGAGAGAGTGTTCAAGACGATGATCCAAGACATATGAGACGGGCTACCAGCATGTTGTGTGTTTATAACATGACATCTTGACTGCTTAATCGTCCGAATTCAGAACTAATAGGTGTATGGTTACATATTCCCTTGCTATATAGAGTGAATAAATCGCTTTTCGGATAATCTAGCTGGCGCCAGCGGCCTCACATACATCTTAAAGCAGAGCAGTCTTCATGCTCGAAACCCTTCCGACGCTCCGGAGGCTGCATAGCTTCGTGGCGATTGCTGATACCGAAGGATCCTTACGATCGTACCCGTCTAGTCAACCGATTGCCCAATTGAGTACAATTGTATGGGTATGTAGGCGGCCGGTGCTTTCAGCAGGTATCAAAGAAACTCATGCTTCAAGATATTGAAAGAATGAATGAAATGCTCTACACATTTGGTACTCGCAAAGCATACCCGTAGGGAGTGATCCATCCATTTGGAGAATACAGCGGCGTGACACAATGACGTAGGCACTAAAGCGGCCGTTCATTGCCTCTCGAAGAGGTAGTGGTTGAGACTGCCGCGTATTATTTAATTTATCTTTTCGATACGCAAAGCTACTTCCAACTGGAGTATCGCAGCAGCTAAGCTACTTACACAGGAATAACTATTCCGTGCAGTAGAGCGCACCTGCAATGCGGCGGCAACTTTTGTCAGCAACGTGCCGACACACCTCTTCCTCCTCAGGGCGATACTTCTCGCACACTCGGTCTCGGCGAGATGTGATCGACCTGGCATTTCACAGACACGACCCGCCGCTCGAGGCTGGCGGCGAGATCAAGGGCCCACCGATCGTGCTGATGCACGGCTTGTTCGGGTCGCAGCGAAACAATCGCACGATGAGTAAGTAAGGAACACTTTCTTGTCCATAGCATGCCCATCTCCAGCATTTGGTAAATTAAGGACAAGGAACTAAAGTGGCATCCTTCCTCCTTGCAGAGTCCTAGCGAAAGATCTCTCCCGACCAGTTTATAACATCGACCTGCGCAACCACGGCGACAGCGCACACTCGCCGGTGCACGACTACACGTCGATGGCTGTGGATGTGGAGGCGTTCATCACCGCACAAAACCTCCAGAAACCGACACTGATCGGACACTCGATGGGCGCAAAAGTCGCCATGACACTTGCGCTCCGGTCTCCTAACAACTACTCCGCCCTAATCCCCGTCGACAACGCACCCGTGGACGCAGCGTTGAAGTCCGATTTCGGGAAATACGTGAACGCAATGCGGGAGATCGAGACGCTGGGGCCTACGAAGATCGCGAAGCAGAGCGACGCAGACAAGATCCTGGCGAAATACGAGCCGGACCTCGCGATCCGCCAGTTCCTGCTGACGAACCTGGTCAAGACGGCGGCGAAGGACGCGCCGCCGCACAAGGCGGGCGATCACCGGCATGTACACAAGACAGAGCTGCGCTTCCGCATCCCGCTGGCGACGCTTGCTAAGAGTTTGCCTGCCATGGCGGATTTTCCCTTCAAAGACCCGAATTCCGCGCGGTTTGAAGGACCGACGCTTGTGGTGAGAGGGACGAGGAGCCACTATGTTTCTGACGAGTCGTTGCCGTTGATTGGGAGATTCTTTCCACGCTTTGAATTGTTGGATTGTGATTGTGGGCATTGGGTTATGGCGGAGAAGTTCGAGGAGTTTAGGGCTGGGGTGGTCGAGTGGATTGAGAGGGTTGTTGATGAGAATGATCACGCCCATAATTCCTCTTAAGGAACGCTGCTACACAGAGGGCCTGGTATCGGGCATAGCCACTTGGTTGGCTTGTATAACTCGGAGCACAATTTGGGTTCCAAATGGCCGGGGGAAGGGGGGCATGAACAGGCCTGGTCAAAGGCTAGGTCAAAGCTACCGTAGGAGAGGCTGGTAGCCTCGCTGCTAGCTTAAATAAGTCGGTGGCTGTTTGCAATTGATCTACGAGGTACTCCGTAGAAGGACAATAGAATTAAATGTCCGCAAAGGACACCTTCATTCCCTCATTCACACGTTTCAAGAATTTTGGAATTGTTGCAAATGCTATACTATCTAGCATTAGACCTTGTCTTTTGCGCCGAAGGCATCGATGGAAGCCATGAAACAATCACCCAGCCGTAGAAGTAAGATCCTTCATGTCTCCTTTCGGGGGTTTGCCTCCTGGCATTCAATTTTCTGGCACCCGCTACCAGAGTTGTATGAAGTCAACGAGGTTGGGCTTGCCCACTGTATTCTTTGGCTCTCACCACTTCCATCAGAGAACCGCTGCTACTCCATCTCGTCGCTCCTCGACGCTCTTGACTTCTATCGTTTCACCCACAAAGTAGCATCAATCGTTATACACCATTTAGACACTCTCCAAAGGTGCATGCTCCTTAAACTCGCGGTCGACCTTTTGGCCCGAGTCGTCCTGCGAGCTCTCTCCGTGCAGACCAAGAAGAGCACCAAGATCGAATTTGGGTGCCTTCAGTAACTTGACCTTTCGGATATGAACGTTCTGGAGAGGATAGATGCCTTGTGTGCTCTTCTCAATCTCGCGGCCGATGACTTCAGGGATAAGCTTGCCAGTGAGTTGGGCGAGAGTGACGCTGGTAGCTTCACGTTGGATGATCTCGGTCATCTTCTTGCGGATGGCACGAATTTGTGACGAGGCGGCATAGGTGGTCTTCTTGATCTGGTTGGGTCGACGCTTGGTGAAGGCAATGGCGAACAGGCGGAGGAGATAGTCGTCGGTTGTCTTGACGGTAACGTTGGCTTCGATCAAAGTTTGCCACTTTCGTACCAAAGAGCGGAGTTTGTCAGAGGTGAAATCAAGACCATGGAAGTTGGTCAAGCAGTTCTTGCCCTGGACTTCGTCGACTCGGAGCTTGACCTTACGGAAGGCATGGTCTTCGTCGTTCTGGAGATCGGCGAGGGAAACTTCGAAAATTCGACCCTTGAGGGCGTCGTTGGCGGACTTGAGACCGGTTGTGCGGTTCACCAAGGTCTTTCCGACACTGTAAATTCAATCGTGAGTGGTTCGTTGCCCATGCATATTCTTCCAATTCCATATCAGGTTGATTGTGGGTGTTACATACTCTCTCGTGTTGAAGGTGGATGGGGCCTTGACTGAATACCAGTCTTTTCGAGTGAAAGGATCTTGGGTTCTCTTCTTCAAGCCCTTCTTTCCTTTCGAAAGACGCTTATTCCTATGAGCACAATTTGTGAGCTTGGATTCATTCCTATCCTGAGTGGAATTGCAGTGGAAAGAAATCGATAGTGGGAGTGGGACTTTGGATGATTGATGTGCGACAATTCTGCGAAATGTTCGAGGGCAAATGGGTGTGCTTACTTTCCGACAGCCATGATTGCGACCTAGTCTATCTTTTGGGCAGTGCAAAGGATAGATAGTCTTGTCGCAGTGGTTGTGGGTGTTTGTTGTATAGGGATTGAGAGGTTGTCGAATCTTCAAAAATTGGCAAGTTGCGCTGTGTGCGGGCGGGCTAGTAACTCTTGGCGCCGCAGGGAAGGTGCGACGCAAATAATAATAGTCACGTGCCACGATTTGTTCCTCAGCCTTGCCTCAACCCCCCACAGAGAAAATCGTCACTGTTTCACGGCACCAATAATTGGGAACAATTGTTTATTGGCCCCAACGCAGAGGCGAATATTATGCGCGAGTGGTGTCTGGAGGTATATGATGAGGTTTTGTCATCTTGCATCATCTTTAGTTACTCTCCCATTTCTACGTAGCCGCGGGCGTTTGTCATGCACAGACCCTGAGTCTAGACAACCCTTGTTCCTGGTCTTATCTCTAAACGTTCATGGTGACCATGTCTCATCAGTTCATCCAGATCACTTGATGGCAGTAATCAGTCCAGCTCAATCTTCACATCCTTCAGGTCTTTAGATCCTTGAGCTTATCAGCGACGCTATCTGCAGAAGGGTTTGCCACTTCGGCTTTAGGCTTGGGTTGAGGTTTCACCTTCTGAGGGTCTTTGGACAGGTCCTTGGTGTATGGAATGATATCCGGGGTGCCTGGGGGCATGTAACGCCTCAGCACCTCCGGGACCTCGAATCCATCCTCCTTCTGGTAGTTCTCCAAGATACAGCATAGTGTCCGCTCTGTCGCACACAGGGTTCCGTTCAAAGCGTGAGCATACGTCTTTCTCGAGTCGATGGCTCCCTTCTTCTGGCCGTATCGGATCTCCAGTTCGCGGGTCTGGTAGTCGGTGCAGTTCGAGCAAGAAACCAGCTCCTTGTACTCGCCCTGGTAGGGGAACCAAGCCTCTAGGTCGTACTTCTTCGCCGCGGCGTTGTTCAGTGCGCCTGACACGATCACAACGACTCGGTATGGAAGACCCAATGACTGGTAGAATTCCTCTGCTGTCGTTTTCATATCTTCTAGTGCTTGCCAAGAGTCTTCTGGTTTGGTGAATAAAAATTGCTCGATCTGATGACCCGTACTCGTTAGACGTCGATCCCACTGACTGTGTACTGCAAACGACCATGAGATAAACTCACCTTCTCGAACTGGTGTATCCGATAAAGACCCCACGCATCTCGACCATGGGCACCGGCCTCCTTCCTGAAGCACGTGCTATACCCAGCGAACTTCTTGGGCACGTCCTTCTCCGTGAGCCACTCGTCGGCAAACATGGCCGACAACGGCTGTTCCGAAGTCGCAATCAGGTACTTGTCCTCGGAGTCCTTGTCCTCGATTACCTTGTACAGCTCCTCGTCGAATTGCTCTAGCTGCGCTGTCTTGGCCATGTACTCGGCTTTCATAAAGAAGGGCGGCTGGATGGGGTCGTAGCCCTTACCGTAGAGGAAATGGAGACCGTAGTTGATGAGCGCCTGATTAAGTAGCACACCCCATTTCCGTAGGAAGTAGCCACGGTGGCCGACGAGTTTGACGCCGCGCTCGCCGTCGTACACCTCTGCCCGCGTCATGACTTCGTGGTGCGAGAGGCATTCCTTCTTCTCGACCGTCACGCCCTCGGGTGCCCATTGCTTGACCACTTCATTGAAGTCCTAATGGAGAGAGATATTGGTCAGTATTGCGGTGCTCGAGGCTCAGCCCCAGGAGGGTCGTTGTGAACGAACCTCGTTATCATTGACAGGAACCGACTCATGGACGTAATTGCCAATGGTCTTGCACTTGCGGTCTCTCAGCTTCTCTTTCTCTACAGCCTCGTCTTCAATCTGCTTCTTCTCCTTCTCGAGGTCGGTCTTTTGTTGGAGGAGGTCGGTGGCATCTTGTTTGGCCTATATGCTCCAGCCTCATTAGCTTCCGAGCAGTATCTTCTGAGAGAACACGTTATTTATGATCGCACCTTTCTCAACTTCCCAATCTCTTTCTGAACCGCATTAATCTTTGCGCCAATTTGTGAGGCTTTATATCGTGCTGCAAGGAGGATTTAGCCTGTGCTCCGTTTACGTGAAACGGGTGTGCACTGACTTTGGTATGCATCATTCCACAGTTCTATGGCTTCGTCCACAATCTCAGCAGGAGCATACCGTTTGCGTTGGCTCTCAATCACTTTTTTGGGATCTCCTCCTCTGCGGGCAACGGGTGAGCTACGGGATCTGAATAATTTTGGACGGGCAGGCTGTCTTACCTGGAGGCGATGAGATCTTGTGGATCAATCATGGTTTTTGAGACTAGAAGAAAGAAAACCGAATAAGTGGCACGCGAAAGAACGTAGCAGGTCTACAGTCCTGGCTGTGGAAGTTTGGGGTTGAGTCTCAAGTTACAAGAGCGCACGTGTGGGAAACTTGAGAAATATGACTGCCCCTCGATTTCTGGTCGGAGCCTCGTGAGTCACTCCGACCGCCATCAATAAAGCATACCGCCTCAACTCCCTCCAGTCATACCTGTTATGTAAAATTACTTGTGCATATGAAATCAGACCTTTTTTTTATGAAGGCACTGATTCTATCATTTACCTTGAGCATTTTCCCGCTCTATGCATCCTTTTGAAATGCTTTTCAAATACTCCATAATATAGACTTGTACACTCAAGGGTCCAGTTCCCATTTTTCGAATGATTTCCTCTGCAGCCACCTTCCAAACCCCACAAGCTTCTGATCGACTCGTGTGAAATAATCCGCTGCCCAGATTACTACAGTGGTCATAATAACGGTGATCGGTAAGTAAATCCATTTTGACTCTGGATAATGTGCTGCTTTCCAGGGAGCCATAATCTCATAATACAATACCCACAGCAGTGAATTATGCATAGCATAGATCCCAAAGGAGAGTTCTCCTATATAGAGCGAGATGCCCCATGTGAGAGGCTTCTGTAGGCTTGGGGAGTATTCCAGGGCCGTGATGGTCAAGATGGCACCGATGCTGAGCCAGAAATGTTCGGCTCCATCCGAGTAATGTGCTGGTATTCCATAGATGAGATATTGAAAAGGGAACGGCCCTTCAATCCCCAGGTCCTCAGGCTGGCTAAGAAGTACCAGTCCAACAAAGAAGAGAGCGATAAACCCGGTCTGCTGCACCATTGTAAGTCCCCGATTGTGAAGACTGTGGTTATTCTCATCACTTCGGAGTTGTGGCAGCCTCGTCTTCGATCGACGACTTGGATTCCAACTCAAAGAAAGGTCCGCAATTAACATTCCAGCAACGAAACTGGCAACGTATATGACTTCCCAATAATACGAGAAAAATATTACAAGTGAAGACACGCCCATTCTTGATCTTGTCGAGAGCTTGCAAGTCGCCGTGCAGAGAGCGAAGAGAATAATGCTTCCTCTGAATTCGACGGGTATGGTCCACATCTGATCAAGGAACTTTGTTCGAAAGCCTTTCAGGGAGTACCAGCCATCAATCGCTTGGAATGGGTCGCTAGAATACCCAACATCATCAAGCCAGTCCCAGAATTGCTCCCACCAGGACGGCAAACGTAAAACTGGCTTACACCATCCAAGATGAATCATGATTATCGTCAAGAATGTCGCCAGCGCGGTAGGTATATAAAGTCGAAGATATCTCCTAAACGTCGACGACGCTAGACAGTCTAGTAGTTGCGCCGATTGCTGTGCTCTCATCAATTTCAGCATCCGTAGACTTAAAACGTAACCCGAAATGACGAAAAAGAGGTTGACCATGGCTGGGCCTGCTGAGTAGAGGCGGAGAATCGGCTGAGACATAACGTCGCCCTCGGGGTAGCCGTACATGTGAAACATGTAAACAGCACATGCAGCGTAACCTCGTAGCGAGTCGAGGTATGCGGTCTCGTGAATTCGATCAGGATTATATCTTAATCCTCTGGGTCGCAAAAACCGTGGCAGAGCGGTCTTCACAATTGTCCAACCAGTTCCCCATTTTGAAGACACTGGATCCCTTAACTTCTCGGCGTCAAAATCGTCTTGCCGATGGTTAGGATCATCCGGCCGTCCAAATAGTGGCATTGATTCCTCCATATCCAATAGCTCTAAAAGCCGGAAAAGCATGCGGCGGGAAAGGACGACAGCTCCTTTTGCTCCCCTTATCACGAAGAATACCAGGGCCATGATCAAGAAACCCATAGTTACTCCCAAACTCATGCGACTCGGTATTCCTTGATATTTCGAGCAAGCGTTATCATGTCATGGCCGTCTGACAGTGACAAGACGCGGGCACGTACCAGAGGATGTGGGTGTTGCCAATGACGGCTCAGAACAGCCGATCAAAGCGGAGTTCCAAGCTGGTTTTGGGTAAATCGACAAGCACCTAGCGGGAATCAAGCCTTGATCTTAACCTCAGGCGAGAGGACACACAAGTGATGGGAGAATTGAAGTCGAGATTCGATGTGAACAGTGATTCTTTCCCACACACACACCTTGACGGCCACCGAGCCTAAAGGGGGGGAGTCTTTTCACTCATAGTGAGATCTAGTCCGCCCAGGATCTAGAACAAGTGTACAAAAGCGTTCCTCGGATGGACAGGGGGGTATTGTGGCGCATTTGGCGAGAAGCCGACGGGCTACCACGCGACATTGGGATCTATCTTGCATCAGGATCATCTCCAAATTAGCTTTTCGAGGAAGAAGTGGGCCACTCATATTGGAGATATCCATCCCCAGAATAGTTTTAATGCCCCTGACTAAACCTATTTAGTACTAACAACGATCCCATCTTAGCTTCTTCATTTCAACGGCTCTCCAGAATAATCGCATGTCAATCAGTACTCTCTCTGCTGGTGCTCCACCAGTAAAGCAATGGATTGCTCAACTAGTTTGGTAAGAGGAAGAATATCGACTTGCTCTCTGTGTTGATCTGAATCCCACTGCCCACAGACACTCGAATTAGACTCTTCCTCTGCAGGATTGCCCTCGACAATCGGAGCAACTGAGAATGCGTATAAGGCGCTCTCCCTGACTGCAGATCCAGTGGTAAGATGTTTTTCGAACAGAGCATCTCGCCGAGGTCACAGTCTTGCAATAGTCGGGTGAAGCTACATGTCCTACCACGAATCGTCGTTCGTCGCGAACTTCAGTCACAAATCCGACCAAAAGGAATTTTGGAGCAATTGAGAGTGGGAAAGCGCGTGTGCATTCTCATCAAACTGATTCCCAGAGAGTCGAAGTCTCAAGTTTGTGCTAGTTTGATGCCGTTGCTGAGCAGCCGTATGAGATCTTGGACATTCATCTGTGCAAGACGCAACTATGTGAAGTTTACACCGGAGATATCCGGGTAGGAACGACGTGTCCCATGCTCATCGGTTGCTATGAAGGGGTCCATCAGAATCATCCCGAAGTCAACAAGTCGGTACCCAAGCAATCACCTGCAGGTGATGGTGCGCGATCGAGCAGGCACCAGTGTACCTAGGAGAAGGCAGGGTTGTAGAGGACTTCAGCTACCTGCGTGAAATGCACAGATGGGGGGTTGCTGGGAGTCCTTGGTGTGCGCGGCAAATATGCTTGTACAGCATTATCTAATGTCCTCGTGTTGGTTGAATAAAGCAGAGAATCTGATATGATCATAGTAAACTGAAATTCAAGACTGGCTTCAGGATAGAAAGAGTAATAGTGGTCTTAATCGTTATCACCTATCCTGTGTTGCTGCTGGACTCAATAGTCGGACTCCCTAACGTAGAGCACGGCAGTGCTTCTACAAAACAAATAACTTCAAACAACCCTACCCGCTTTCTATAACGAACCGAAGATTCTATCCCTGGGTGTGTTGATCAGACACTGTCGTACCCCTGTTAACACCCATATCAAACGAAACGCCAAGTCCATGCAAGCATCGTACATTCCCAACAAGCATCAAACGTAATAACACACCATATCTGTCAACTTTGGGTATGGTCAGACACCCAAATCACATGTACACTGGTGGTCCAGCATGTAGCCTCTGCGTGTGTCCCTTCAAGGCCTGTCGTATCACATCGTAACGTATCACATCACCACACATTTCCCACCTCCGGCGGGCTTGTCAGGTTCCTGAGACTTCTCGATTTCGGCGATCATCAACTCGAACGCCTTGGAGACATTTTGGTTGTTCCGGGCACTGGTTTCAATCCAACCACACTTCAATTCTTGGCCTAGTTTTTGACCCTCCTCAGCGGTGACCTTTCTGGATTTGGTTGGATCGACATCGCTCTTGTTGCCCACGATCATAATGGGGACGGATTCGGCTCCCTGCACAATATGTCAGTCCGAGATTGGCACCTTGTACAAAGTGGGTGGGATATACCAAATGGTTGAGAAGTTTCTCCCTGATGATCCGTACCATGTCGAAAGACTGCCTAGAGGCAACCGAGTAGACAATTAGGTATCCATGGATGCCAATGTACAACTTGGAGTTCATAAGACTGTATTCATCCTTTTTCAGGTTGTCAGCGTATGGTATTCATGCCATTGCTCATTCTTTTCGCCCACCTGTCCCGCAGTATCAATGATCTCTGTCAGAAAAGTCTGGCCTTTGTGTACAATCTCGTGGCTGAATGTGTTTTCGATAGTAGGATAGTAACTTTCGACAAAGTGGCCTTCGCAGTATTGGACGGTGAGGGATGATTTGCCTGCACCCGAGAGTCAGCCCGATGTGTCTCAAAAACGCCGAGGATCGCACCACCTCACATACCTACTGAACGGCTACCCAAGATGGCGATCTTTCGCTGTTTAACCGGGGGAGCCATGCCTGCAATTATACCTTATGGAAGAGTAGTACTATGGGTCAGGCGAGGTGAAGCAGTTGAGCAACCCAAAAAGACAACTGAGGGTTCGAGAGATGCGGCAAAAAGATTCCGCAGTTCCAAATCCAGGCACGGATGAGGTAATGCGGTAAGGATACGCTGCGCAGCTTAGATGGAATGAGCCGGACAGATGGAGGGCATGGGAGATGGTTCCCCCCCCGAAAGAATAGGCTTCAATGGCCAGCAAATGGGTGGCGTGGAATAGCAAAACTGTATGTAATGAGAACTGAAGGGATGACGGGTGCGACGGGAATTACAACCAAGACAGGAGGGCAGAAAATAGTAAATACTGAATATATTTTTCTTGGTGGATTTTGAAGCACATGCACCTTGAGACAGTTGCAGCTTCTCTCTGATGAGATTTGAGAATGTGCGATGGTATTGAAGAGGGCACCAGTCTAACACTTGACCGACATTTTTGAAACTCCTGTCAACTGCAACGGCAGTGGTAGCGAAGAAAAAGTGTACAAGTCACCAAGTCCCAGGAACCAAGGTAAACCAGGTAGTCTGAGGAGAATCTGACCCGGACTCAGTTCGTTCGGTGGTGGTTTGAGCGACAGAAAAGAGGCACGGAGGGACGAGTCTGGGATGCATCCTGGTCGGTTTGGTAGGCCAATCATCCCCAGCCAATCGTCATTTCGACTGCAATATCGAGACACTTTGATATGTGCGAAGATGCGTCCCGGGACTCGGGGAACGGCTTAATGCCTGGCTTAGCCAAATACCCAGGAGTCTAGGTACATGTACCTAGGCATGTACCTAGGCACTTAGGCGGCTTAATGTTAAGTGCTCTATTGGCATGTCACTTGTTTGGTGCGTATCATGGAGGTAATTAGGCAATGCTCGGACCTCCTTCCCAACAGATAGGCATAACCGAGGTGTAGTAGGCTCCAGTACTCGGCCTATCTGCTCAGACATGCTTGGAATCTTTCGTCCACTTGAAGGCCACTTACACTACGGAGTACAAGTTGCGCTCTTCTGATAAGTATCTTTAGGCCGTGTCCACCTAAAGATTCATCTTGTTCTGAAGATTGTAACATCTTGCAGAAAATGTTCAGGTATCCTGCTATTCAAACGGCAGTCGCTGTTATACCTAGGTGTCTATGGAAGTTATCAGCATCCAAGTTTCGTCATCATGTCCAAGCCTCATGCAGCCTGCTCCCAAGTCATACCAGTCGTGAATACGTAGTAGATAAAAAGATGCACCTAACCCTTAAGAGTCTCGCTCATTAGTCGATCTTCTGTTTCACGGCCTGGTAAATAGCCATAAATCGGTCAAAACTTCCAGAGCGAGATTCCCCATCAACAGCAAGGTCCATTTCAACTTGTTGTAGAGGGATCAGAAAAGTCTCCACAGCCGAGAACAGGTGCTCCAATCCATTTCCCTTGGTTGACTGAGTAATGTGTCTGCATGCCCTCTGGTTTAGGCACAAGGTGCAAAGCAACATGGAGATGTAGCCCAAAGGAATGAGAACTTCTGTCTGGTCTAGGGTGTCCGCCTGTCGAGTCTGTCAGTTAAAACATTGTACAACCACGTGGATAGCATATTACATACCTCGGAAGTCAGATCGAAGTAGCTGTTAAATATATCGATCAGTCCGTCTATCAAGCTGCGACCACCCTGAATACTCTCCAACATCGTTTCTCTGGCGGTATCTGCGCAGTCTGCGAAGTTGAGCAAACAACCAAGAGCAAGAACCGCCGCATCCAACTTCGCACTATCCAATTCTTGAGTTTGAACTGCAGAAGCTGCCACCCGACAGAAATGATCGTCGACAACCAAGTACACTCTCCTGATGAGTTCGCCCTTTGCAAATTCCCGGCAAATATTGGGTTGATTATTGCTCAAGCTCACAATAAACTTCAAGCACGCCTGCTCCAGTTGAGGTTGCTGTGCTTCATGTGCCCAAGCCATTAAACCTGTCAGGCTCTCACGTAAGGCTGGAAATTCTGAGCTTTTCTCGATCCAGGTGACCAGTCCATGATTGAAGCTGGCTATTTCTAGTGTCGAAAGCAAGATGTTGAGGCTTCTGATACTTTCTTCTCTCTCACTGCCCTGGTACAATGTCTTCTGCCTGGCAATTAGAGCCAATAAGAGATCCTCAAGTAAAGGCAATGGTAGAGGTTGAAAGTGCTCTCCATGCTTGACCAGAGAACGCAAGATACTTTCGAGTGCCGTGAAAAAAACCAGCGAAACTGAATACGGCGGATGGTCTGTCTGCGAGGATGCTGCTTGCTCATATTCTGTCAACTCCGTAAGCAAAATCTTGGGGAGGTTCTGTCGACGTTCCTTAGCCACCTTAGATAATTGCCTGTTCGTATGTGTCAGGCACCTGGGTAGTCGGTACAATGAATCCAGTATTTGTGCAGACGTTTTGGGAGAGACGTGTGTGGTAGATGTCATTCTTTGAAACACCACAATCATCAATGTGGCGCTCACTTCGTCCAGTGAATGATTCGCGCAGTCAGTGAATCGACTGAACCCACCAGAGTCCTGGAAATGGCCCAAGAATGCTGCGTTCTCCAACTTTTCTAGAAGTTGGATTAAGCCTCGAATCCTAGGGGACTTGAGTCCCGACTCAATTTCATCAAGGATTGTCGAGAGCTCATTGTCAAATTTGGTGATGGCACCAGCACGGCGCAATTCGTGTATACTTTTAGGCTGCCTGAAGGTGCTAGCATCATCGCTATCATCATCCAAGCCTAAGTCCATTTGAGAGGTGAGACTCGTGAATGAGGTAGGCTGAGAATAACTTTGCTGTGAGGAGGGCTGGCTGGTGGACTCTAAGCCATCCAGCATATCGCTCAAATGTGACCGTTGTTTCGCATAAGTTCGGGCTATCCTTGGAGGGGCTGCAGTCTTGCTCTCCTCCACCGCCGCCTTCTTCGGGTAGTTGATATCGGAACCGCTGGTGTTCCTTGAGAGCCTAAGAGGGGAAGCAGAGCCCTCCACATGATGGTTGAGTACTGACTCTGCTGGCCCGACCCCAGCTTTCGACCTTTCTGGAGTCTTTGGGCGAGGAGCGTCAAGTCTATCAATCAGCCTCTTTCGACCTTTGCTTGGAATAGGATGGGAAGAACTGCCATCTGACATTTCAACGTCTTCCAAAAGGTCGTGGGCTTGAGGCGCACGCCGTTCGGGAGTGAGTCTAAGCGAGGTCATCTGGAGGTCGCTTGGGCTGGGAGCATTGGCCGGTCCATCATCTGAGAAGGCGGTTTTCCTCTTCGGGGTGGTCTGGCGTGAAACTCGTGGGGACGAAGCAGAAGTATCAGACATTTGGACGGAAGAGCCGCTGCTTACACGTACGTCGCGTGGCATTGATTTGTGTGAGGCGAGATATGTCCCCTTCAGCGGCTGTGGGCGTTTAACGGGCTTCAGAGAATTCTTGTTTACTCTACTCTGACTGGCCTTGGAAGCGTAACTTTTGCTGATCGGCTTGAACGCGCGGTCTGAATGGTTGGACAACTGAACGTGAGATCGCGTAAGGTCTTTATTGGGCCTGGTGGCCTCAATCTTCGCCTTTGTCGACATTACTTTCCTCCTCTTGTTCAGTGGTCCTTTGTGTGCAGGCGCCACGTCTTCATCGCTGGATTGGATGTCGAACATATCTGCGGGTATCTGGTGAGGTGAGGCTGGAGAGGACCCCGTTGTGCTGGAAGGTGTATTTTGCCTCATGGCCATCGAGTCAACCTCAGCCACGCCATTAGACTGATGGGGATCCGCCCAAGTGTTCTGATCAATTGCGACCACTGAAGGAGAATTGCCATTCGATGACGGTGATCGGGAGGTTACATGTGAGTGAGCGGATTGAGAAGATGATGGCGCGTGAGATGGTAGTGCCCCAATATCGAATATATCATGCACCAGGATTTTCCTGTTGCTCTTGCCATACGTGTTGGCCTTGCGCCGTGATGGTGGGAAGTTCATAGTGGGCGTGAATTGACCGCTAGGGCATTCACAGATCAGACTTCATTGGAAGAGTAATATAAAGGATGGAGGATTCATACGCATGATTCAACTGGTTGACATGAGTTGTTGATATGAAGGGTCTCAGGGTCCATCATTCATGGATTGGAGATGAGGCCGAAAGCACTGTGTTGTGAGGCGAGATGAGAATTCAATCGAGCAAGGTTCATTCACGTCAAGTTGGTGAAACAACACAACCCCGGCCGAAAATGGACGGAAACCCCTTGCACTGTGGCTGCGATTCCGTTTGGAGCCTTGGAGGTGCACAGGTCGAGGGGTGACAGTCAATGGAATTGGGGTTGGTTTGGGGGCTGGGGACGACGAATGCCAGGCAAGCCTGCAACCGATGCAAAGTGACATCAGCCCATAAACAAAGGCGTTAGTTGGTGCTCTAACCAGGCAATAGAACCGCCATGCCCCCAAAAACTTACTCGTAGGGACCTCTCTCCCCTAAAACCTATCTAGCTAGCCCGTCTAAGTAGTTAGGTACCGTCACCTCCCCTGTTCCACTGGGATCACTCGGCCAGGTCCGAAACCCAAGCCTTGAACCTAGCCTAGGAGGAGCGGGGTAACCACTGCCTCCAAGCTTCAACCGCCTCCCAAAACCCGGACCCATCATTCTTTTGTTTGCATGTGCCATTGAACTTGAATTCATTGATACTCGACTTGAGATTCTCGAGTTTGCAGTCACTCCATTCTTTCTTTGGATTCCTCCAGGCCATCACACTGCAAACACTTCAACACACACTCTTCGTCCCAAGTAACCGAGTCTCGCCCCGACCCAGGCCTGCCTCAGCTCCAACTCCCCCTCAAGCAATTCAGCCTCAAACTCTCGTCCAACTCTCTCCCACCACCCGAGTCACGCGAGCACGCGAAATTGAACTCCCGAAAATCGAAGTTATACAGGTCTCTTCCGAGATGGCCACTATCCCACGGTCCAATGGCGCCGATTCGCCAGCAGTTGGGGTTGGTCCATCTTATCGTCCTGATGGAGAAAAGCCCACAGCTACAGTTTCTAGGGAGGTCCGGCAAGAGAACGTCCACGTCCTACCACAGACGCCACAACTCATAGCCCTTTTGACTATGATCCGAGATAAAGACACACAGCGGGCTGATTTCATTTTCTACTCCAACCGCATTATTCGCCTCCTGGTCGAGGAAGGCCTCAACCACCTACCAGTCGTCACTCACACGGTGACCTCTCCCGTAGGGAAGGACTATGTCGGGGTGCGCTTCGAGGGTAAGATCTGCGGCGTGTCCATCATGCGAGCCGGAGAATCGATGGAGGAAGGTCTGCGGGAATGTTGTCGGTCCGTACGTATCGGCAAGATTCTGATCCAGCGCAACGAGGAGACCAGTAAACCAAAGCTATTCTACGACAAGCTCCCTCCCGATATCAAGGACCGCTGGGTACTCCTTCTCGACCCGATGCTTGCCACAGGTGGTAGTGCAATCATGGCCGTCGAAGTTTTGAAGAGCAAAGGTGTCCCCGAGGACCGCATCCTATTCCTCAACCTCATCGCCAGCCCCGAAGGTATCGACAACTTTGCGAAGAAAGTCCCCAAGGTCAGAGTCATCACTGCTTTTGTAGACCAAGGTCTAAATGATCACAAGTAAGTTCACCAGACCATTCATGTATCCTTCTCAGGGAGAGCCTCGTCGAACTAATTAATCTAGCTACATCGTTCCTGGACTCGGTGATTTCGGCGACCGCTTCTATACCCTCTGAGTTCTATTCAGCACGGATGCCCCATCACCCTCCTGAGTCGCGACGCATATCGCAATTCGGATATCTTCATGGCATCTTCGCATAAAGCGGCTTGATGTTGGTGCTATATCGCTGTGGCCGAGAGGGCGGAGATTACGAGCACTATTACCAACCGCTTGCAATCTTGCGAATGCTTCAACACCCTCCGACTTCTAGTTCGGAAAAAAATTAGGGGGAGGAAAAACGAGTAGCTCCGGGTCTACTAGTACTAAGTTAGATGAGTATTTACGCCTTGAAGGCAAATCTATCATCATTCAGGGCGACGCCGTTCTCAAGGCTCTCGCTTTCCCTTTCCATGTCGTTTCACACACGTGTGCCGGATTGATTCCCGTTTGAAGAAAATCATTAATACCAAAGTGGATATTCTAACTGGTTCCTTTCTGGGTTTCCCAATCATTTTCATTCATATTTTGACATGAGCCGTTGAAGGCTAGTTCTAGAAGTAGTTTTCCACCAGGCCCAGTACGCATCAGGTGCTTTTCTTTCCATTTCTTTTCTTTCTTTTTTTTTGATTCCATTCCATAGAATACGGGAATATGTTTCCGTTCAGCCAAAACGTGATTCTAAGTGTCTCTATGACTCCTCCCTAGAGCACCGATGCGTCCCATGCCATGCCATGCCAACCATATATTTTATGTTTGTGGGTGTAAAATGCAAAAATGAACATGAAATGCCCAAGAGGAAGAAGAAAGCATCACAAAACCCACACCTATTGAAAACACCCGTGAGGTTTTTAATAGAGAATCCTCGTGATGATCTTATCCTTCAAGTTCTCCAGCTCACGATACAGCTCCGCGATCTCATTCTCCTTCACGTTACTAATATCCGCCATCAGATACGCTACATCTCCCCTAGAATCCGTCATCTGCTTGTCGACGTTGTGATCCCCTAGGATCTCGTTGACACGGCGAAGCACACCAGGGACATTGTTGTGGATGAAAATGACACGGGCGTGGTTGGGTTCGTCCATGGTGAGGCTGCGCAGCGCAACCTCGGGCATGTTGACGGCGCCGGTGGTGACGCCCTCGTTGACGTAGCGCACCAGGGCCTCGGCGACCTCGATGCCGATCGCGGACTGCGCTTCTTCGGTCGAGCCGCCGATGTGCGGCGTCAAGATCAGGTTCTTCAACGATCGCAAGTCGTCCGCCCAGGGGCCCAGCTCGGACGTGAAGTAGTCACCATTGCCGGCGGGTTCACTCGGGTAGACGTCCAGCGCGGCGCCGGCGATCTTGCCCGTGCGGGATGCATGGACCAGTGCCGGGATGTCGACGACGGAGCCGCGGCTGGCGTTGATGAGGTAGGAGCCGTTCTTCATGGCCGCGAGCTGGTCGGCCCCGATCATGTTCATGGTCTCGGGCAGCTCGGGGACGTGGCAGGTGACGAAGTCGGCGCGCTCGAGCAGGTGTGTCAGCGTGGGGACTTGGCGAGCCGTGCCCATAGCCATCAGATTCACCACGTCGTAGTAGATGACGTCCATACCCATCGACTCTGCAAGCACCGACAGCTGCGACCCAATGTGCCCATACCCGATGATCCCCAGCGTCTTGCCCCGGATCTCCCAGCACTTGGCGGACACCTTGTTCCATGTTCCACGGTGCATCTCGCTGCTGCGGTCTGTGATCTGTCGAGCCAGTGAAATGATCTCGCAGATGACGAGCTCTGCGACGGAGCGTGAGTTCGAGAAGGGTGAGTTGAACACGCAGATGCCGTGCTGCGCTGCGTATTTCAGGTCTACTTGATTCGTGCCGATGCAGAAACATCCCACCACGATCAGATTCTTCGCAGCCTCCAGCACACGTGCTGTTAACTTGGTTTTCGAGCGGATGCCGAGCACATGGACGTCTCTGGGAGGCATGGTCAGCCACTTTTTAAGCCAAGAAGACAATCATTGCGGAACTTACTTGATCTTCTCAATCAGCTGGTCCTCGGGTAGAGAGGATTTCAGGGCCTCGACCTGATACCCTTGGCCAGTCAGGATGTCCTTGCCAGTCTGGTTGACGTTCTCGAGTAGGAGGATCTTGATGTCTTGTTCTCGAAATGGCTTCAGCAGCTTGGGAGCTCCCTGCTGGACCGTCGTACGCCGCAGGTTCGGCGAGGTGCCCTCAAGGTGGGAGGACATCCTGCGCATATTGAACGTGTCATGGGGAGAAGTAGAGAACGACATGCTGCGAGACACTTCACGCTGCAAGGGAGCGCCATTGCGCTCCACAGTGATTGCTGAGGTAGGCATTTTGTACTTATAGGAGGAAACTGGGTACGTGGATTCGGTGGCCGTGACTGCTGGGTCAGGAGCTGGTGTGGAAGAGGGATCAGTCAATCAAATGAGTCGACATCGGCGCAGAAAAAAAAAGTGACCCCGCGGGAATACGGACAGACCAAAATGACGCACATGGTTTGAGTTTCGGAGCGTTGGTTGAGTGGGCGTCCTTGGTGCCTGGATGACTCAGCTTTCCAGCCTCGTCGGTCACTGTCCCTCACGTTGTCCACCATTCTTCCACCCTCAATCAATCAGCATCGGCAAGACAAATGCAGTTCTGATAATATTTTCCTCATTATATTCGTGAGTCTATCGTTAATCCTTCATTAGCTAGGCACCAAGCCAGACCTCATATCTCCATGTGATGATCGCCCGTCTCACTTGCGTACTTTGCCTTCAAATCCTCCATTTTCTCGAATTCCTGCTTGGGTACTTCATCTCGGTTTACCCAACACAGGACTCTCCAGATGCCAGTCAACAGCTCCTTTCTGTCTCCAATGTCGAATAAGTTATACCAATTGCTCCGACTGACGTACAACACCTGCGGCTGCCTCTGTCCCTCAGACATTGTCTCGTCAGGATGCACCGTCTTCCCCGTCTCTAACCATTCGAGATAGCTCTCGTGCACACTCAACCTCATCAAGCAAAGATGGTGATTCACTGCAGATAGCAGGTACACATCATCCCAGCCATCGCCGCCATCGTCCTTCCTTTGTTGGCCAATCTTTCGGTAAATCACTTTCTCATCCCACGCCGGAGCATTGGGTCGGACCTTCGTCCAATCTTGGTACCATTTGCGTCGAACTGGCTGCGTGAACATCACTCGTTTCCCGTCCTTGTATTCAACTTTCACACTGCTCTTGCTTCGAGTCCCGTTGCCCTCTCCACTTCGCTTCTTCTTCTTTGGCCGCTCACCACTCGGGGAAGTGTCCGCAATCAAGTCGTCGGTCCTGAGATTCTTCAGATCCGTGGCTGCCGCGGCTTCTTCCTGTCTCTCTTGCTCTTCTTCCTTGTCTCTCTTCAGCTTTTGTAGCGTGGCTTCCTCTGGGCTCCAGCTGGGATCCTCGTCTTCATAAACCTCATTCGCCAACTGTCCCCATTTGGTTTCACCACCGCCCCAGCGAGCTTTTGAAGTCCACCATTGATGTTCTGCCGGAACAGAGGCACGCTCCTTCCCTTCACGAGATCGCTGCATCGCAAGCAGGAGCAAGCAACCCACTTCTCGAAACAAGTCGAACTTCTCACCTAAAACATCGCTCGTGGGGCTCTGCAGTCCTTCCCGCGATTTGAACCTGACTTCGGATCTACAGTGGACCGCCATGACTGGGCCTTCCACCATTCTGGCTCGCGCAAGTTTCACTTCAGATGGCAGCTTAGCCACGCAGAAGTTGTAGAAGACGGACGGGATGTTCATAGTTGTAAATCTTAACTTGTCTTTAGGGTTGCTCTCAAAATCGCGACAGCTGAATTTGTGTATCACCATTTTGAGCAAATTTCTCACTATTGATACTCGTGTTGACGGACTCATTTGTTCACCATTTCCAAGTCGCTGGCCCTTGTACACCTGCTTCATCTTTGGTCGCGTAGGAATCTCAATCGTATCAGACACTGACTGCCCAGCCGATAGGGCTGTCTCGTTTCCATTGTCGCTTTCCGGGGCTGCAAAATTTTGTGGCTGAGTCGCGGCGTTTGCCACTCCATCGTCCTGTTTTGGAGAAATTAGATCTTCGAGTCTCATTGGGATCTGTTGTGAAGATAGAGGCGCCTCCACCCCTACGTCCTTTGCTTCAACCTCATAATAGTTGTCCTTACTGTCATCCCAGTAGCGACTCATGTCTTCCAGACTAACGAAAAAGTTTCGTGAATACACTAGGCGAGGTCTCTTGCGCCCATCAAGGGGCGGAATGCGCAGAATTTCTCGGTATGCATCTTCGTTGTCGAATTCAAGCTCGTCCAGCATAGCTGTCAAGTCTTCGTCGTAGAGAAAGGGCCGAGACTCGAAATTCCTACCTGGTACCAGCTTGGCCATGTCGACATCCCGCTCCAGTTGGATATTGAGCTGCTCAAGGTGTGAATCCTTCACATCGAGAGGACGGCGGATTGAAGCAAGCGCTTGGCACACGGCCTTCATGTGTCTCCTGGTCAGCGGTATGTTCGCATTCGAGGGAACATAGCTTGGGAACTCGAGAGAAATGGGCTTCGCCGGGGGCGCTCGTTCTCTCTCCGCTAACGACTCCGCGGGTGTCCCTATGTGAAGTTAGAGCTTGTCGAAGTCTAATTTGAATCAAGGAGGGACATGGTGCAAGGACTCCTGGGGTTTGCAATGCTTAGGAGGGTTTGGGCAGGAATGTATTCTCTCAAAAGGGAGGACTTCGGACGCTTCAAGAGAGATCAAGATCTTCCACAATATTCCATAAATCTTTGCCGTTCTCTGTGAAGCAACGCTCTGTGGGTGACTTGGACATCTTTCAACAATGGCCCTCCCGCCCCTGGAGAGCAGGGTAATTAGAGGTGCGGAGTTCGGGGTTTATCAATCCCAAAGCATGTATTTCCAAAGATGATAATGCAGGGGGGAGGAAAGACTTGGGGATTGATGGACACAAGGGTATCCTTTCAGTAGGGAGTGGTTGGCTGGACTTACCAATGTTGCCCCAGATAGACCCTCCGCCAAACATGATGGAGAGGCCCGGGTATCACAAGTGAAGATGCCTAGTAAATGTCATCAATATTTCGTTGCAAGAGGGCTTCGCTTTAGAGAGACCCAGCCTCGAGGCCTTTATTGTAGCCGCAATGTGGAAACTGTAATGATCACAAACGTGAAAGCTGGGATTGGAAGCATTTACGGATGAGGTCGGTGGTCGAGTGTCAATCGTCGGTGGGCAAGGTGTTGGACTTCGTGGGTGAGCACATCAAGAAATGAGCTCGATGCACGTTTAGTACTATATATAATATGAGAAATAGTTAATGAAAAGGGGTTAATGAGAATGTGCAGCTACAGTCTGAAGGAATGGATGGCACGGTCCGCGAGGACCAAAATGAATTACTAGACGATGAGATCTGGAGGTTGCAATTTGCTGGAACGTTAAGTTGACCAACGGATAAAAGTCATGCAGTTGTAGTAGTGGTAGTGGAGTGATTAGAGTGGCTTCTGTAGATCCTCTCATGGTACGTATCCCCATGCTAGTACAAGGTATGTAGAGCAAGGTAAAGCAAGGTAGAGAGGAGCAGTCTATGCAAGGAAGCTCTTGGATCTGCCCGGCTGCAGGCAAAGCACAGTAGTCTGCTTGAGTATTCAATGATGCTCATGCTTTCCATTTGAGCAACAGGGGGATGCTGCAGACACAACGCCAGCTGTAACGTTCTGAACGCAATGCCCGCGGCAAAATCGGCCAGGCCGGACAAGAATGGTATTTAATTAGGACACTAAGAGTCCCTAAGCATGTTGAACTGCCAGTGCTGCGCTGCTGGTAAAATAGCTCCTCTCCTGACCCCTACTAACTACTTGTCCTTTTACACTGCCCAGCCATTCTCCAGCCCTAGATACGTGAGCTTTGCAAGGGAAGGTTGCCAACATATCGCGAGTTGCCCGTCAGCCCGATTGTGATAGTAAGTAGTGACTTTTTGACAAGCCTGGAGACGAGCCAGATCCCATAAGACACTGTCAGATGGAATTCAAGTCCCACATTCTGCTAAGAAGATGAAAACTACAGCGATCATGATGAGATTTCAAATTTTGTTTTTCATTGCGCCTTAGAAACCACAATCACATAATATGTGCTGGTGTCTATGCAGAACCTGCCAGGTCGGTTGCACCGTGTCACCTTGGGTAGTTGTGAAAACACCGGTCCCGGTAGTAACTCAAGTGCACAAACCCATTCATTGGAGCTGCCCGAGGACCTCTTTCATACGGCCTGCGAGATCAGCCAGTGCCATCATCCACCTTGAAATCATCATTTCACCATGGCCTGCTCTACTCCTTGGTCTCCTCTTCATCCTCACCAGCCAGCTGCTTTTGCTTGGTTTGCTGGCGTTCTCGTCTTCGTTCACGAGCAGCCTTAGTCTTTGCACGTCGGCCATCCATTTCTTCCTTCAGGACTCTCTCACGTTGCTTCTCGGCCTTAGCCTTGTGGATCTAGATAATGTCAGTCATTTGCCTGATGTTGTCTGTGGGAGGAGGACGACATACATGCTCGACGAGTGCGCGCTTGTGCTTGAAGGTGTTACCCTTGCTGAGTTGATAGAGCTCGTGGTAGAGATGTTTGTCGATTTTTCCAGCAGCACGGTACTTGACAAGAAGGCGTCGCAGGACTCGGAGGCGTCTCATCCATAGAACTTGGCTGTAAACATTGCATATCAATACATGATCTCTCCACTCCTCCTAGGTTAATTTATGATCTTCATCGTACCTAGGCATTCTAGCATCCTTTGTACCCTTCCTCTTACCGAAGCCACGGTGTCTGCCAATACGTCGAGCTGCATTCAATTCTCGGGCTCGGGCTCGGGAGTGAACAGCAACGGGCTTGCGGATGATCAGTCCATCGCTGACCAATTTTCGGATGGTCTGTCGGGAATTGGCGTTGGAGATCTCGTTGACTTCGTTAGGATCAAGCCAGATCTTGCGCTTGCCGCAGCCAACGACGGACGCAGCCAGGCGCTTCTGGGTGCGAAGATTGACCCTATATAATCAGATTATGTTCAGCTTGTGTCCAATCGTCATCGATATGCGCGGGGCCATTTCCAACTGGATCTCCTAGAATCGGGCGAGGTTGCTACAGCGTGTGAGGCGTGAGAAAGTGACTTACATCTTGCTGCGATGGCTGATAAGTTGGTGGTGGTATTGATGAAGAGGTTTCTTCGAGGTCAGAGTTAGGGCAAATTCAATGATGGTGTGGTGCAGGCTGGGGCAAGTGCGATGCCAAGAGTCTTGCAAGGAAAGAGGAAGGGAGGGTCTTGGCACGTGTTTTCTAGTCTGCTTGGTCGTCCCCCTCACGTAAGTACCTATTTTAGTAATATTATCAGAGTTCTCACTCCCTCACTGCAATTTATGCCGTTCCTCTTATAGAACAAATATACCGAGTATAGTACTCCGTACAGGAGATACCCACCAAGGTAATTTGTGCCCGCATGCATTCTATAATTTTGACACTGTATCCACGATGGAATCAGATGGATACATCACGAGGGCTTGGCCATTATTATCCACTTGCGATATGGTACAGAGCGGCAATGGGTTGAGTGTTCATCGCTTTAATTTTGGCCTCCGACTGCAAGGTCAACTGACAACTGATGACGGGTGCAAATTCTGTTCTTTGCAATACTTGCTTGGGGCATCGTCTACAGTGAAATTTTGGCATCAAGAAGGATGGTGTTTTGTTAAGTTTGGTGATTATAAATAGAGCTTTTACCTATTTGACATGTCATCGCAGGATGTCACGATTATGGTAGCAAGGTCACAAGGTTTCCATACAAAACATTTGAGGCACACCAAATAACGACGATATCCGAGTCGTCTCCCCGGGGTAGCTCGTTCTGTTGTCAAACATGGAGGCCAAGTGCAGTCTTGCTCTGGGGTCACCGCAAACAAGGAAACATATCAAAGTCGCCCAGGACTTATAGCCATTCGTCCCAATCGTAATCCATCCACACGTATATCGTCCCACGTACGCAGAAAAAAAGAGTCCAAACATCTAAACCAAAGATACGACTAAGCTGTCATAATCATCGGGAGTAAGTCATTCATCAGTTTCGCCGTGTGCGAGCGCTCCAGAAGGAAATCATGTCGTTAAGGTCGTTAGAATTTGGAAGCAAGCAATGCGCGCTTGTTCCGTTCGTTAGTCTTTGATCTCTTTTTAGCTATCGCCGTCGTAATCTCGTAATCGCTTTTCGAATAAATCATCAGGTGGCGTTCTTTCGCAGGGGAATACCGGTTGGTGTTTGCAAGTAATGGTTCCAGCTGCCAGATGTTGGACACTTTAGACCACGTCCGTCCTGAAGAGATGATTTCTGTACTTTTCACCGCTGTCCGCCAGTCTTGATAGCCTGCATATGAGGTGGAGGGTTGAGAGGCATTCCAAATGTGTCGGCACGTCCCACCTTGCGTCTCTTGGAGTCGTACCCATCGTAGTCTCGACTGCCTGGTCGATCTTGGTCGTCATCTTCACGTCCTCGTTTCGCCGATGTTAGACCGGCTGGGTGACCAGCGGACGAATATGCTGGATTCCCATAACTATCGCTAGAGCCCGCTCCAACCGGAGTGCGTGCGCCGCCCATCACATTGTACAAGTTACTTGAGGGAGGGGCGCGTGGAGGGGTGTGATAATCCTGCGTCCATTGAGGCTGACCTGATGGCAGGGTTCTCGGAGTTGCGTGGCCAGAGCCATTTTGGTGGGATGGCGAAGCAGTCAATTCAGGAGACATATGAGAATGATCCGGTCCCGCACTATAAGCGTACTGGGTTCGATTGGCACTGTACGCGGAAGCATTGGCACTCATGTAGCCACTGTCCGGATGATCACTTTCGTGTTGTGAGCCATGGCTTTGAGCAGTGACTTGAGAATAGGCATCAGCCTTATGATCATGGCCATCACCGCCAGTTACACTTGAGCCGGGTGCAGTGGGGGGTCCCATATCAGTCTTCCCATAGGGAGCAGGAGGCATTGACTGGCCATAGCGGCTGCCATCGGTGTGTTGAGCATAACCAGTTTGTGAACTCGGTGTAGTGCTATAATAATGTTTCGAATCATAAGTCGGCTGACTTTGATACGTTTGCATACCGGGGCCTCCAGTGCCAGGTGGTGTGGTTGCAGGCGTGGTTGGCATGGAACGAGCATTGATGCCGGTGTCAATGGAAAGAGGCTGTGAGCCAGCTGCACCGTTTGCCATACCTTGGTTGCCCCAGTCATATGAATTCCCCTGACTACTCATGCCCAGCACACTTGATGCGCTTGTTGGCGGAGTTGGAAAGGTATGCGCACGGTCAATCCCGGGTCGCCCTGCATTGGGATGCGGAGCAATTGAATGGGGAGTTGGGGGCGCTTGCCCGGTGCCTTGCATGCTATGATGATGCATTGAGGGCGTCTGGGCAGGCTGGGATGGGCGACCAGAATCAACACTGTCCATCCTGCGTCTTTCAGTCGCTGCAACAACTGCATTGGTCCTCGGTGCATTTTCAGGGTTATACAATAGCCCACCAATGTTGTGTACAAATAGTGGGTATAGAAGATCGGTGATCTTTTCCTTGTTGGCAAAATCGAGGGCCCGCTCAAAAGGAATCCTATGAAATGTTAGCAAGTGGTACATAATCTTGATGCTACCAGGAACCTCACCAGACACCCTTCAAGTGCATGGGGCCGATCTTAACCACGTGTCTGGTCTTTTCTGACTTCAGGATTCCATCACGTCTGCCTCGAGTCATACCAGCGACATTCAGAAGCTTAGTGCCATTGATGAAGTGGTTATCTACCACCATGTGAGTATGATAGTAATATGATAGAAGGGTTCAAAACATACCTTCACGTCGTGCAACACAGACACCTTTGGCTTCAACTTGAAAGCACAAGCTGCCTTCATCCTCCCATAGAGTAGCAGTGACTCTTGGTTTCATTCCTGGAGGTGCCACCTGTCCAGTGGTATCAAACGGGGGACTCGGTGCATATCCTCCCTGATTCGGTGCGGGCAAGGTCGGAGCCTGGGTAACATAAGGGTGCTGAGTGGTCGGCCCTGCCATCATGGCTTGGGACACATTAGTTTGGCACAATGAATTTCGAGAGCTGAGCTTACCTGGCAGAGATGGAATTTGGGATTGTACTTGTTGCCCAATGGGACCACTTGCAGATTGTGGGGAAGTAACTCCATTCGCATATCCATAACTGCCATAGGTTTGGGTTGGACCATAGTGCTGAGATGCCGGAGGAATGACGGGGGGTTGCTGATACTGCTGATAGTGACCCAGAGGGGCGCTTGGTGCGGAATATGAGTGTGATGGTCCGGATGATATATGCGAAGCCGCGTGCATATCCATGTACGGCTGGGTTTGATTCATTTTGCCTCTGTGTTGGGCCAGCGGACGCAACAAAGGTCAATGAGGACAGACAGCAAGGAGCAGGTTACTGGAAGGAAAGGACGATAGATACCACCCTCGAAAGCCTTCTAGTGTCGTTTTCAGGGAGAATTTTGGTCGAAAAATGTCGGCCAAGATTTCCTTCTCGTCTTTCGACCACAGCTACTCCAAGACCACAAATTTGCTGTAGATACCCCCTCTTTAAGGTCGATCTCGCCACTGAGCTCAAAGAATATGAGAGCCGGTGTTGCAGCTGCAAGTGAACTGTTCTCGAAGCCACGCAATCCACTAGGCAAACTTCGGAAGATCAAGACTCTAAGGTCGACCAAACCAGACAAGAGTAATCGAAATAGGAAAAGAAGTATTCAGCCCAGTCCAGTCTGGCTTGGTTCAGTGCGGCGAGAATTTCAACCAGTTCTGACAGACCAATCTTGACCACACCAACAGCTTGCCTTTTCAACAAAGAAAGACAGTGATGATGACACAGCTCGACTCATGCACAATGGCGAAGTGACACCTGGAAAACCAAGAACCTCGGGAACGTGCCTTAACGTAATGGTTGGCAATCTGAACGGTTGGTTTTGGCGAGTCGTGATGCGCAGGAAGACGTCAAGAATGAAAGTCGTCAATGAACGGCAAACTGGAGGGCCAGAAAAGAAAGGATTAGCATTCGAACGGTAGCGGGATGCAGGAGGTAGTATTCAATGCAGGTATATCAGTGGTGCAGGTGGTTGTCAGAAGTCGAGGTGCGGGCTACTGTACGGGCAGCGGGAGGTTTTTGCTCTCAACAGCCCTCGTTCCCACCACGGCCCAGGGTCGAGAAGTGAATAGTAGATGTACTTGTACATACCAAACGGCTAGCAAATGGTTGTTGCGATAGAATATACAACGTGAACCTGAACAAGAACGTGACGCGCACTTAGGCCATGTCTTGAGAGCCAGAGATTGCGGTGGACAATAGGATTGGAGACGCACCAGGTCAATGGAGATCTGGAGAAAGAGGCAACGAAGTTGAAGCAGGATGCAGGAATGCAAGACGGTGCGCACAGTAGCCGAGCGGGAGGACAAGAGGGTGTGCAGGTGGGTGCATTAGAGCAAAAAGGTTGAAAGCCAGAGGGAAGGCAGAGGAACCAGAGGAAGCCGCCTTTCAAGCCTTTGGATGGGGAGGATAAGAACCTCCACTCCAACAACTAACTGGTGGGTTGACTTGGACTTCTGCTTATCCACTAGCTGGTCGAGAGAACCCCTCGTACAATAGGCTCGTAGTCATGGACTTAGCGAGGGAGCGAAGGCGAAGGGCAGAGGACGAGGAGGGAAATGAGATGCCGGATGGTGATGGATGGATACCGTCGGCCCTGTTCAGTGCTGGCCTGGCCCTGTTGGATTCAGCCATCCACCGTCCACCATCCACTGCTTGGATAGCAGCCCACTTATTCTCACCCTGCCCGCCAATGACCCATTGACAACCGGCCCACCGCCCATGGCGCTGCGATCCCGCAACTCGCGAGTGACGATCCACGAAAGACGAGCAAGGAGGCAGGGATCCACGGGCGCCCACGGTGCCCACTAACCACTAACCATCAACCATTAGGGTCTCTTACCCACCAGAAGCCATGGGTCCATCGGCCGTGGTGGCCCACGGTCGGCCAGGCGCAGGAGAGGGCTGGGATTGTTTCTGCGAGCACCTTCTCGATCCAACCTCAGGTTCATGGGGCTCATGGGCTGAAGGCATGGCTTGACAACCACAAAGACCGACCGACTAGCCATCCAGCAGTGGTCTGTACGAGTAACAGGTGGTAGCCGTATAGTTTACATTACTTCATACGGCGACACGCAGGTTCACCTCCAGTTAACAACAGAGGGACCTCTGTACCTCTGTAGGTGCCTCGCTACTTAGTTGAGGTCGGTACGGAGTACCTGACAGCTCAGCAGCACGCAGCTCGGAGTACGGAAACCATCGCGCCTCTTCGTAGGTAGCATTAGCGGTACGGATAACCGGTCGATACCACTCATCACTCCGTCCTGGTGAGGGTCTCAAAGTTCTTTTCCTGCCCCTTCTATTGTTGCTGGGTTTTTTCTTTCCAGCAGGTAACAGAGTCACTACATGTGGCAGTGGACCATTAACCGAACTATAATATGTAATGAGCATTGAGCTCAATACAGACAAGTTCCAAGTCAAACCCATGGGCAAGACATGGCAAGACATTGCATGGCATGGCATGGCATCGGCATGGTGTGGTGTGGAGTGCGGGCTTTCTCCCACGGACAAGGGCTTCGCGACGACGTGGATGTGGATGGGGGGAGCTCCACGCCCCAGCCTTGAAAAAATCGAGGCCATTCCAAGCACGGTAGGGCATTAGGTCTGGGTACTCCGTACGGAGTATCAGCAGTACGGAGTACATACACGTACTGGGTACTAGGGCGTTACCATGCTCCATTGATCGATTATTGAGGGGGCGAGTGGTTGGTCACTGACTTTTTGTGGGCGGGTTTTGCGGGCGTTGAAGGGAGCGAGAGACTACAAACGAATACTGGGCGAGGGCCCGAGGGGCTCATCGGCCTAGGGGGGAAGGGGGGGTTTTGGGACCCTAATCCTGTCTAAGGCTCTCTTTGACTGGCCCCAGAAGCACCTTTCCCGAGCGGGTAAGTTGAATCGGTGCCGTCGAAGCTGTTGAGGCCGGGAACTCTTTTTAGGCTTAGGCATAGGTGCGAGGTACTCGGCACTCGGGACGTTTATGAGTAGAAGTGAGTGAGTTACATAGTCTGCCCTGCCATGCTCTGATCTACCCTGCCACTGCTGTGTACGGAGCACGAGTACTCCGTACCTGTAGGAATCGAGAGAGCACCATGACCATGACCATGACGCTCTCAGACATGCGAGCAGGACTGTTGGTCGAGAACTACAGCTGGCTGAGTCCTATTACTATGATTATTCCAAAAACCTCAAACTGCCTTGTCGACGGAAAAGGACTTGGTGGCTACTTGCTATTAGGCATATACCATACAGACTTGTACAGACGAGCACTATTGCCCCTTGCCTTCCGAAAGACCGATGAGCCCAGTTACTCGTAGGGATCGAGTTGGTAAGTACGAGTACACTAGGAGTACGCATCCTTCTCAGGCGGACTTGTAACTATGGTACGGAGTACATTACGGAGGACTCGGTATGTACCATGTCCTTACTAGTATAGTCCAGTGCCTGAATGTCAACAAACTTCACCCAAACCATATTACCTAGATACCCGTCCAGCCTCCTCTCCTCCTCCCCCCTCCACCCTCATCAGAGAGGTCAGACTCAGCACCGCTGGAGGTTGCAGGCCCACTCGGAACTTCGCGAGTCTTGTTGGGCAATTGCTGCCAATTGGACCCTCGCTTCAAGCCACAAAACACAAAACACAACCAACAGTGAAAAATACCGTCCGCACCAGAAACTCCCTTCTCCATCCCCGTCCACTGCCGCCCTGCCTATCAGTTGGTATCAGTTATCAAACTTATCACGATCAGCCCCCAACCACGCTGCGCTACTGTACCCGCCCTTGCCTCGCCCTTGAAGGCTTGGACTTGAACTCTTGACTTGACTTTTCTTTTGGGGCCAGGTAAGTGGTAACATTCGCGATTACAGAACACCACTAACTAACTCCTTCCAGCGTTTAGATCGCTCTCCCTCATGCCTGATTCTCTCCTCGCTCCAGCCTCTGACTAACTTAAGCGCCTCCAGACCACATCGGTACGACTTTGGCCCGTCTACAATGACACGAGACTCTCCTTCACAAGGGTCGGATTCTCGTGCCTAGGTTACTCAATCCAACATCTTTCAAATTCTCAGGGCCTGGATTGCGATTTGGCCGGCCGAGAAAGAAGGCGTTGTGCCACACCTTCGGAAGATTTCCAGGTGGCACCAACCAGTGACCACAAGAACACAATGTCTCGTTAACCTTCCCCGGCGGTGTCGTGCTTGGTCCGGAACGGAGGGCGCTGGTTAAGGTTAGCCTTAGTTCAGGCCACTGAGGGCCCGCCATTGTCGTGATGAGTTACAATGAGCAGGGCCTCCCCCTGCTCGCTTGCAAGGAGTCAAGGACATTCTTTCCCCTCCCTTGACCTTGATCCCCCAACTGGCAACCAGCCGATATTCGTCAGAAGTGCAGAATTCCGGCCGATGTGGCCACAGTCGACCAAGGTAAACCCAGAAGGTAAGATCCTGACAGGAGGGAAAGAGCCGATGCCGCCACGCTAGAACTCGCTGCCTCTTCAATCAGCAATGCCCACCATTCCTTGGACGTACCTATTCACCGCGGCCTTCGTATTCACATTCCGCCCTCGGCAGAAGCGGTTGGAAGGATACGTGGGCACGACTGGGGCTTTCCCTGAGACCATCAATCTACACGCTAAAGTGAGGTACGGCGGCAACGAGCAGAGAGCAACGGCCAGACCGAATTACGTGCATGCAAAGCTGATCGTCGAAATCTCGTCGAAGAGCCTTCCGCGCCGTAAAGAATCATTGAGCCTGTCTGTAGCACCGCGTACTATACACTGATGATTCAGTTTCATTACTCCACCTCGAGTTTAAAAATAACAAGTTTCTACAACACACAATTCTCCGACAGGTACACAATTGTACCCAGTACAAGCTGCAACAGACATTAAAAAACATTATAAACTTACGAAGTACAATACTCCGTACTCCGATACTCCATATCCAGATGGGCCCCCTTACTCCAGACTTAGTCCAGTCCTCAACTTGACCAAGATGTTGGCAGCATCCGTCAGCGCGTGGCTGGCTAAAAGCGTGACTTGAACTATCCGTGGGATCGTTCGACAGCCTCAAAGTTTCAGGCATGGTCCTGGTTAGTCTTGTTAGTCCTGATCGGTTCCAGTCTAGTCGATTAGCACCGTCCCCGCCTGCTGCAAGTCATGGATAATGCCTTATCCTCCATCCGGCACGTGTTCAGTCAGAGTGCTCCGTACTTCGTATGGAGTACAGAGCATTCATACCAATACCATACGAATGATACGGAGTATGCTTTGGATGCCTGTTGGAAGAAAGAAAAAACAAGAATGCAAAACGAAGATCAGCTCACCTTGCTGTAATTTATTACCAATTAATGGAAGTTCAGTTGTGACGACAAAGCTTGATCCTGAGCCACACGTTGGAAAATTTCATCCTTTGGGATGAGGCTAGGACAACCAGTCGATGTCCCAAGACATGCTTCAGCAACACTCCTACAGAATTGGACACGGGTCTCGCCCTGGCCAATTTAACCCATCAATTTGTCGTTTAGATTGTGAACTGAATGATTCAAACCTGGCCAACCAAGTTGCCGGAATTCCGTACTCGGTACGGAGTACGGAGGAAAGACAGTTTTGAAGGAGTCGCAGGGGAGTCCGTCTCGAAGGACTTTGTATCCGAACTCGTGAGTGAATTTTACGTACGCACATAACTTGAACAAGATCCGAAATGCAGTGCCCGTTGAATTTGCAAACTCTCCCTCCCGATCACGACTATATACTATTTTCTGTTTATACAATTTCCACTCGGTCGATTGACAGGTTGTCATGAAGAACAATCCACATTATATGTCAGGCTACTTCCTGCCGTATTCAACCAATATCGTTACGACATGCATGCGCGGGACGCAGGGCGTTCCCGCGCATGCAATGCACGAACTACAATTAAGGTCGCATTGCAGCTCAAAAGTCGGTTGGTGGTTGGGTTCAAAAAATAAAAAGTAATAATAATAATATGTCAATAATGGGCGGAACTGCCATCCACAAGCTTCCTAACCACTCCTTTACGCTTGTCAGGAGTCTCCTGATTTCTTGACAGCGGAACCATCTATCTGTAGGTCCGTTGACGAGGCAGACTTACGCAGGGGTTGCGGAGTACCTTTTTTGATGGAGTCAAGGACGCTGCCTCTTCAGGACAAATTGCTGCAATGATGATGGTGATGATCATGATGCTAATAATTACCGATGCCGCTGAGCCCAAAGGGGTCAGACGCCTCTGTCTGTAATTATGGTTGTATACTCGCACATGGAGAACCCGTGCACTTCAGGCCGACCAAGTCGAAGCGGGAGAGGCACCCATCACTGTGCAAACCTCAAGTTCACGTCTGTACTATACTCGTAAGGTTGGGCTGACCAGAAGACCACCCTCCATTCTTCACCCTGGTCTCCGATAAGAGGAGGTGTTCACAGAGAAGGGGATAATTCGCTCTTCCCAGCAGTTTCGGCGGGTTGACAGAAAGGCATCGAGCTCGCACAATTTTTTGATTCCTTCGCCCTGCCGTCTTGAATCCGAGACCTGGTGCGTTGTCAATTCATGATTTGTGGAGAGAGATCCTTAGCTGTCCACTATCCACCCCTCCCTGGCGATTCCGGCCAGCCCAGAATCGAATTCACCAATCAGGGATCCGCAAGGTTCACGGGTCAGCGTTGCACAGGAATGGGGCAGCTGGGGCAGATCAGCGCGAGCATCCCAAGGAACTTGCTCCCTTGAGGAGACCTTTGCGGGAACAGGGTTGGTTGTCTTTGGTGGCACTTCCCTTCTAGCCCGCCCGTTTTTTCTTCTTCCTGTCAACGAGTTGCAAGTTTGCTCTTTAGCGAGCATTTCCGAGAGTCAAAAGGGAAACTACGGTGGTTGGGAATTGACTAAGGCCACACATGATTGTACAGTAGCATGCATATGACAGTGATCGCTGCCGAGGACTCACACAGCTTGGCGTTACCGGAGGACAATTCGTTGTTGAGTCTTACTCCAGACATGCTCTAATACTCCCGTGTGCATGCACCGTTCAGCCTTTCCACCCACGAGGTATCATCGTACTGCGCCGCAATTGGCATCCCCTGGTTCGATGCGGGCGTGAGATCTTGCATTTGATCGACCGATGCACGATTTAATGCGCTGTGAAATCGATTCCCCCATTTTTTGGGTGCCTCAGGTTACAATGAGAATAAGGTGACCGTTTTGCCCTAGTCGTACCGATTTGGTCTCGCTCATCAGACTCCGACGCCCCATTTTGGAAGCGGGAATTGGATGACACGGCTGCCAGAATGTGTTGAGAAAAAGGTCCCCAGGGTTTTCCCGCAAGGATTCCCTTTTCGACAACCTGTTTCGAAATGCCTGGCTTAGGTCCGGTTGATTGGCTGCCGTCAGTCCGACATGCCGGCAAGCCATCGGATCAAACAT